>Ga0307374_10002958_pt1 | contig 29535 bp, 19 predicted proteins | sample OX3MG_FD_202532 | JGI IMG/M metagenome (GOLD analysis project Ga0307374, IMG submission 202532) | Soil microbial communities from Risofladan, Vaasa, Finland - OX-3 | ecosystem: Environmental > Terrestrial > Soil > Coastal area > Acid sulfate soil | place: Finland: Risofladan, Vaasa | collected... | reverse complement strand
TGATTCAGGTTGGGACAGCACGTAGTCCCGCACCGGCGCATCCAGTCCGCTGAACGGGCGCAGCTCCTCCAACCAGAACGGGTTGGGCAGGAAGCGGCAGTCGAACACCATGTCGACGTCGGGCGGTAGGCCATGCTTGTAGCCGAAGGATCGGACCGACGTCTGCATGTTGACCGCGCCACCTTCGTCACGGAAGGCCTCCAGGATCCGCGAGCGCAACTGGTTGGAGTTCAGGTCCCCCGTGTCGATGAGGAGATCGGCGCGATCACGCACCGGCCCGAGCAGGCGGCGCTCGTCTGCAATGGACTCTTCCACACCACGCGACGGCAGCGGGTGGCGGCGGCGGGTGCCCTCGTACCGACGGATCAGGACGTCATCGCTGGCGTCAAGGAACACGACGCGCACGCGGTTGCGACTTGCCCGCAGGGAGTCGAGGACATCGGGCAGATCGTCGAGATAGTCGGTTCCCAGGCTTCCGCCGCCCCGTCCGATGACGAGGGCCACACGTTGGATTTCCGAGCCGGGGAGGTCGATCATTTCGGCCATCTTCATGATGAGGGCCGCCGGGAGGTTGTCGATGACGAACCAGCCCAGGTCTTCAAGTGTGGCTGCCGCCGTCGAGCGGCCAGCACCAGACATCCCCGTCACTACGAGGAATTCGCTCACCGCCGCCCAGTCTTGCGCACACCTTCGTAGATGGCGAGACCGACCTGGTCAGGCAGCCACGGGAGCGCCTGGAGCTGCTCCAGGCTGGCGGAACGGACGGCGTTGACGCCGCCGAGCTCCTTGACCAGGCGGGCCCGCCGGGCGGGGCCCAGCCCGGCAATGTCGTCCAGGATGCTCTTCGTCATGCGCCGGCCGCGTTTCTCACGGTGGAAGGCGATCGCGAAGCGGTGCGCCTCGTCGCGGACTCGCTGGAGCAGGTAGAGCGCGTCCGAGCCGCGGCGGAGCCGGACCGGTTCGGGCGAGCCGGGCCGGTAGACCTCTTCGAATTGTTTGGCCAGCGCGGCCAGTTCAACTTCACCGGCCAGACCGAGGGCATCGACAACACGCTCGGCTACTCCGAGCTGGCCCTTCCCTCCGTCCACCAGGAGCAGGTTCGGCCGGTAGGCGAAGCGACGCGTCCGGTCCTCGACCTTCAGAGCAGTGAGCCGGCGCGTGAGCACCTCCTCCATGGCGGCATAGTCGTCGTTCCCGGCCACCGTCTTCACCTTGAAGCGACGGTAGTCGGATCGTTTCGCCAACCCGTCCTCCACGACCACCATGGACCCGACATAATCGGTGCCCTGCAGGTGGCTCATGTCGAAGCACTCAATCCGCAGCGGTGCCTCTCGCAGGCCGAGCGCCGTCTGCAGTTCCGTGAGCGCCTTCGAGCGCGCGTTGTGGTCCGAGGCGCGGCGCAGGCGGTGCCGGGCCAGGTCCTCGCCGGCCGACCGCGTCGCTGTCTCCTGCAGCGCGCGCTTGGCGCCTCTCTGCGGGATGCTCAGATCGACCGGCCCGTCGCGCAACGTGCGAAGCCAGCTCTGCAGCACAGGCAGATCAGCCGGCGCGTTCGGCACCAGCACTCGGCGCGGCACCTCGGTCCCCTCGGCCCCGTAGACCTGGGTGACCACCAGGCTCATGAACTCCGCCGCGTCGAGATCCTCCACCTTCTCAGCGACGAAACCTCTGTGACCGATGACACGACCGCGGCGCACGTGGAAGATCTGCACGGACGCCTCCAACGGGTCTTCGGCCACCCCGATCACGTCGAAGTCCTCAGCCCGCTCTGACACCATCTGTTGCGTCTCGGCTGCCTTGTGCACGGCGGCGATGCGATCACGGAGCCGGGCGGCCCGTTCGAACTGGAGGTCCGACGACGCCGCCAGCATCTCAGCTTCGAGCTTGAGCAACACGGGCTCGGTGTCGCCCGAGAGGAACTCCATAAGGTCGTTCACGTAGCCGTCGTAGGCCCCGTGGTCGACCGCACCCACGCACGGGCCCGAGCAGCGGTCGATGTCGTACAGAAGGCAGGGCCGGCCGAGGCGCTGATGGCGCGTGAACTTCGTGTCCGAGCAGGTGCGCACCGGGAAACTGCGAATGAGGAGGTCGAGCGTTGAGCGGATGGCGTAGGCGTGGCCGTAGGGACCGAAGTAGCGCACCCCCTTGCGCTTGCGTCCTCGAACGACCGCGGGGCGGGGCCATTCCTCGTTCAGGGTGACCGCCAGCCACGGGTAACTCTTGTCATCCTTGAGGCGGACGTTGTACCGAGGCAGGTGAGCCTGGATCAGCGAGTGCTCCAGGATGAGCGCGTCGACCTCGCTATCGACAACGACCCACTCGACGTGGTCGGCCTGGGCCACCATTTGAGCCGTCCGCGGGGACAGGTTGGCCGAGTCCTGCCAGTAGTTGGGCAACCGGTGCCGCAGGGATTTGGCCTTACCGACGTAGAGCACGCGGCCTTCGGGGTCGTAGAACTGGTACGAGCCGGGTGCGTCGGGAATTGAGCCTGTCGGAGGCCGGTTCTGCATCACTCCCACTCTCGCGCAGTCCCTGACGAGGGGCGTTACACTGGTCATGCCGGCCTGGATTCCGGCACACAACCTCGCACCGAGGCCGACATACCCGCGGATGGGCGACCAGGCTGTCCCCGCCGGCCACATCGGTGCTCTCCCTTAAAGGGGGCAGACAGATGCTCAGGCTCCAATCCCCGCTCCCCGAGCGCTACAGCAGCGCGTCGGGCGACGAGTTGGCCGACATGATCGGTGCTGCCAAGGCTTCTCTGGGCCAACGGCTGTTCGTGCTCGGGCACCATTATCAACGCGACGACGTCATGCGCTGGGCCGATGCCCGGGGTGACTCCTTCGGTCTGTCCCGCCTGGCGGCCGCCCAGACCGAGGCCGAGTTCATCGTCTTCTGTGGCGTGCATTTCATGGCCGAATCGGCCGATGTCCTCACGGCCGACTTCCAGCTGGTCCTCCTGCCCGACCTGAACGCCGGCTGCTCCATGGCCGACATGGCCAACATTGACCAGGTGGAGGACGCCTGGGAAGAGCTGGCGCGGATCACCGACGTCGAGCGCGTCGTGCCCATCACCTACATGAACTCCTCCGCAGCCCTGAAGTCGTTCGTCGGCCGCAAGGGTGGGGCGGTGTGCACGTCGTCGAACGCCCGGGCGGTCCTGACATGGGCGCTGGAGCGGGGCGACAAGGTCCTTTTCTTTCCCGACCAGCACCTCGGCCGTAACACCGGCTACGAGCTCGGCTACGGCGCCGGCGACATGTCCCTGTGGGACCCGCGGCGCGACCTGGGCGGGCTGAGTGAAGCCGAGGTGAAGAGCTCGACGCTCCTCCTGTGGAAAGGGCATTGCTCGGTGCACCAGCGGTTCCGGCCTGAGCACCTTGACGCCTTCCGGGCCGAGCACCCAGAGGGGATCGTCATGGTGCACCCGGAGTGCGCGCACGATGTCGTGCAGATGGCGGACCTCGTGGGGTCGACTGATCGCCTGATCCGCGGCGTCGCCGAGGCACCAGCCGGATCGGTTATCGGGGTCGCGACAGAGATCCACCTCGTGAAGCGACTCGACGACGAGTCACCCGACAAAACGGTGATCTGCCTCGACCCTCTGGTGTGCCCGTGCTCGACCATGTCGCGCATCGACCCACCGCATCTGGCCTGGGTGCTCGAAGGATTGGTCGAGGGCGAGGTACGGAACCGGATTCAGGTCGACGGCGAGACCGCCGAGTGGGCGCGCCTCGCGCTGGAGCGGATGCTGGCGATCACGTAGACGCCGCGCCACCGCGGGTGGCGTGATTACTTGGAGTTCGGCAGCACCTTCTTGAGTACCTCGCCGGTATGGCTCCCGGCGGTCTTGGCCACCTGCTCGGGCGTGCCCTCGGCGACGATGCTGCCGCCCTTGTCGCCGCCCTCGGGGCCGAGGTCGATGATCCAGTCCGCCGTCTTGATGACGTCGAGGTTGTGCTCAATGACCACCACCGTGTTGCCCTGGTCGACCAGGCGGACCAGCACGTCGAGAAGGCGGCGCGTGTCGTCGAAGTGCAGGCCGGTCGTCGGCTCGTCCAGCACGTAGAACGTATGCCCCGTCGGCCGTCGGCTCAGCTCGCTGGACAGCTTCACCCGCTGGGCCTCGCCGCCCGAGAGTGTCGGCGCGGGCTGGCCCAGTCGCACGTAGCCGAGACCGACGTCGACCAGGGTCTGCATGTGGCGGGCGATGGGTGGCTGCTTGGCGAAGAACCCGAGCGCCTCCTCGCAGGACAGGTCGAGCACGTCCGCGATGGTCTTACCGCGGAAGGCGATCTCGAGCGTGTCCCGGTTGTAACGAGCGCCGTGGCAGATCTCGCAGGGCACGTAGACGTCAGGCAGGAAGTGCATCTCTATTTTGATGGTGCCATCGCCTGCGCAGGCCTCGCACCGCCCACCGCGCACGTTGAAGCTGAAGCGACCCGGCTGGTAGCCGCGTACCTTCGCCTCCGCGGTCTGGGCGAACAGGCGCCGGATGTGGTCGAAGACCCCCGTATACGTCGCCGGGTTGGAGCGCGGCGTGCGACCGATGGGCGCCTGGTCCACGTCGACCACCTTGTCGAGGTGTTGGACCCCTTCCACGGCGCGGTGGCGGCCCGGCAGCGTTTTGGCCCGGTGGAGTTTCTGGGCCAGCGAGCGCAGGAGGATGTCGTTGACGAGCGTGGACTTGCCCGACCCGGAGACGCCGGTGACGGCGATGAGGCAGCCCAGCGGGAACGACACGTCAATGCCGTGCAGGTTGTGCTCACGGGCGCCGCGGACGGTGACCACCTCACCGGTGCCCGGGCGGCGGCGGGCCGGGACAGCGATGCTCTTCTTGCCGGAGAGGTACTGGCCCGTGATGGACGCCTTGTTCGTGAGCAGGCCGCCGCGGCCGATGACCGGGCCGGCGTGCACGACGGTGCCACCGTGCTCCCCCGCACCCGGGCCGATGTCGACGACGTAGTCCGCGCTGCGGATGGTCTCCTCGTCGTGCTCCACCACGATGACGGTGTTGCCGAGATTGCGCAGCCGCTCCAGGGTGCCGATGAGGCGCTGGTTGTCGCGCTGGTGCAGGCCGATAGACGGCTCGTCCAGCACGTAGAGCACGCCGACGAGGCCGCTCCCGATTTGGCTGGCCAGGCGGATGCGCTGCGCCTCGCCTCCTGACAGCGTGCCGGCGGAGCGGGCGAGGGAGAGGTAGTCGAGCCCCACATCGAGCAGGAACTGCATCCGCTCGCGCACCTCCTTGAAGACGCGGTCGGCAATCATGTGCTCGCGGTCGGACAGCTCCAAGGTGCTCATGGCCTCGACGGCGGCGCCGATGGAGAGGCTGCACAGCTCGTGAATGTTGCGCCCACCCACGGTGACGGCGAGCGACTCGGGCTTGAGGCGGGCCCCCGCGCAGGCCGGGCAGTCGACCTCGCGCATGTACTGCTCTATCTGCTCACGCGACCAGTCGGACTCGGACTCGCCGTGGCGCCGCTGCAACCACGGCACGATGCCCTCGAACAATGCCTGGTACGAGCGGCTGCGGCCGAAGCGGTTCTTGTAGGTCACCTGGACGTGCTTGGCGCCGGTGCCGTACAGGATCAACTTCTTGTCCTTGACCTTGAGCGACTTCCAGGGCGCGGTGAACGAGAACCCGCCCAGGTCGGCCACCCCGGCTTGGAGGCCGGTGAAGTACTCGCTGCGCGCCCCGGCCCAGGGGACGAGCGCACCGTCGGCCAGGGACAGTGACTCGTCGGGCACGACCAGCTCGGGATCCACCTCGAATTTGGTGCCGAGGCCGACACACGTCGGGCAGGCGCCGTAGGGGGAATTGAAGGAGAAGCTGCGTGGCGCGGGCTCCTCGAAGCTGATGCCGTCGTAGGTGCAGGCGAGGTGCTGGGAGAACGTGATGGCCTCGCTCTCCTCGGAATCCATCACCAGGACCTCGGCGGTGCCACCGGTCAGCTCCAGTGCGGTCTCAATCGACTCGGTCAGCCGTTGGCGGATGTTGTCGCGCCGGATGAGGCGGTCGACCACGACCTCAATGGTGTGGGTCTCGTAGCGGGCGAGGTTGACCGCGGCCCGGTCGGAGAGTTCGACGGGCTCGCCGTCGACCCTGACCCGGGCGAAGCCCTGCTTGGCCAGATCGTCCAGGAGGGAGCTGTACTCCCCCTTGCGGCCGCGCACGACGGGAGCCAGCACCTGGAACTTGGTGCCGTCGGCCAGCTCGAGCACCCGGTCGACGATCTGCTGGGGGGTCTGGCGCGCCACGGGCCGGCCGCAAAGAGGGCAATGGGGGTGGCCGATGCGGGCATAGAGCAAGCGGAGGTAGTCGTAGACCTCGGTAATGGTCCCGACGGTCGACCGCGGGTTGCGGGAGGCCGATTTCTGGTCGATGGAGATGGCCGGGGAGAGCCCCTCAATGAAATCGACGTCCGGCTTGTCCATCTGGCCCAGGAACTGGCGGGCGTAGGCCGAGAGCGACTCGACGTAGCGGCGCTGGCCCTCGGCGTAAATGGTGTCGAAGGCCAGGGAGGACTTCCCCGAGCCCGAGAGCCCGGTGAAGACGATCAGCTTGTCCCGGGGCAGGTCGAGAGAGACGTCCCGGAGATTGTGCTCACGGGCGCCGCGCACCACCAGTCGGTCGGCCATTGGTGGAGGTTACCGGGGCGGTGTGACAGACCCGTCCGGGCCGGGGCCCTAGGAGACTGTTGAACAGTCTCCTAGTCGAAGGTGAGGTCCCCCTCGCCCCAGTAGGCGTCCACCGCCGAAATGAGCCCGTCGTCGGTGATGGTGAAGACCTCAATCCCCCGGATGTGCATGCCCGAGTTGATCGTGATGTGGAAGGTGATGGCCGCCCGATCGCCCACGGCGTGGAGGGAGGTCACCTCGAAGGTCATGGTCTCGCAGCCGTCGAAGGAGCGCTGCATGAAGTCCCGGATGGCCGCCCGACCCACGTTGGGCGGCGAGGGGTAGGGGTCGACCTGGACCGCATCGGCCGTGAACAGGGCCGCGTAGGCGTCGGCGTCCTTGGCCGGTGAGGAGACCGTGGCGGCGTAGCGCTCCATCACCTGAACGATCCTGTCGGCGGTGATCGTCACCCCGGCACCGACGCCCGCAGCTCGGCGATCTCGTCGCGCAGGAGAGCCGCCTCCTCGTAGCGCTGCTCGGCCGCGGCGGCCTTCATTTCGGCCTCCAGCTGGGAGATCAGCTCGACCGCCTCGGCCGGCGTGGACGCCGCACCGTCGGCCAGCAGGTCCGACACCGGTCGGCGGTTCCCCCGCACGGCGGCGTTGCGCCGGACCTCGGCCCGGCTGCGCCCGGCCCGCGTGGCGCGGCCGTTGCCGCCCCCGCGGAGGCGCTCGAGGATGTCGGTCACCGACTTGCGGATGGTCTGCGGGTCGATGCCGTGCTCCAGGTTGTAGGCCGTCTGCAACGCACGACGCCGTTGGGTGACCGAGACCGCCTCCCGCATGGAGTCGGTGATGGTGTCGGCGTAGAGGACGACGGTCCCGTCGACGTTGCGGGCCGCCCGCCCCATGGTCTGGATCAGTGAGGAGGCCGAGCGCAGGAAGCCCTCCTTGTCGGCATCCAAAATGGCGACCAGTGCGACCTCGGGCAGGTCCAGCCCCTCCCGCAACAGGTTGATCCCGACCAGCACGTCGATGGTGCCGAGGCGGAGCTCGCGCAGGATCTCAATGCGGGTGATGGTGTCGATGTCGGAGTGCAGGTACTGGACCCTGACCCCCGCCTCGGCCAGGTAGTCGGTCAGGTCCTCGGCCATCTTCTTGGTCAGCGTGGTCACGAGCACCCGCCCACCGGCCTCGACCGTGGCGCCGATGCGGGCGAGCAGGTCGTCCACCTGCCCCTTGGTCGGCATGATCGTGACCTCGGGATCCACCAGGCCGGTCGGGCGGATCACCTGCTCGACCATCTGGGTGGAGTGCTCCTGCTCGAAGGGCCCCGGGGTGGCCGACACGAAGACGCACTGGGGCACTCGCTCAATGAACTCGTCGAAGCGCAGCGGGCGGTTGTCCCGGGCGGAGGGCAGGCGGAAGCCGTGCTCGACCAGCACGTCCTTGCGGGACCGGTCGCCGGCGTACTGCCCGTGGAGCTGGGGGACGGCCACGTGGCTCTCGTCAATGACGACCAGGTAGTCCTTGGGGAAGAAGTCGAGCAGGGTGAACGGGGTCTCGCCGGGGGCGCGGCCGTCCAGGTGACGCGAGTAGTTCTCAATGCCCGAGCAGATGCCGGTCTCGGCCAGCATCTCGAGGTCGTGTTCGGTGCGGACCCGCAGGCGCTGCGCCTCCAGCAGCTTGCCCTCCTTCTCGAACGCCTGGAGCCGCTCGCGCAACTCGACTTCAATCGTCTTGACGGCACGCTGAATGATGTCGTCGCCCGTCACGTAGTGGGTCGCCGCGTAGACGGCGACGTCCTCCATTTCGTCGCCCATTTCCCCAGTCATGACGTCGAAGGGCACGATGCGCTCAATGGTGTCCCCGAACATCTCGACCCGCAGCGCCTGCTCCTCGTAGGCGGGGTGGATCTCCACGGTGTCGCCCTTGGCGCGGAACGAGCCCCGGGTCAGGTTGACGTCGTTGCGGGCGTACTGCAGGTCGACCAGGCGGCGCAGGATGTCGCGCTGGTCGTGCTGGTCCCCCACCTTGAGCCCGAGGATGCGGTCGCGGTACTCCTCGGGCGAGCCCAAACCGTAAATGCAGCTCACCGAGGCCACCACGATCACGTCCCTGCGCATGAGGAGCGAGGAGGTCGTGGCGTGGCGGAGGCGGTCGATCTCGTCGTTGATGGACGAGTCCTTCTCTATATAGGTGTCCGTCGTGGGGAGGTAGGCCTCGGGCTGGTAGTAGTCGTAGTAGGAGACGAAGAACTCGACCCGATTCTTCGGGAAGAGGTCGCGCAGCTCTGAGGACAGCTGGGCGGCCAGGGACTTGTTCGGCTCAATGATCAACGTCGGCCGCTGCGCCTGCTCAATCATCCAGGCGATGGTGGCCGTCTTCCCGCTGCCGGTGATGCCCTGGAGGGTCTGGTACCGGTCCCCGCGCTGTACCCCGTCGACGAGGGATGTGATGGCCGTGGGCTGGTCGCCCGACGGCTTGAAGGGTGAGACGACTTCGAACTCGGCCACTGCCCGAGGCTACCCGGGGGGTGTGCCCGGGATGGTCGAGGCGGGAGCCCACTGAAGTGGGGCCAGGTGGAGGGGCGGGGCCGCCGATCACTCAATTTTCTAAAAGGTTCGGTGTTCGGCGCCAGAGGCGAATTCAGGGTCGGTGTCCCAGACTCGAACCGTTCGCAAGGGAAGCCAGTTCCGTAACATCTCGAGGCCCTGATCCCCGTTCTGGGCCAGTTCAAGGGCAACGAAGACCGGGTGGGCGATACGCCACTGTCCCAGTTGACCCCCTGGGCGGGCGATCCGGACCATGGTGGCGAGAGGAGTGGGCGCGACAGCGACGGCACATGATCGTCCTTCCCAGGATGAGGATTCACCGAGGAGCTGGCGGGCGAACCGAAGGTGCTCCACATCGGGCACGTAGAAGTCCAGCGCCGGCGCCTCGTGGCCTGTCGGCGAGGAGCGCCAAGCATGGAGCGCACCCGCCGCCGAAATGCCGGTGACGGCCCAGCCGTGAGTGCCCAACTCGCCAAGGACGTTGAGACCATAGAACCGGCCGTCAGGTCCCGGCTGCGGGGCCTTCGCCATGGCGACGAACTTCGGGTTCCAGGCGTCCGCGAGAGCCCAGAAGAGATCCGGCGTTCGAGGTTGCCCCTCTGCCGAGAGCAATCCGGCGGCGCGGAGTTTCGCGGCCGCATCGCTCACCGTCGAGGGGGACATCCCGATGCGTGTGGCCAGCTCGCGGATGGCAATGGCGCGTTGTGGCCAGAGGAGCAGCGCCGATGCGTACGAGATCGCGGCCACTCCCCGAATGGTGACGCTCGATGTCGCTCGGTGGCCTGCTGCTGTTCGACCGCGGCCGGACGGGTCGACATCGGCGTCGACGAAGACCCCTGGGACGACCAGCCGCAGGTGTCCCCTTCGGTCCAGCCAACTCAGTCCAGCTTTGTCGAGGATTGCTCGACCCATCTTCGGGATTACGTCGGCGACGATCATGATGACAGCGGCATCACTACGTGGGGGTAGATGTTGCGACGGATCGAATCGATTCGGATCCACACGGGCCATGGCCATGATGGCGACCCGGATCACGCGTCCACTCGGCGCCTTCACCAACAGGGCCGCGTCCAGAGCCCCCTCTCGAGGGTGGCGCAACGACGAGAGGGTCTTGACCGAGAACCCGAGCTGGGTCAAGGCGCGAGCTACTTCCTGAAAAGGTTCGGAGGGCACGGACCGAACGGACACCTTCATACCCATGAACGGTCGCGTTCGGTATCGCTCGTAGCCGAACACCGAACCTTTTTCGGATTATCACTTGGGCCCGATGTCCGGATGACCACGTGGGCACGCCCGCCGCCGGGCTCAGACCTCCGAACGCGCCACTGTGAGCCAATCCCACAGCCGATCCACCTCGGTCTCCAGGGCGGCACGGTCACCCGAGTTGTCCAGCACGTAGTCGGCTTCCTTCACGCGTTCGGCGCGCGTGATCTGGGCGCGGATGCGCGCCTCGGCGTCGGCCCGGTCGAAGCCGCGCTGTCTGATCAAGCGCTCGAGCGCGACCTCCGTCGGGCAGTCGACCACCACCACCTTGTGCAGCTTCACCGTGTCCCGGTGCAACGCCGTGAGAAGGGGAATGGCCAGGACGACGATCGCGTCGGAATCGGCCAACGCATCGCGGGCCTGAATCATGGCGACGCCGATGGCCGGGTGGGTGATGGCGTTCAGCTCCAGCCGGGTGGCCTCGTCGGCGAAGGCCACCTTGGCCAGGGCGGGTCGGTCGATGGTGCCGTCCGCCGCCAGGATCCCGTCCCCGAAACGATCGATGAGCGGCTGGTAGGCCGGGCCGCCCGGCGCCACGACGTCACGGGCCACCTGGTCGGCATCTATGAGCACGGCGCCGCGCGTGACGAGCAGGTCAGCGACCGCCGACTTGCCCGAGCCGATCCCTCCGGTGAGACCGACGGCCAGCATCAGGTGCCCTGTTTGGGCAGACGGGCCACGGCGAACAGCACGAGCGTCGTGTCGTCGGCCTCCTCGGTGACGAACCAGTCATCTGCCGTAATGCCCGTCACTCCCCCGGTATCGCCGCGGCCGATCAGCCTGTAGGCGAGCGGGAGCAATCGCGTGTACGCCGCCACATACCAGCGATGGGGAATGCGGTGGCGGAGGTCGAACACATCGAGACGGAGCAGCTTGGCCGCCTTCGCCCGCCGCGCCGCGAAGTCCGCCTTGACGTGCGGTGCGGCGTCCACCCCGCCCAGCCACACATCGCCGAAGTGGCGCTGCAGCATGACCATCAACTCGGCGCGCGTGAAGAGGTGGAGGTGGAAGGGGTTCTCGAAGTCGGTCGGCTCGTTGGGGGTGAGGATGCAGACGACGCCATCCTCCTTGACGACGCGTGCCAGTTCGGCCACATGGGGCTCCGGGTCGGTGAAGTGCTCAATCAGGTGGGACGAGCACGCCCCGTCGAAACTCCGGCTGGCCAGGCCGAGACGGAGCGCGTCACTCTGCACGACCCGCAGACCCTCGCCGCCGTAACGCGTCGAGGCGGCGGTGGTCGCGTCGGACGAGTAGTCGGCGCCGACGACCTGCCGGGCGGCTGAGAGGAACCGGGCGGACTCGAAACCCTGGCCACATCCCACGTCCAGAATGCGGCCGTCCCCGATGCGGTCGAGCACGGCGCGGTAGCCCGCCTCATGGAGAGCCAAAAGGGAATCGGGCGTCACGCCCTGCTGCGGGCGCTCCCCGGTGAGCCGGCTCTTGCGACGGCGATCGACACGTTGGGGTGGCACGGCGTGCTTACACTACCGGGCGTCGAATTCGCAGCCCCTCCATGACCCTCACCACTCCTACCACCGCCTCGCGAGGGCGGCATGCCGCCCCGAGGGTGGGGCGGGAATGGCGGGTGGGGGGCGCCGCCCTCCTGGCGCTGCTGGCGTACGTTCCGCTCCTCGTCGTCCGGGCTGGGGTGATCACGCCCGACACCAAGACCTACCTCTACCTGGACCCCGGCCGCTTCCTCAGCCAGGTGGCCTTCATGTGGAACCCGACCGTCGGGTTGGGCACGGTGAACCACCAGTACATCGGCTACCTCCTGCCGATGGGGCCGTTCTACGGCATCCTCGCGGCGCTCCACGTCCCGGTCTGGGTGGCGCAGCGGCTCTGGCTCGGGTCCATCCTGTTCGCCGCGGGGTGCGGGATCCTCTACCTTTCGCGCACCCTGCGGTTGCGCGGGCCCGGCCCCGTGGTGGCCGCTCTCGCCTACATGCTGTCGCCGTACTTCTTGCAGTACGCGGGTCGGATTTCGGTCATTCTGCTGCCCTGGGCGGGCCTCCCCTTCCTGGTCGCGCTCACCAAGAAGGCGCTCGACCGGGGCGACTGGCGGATGCCCGCCGTGTTCGCCATGGTCGTCGCGCTGGTCAGCGGCATCAACGCCACCGCCATCTTCTATGTGGGGGTCGCACCCATCCTGTGGCTGGTCTATGCGGTCGTCGTCCTGCGGCAAGCCACCTGGCGCCAGGCCCTGTGGACGGCGCTGCGCATTGCCGTGCTCACCCTCGGCGCCTGCCTCTGGTGGATGGCCGGTCTGCTGGTGGAGGCCGCCTACGGCGTCAACGTGCTCAAGTACACCGAGACCGTGCCCTCGACCTCGGCGACGTCGAACGCGTCGGACGTCCTGCGCGGGCTCGGGTACTGGTACTTCTACGGCTCGGACCACTTGGGTCCGTGGACCCAGGCCGCCGTCCGCTACACCCAGGACATCGGCCTCCTGGTCACCTCCTACGCGGTCCCGGTCCTGTCGGTCCTGTCGGGTGTGCTGGTGAAGTGGCGTGAGCGCGCCTACTTCATCGCCCTCGTCGTGGTCGGCCTCACCCTCTCCGTCGGGCCCTTCCCCTTCACCCATCCCACCGCGGTGGGTGGTGTCCTCAAGGCGTTCATGACCGACACCACCGCCGGGCTGGCGCTGCGCTCGACGGACCGCGCCATTCCGGTCCTCCTCCTCGGCCTGGCCATGCTGCTCGGCAGTGGGGTCACCGCGCTGTGGGCACGCTTCTCCCTCGCGGGAATCATCATCGCTGTGGTGATCGGCGGGTTGGTCGTCGCCAACAACCCGTCGCTGTTCAACGGCGACACCATCGCCAACAACTTCACACAGCCGGCCGCGCTGCCGTCGTACCAAATGGCGGCCATCGACCACCTGAACGCCACCCACAAGGGGACCCGCGTGCTGGCCATCCCGGGCAACGACTTCGCCTCGGACCGCTGGGGCGACACCATCGACACCCCGCAGCCGGCCTACCTCACACGCGAGTTCGTGACGCGCGAGCAGCAGATCCTCGGTTCCATCGCGACGGCCGACACGCTGTACGCGGCAGACGATCCGGTCCAGGAGAACATCATTAACGTCAACGCACTGGCGCCGATGGCGCGCCTCATGAGCGCGGGCGACCTCCTCGTGGAGTACGACCAGCGCTACGAGCACTACGGGATCCCCCAATCCCAGATCCTCGGGCTTCAAATGCTGCTCACACCGATGGGCCTGTCCGATCCCATCGGGTTCGGCCCGCCGCGCCCCAATGTCTCCACCGACTCCACCCTGAACGAAGCGGATCTGGCCGCGCCGCCTGACCTCGGTTGGCCCCATCCCCTGGTGACGTACACGGTGGACAACCCGCGGCCCGTGCTACGGGCGGAGTCGGACCAGGGGGCGGTGATCATGTCGGGCGACGCCACGGGCCTGAACGACCTGGCCGGCCTTGGCCTGCTCAACACGAGCAGCGCGCTCTACTACTCGGGGTCGCTGAGCCGTGACACCGCCCGCACCCGCGCCCTTGCCGCGGCCGGCGCCCAACTGGTGGTGACCGACACCAACCGCAAGCAGGCCTTCCGCTGGGACACCCTGAGCGCCAACGCCGGGGCGACCGAGACTCCGGCGGACAATCCGGCCAAGAGTGACCTCAGCGACAGCCCCATCAACCTCTTCCCCGGGGCCCCGCTCGCCTCCCGCACAGTCGCAGGCTACGTAGGCGCCGTCTCGGTGTCGGCCAGCAGCTACGGCAACTCCGTCTCGTACACACCCGAGGACCGCGCCTACAGCGCGATCGACGGCAACCTCGACACGGCCTGGATCACCGGCACGTTCGTCCCCGATCCGGCCGGCCAGTGGTGGCAGGCCAGGTTCGCCACGCCGGTCACCACCGACCACCTGACGCTGGTACAACCACAGCGGGGCGACCGTTCCCGCTGGGTCAAGAGGGCGACGGTCACCTTCGACGGCTCCCACGGGCGCTCGTTCACGCTCAACGCGACGTCGCACGTGGCGACGGGCCAGGTGATCCACTTCCCCTCCACCACCTTTCACACCGTGCGCATCACCATCGACTCCACGACCAACAACACCGCGCCGCCCCTGACCGCGTCGGCGGTCGGTTTCGCCGAGGTGGAGATCCCCGGTCAGCAGGTCCACGAGGAGATCGTCATGCCGAGCGACCTCCTCTCCGCCGTCGGTCCGGCGTCGGCGGCCAACCGCCTGACCGTGGTGATGACGAGGCAGCGCACGTCCCCCTTCCCCCCGCGCAACGACCCCGAGACAACGATCAACCGCGAGTTCACCCTGCCCACCGCGCGCACGTTCACGCTCAGCGGCAGCGCAAGCATGTCGGCCCTGCTGCCCGACGACGTGATCAACCGCCTGGTCGGCGCGCCGGGGGGAACCAACCTGGTCGCGGCCTACTCGTCGGGCCGCCTCCCCGGTGACCTCCGCGCCACCGCGTCGACCACGCTCGACGGCGATCCGAGCACCGCCTGGCAGCCGGGCCTCGGACTGGACGCCGACGTCGGCGCCACCCTCACGTATGACCTCGCCGCCCGGACGACGGTCAGCCACCTCACCCTCCAGGTGCTGGCGGACGGCCGCCACTCGGTGCCTACCGCCATGTCGGTCACCTCGGGAACGACCACCCGCACCGTGGTGCTCCCCCCGATTGCCGACAGTGCCACCCCCGACGCCGTCACCAGCGTGCCGGTCGAGTTCGCCCCGATCGCCGGGCGGCACTTCGTCGTCACGTTCACCGCCGTCCGCCAGGAGAAGGCGGCCAACTACTACTCGGCGGGACCGCTCGCCCTGCCGATCGGGATCGCGGAGATCGGCTTCCCCGGCGTGGCGGCGACGGCGACACCCGCACAGTTGCCGGGCACGTGCACCCCATCGCTCCTCACCATTGACGGCCAGCCGGTCGACCTGGCGGTGCAGGGCAGCGCCCAGGGGGCACTCGACAACGGCGACATGCAGGTCGTGCCCTGCGGTCCGGATGCCAAGGGCATCACCCTGGCACCCGGTACCCACGTCGTGCAGAGCGCGGCCGGGCATTCGACGACCTCCGGATGGAACCTCAACCAGCTCGTGCTCGACTCGGCGCCGGGAGGCGGCGCGGCATCCGCACCGTCGGGATCATCGCTCACGGCGACCCAAGCCGGCCCCGCCCCGCATGTCACCGTCACCTCCACGCACGTCGACAGCCAAAGCGCCCGCGTCCAGGGAGCCTCGTCGCCCTTCGAGCTCGTGTTCGGCCAGAGCATCAATTCTGGTTGGCACGCCGTGGCCACACCGGGGGCCGGCGCGGCCCGTGGCGCCCATCCGGTCGACCTCGGCACGCCGCGCCTCGTCGACGGGTTCGCCAACGGCTGGGACGTCACCGCCGCCGATCTCCACGCTCTGGGCGGGAGCACCTTCACCGTCACCCTCAGGTGGACCCCGCAGACCGAGGTCTGGTTGGCCCTGGGGGCATCGGCCGCGACCCTCCTCCTCTGCCTCCTGCTCGTCTTCCTGCCCGAGCGGTGGCGCGCCCCCATACGCGGCCGCCTGCCGCGGTGGTTGCGCGGCACCCCCTCGCTGGGGCTCGAGTCCGACGGTGAGCCCGAGATCGACGTGCTCCATAGCGCGCTCCACCCGCGCTTCGGCGCACGCAAGGCCGCGCTCGTCGGCCTCCTGACCGGGGCGGTGTCCGCCGCCGTCACCTCAGTCGAGGTCGGTGCGGTGGTTGTGGTGCTCGTCTTCGCGGGGCTGTTGATCCCGCGGGCGAGGTGGGTCACCGCGGCAGGGTCCGTGGCGTTCGTGACGGCCGGCGCCTGCAACGTGATCTTCGGCCAGGCGGCGCACCACTACCTGCCGGGCTCCAACTGGGCCGGATCGTTCGTGCACGCCGGCAACCTGATCTGGGTCGGGGTCGTCATCCTCCTGGCCGACGCCATCACGGTCAGTACCGGCGAACGGCCTCCTCGGCCAACGCCTCAAGCGACCGGCGGGCCGTCGCCCCCCATGTGAACCACCGGGCGCGCGCGACGGCGCCGCGCGACAAGCGGTTCCGCAGTACCTCGTCGGTGAGCAACTGCTCGAGCGCACCGCCGAGGTCCTCGGGGCGGTCGACCAGTAGGCCGGACTCGCCGTGCAGCACGGCATCGGTGTGGCCGGCGATCGCCGTGGCCACCGCCGGGGTGCCGCAGGCGGCTGCCTCGGTCAAGGTCATGCCCCACCCCTCGCGCAGCGAGCTGGACGCGACGACCCAAGCCCGGCGGTACCAGGCGAGCAGCTCGTCGTCCTCCACCCGGCCGGGCAGCGACAGCCACTCCTCGGCACCCAGCTGCGAGCGTAACGCCTCGAGCTCGGGCCGGTCGTAGCCCTCCCCGATGATCACGGCACGCAGAGTCGGAATGCGGGCACGCAGCTCATGCAGCGACCGGATCAGGAGGTGGAAGCGCTTGACCGGCACCAGCCGGCCCACCGCGACGACGAGCGGCTCCTTGTCGCGCTCCCCACCGGGGGTGAAGACCGGGTCGATGCCGGGGGGCGACACGGTGACGCGATCGGCCCGCAGGCCGAGCATTTCGACGATCTCCTGGCGCGAGGACTCCGACAGGGTGACGATCCGGCTGCCCCGGTAGAAGCGCGGCGCCACGAACTGCTCCATCATCACCCCGAGCCGGGCCAGCGTCGGGGGCAGCACCATCCCCCACATTTCGGCGTGCACGTGGTGCAGGAAGACGACGCTGGGCCCGCGGTACCAGAGCGGCGAGAAGAACGGCATGCCGTTCCAGATCTCCACCAACGCGTCACCGGGCCGGTGGCCCATGCGGATCCCCTCCCACGCCGCACCGGGGAAGACGGCGTAACGGCCCGCCTTGCGGCGGATCCGGTAGCCGTCGCGAGTCAGCGCGCTCACGTCGCCCGGGACGGCCGACGTCCGGAACGTCACGTCTATTCCGGCGTCGGCCCACAGCGAAGCCACGTGGTGGGCGTGCAGCTCGGAGCCGCCGGCCTCGGGGTCGCTCAGGTCCCGCCACGACACGAAGTGCACGCGGTGCAGCCCGGCGTCGCGTGCGATGGCCGCCAGCGTCTCGCGGTCCGACTGCTTGTCGGGGGCACTCGGGTGCTCAGGGCGCGCCACGGGCGCGAACGGTCGTCGGTCCTCTCCCACCACGTTCAGGATAGCCGTGCCGGATGCCGCCGGAGCCGGACCCGGTGGATCACGGTGAAGCCGCTGACCAGGACGATCATCACTGCGAGCTGCACAATCAGGTCGGCGGTGGCGGTGGCGCGCGGCGCGCCGTGAACCAGCGTCTCGGCCAGCGTCAACGCGGCCGCGCCGGCGACGAGCACCCCGGCGACCCACCGCCGCCCGACGGCAAGGAGGTACATGGTCACCACCACCGAAAGGCTGAGCACGATCATCGCCATGACGAGCGGTGCCATGGCAGGTGCCGCCGACGTGTAGGTGTGGTGGAACACCACCTGGAGCAACAGGTGGGGTGCGGTGACGGCCACCAGCAGCAGGATTGCCGCGGGGACGGCGAGGATCGTCAGCACCACCGCGAGCTGCCGGAGCGCGTGCCCGCCCCGCCGCCACCTGATGGCCGCCTCGGGGAGCAGGTAGCCCCCCAGCACGATGGCGCCGAAGACGATCGCCTTGCTCGTGACCGACACCGCGGCATAGGCCCCGCTGTGCGTGGGGTTGTCGCGTCCGAGGACGAGCACATCGACGTTCTGCAGCACGGCCAGCATGGAGAGGGACACCGACGCGACCACGAGGTCGAGGACCACCTTGTGGCGCTCTACCGGCGAGTCCCCGAGGACGGGGTCACGGCGCACGGCGGCCAGCCATCCCGAGATCACCGACGGCCCGCGCGAGCGCGTACCGGACCATGACAGGACGGCGGCGTAGCGGGCGTGGCCCGCCGCCACGACCTCGGCTATGAGCACCCCCACCGCCGCGCCGGACGAGCCGGTCCCGGCCGCGACGAGGACGATGATCATCACGGTGCGCACGCCGCCTTCAATCACCAGGTTGGCAGCGAGGGGGCGGTAGGCCCGACGGGCCTGCAGCAAGCCCCGGTCCAGCGACAGCAGGACGAAGAATGCGGCGGCGGACAGGATCGCCGCAATGCCGATGCCGCTCTGCTGGTTGAGCAACACCGCCACCGGGTGGCGGCTGACGAAGACGATCACGCCCCAGAGCAGCACAATCATCGTCCCCTGCCGATGGATCCGGCCGGCCCATCGGCGCACCAGGTGAACGGATCCGTCCTCGTGCCACATGGTCACGCGCCGCACCACCGCCACGACGACAGCGGACCCGGGCATCGACAGGATCAGGAACAGCCCGGTCAGTTGGTTGAGCACCCCGTAGCCGTGTGGCGTCAGCAGGCGGGCCAACGCCACCGTCATCAGCACGTTGGCGCCGTTGGCCACAACCCCGGCGGCCGCCAGGGGTCCCGCCTGGAGGAGGCCGGCGCGCATCGACTCCACACCGGCGTGGCCCTCCGCGTCCAACAGGAGCTCCCCACCGAGCGCGGGTACACCGGCGCTCGGCGCGAGCGACATGGCGGCGGGAACGCCCTCCACCAGCACCTCGGCGGCGGGGGACGCGTCGGGCTCTTCGCTCGTCACGGGCACCACCTTGTCACGAGTCTCATGCGACATCCCGGGTTTCGGCGACCGCCACGCCGCACGCGCCGCAGACGGCCCACACCGCCACCATCCACCACGCCAGGAGCGCGAGGAAGATCGTCGTGCGGTTGGCCGAGGTGGCGAGCCACAGCTCGACGTTGCCGGGGCCGAACACGTACGCACCGCCGAGAACCAGGAACGAGCTGAGCAGCGCCGCCCACGCCCAGAGATCGTTGCCGATTCCCAGGCGTCCGCGCAGCGCACGCAGCGCCAGCAGGCCCACCAGGCCGCAGAGCGCGGCCAGCCCCACGACATGGAGATGGGGCGCCATGGCGCTCACCGTCCGGTGCGCCCGGCTGATCAGCGAGCCCTGACGCGACCCGAGCAGGCTCGGGTCGGTCGGCACATTCAGCAGAAGGGTGAGGACAGGCCATACCAGCAGCGCGGCCAGCGCCCCGCCGCCGCCGATCAGCACCCGCCGCCGGTCGCGACCCGAAGCCAGAAGGCGCGCGGCCACCACGACAACCAGCAACATGGCCGCGGCCGTCCCCTCCACCTTGGTCAGGCCGGCGACCCCGACGAGCACGGCCGCCACCGCCAGGTTGGCGGCGCGCAGCGGGAGTACCAGCCCGAAGACCACCACACCCACTGCGGCCAGCGACCACAGCGGGTCGGCGTACCCGTTGGTGGCGAAGGTGCCCACCACTCCCCCGGCGACCAGCACGGCCAGGATCGCCGCCCCGCCGCCGACCGCGACCAGCGCGCGGCGGCGACGCTCGGTCACCGCGGCTCCCGCCACCGCCTGGCGGACCACCTGGAAGATGCCCCACCCCGCCACGAAGAGCGCGCACGCGTTCAGCAGAGCCACGGTCACGACCGCCACCCGGTCCGAGCTGGTCCCCGACACGCGCCAGGCCATCGCCATGGTCGCGCTGACCAGGGGCGGATAGCCCGGGTGCGACAGCACCAGGAAGTGGTTCTTTATGGCCGCCAGCGCGAACGCGTGCCCATGGCTCAACCAGCGGGCGTGCAGAATCCAGATGGCCTGTGCATCGAAGCCGACCGTCGGGACGCGCAGCGTCCGCAACGTCCACGCCACCGCAGCCACGAGCGCCAGCGCGACCGCCCCCGTGAGCGGTGGCACCCCCGAGCGGAGGGCTCGCCACAGACGGCTGGCCCTCTCGGGCCGACGGACGCACAGCAACGCGGCGCCGGCCGTCGCGAGAGCGGCAAAGAGAACAAACCACCGGGCCACCGAACCGGCCAGCGTGACGGTGCACACCGCCGCTGCGGCGCACAGGAGGGCACCGGCCAACGGCATCAGCGGGAAGGCGACGAGCCGGGGGCCGACCAGTACCAGCACGGGCGGGGCCCCGGCCACGGTCAGCACCACCAGGGTGAGTAGCGCGGCTCCCGTGGTGCTCACGAGCCCCGCTTTATGATCAGGTGCCCGCCGGGCTGGCGGATGATGGCGACGAGGAAGTCGCCGTTGCACGTCCGCGGCCCGTGCGACCGCTGCACGGACAGCGCGACGTTCGCCGCATGCAGGTCGAGGGTCTCGTGGGCCCACCCCCCGATCACCTTGATCACCGTCGCCCATTGGTCGAGCGTGGGGCGCGGCATGTACACCACGTCGTTCGTGCCGATGAGGGAGTGCGCCTGGGCGGTCATGCAGGCGTAGTACCCGTTGGCGCGCTCAGCCGACGCGACGGTGCGCGCCGAGTTGAGGACGGTCTCGCTGTGGTTGGCGTGCAGCGCGGTCGAGGCCAGCGCGAGCAGCGACAGCACAGCGACGGCCGCGCCACCGAGCGCCATCCGGGCACGGTCGCTCATGGGGCTCCCGCCGCCGTGGCCGTGCAGGTCACGACCCGCATGGTGGCATGGTGGACGGCCGGCGCGGCTGTGACGCAACGGTCGAACTGCTCCGGCGCGATGTGCAGTGCCGGGTGGCTCACGACCGAGACGCCGTTCCACACCCAGGCCCCGGCCTCAATGACCGGTAGCCGCCCGAGCGCAACCGTCATGAAGGCGGCGGCGTACGCCGGCGGGTGGCCCTGCTGCAGCACCTGGTCGGTGTGCTGTGGCGCGATGACGACGGTGTTGACCTTCCACGCCACGAGCGCCTGACGCACGTCGGCCAGGACGCGGGCGGTGGGCGTGGGCGGGGGCTTGGTCACCCCGAAGGCCAGGAGCACCAGATCATCGAACCCGGCCCTGGCGGTGCCGGCCCGCGTGTCGACCCCCTGGGGCCCACCTCCACCGGCCTGGCTGTACGACATGCCGTTGACCGCCTGCCAGGCCAGCGTGACCTGAATGCCGGAGAACGGCGCCGGGTACGAGAGCAGCACTTTCCCCGGCGTGAGGTGCGGGGCCACCGTGGCGTACCACGGAGGCAGCGTGACCGGCCGCATGGCGAACGGCAGCCGCGGGCCGAAGATCACCACCATCGGCACCAGGGACGCGGCGGCCAGCGCCAGAGCCGCCCCGGTGCCGATCACCGTGGACTGCGGTGCGCGCAGGTGGAGGCCGGACACGCTGTAGCGCGCGTGGTCCAGGATGATCGCCAGCATGACGGATGCGGCCAGGAAGCCGATGATCATGAACCGCTGCACGATCACGTTCTCAATGATGGGGATGTGCGCGAATATCCGGACAGGCTCCCAGGCTCCCCGGCGCTCACCGAACGAGCACACCACGCACAGCGCGAGGAGAAACCCGAAGAACCACAGGCGGCGGTCCTTGAACCAGACGATGAGGCCGCCCGTCAGGACGGCCAGGAGGCCCCACCCGAGGTAGCCCGAGGACGGCAGTGGCCGGCCCTCGTAGCCGCCCAGCGCCGTGTAGATGTTGGTGCCGTGCACGAAGTTCGCGCCGACGAAGCTCGAGCCGTCGTACCCGCCGATCGCGCCCAGATTGGCCCAGATGAGGCCCGACAGGTGGGCCGGGCCGTCGAGCGCGAACCACACCGGGTAGGCCAGCAGCACGCCGCTGACGGCGGTGCCGATGCCGAGACCGATGGCGGCGTGGGGCAACAACGCCCGCACCCGTTCGGGTTGGACGAACACTCCGGCTCCGAGCAGCACCAGGAGGGCGAGGAGGACGACGACCGCGCCGACCGCGAGCATTTCGGAGCTCATGAAGAACTGGACGAAGACGAGGATGCCCAGCGCCACGCCTGACCACCGAGGGTTGTGCCGCTGGCGCAGCACTATGTCGTCCAGCACGGCCAGGATCAGCGGGAGCACCATGATGGCCGCCGTCATCAGGTGGGCGAACTGCAGGCTCGTCAGCACGGCCGGCGAGAACCCGTAGAGCAGGCCCCCGACGTAGGACGCGCCCTCCCAGCGGACCCAGCGGTGCAACACCAGGTACATGGCGAAGGCGCTCAGCGCGGGGGCCAGGGTGGACGCCACGTTCAGTGAGGCCACCGGCCCGAAGAGCCACGTCACCGGGATCAGCGGGACGCTCATCCCCATCACCGACGTCTGCGCGAGGAGGTTCACCCCGCCGGGGTGGAACATGGCGCCGGAGTAGAACGGGTTGTGCGCGTGCGCCAACGCGGTGGCCGGCCACTGGAAGAACCAGAGGAAGAGCGCGGGGTCACCGCAGCCGCACAGCGTGTGGGTGCTGGCGCCACCGGTCCAGGCGTGCCACCAGAGGACTGTCGCGATGACGAGGTACGAGAGCCCGCAGGCGACCGTCCGGCGCACGAACTAGGAGCTGGCGGTGGTCGAGACGGGCCGCCAGGGCAGCGTCGGCGCGTCTCGACCGGTGCTCCCCGCCTCGTGGTACTCCTCCTCGACGTTGACCGACCAGATGTCGTGCGACGCGCCGTGCATGTTCTCCACCGTCAGCATGGCGGTGTACATGGAGTGATCCTGGTTGTTGTACTTGTGCATCCCGTTGCGACCGACGGGGTGCACGTTGGGAGCGTGCGTCCCGAGGTACGAGCGGATCGTCTCCACGTTGGCCTTGTACGTGAAGTCGTAATACGGATAGGCCTTCTTCACGCGCACCACGTAGCCCTGCTCGACGTCACCGGGCTCGATCAGGCCGAGCAGGGCCAGCTCCTTGGTGGCCAGGGCGATGAGGTCGGCGTCAGGCGTCTCCCACATGTCGTCACCCTCGAAGACGAAGTACTCCATCCCGAGGCAGGTACGGCCGTCCTTGACGAGGTAGGGCGACCACGAACCGTAGTTCTGAATCCGTCCCACCTCGACACCGGGATCGTGAATGTAGATCCAGTTGTCCGGGAAGCTCCGCGACTCGGGGACCACGAGCGCCACCGTGAGGTAGTCCCGGTAGTGCAATCCCTCACCGGCGGCCACGACCTCGGGTGGCGGCGTCGGCGTCAGGCACTGGACCAGCTCGCGCATCGGCATGGTCGAGATGACATGGGACGCAGGGACCTCGGTACTGGCGCCGTCGTGCTCGTACACGACGGACCGGGCGAGACCGTCCGAAATGTTGATGGCGATCACCGGCGACTCCAGCAGCACCGTCCCGCCCGCCGCCTGCACCTTCTCCGCACAGACCTCCCACATCATGCCGGGGCCGAACTTGGGGTACTGGAACTCCTCAATGAGGCTCGTGATCTCCGTCTGGTTGCGCTTGGGCAGGATGGCGTTGATAACGGCCTTGCGCAGGTCCAGGTTCTTGACCCGCTGCGCCGCCCAGTCCGCCGGCATGTCCGACACGGGCACGCCCCACACCCGTTCGGTGTACGTCTTGAAGAAGGTGCGGTAGAGACGCCACCCGAAGCGCGCCACCAGCCAGTTCTCGTAGTTGTCCTCGTTCTTGGGTGGTCGGATACGGGCCCACACGTAGGAGAAGCCGCAGAGGATGGACTCCCACAGCCCCAGGTTGCGCAGCGCGTTGACCGCCTTGAGCGGGTAGTCGATGTACTTGCCGTTGTAGAAGATGCGGCTCATGCGTGGCCTGAGCAGGAAGTCGCCCTGCGGGAGGATTTCGTGCCAGAGAGCCTCGACCTCGGGCACCTTGGTGAAGAAGCGGTGACCGCCGAGATCGAACCGCCAGCCGTCCCGCACGACAGTTCGGCTGATGCCGCCGACGACGGGGTCGGACTCCAGGACCACCGGGTGCTCGCCGAGTTTCGTCAGCTGGTAGGCCGCCGTCAGGCCACCGGGCCCCGCCCCCACGATCACCACCGGTGCTTCCTCTGCCATCAGGTCCTTTCTGTCGCTGGCAGGTTACCGGCTCCTCACGGCACGGAAATGTTGAGGAAGGCCAGCAGGGCGTAGCCGGCCAGGGCAGCTGGGAGCAGGGCGAGAACGGTGCGTTCCACCCGGGGGCCCCGGCACACGAGGGCCGCCGCGATGATCAGGGGAAAGGCGCTGAGGGCGTAACGCTCGAACGAATCGAGATTGGATCCGGCCACGGCAAGCGCCATCGTCCCGGCGGCGAACAGCGTGTACGGCGCCGGGAGGCGGCGCCAGCACACGACCAGCAGGACCGCGGCGAGGACCACCCACGGCACGTGGAGCGCGGTACCGACGTGGTGGTGCAGCAGATCCCGCGCGTCATGCAGCAGGGTGGCAAAGGGATCGGACAGGCCGCCGTGGTGCGACGACTCCAACTGCACGCGCAAGGGAGCCCACAGGTCGTGCACCACGTGGCTCGCCCAGCCCAGGAACGCCAGGACGCCCAGCAACGGAGCGGCGGTCGCCGCCAACCCGAGGAGCCGTTCCCGCCGGCCCAGTCGGATCCACCAGCGGACGAGCTCCGCGGCCACCACCAGCACGAGGACGAGGCCGACCGGCCGGGTGAGAGCCGCCCCGAACGCCAACAGGCCGGCCACCGCGAAGTTGGGCCGCGACGAGGGCGTGCGCAGCGCGAGGAAGCAGCCCAGCACCAGACAGAGCAGCACCGACTCGGCGTACCCCATCACCATCACGTAGGCCGCCGGGGCGAGGCTCAGGAACCACAGAGCGCGCCGCGCCGCCTCGGGATCGCCCGTCTCACGGCGCACCAGGACGAACAGCAACACCGTCGCGACGAAGGCGGCGCCATTGGAGAGGAGCAGGAGCGCTGTCCCGTACGAGACACCGGGCAACCAGGCCAGCGCGTGCGTGAGGAGGGGCACCAGCGGGAAGAAGCGCAGCGACTGCCGGCCCAGCGGCGCGTAGCCGACCTGGGCGATCGTCTTGTACCACCCGGCATCCCACCCGAGGAGTCCCTGGTGGACGCGGATCGCAACATACGCAGTGGAGGGGTGGGTGCGGTCGACAATGAAGTGGGCCAGCGCCAGCGTCCCCAACACCACCGCCCGGGCCACCAGGAAGGGCAGGATGGCCTCTTCCAGAGGGCGGCGCAAGCGGCGGCCCACCGTCATGATCCCTGCGGGGCGTACTCGGTCATGTTCATCGGCTCGTAGTACTTCGTGGCGTGCGTCGTCACCCACGTGTGGCCGCCTATCCCCGGTGTCTGCAAGAGGGCGGTGGCCAGCCGCTCGCATTTGGCGCCGTACGTCTCGTAGCCGGGCTGCCACACCAGCCAAATGTGGTGGTGCGCTCCCGCCAGACCGACCAGCCTGGCCGCGAACGTGATCGGGTTCCCGATGGTGGAGGCCTGCTCGTAGTCGACCCAGTTGATGATCTGCGGTCCCGTGCCACGGGGGAAGGTGAGCATGTCGTAGCGGGATGTGTCGTCCAGGAGACGGTAGACCGATGGTCCCAGCTGATCGGGGCAGAAGGCGACGATGTCACCCGTGCGCCCGTACGTGTTGATGACCGCGGCGGCCGGCGGCGCCTGTGTCCGCTGAGTCACGATGTTCTGCGCCGAACTGAACAGGCCGGCCGCCACCGCAAGTGACACCACCACCATGCGCAAGCGCGGGTTCAGGAGGCACGTCGTCCCCAGCGCGATGAGCAGCAGCAACGGGAGGAAGACGACGGCTGCGTAGCGGGGCGAGAAGGCACTAGACGACAGGATTCCCCCGGCAATGGCGGAGAAGAGGGTGGCGGCAATGACGAAGGTGATGCCTCGAGCACGGGGCCGGGTGCGCACGTCGAGTTCAATGATCCGCTCGCTCCGGCCGATGCCGAACAGGCCGAGGGCGGCCATGGCGAAATAGATCAGGGCGAGCAGGCGACCCTGATTGGTGCCCGAACCCGCGGTCGATCCCTGGTTGTCGGTGAACCCGGTCACCGCGTTGATAACGGCGGAGAAGTTCGGTGGAGCCGCCCACGGCGTCCCGGTGTGCGCCGACTGGTAGAGGAAGATCGGGATCCATGGCGCGAAGGCGACACAGCCCACCACCACGGCGAGGAGAGCCGGGACAGCGTGCTTCCACTCGCGCCCCTTGTGCGCCGACCACGCCATGGTGCCCACGAACCACAGACCCACCATCGCCAAGAGGTAAAGCGACCAGTACTGCACGTAGAGCAGACCGGCCGTGACGAGCGCGACCGCGACGAGGTTGCCCGAGCGCGGCGCGGTGATCGCCCGGCGCAGCGCCAAGACGCCGCAGCCCGTCAGCAGGATCACCAGCGCGTACATGCGGGCCTCGGTGGCGTAGTAGACGGCGAACGGCGCGCTGGCCAGCAGGACCAGGGACGTCCAGGCCACGGCGCGCCCGCCGAACTCCTTCCCGGCGAACCAGGCGACCGGCAGGGTCAGCACCCCGAGCACACCCGACAGCGATCGCGTGGCCACGTCCGACTGGCCGAACAGGAGGATCCAGAAGTGGAGCAGCGCGTAGTACAACGGCGGAGCGCCGTCGTGGCGCAGCTTGTCGGGCAGCTCGTGCAGGGGAAGCCGGGCGATGTCGACGGTCAGCGCCTCGTCCAGCCAGAGGGCCGAATGCGTGTAGAAGCGCAGGAACACGCCGGCGGCCACGACGGCGACCACGCCCGCGGTCGCCACCGTGCGCAGGCGGCCGGTTAGGGCGGGAACCTCCTCGGGCATGGGGCGCAATGGTAGGACACTGGGTCTAGGATCATGCGCCGCTGAGCACAAGGGGAGGGAGCGCGAGCGTGGGCAAGTACGTCACCAAGCGTGTGGCCCTCCTCATCATCATCATCTTCTTCGTCTCGGTCGCGTCGTTTTTCCTGGTGCACCTCCTGCCGGGCAATCCCGCCGTCACCATCCTGGGGCCCAACGACACGCCGCAGAACGCTGCCATCCTCAATCACCAGCTGGGTCTCGACAAGGCGCTGTGGCAGCAGTACTTCATCTGGATCAGCCACGTCTTCCAAGGCAACCTCGGGCAGTCGTACACGACGCATCAGACGACGACGGCCATCATCTCCCAGTCGTTCCCGATCGACATTGAGCTGATCGTCTTCTCGCAAATCCTGGCCTTCCTCGTTGCGTTCCCCATGGCCATGACGGCCTCCCGCCGGCCCAACCGCCTGTTTGATCAGATCTCCAACGGCACCACGTTCGGCATGTTGGCCCTGCCCCCGTTCGTCATCGCACCGGTCTTCGTCCTGCTGTTCGCGGTGCACTGGCACTTCTTTCCCGGGCCGGCCTCCTACGTGCCGCTCTCCCAGAACTTCTGGACCAACGTGCACGCGATGATCCTCCCGTCCATCGTCCTCGCGATGGGATCGATCGTCGTCTACTTCCGCCTGTTGCGGAACGACCTCATCGCCACGCTGCAGGAGGACTTCATCACCATGGCTCGGTCCAAGGGCCTGAGCGACCGTCGGATCATGTGGCGCCACGCACTGCGTCCCTCCTCGGTCTCACTGCTCGCCTCGGCTGGGGTGACGATCGGCAGCCTCATTGCCGGCACCTTCGTCGTGGAACTGCTCCTGCAGCTGCCCGGTATGGGATTCCAGCTGATCTCCAGCATCAACCAGGACGACTACACGGTCGTGCAGGGCATCACCCTCGTCGTGGCCGTCGCCATCGTCCTCATCAATTTCATCATCGATTTCCTCTTCACCATCATTGATCCGAGGATCGCCCGTGAGTGACATCACCCCCTCCCCGAGCGACCTCCCACCCGGGACCGCCGGCGTCTTCCCCGGCCTCCTCTTCCTGGAAGGGCGGGTGGCAGAGGATGAGGCGACCATCAAGAAGCTCGGGCCCTTCTTCTGGGTCTGCGCCGCCTTCATCGGCCTCGTCGTGCTGCTCGCCCTCATCGCCAACGTGCTGCCGCTCCCCAACCCCAGCTTCCAGAACTACTCGGCCCCGCAGAACGCGGGTCCTGGGTGGGGCCATCTGCTCGGCACCGACGACCTCAACCGCGACATCCTCAGCCGCCTCATTTACGGCTCACGCGTGTCGCTGATCGTCGGTTTCGGGGGCGCGCTCCTCGGTTTGCTGCTCGGCGGTGTCCCCGCCATGGTGTCGGCCTACCGGCGAGGCCGTATCGACACGTTCCTGAACACGGCGTCGTACATTGTGCTCGCCTTCCCGGCCATCGTGGCGGTGATCGCCATCGTCACGTTCTGGGGCCACGCCCTGTGGAAGATCACCCTGATCATCGGCATAGCCGGGGCACCGCTGATCTTCCGGGTGGTCCGGGCCGCCACCCTGTCCTACGCCACCCGGGACTTCGTCCTTGCCGCCAAGGCCCTCGGCGCGAGCGACCGCCGCATCCTGGCGCGGGAGATCCTGCCCAACATCGTCCCGACCATCGTCTCGTTCGGGCTGATCGCCGTGGCCACCATCATTGTGCTGGAAGGGTCGCTGGCCTTCCTCGGGCTCTCCGTCCAGCCGCCAACGCCGAGCTGGGGCAACATGCTCAACGAGAGCGCCACGCTCCTGTCGGGCAGCGCCGGCCAGACCAATCCGTGGTTGGTCATCTTCCCGGCCAGCGCCATGTTCCTCCTGCTGTTCACGCTCAACGTGGTGGCCGACAAGTTGCGCTCCTACTTCGATGTGACCGAGGTCAAGCTGTGACCGTGACCCGGCCGCCCCTGCTGGAGGTCGAGGACCTCCACGTCTCCTTCGCGACGCCGCGGGGCAGCGTCCAGGCTGTGCAGGGCGTCGACCTCACCCTCGCCCAGGGCAGGACGCTCGGGATCGTGGGTGAGTCCGGATCGGGTAAGACCGTCACGGCCCGCGCCATCATGGGCCTGCTCCCACGGCTCTCCGCCACGCAGACCGGCTCCGTCCGCTACGACGGCCAGGAGATATTGAACGCGCCCAACAAGGAATTGCGCGAACTGTGGGGCAGCAAGGTCGCGATGGTCTTCCAGGACCCGATGACGTCGCTGAACCCCGTGCTGCGTGTCGGCCGCCAGATCGTCGAGCCTCTCAAAATCCATCTCAAGCTCGGCAGGGAGGAGGCCAAGGAGACGGCGCTGTCACTGCTCATGCAAGTCGGGATCCCCTCGCCCGTCGAGCGCTTCGATGCGTACCCGGGTCAGCTCTCGGGCGGCATGCGCCAGCGCGTCATGATCGCGATCGCGCTGGCCTGCGCCCCTCGCCTGCTGCTGGCCGACGAGCCGACGACCGGTCTGGACGTCACGGTGCAGGCCCAGATCCTCGACCTCCTCAG
>Ga0307374_10002957_pt1 | contig 29537 bp, 24 predicted proteins | sample OX3MG_FD_202532 | JGI IMG/M metagenome (GOLD analysis project Ga0307374, IMG submission 202532) | Soil microbial communities from Risofladan, Vaasa, Finland - OX-3 | ecosystem: Environmental > Terrestrial > Soil > Coastal area > Acid sulfate soil | place: Finland: Risofladan, Vaasa | collected... | reverse complement strand
GATCCGGCCTGGCCCCGGTAGGCGGACTTGACGGTGGTGTCCTTGACCAGCGTCTCGAACGCGGTCCTCGCGACGCCCAGATACTTCTGCTGGTTGGGCGACGCGTTGGCACCTGCCGCGGCCGCCAGGTTGCCCAGGTTGAGCAGCGACTGGGTGCGCACTTCTTCGTAGGCCGAGTCCTTGGCGGCGGCGATGGTGCGCTGGAACAGGTCGATGGCCGAATCGGTCTTCTGGCGGCGGTCGGCGACCTGGGCCATGACCATCCAGCCATAGGGCGCCCGCTTGTTGAACAGGAGCGACAGGCGGGCGTGGGCGTCGGCGGAGTCGAGGCTGCCGGCGTTCAGTTCCTGGATCGCGCCGTTCACGAGGTTGATCCAGGCTTTCTGACTGCGCCACTTGAGCGTCTCGACCTCGCACTCCGGCATGGCGGTCTCGACCGCCCCGAACGCCGAATCGATGGCGGCGGGCAGGTTCACCATGCTGTCGGGATTGGTGGCGTAGCCAATGGTCCCGCGCTTCGCGGTGAGCGGCACGTTGGGCTGGACCGTCCACAGGACGAGGAGCTTGCCCAACTCGTAGGCGTGGCCGATCGGGTTCTCCACGGCGCCGGTGTTTTCGGTGAGGATGTGCACGGCGGACGCGAGCTTCTTCTGCTCGTCGGCCGGTGCCGCGCCCTGGGTGCCCGCCACCTGGGAAATCGTGAGATAGGCGCGCGCGACTTCGGATGGCTTGCCTTCGTCAATCGTGCACTGCTTGGCCTCCTGTGCCGCTGCAGGCAGTGCCAGCATCGTGGCGAACACGAGCGAGGTGATGGCCGTCGACCGGAAGACCAGCATCGGAATCTCCTAGAAATTTCGTGTGCAACAGCGAGTTGGGGGTCCCCGTCGGGGCACGCCCCGGGGGAAGGGGGTCAGTCTCGGTCCGCCTCGGAAGCGGCCTCCAAAAATATATCCCGTAGGGGACGCCCTGTCGCCAGGGCCACCCGTTCAACGTCCGCATACTCCGGTTTAGTCCGCCGGGTGCCGTCGGCCAGCATCGCCACCTTCACCTTGATGGTGTGTCCGGCGACGGTCACGCTCCGGAATTCGCGGGGTACCGCGTGCCGCTCCACGACGGTGCGGCGGATACCGGTCGTCGTGGTCTCACGAAATAGTACGCGCTCCACGGCGCCGGCGCTGGCGGGCGCACAGAGGACCTCGATCCGTGCCCCCGGCCGCCCCTTCTTCATCACGGTCGGGATGATCACGACGTCCAACGCCCCTTCCGCGCGCACCCGGTCGGCGGCGCCGGCCAGGTACTCGCCGGTCATGTCGTCCAGGTCGCAGGCAAGTTGCACGAGGTGCTCCACTTCGAGCCCGTCGCGTTGCTCCGCCTCGCCGAGGATGATCCGGAGCGCATTGGCGCGACGGGGGAATTCCTTGGTCCCGGCGCCGAACCCGCTGCGCACCGGGGTATAGGGCCCCACCAATGGGCCGGAGGCCAGGACCCGGACGAGCGCCGCGCCGGTGGGGGTGACCAGTTCACCGGATTCGGGCGGTCCGGGCACTACCCGCAGACCTTCGAGCAGGCGCAGCGTGGCGGGCGCCGGCACCGGGAGCCGGCCGTGCGCGGCGTCCACGTACCCGTCGCCCACGCTGATCGGGTTGCAGTAGATGCGCGTCACGCCGAGGAGATCGAACCCCCACACCGAGCCCAGTACGTCGAGAATGGCGTCCACGGCGCCGACCTCGTGCAGGTGGACGCGGTCCACCGTCGTGCCGTGGATACTCGCTTCCTGCTCGGCGATGGCGGTGAAGGCGGCGTCCGCCCTGGCCTGCACGTGGGGCGGCGCCTCGGAGCGGGCCACGATCTCGCGGATCTGGCGCAGATGGCGCCCGTGCGGCTGCGGTGGAATATCGAAGTCCACTTTGGTGCACGTGATCGCCGCGCGATCCACGTCGCGGATGCGCACGGTCACGCCGTCGAGGCCGAGCCGTGCCGGGAGCGCGCGCAGCCAGTCGGGATCGAGCCCGACCGCGATCAGGGCCCCCAACGTCATGTCACCCGAGATCCCACTGAAGGGATCGAGAATTGCGATCGGCATCTTAGAACCGGTATGAAGCGCCACTGCCCGTATTGAACACCACGACCTCGGCGTCGCGCGGAATGCGCCCGGCCGCCGCCAGCTGCTCGGTCACGGCGAACGCGCACCCGCCCTCCGGGCACACATCGATGCCCGACGCCTTGGCGAGCCGCGCGGTGGCGGCGCGGATGGCATCGTCGCTCACGGCGTGGGCATGGCCATCGCTCTCCCGCAGGGCGCGGAGGATCAGGCGGTCGCCCAGCGGCCCGGGCACGCGGAGTCCGCTGGCATAGGTCTGGGGATCCTGCCACGGCGTGGCGCGGTCGGCGCCGTCGTGGAAGGCGCGCACCATCGGCGCGCACCCCTCGGCCTGGGCGACGATCATGTGCGGGAAGGCCTCGGAGGGCGACAGCCAGCCGTACGCCTTGAGTTCCGCGAACACCTTCCACATGCCGATCAGTCCGGTGCCGCCGCCGGTGGGATACACGATGTGCGTGGGGAGCCGCCACCCGAGCTGTTCCGCCACCTCGATGCCCATCGTCTTCTTGCCTTCGATGCGGTATGGCTCGCGGAGCGTGGAAACGTCGAAATACCCACTCTCGGCGGCAAAGGCCTTGGCCTGCTTGCCGGCGTCGCCGATGTGGCCGTCCACCAGGCGGAGGTCGGCGCCGAGGGCGGCGATGGTATCGAGGATGGGCTTGGGCGTGGTGGCCGGCGCGTAGACGCGCACCGGTAGCCCCGCGGCGGCCGCGTACGCGGTGAGCGCGGCACCGGCGTTGCCCGCGGTAGGCACCACGAGGCCAGGCACCTTGTGGCCGGCGGCGCGCGTGACCGCGGCGCTCATTCCGCGGGCCTTGAACGACGCGGTGGGATTCAGGCCCTCGTCCTTGACCCACAGCCGACGCACCCCGATCTCGCGCGCGAGCGCCGGGAACTCCTGGATGGGCGTCGTGCCCTCGCCGAGCGATACCGGTTCCTCGTCGGCCAGCACCGGCATGATCGCGCGGTAGCGCCACATGTCCCACCGGCTGGCGATCGCATCGCGGCGCGGCGCGGGCATGTCGTAGCGCACGAGGTACGGCTGCCCGCATTCCGGGCAGACGGTGGCCAGGCTGTTGCCGGGCGCCTGGTGAGAACAGGCCGAGCATTCCAGATGCCAGTGCGTCACGACGATTCCTCGGGAAGGGTGGGCGCCGCCGGCTCCGCCGGAGGCGCGGTGGGTGATGCATGGTGGAGCGCTGCCAGGATACGCTCGGCCGAGTTCGTGCTGAAGCCCGGCAGCGCGGCGATCGTTGCCGGGTCGGCGTCGCGGATCCCCTGCAACGATCCGAAGGCCTGCAGGAGTTGGCGGCGCTTGGTATCGCCGACGCCGGGTATGTCGAGCAGCGCCGAGGTGACCGTGCGCGCGCGCCGACGTTCGCGCTGGAAGGTGACCGCGAACCGATGGGCTTCGTCGCGGGCCTGCTGGAGCATGCGCAGCGCGGGCGACCGCCTGGGGAGGCGCAACGATTCCGCGCGGCCGAGCACGAAGATCTCCTCGTCCCGCTTGGCCAGGCTGATCAGCGGCATCTCGCCGAGGCCCAGTTCCACCAGCGCGTTATGGGCGGCGCCGAGTTGCCCCTTGCCGCCGTCGATCACGGCCAGGTCGGGCAGCGCTTTCTCGTCCTCGCGGCGTCGGGCGAAATAGCGCGTCACCACCTCGTGCATGGAGGCGAAATCGTCGATGCCGTCCACCGTCTTGACCTTGAACTTGCGATACTCGGCGCGATGGGGGCGCCCGTTCTGGAACCAGACGCACGACGCCACCGTGTCGGTGCCCTGGGCGTGGGAGATGTCGAAGCACACGAGCGTGCGGGGCAGCTTCTGGAGACCGAGCTGCCGCTGCAACTCATAGACGGGGTCGCCGGCCCGCTCGGTGGTCTCGTCGCCCTCGAGCAGCGCCTCCTCGAGCATGTGGCGCGCGTTCTGCTCGGCCAGCGTGACCAGTTCGCGCCTCGGCCCACGTTGCGGCACCGACATGCGCACGGCGCCGAGCGAGGCCGCCACCAACTCGGGGTCGTCGCAGGAGAACGGCAGGAGCAGGTCGGCGGCCCGTTCCTCGAGCGGGAGGTATCCACCCACCAGATACGCGGAGAGCACGGCGGCATCGCTCTCGCCCTCGACGTGTTCCGCGAACTGGTGCTCGCGCCCGAGCAGCTTGCCCGATCGGACCCGCAGCAGCACGACGCACGCGTCGTCGCCGTCGCGCGCGAACCCGATCGCGTCGCGGTCCCCGCCCTCCACCTCGAGGACGACCGTGGGCTCCTCCATCTGCCCCAGATGCTTGAGCGTGTCGCGCAGCTCGGCGGCGCGCTCGAAGTCCAGCGCGTCGGCGGCGGCATCCATGCGCGCGCGCACCCGGCGCACCACCTCGTCGGCGCGGCCATCGAGGAACACGAGCACCTCGTCGATCATCGCGCCGTAGTCCTCGCGCGTCTGCAGCCCCACGCACGGCGCCTTGCACCGCTTGATGTAGTAGTCCAGACAGGGCCGCTCGGGCATCTGGCGCGGCATGTCGTAGTTGCACGAGCGGACGGTGAAGATGCGCTTCACCACGTTGAGCGCGCGCCGCATCGCCCCGACGTCGGTGTAGGGTCCGAAGTATCGGGCGCCGTCGTTGAGCAGGCGCCGCGTGACGAGCACGCGCGGGAACGACTCCTGCACCGTCACCTTGATGTAGGGGTACGACTTGTCGTCGCGGAGAACGACGTTGTACTTGGGGCGGTGTTCCTTGATCAGGTTCGATTCGAGGACGAGCGCCGCCGTCTCGCTCGGCACGACGATCGTGGCGAGGTCGGCCACCTGGCGCATCATCATGCGGGTCTTGGGGCTCTCGATGCGGTCGGCGGCGAGGTAGCTCCGCACGCGGGACCGCAGCCGCTTGGCCTTGCCCACGTACAGCACCTCCCCCTGAGCGCCCTTCCAGAGGTAGACGCCCGGAGACTCGGGGAGATGACTCACCCGATCGAGAATGCTCGCCGGAGGTGGCACAGGTGAATTATATCGTTCGCGGGCCGGGCGCGGCGCGTCAGCGCCGCGGGCGCAGCCGGCGGCCGAATCCGGCCAGAATGCCGTGCGCTTCGGGCACGCGCAACAGCATGGCGCCACCAAGATACGCCGCGCCGTACATGGCGATCACGGCGAGGCCGGCCACCATCCGGCGCCAATCCGCCGTGTAGCGCTGCACGAGCACGGCCAGCGCCGCGCTGGCCACGGCCAGCGCCCAGAGGGTGATCGTGAACCGACCGGTGAGTCCGGTCGGGCCGATGCGCGCATTGAGGCGGCGGCGCAGCAGCGTGAACTCGACCCACGCCGCGATGCCGGCCGAGGCCGAGAGCCCCGCCGCGCCCCAGTGCGCATCGAGCCCGGCCCAGCGGGGCACGCCGAACGCGAAGGTCGCGCCGAGCACCGCAGTGAGCGCCACGCGGATCACCGCGAACCGCAGCGGCGTGCGCGTATCGCGGAGGGCGTAGTAGGTGGACGAATACAGGCGTCCCAACGTGCCGGCGAGCAGCCCCACGGCCGATCCGCAGAGCACCGCCCAGGTATATACGGCGTCGGTGGCGGTGAAGTGGCCGTGCTCGTACACCAGGCGGATGAGCACGTCGCCCAACGCGACGAACGCCACCGCCGACGGCACGACGAGGAACGCGATGCGCCGGAGGCCGGCGTCGATGCGCGGACGCAGCATGCCGCCCGCCTCGTGCTCCTCGGCCGTGGCCCGCGACATCTCCGGCAACTCGGCCACCGAGATCGCGGCGCCGAACATGCTCACCGGCAGCATGTAGAGCGTGGTGGCGAAGCCGAACACCGCCACCATCCCGTACGGCAGGTAGCTGGTGAGGATCTGGTCGATGTAACTGCTGATCTGGACCACGCCGCGGCTCACGAACGCCGGGCCGAAGTTGCGGAGAATCTCGCGCACGTTGGCGCTGGTCGTCTCGAGCGCCACGCGCAGCCGCGGCGCCACCTTCCGCACGGCCGGCAGCTGCACCGCGAACTGGAGCATGCTGCCGCACACCGACGCCCAGGCCATGACGGTGACCACGTGCGCCTTGTCGGGCATCGATCCCCACCACACGAGCGCCACGATCAACGACAGGTTCCAGGCCATCGGGGCCGTATAGGCGATCAGGAACTTGCGGTGGCTGTTCAGCACGCCGAGGCACCACGCCGACAACGTCAGGAAGCCGGCCCCGGGAAACAGGATCCGCGTGAGCGCCACCGTCAGGTCCCGGCGCTCGCCGGTGAACCCGGGCGCGATGGCGTAGATCAGCAGCGGCGCCGCGAGCACGCCCGCCAGCACGAAGACCGCGATCGTCAACCCGAGGATCGCCGCCACGGCGCCGGCCACGCGATCGGCCTCGTCGTCGTCCCCGGCGCCGAGCAGCCGCGCATACACCGGGACGAAGGCCGCCGACAGCGCGCCCTCCCCGAACAGATTCTGCAGGGTATTAGGAATCCTGAATGCCGCCGTCCAGGCCTCCGCCGCCACGCCCGTGCCCAGGTAGCGCGCGATCAGCGAATTGCGGACCAACCCCAGGAGCCGCGACCCCAGCACCCCCATCGACACGAGCGCCGCCGCCGCCCCCGTGTGGCGCCGCGGCGCACGGTGGTCCTCGAGCGCGTCGCCGCGCGCGTCAGCGGCCACCGGTCGCTCCACCGCGTGGCGTGCCCCGCACGACCCCGGCCGCGTACGCGTCCGCGGCCTCTCGCATGCCCACCCAGAGCCCCTCCCCGTGACGCGCCAGGAACGGGAGGAAGTTGAGCGTCCGCTCCTGCCGGTGACCCTCCGGCCAGATCGACGCCCGCGCCAGCCGCGCATCGCGCAGCGCGTCGCTGCCCCGCCGCTTCGCCGCCGCCAGCAGCCGCCGCTCCAGCCGTTCGATGCGGAACCCCATCTGCCGCTCCGCGCCCTGCACCACCTCGGGCCGGAGCAGCGCGCCCCCCTCGGCCGCGGCATCGCGCGCGCCCAGCGCCTCCAATCCGCCGCGCATCGCGGCGCGGAGATCATCGAGGGCGCGTTGCACGTCCTGGGGGACTGCGGCGCGGGCGGCCCGCGCCTCCAGCGCCGCGCCGTCCTGCAGATCGTCGAGCCCGGCCCCCAATCGCGCCAGGGCGCGATCCACCGCGGGCTCGACGATGGTACACGACCACCGCGGCACCGCCAACGGCTGCGCGGCGCCCAGCGCGTCAGCCACCGCGGAAACCTGCGCGAAGTACGACAACTCACCAGGCCCCGCCAGGTACGCCACCGTCGGGAGCACCGCACGTTCCATCACCGGCCGTAGCAGAACGTTCGGGCTCAGCGCTTCCGGCCGCGCGGACCGCCCAACCGCCGCCGCCTCCGCTACGGGGACGCGCCGTTTGCGCCCGCCCTCATGCACGAACACCGTCGACAGCCCGGCCACATCCGCCACCTGGGGCGCGTAGCCGCCCGCCGTGAGCCAGGCGTGGCGTGCGTCGAGTGCGGCCGCCACCTCGCCCGCCCGGTCGAGCGCCGAATGCAGCACGTCGGCTCCGACCTGGCGCACCGCCGCGTGAGACGCGTCGAGCACGGCGATCCCGAGGGGTTCGAGCAGCGCCCGCAGCAACGCCACGTACGCCGCGCCGACGGTGGCCCGGCCGCTGTATGACGACGCGGCCGCCGTGTACGCCCGTTCGTACGCCATCGAGCCGCAGGCCTCGCGCAGCCGCCCGAGTTGGGGCCGGACATCGCCAAGCGCCGCCAGCGTCATCGGAGTACCTGCCGCGGGCTCGTCGGCGGCCACCAGCCGTTCCACGCGCCCGTCGACGATCACGTAGGTGTAGCTCGCCTCGGCGTGGTCGGCGTCGTCGGTCGCCGCCCAGAACACCGGCGCCATCGGCACGCCCGTCTCGCGCTCCAGCGCATCCGCCATGGCCAGCGCGCCGAGCGCCTTGGCCCAGGTATAGACCGGACCTCCGAACAACCCGGCCTGCTGTCCGGTGGTGACCACCGCGCCGCCCGCGGCCGCCACCCGTTCCAACCGATCGAGCGCGGCGCCGCTCGCGCCGAACGCATCACGCAGCGCGGGCAACCAGCCGCGCGACGCGCCTGCCGCCACTTCACGCGCCCGCGCGCGCCAGGCGTCGGCGCTGACCGGCGCCCGGACCGCGATGCGGGCGTCCAGCGAGCCCGCCTGCACGGCACGCGCGAGCGCGGACCCGCCCAGCGGCTCGGTGATGACGCGCGGAGCACTCATGGCGCGACGGCCGCAACCGCAGTCACGACGGACGGCGGGGGCACGCGGCGGGAAATCTGGTACGGACGGCGGGCGAACATGGACACCAAGATAGCCACACGCGGGAGACCCAAGCCACAGCGGCCCGAGCGGCGACGCGGCGCGGCCCGAGCGGTCATTTGTGGTACGGTTCCCCCCGAACGATCGTCCCGGCGCGATAGAGCTGTTCGGCGAGCACCAGCCGCGCCATCTCGTGGGGGAGCGTCCAGGGCGCGAGGGCCAACTGCTTGACCGCGGCGTCGCGGAGCGCCGGGGCCACGCCGAACGCGCCTCCGACCACGAACGCGACGTCGCGGGCCCGCTCCCTCGCCTGCTGCAGGAACAGCGCGAAGGCAGCCGAGGTCATGCGGTCGCCGTGCTCGTCGCACACCACCACGTCGGCCCCCTTCACCTTGGCGGCCAGGCGCTCGCCCTCGCGGGAACGAACGAGGTCCGGGGACGCCGACCGCGCCGGCTCCTCCCGGACCTCGTGTACTTCGAGCGGCCAGTACCGCGCCGCCCGTGCTTCGTAAGACTCGATCGCCGCCGCAAGCCCCGCATCCCGCGGCCGGCCGACGACGGCGACGATGACCTTCATGCCGAGCGGGCTCGGCCGTGAATCACGCGTACACGCCGCGGAGCCGGTGCACGGTGGCCACGCGGCTGATCGACAGCATGTACGCCGCCGTGCGCATGTTCACCTTGTGCGTGAGGGACAGGCGCAACACATCGGCGAAGCTGTTTCGCATGATGTCGGTGAGGCGCTCGTTCACCACGTCCTCGGTCCAGAAGTAGCCGCCGCGGTCCTGCACCCATTCGAAGTACGATACCGTCACGCCGCCGGCGTTGGCCAGGATGTCGGGGATCACGAACACCCCCTTCTCGTCGAGGATCGTGTCGGCGTTGGCGGTGGTCGGACCGTTGGCGCCCTCGCAGATGATCTTGGCACGGATCTGACCGGCGTTCTTGCTGGTGATCACGTTCTCGAGCGCTGCCGGCACCAGCACGTCCACGTCGAGCGTCAGCAGCTCGTCGTTCGTAATCGCGTCGCCCCCCGTGAACCCCTCGAGCGACTTGTGGTCCCGCACGTGCTTGATCGCGGCGTCGATGTCGATGCCGCCCTTGTTGTGGTAGGCGCCGGTGCGGTCGCTGATCGCCTGGACCTTGCACCCCTCGCGCACCAGGAGCTGCGCCGCCACCGAACCCACGTTGCCGAAGCCCTGCACGGCCACGGTCGTGCCCTTGATCGGCATGCCCAGATGCTTGAGCGCTTCCTTGGTGACGATCATGCACCCGCGCCCGGTCGCCTCGCGACGGCCGAGCGAACCGCCCATCTCCACCGGCTTGCCGGTGACCACTGCCGTGACCGTGTGGCGCATGTGCATCGAGTACGTGTCCATCACCCACGCCATCACGCGCTCATTGGTGTTGACGTCGGGTGCCGGGACATCGGAATCGGGCCCCAGCGTGCTCATGATGCCCGAGGTGTACCGGCGCGTGAGGCGCTCCAGCTCGCCCACGCTCATGCTCAACGGGTCGCAGATCACGCCGCCCTTGGACCCGCCGAACGGCAGGTTGACGACGGCACACTTCCAGGTCATCCAGGCCGCGAGCGCCTTCACCTCTTCGAGGTTCACGCGCATGTCGAACCGGATGCCGCCCTTCGCGGGCCCGCGCGACGTGTTGTAGAGCACGCGGTATCCGGTGTATACCTCCACCTCGCCGTTGTCCATCATCACCGGAATCGAGATGATGATCTGCTTCTCGGGATGGCGCAGCACCTTGTACAGCCCGGGTTCGAGATCGAGCAATTCGGCCGCGCGATCGAACCGTGACATCATCCCCTCAAAAGGATTCTCCTCGTCGAGAAAGCGGTCCTTGTCGGGGCGAACGATTCTATCGGTAGGCAGTCTGAGATCAGTTGCCATGGGATTCGGAAAGAAACCGGCGTTATCCGGCGGTTGGAGGGTTGGAGCGGAGCCTCGCCAGGGTTGCTTCGAGCACCTCTTCCATGTGTTCCATCCCCAGTTCAATGCTCAGCCGTTGTGAAACATACCATAGCGGCACGCGGCCGGGCCACCGCGACGAAATCTTCACCGCGTCCTTGAGCGTGCACAGGGCCAGATCGCCTTCCGCAGCCGCGGCCGAAGCACCGGCCAGATCGGCATCCGTGAACGCGTGATGGTCCGGGAAGGCGTGAAGCTCCACTTCGGCGCCGAGCGCGCGCAGCTGGTCGGCCAGGATACCCGGCTCGCCCACTCCGGTCACCAGCACCACGCGCCGGCCCCGCAGCGCGTCGAGCGGCAGGGACGCACCTCCGTTCACCCGCTCCAGCGACGCCGGCGCCAGGCTCACCACCGCACCGGGGGCGTCCGAAATCTTGGCCGCCTGCGCCATCACCGCCGCGGCCTGCTCCAGCGAGGCGGTCTTGCGGGTGACGACCACCAGTGACGCCCGGCCGAGTGCCCCGACCGGTTCCCGGTACGGGCCCGCCGGCAGGAGTCGCCGGGCCTGCAGCCCGCGTTCCGCCGCCACCAACACCAGATCCGCCACGCGGCCGATCCGCCGGTGCTGGAACGCGTCGTCGAGCACGGCCACCGTGGCCCCCTCTGCCCTGGCCCGGCGAAGCCCCGCCGCGCGGTCGGCATCGCACACCACGGGCACCCCAGGATTGAGCCGCTCGTGTACCAGGGGTTCGTCCGCGCCGTATCCGCGAAGGACGACCGCAGGCCGCGCGCCGCGGCGGGACAGTTCCGCCACCAGCCAGGCCGTCACCGGGGTCTTGCCTGTCCCGCCCACCGTGAGGTTGCCCACGCTGATTGCGGGAATGGCAGCGGGAATCACCGCCAGCATTCCGCAGTCATACAGCCCATTCCGGACCGCCGACGCCGCCCGATAGACCAGCTCGGCCGGCCAGAGCGCGGCCCGCGCAAGCCGAGCCGCCGGACCGCGCCCGAACCAGACCCGAGCCACGAGCGACCTCAACCTGGCTCCCCCGCTGCCCCCGCCGCGCTCACAGCCGGGCCGCCCGCCGCCGCCACCGCGGCCTCCAGGGCGGCCAGAAACCGCGGTGTTTGGGCTGCCAGGCTGCCAGGATCGCCCGTTGGTGGCGGTATGGGATCACCGTACGCGATCGTGACGCGGGCGAAGGGCTTGGGAATTGCAAATCGATCCCAGCTTCCCAGGTGCCAGGCCCGCGACACATGGGCGCCGAACGGAATCACCGGACAGTTCGCGCGTTGAGCCACGAGGAGGGCGCCGGGAGCAAAGCTGTGGTTGGGGCCGCGCGGACCGTCGGGGGTGATCCCCACGTCGTACCCCGCTTGGAGCTCGCGAACCATCGCCACCAGTGCCCGGCTGGCCCCGCGCGACGACGAGCCGCGGACCAGCCGGTAGCCGAGCGCCTCGGCAACGCGCGCGATGATCTCGCCATCACGGTGTTCGCTGATCAGCACGCTGATGTTCTGGCGCCGGTGGACCCAGAGATGCGGCAACAGCTGGCCATGCCAGATGACGATCACCACCGGCTGCTTGGTGCGGCGCGCTTCACGAAGCGCGGCATCGTTCACGTAGCGCACGCGCCAGGTACGTCCGAGCAGTCCCACGATCACCAGCCCGGCGCGCACGATCCACCGCATGCGCCAGTCGTCGTGGGTGGCGCTCATGCGGCCCCCGCCGCGGCCAGCGTCGCCGCCATGTCGGCCACGCGCCCGGCGGCACCCGGCGTTCCCAGGGCCGCGCGGACGTCTGCCAGCCCCAGCAGCATTGCCGCGCGCTCGGGGCTGTCGGTGCGCAGGAGAGGCTCCAGCGCGTCGGCCACGGCGGCCGGCTGCAGGGCGTCCTGGACGAACTCCGGGGCCACGCTCCGGCCCGCCACCACGTTGACGAGCCCGATGTGCGGGATCTTCACCAGCCGCTTGGCCAGGGCGAAGGTGATCGCGCTCGTCCGGTACGCCACGACGAGGGGGCACCCCGCGACGGCGGCTTCGAGCGTCGTCGTTCCGCTCTTGCACATCGCCGCATCGGCGGCTCGTAGCACGGTGAACGAGGCGGAGTGCACCATGGGGAATGGACACTTGGCCGGGTCGAGGGCCACGGTCGGCGCCACGCTCACGACGACCTGGAGTCGCGGATCGCGGCGGCGCAGTTCGTCGGCCACCCGCACGAAATCGTCCAGGTGGCGAAGGATCTCCTGCTCGCGGCTGCCCGGGAAGAGGGCCAGCACCGGCGCGTCGTCGCGAAGACCCAGCGTGGCACGCGCCGCGGCCCGGTCGGGCATGTGGGCGGCGCCATCCAGCAGTGGGTGTCCAACGAACGTGGCATCGATGTGGTGGGCGGCCAGCAACTCCTGTTCGAAGGGCAGGATGACCGCCGCGCGCGTCACCCATCGCGCGAGCTTGTCCAGCCGTCCCGCGCCCCACGCCCACACCTGGGGCGTGATGTAGTACAGCACGGGCACGCCGGCGCTGGCGGCGATCTTCGCGATCTTCATGTTGAAGCCGGGGTAGTCGATGAGCACCACGAGCGCCACCTGGCCGCCGCGGATGCGCGCCTCGAGCCGGCGCAGCAGCGCCCAGTGCCTGGGCAGGTGGCGCAGGACCTCGACGAACCCCATCACGGCCATCGTATCGGCGTGCTCGAGCAGCGTCACGCCGGCGTCGCGCATCCGGTCGCCGCCGACGCCCACCAGCGCGAACGGCGCCCCGCGGGCGGTCAGTTCGCGCGCGACGCCGGACGCATGCAGGTCGCCGGACGCTTCTCCGGCGACGAACAGCACCTCACGCACGCGTGCCGACCCCGGCGCCCTTGAGCGCCGGCAGCGTGCGTTCGATCTCGCGAACGATGCGCAGCGCCACGGCGAGCGCCTCGCGTCCGTCCTCGCCGCTCACCATCACCGGCGACTCGCCGCGCACCGCCTGCAGGAAACTCTCGAATTCCAGCCGCAGCGGTTCGCCCTCCGGCGCCTCGAGCGGGACGCGCTCCACGAACGCCTCCACCGACGCCGACGCCTTGGCCAGCGCCGCCATGTCGACGTCGGTGCGCAGCCGATAGAACTCGCCGTTGCCGGCCGCCAGATCGAGCGACAGGTACCCGCTGCCCTGGAAGATGCGCAGCTTGCGCGTGCGGTCGCGCGACACGCGGCTGGCGGTGATGTTGGCCACGGCGCCCGACGCGAATTCCAGCCGCGCGTTCGCGATGTCCACGAACGGCGTCAGCACGGGAATCCCGACCGCGGTCAGGCCCGCCACGGGCCCGCCGACGAGCGTGCGCACGAGGTCGATATCGTGGATCATCAGGTCGAGGACCACGGCGACGTCCGAGCCCCGCGGATTGAACGGCGCCAGGCGATCGCTCTCGATGAACCGCGGCGCATCCACGTACGGGAGCGCGGCGCGGATGGCCCGATTGAACCGCTCCACGTGCCCGGTCTGGATGAGCGCGCCGGTGCGCGCGGCGATGCGCACGAGGTCGTCGGCCTCGTCGAGCGTGGCGGCGATGGGCTTCTCGATGAGCAGGTGCTTGCCCCGCTCCAGCGCCACCTTGGCCACCGCGTGGTGGGCCGGCGTGGGGACGACGATCGTCGCCGCGTCCACCTCGTCGAGCAACGCCTCGACGCTGTCGAACGCCCGCACGCCGAGTTCTCCCACCACGTGGGCCGCGCGGTCGGCCTTCGCCTCGTAGAAGCCGGCGAACGCCACCCCGGGCATGTCGCGCAGGATGCGCACGTGATGGAACCCGAGCGCTCCCGCTCCGATCACTCCGACACGAATATCCCTCACACCACCACCCCGCGGTCGCTGTCTTCGAGGAACTGGAGGAACCGCACGACTTCCGGAAACTGTTCGAGCTCGGTCTGGGCCCGCGCCTTGGCCTGCGACACATTGAGCTCCGACTTGAAGAACATGCGATACGCCTTCTTGAGTTCGCGCAACACGGGTTCCGGAAAGTTGTTGCGCTGGAGCCCGATGCTGTTCAGCCCGTAGAGCTTGATCGGGTTGCCCACCGCCTTCACGTACGGCGGCACGTCCTTGGCGATGCGCGAGCAGCCACCGATGAACGCATAGGCGCCGATCTTCACGAACTGATGCGCGGCGCTCTGGCCCGACACGATCGCGCGATCATGGACCGTGACGTGCCCCGCGAACTGCACGGCGTTGCCGAGGATGACATGGTCCCCGACGTGGCAATCATGCGCCAGGTGCACATACGACATCACGAAACAGTTCTTGCCCACGGTCGTGTGATACGACTGCGTGGTGGCGCGATTGATCGTCGAATACTCGCGGATCACCGTATCCTCGCCCACCTCGACCGTCGTGTACTCGCCCTTGTACTTCAGATCCTGCGGGTCGCCGCCCAGCACCGAGCCGATGCCGATCTTCACGCGCGGCGCGAGAAACACGTTCTTCTCGAGCACCACGCGGGCCGCGAGCTTGCAGCCGTCGCCGATCGTGCATCCCTCGCCCACGATCGCCCAGGGCCCGATCTCGACGTCGGCGCCGATCTTGGCATCGGGCGAGATGATCGCCGTGGCATGGATGGCGGCGCTCATCGGTCGCGTACCATGGCGCCCATCTCCGCCTCGGCCACGATCTCGCCGTCCACCTTGGCCACGCCCTTCATCTTGCACATCGTGCCCCGGATATGGAGCATGTCGAGCTCGAAGCGCAGTTGATCGCCGGGCCGGACCGGCCGCCGCCACTTCACGTGATCCAGCGACGTGAAATACACGACTTTGTTGTGCGAATCGGGCAGGGCGCCCATCAGCAGCAGCCCGCCCACCTGCGCCATCGCCTCGATGATCAGCACGCCGGGCATGATCGGATGCCCGGGAAAATGCCCCTGGAAGAACGGCTCGTTGATCGTGACGTTCTTCAGCCCCACGATGCGCTTCCGCGGCTCCATCTCGAGCACCCGGTCCACGAGTAGGAACGGGTATCGGTGCGGCAGCACCTTGATGATATCGTCAATCTGCAGCACAGTCGTCTCCTTCTTGAGCGCCGCGCGCATCGCGCGGACGAGTCGCACGGTCCCGCGATGACTCGGCTTCACGGCCACCACCCGCGCGCGGACGCGCGCGCCGGCGAGCGCCAGATCTCCCACACAATCCATCGCCTTGTGGCGCACGAATTCATCGGGCCACCGCAAGGCGTTCTCCACCACCCCTGATTCGTCGAGCACGACGACGTTCTGCGTCGACGCCCCCTGGATCAGGCCCATGGCGCGCAGCGACTCCACCTCGCGGGTGAACCCGAAGGTCCGTGCCTGCGCCAACTCCCGCACGAAGACGTCGGCATCGATGCGCGACGCCCAGCGCTGGCGTCCGATCAGCGGATGCGGAAAGTCGATCGTGACATCCAGCTCGAGTCCGGGCGCCGGGTACGCCTCGTACACCGACTCACCGTCCACCACGCGCACCGGCTCCTGCAACTCCCAATACTGCGCGATTCCCGGCTGCGGCGCGATGCCGGCCCGGGTGAGCGCGTCCACGAACGGCGCCGCGCTCCCGTCCACGATCGGCGGCTCCGGGCCGTCCAGCTCGATGGTCAGGTCGTCGATGCCCAACGCCCCAACGGCCGCCAGCACATGCTCCACCGTGTGCACCGACTGCGGATCGTGCCCCAGTTGCGTGCGCCGATCGGTGAGGACCGCCGTATCCACGCTCACGGGGATGGTTGGCGCGCCCGGCAGATCGGTGCGGCGAAACACGACCCCCTGTCCGCTGGGCGCCGGCTGGAACGTCAGGCGGGACACCACGCCGAGGTGCAGCCCGACGCCTTCCACCGACTGGGCCCCCCCGATCGTGCGCCGCCTCACACGTCCTCCGACTTCTCGAGCAGTCGTTCGATGCGGCGCATCAGCCCGGCGACCTTGAACAGCGCGGCCTGGGCCCGCAGGGCGTCCTTGTGCGGACGCGCCGGATATCCGGACCAGGTCTCGCCCGCCGGGATGTCGCCGAAGACGCCCGCCTGCGCGGCCACCGTGGCGCCTTTGCCGATCGTGTGGTGCCCCGCCACGCCCACCTGCCCCGCCAGGATACACCCGTCCTCGATGTGCACCGAGCCGGCCACCCCCACCTGCGACATGAGCAGACACAACCGTCCGATGCGGACGTTGTGCGCCACCTGGACGAGGTTGTCGATCTTCGTGCCGGCGCCGACGATCGTGTCGTCGATGCTCCCGCGGTCGATCGTGGAATTGGCGCCCACCTCGACATCGTCCTCGAGAATGCACCCGCCCACGTGCGGGATCTTGTCGTGCTTGCCGTCGCGGAACACGTAGCCGAACCCGTCCGATCCGATGCGCGCCCCGGAGTGCACGATCACGCGCCGTCCCAGCCGGGCGTTCGCGTAGACCGTCACGCTGGGGTAGAGATGCACGTCGTCCGCCAGGTGCACGCCGGCGCCCACGAACGTCTGGGCGTCGATCGTCACCCGGTCGCCGAGCACCGCGCCAGACTCGATCACGGCGTAGGGGCCCACGCTCGGCGCGGCCCCCATCGTCACGCCCGATCCGATGACCGCCGTGGGATGGATGCCCGGCACCCGTTCCGGCATCCGGTAGAAGCGCGGGATCAACGAGAGCAACGCGTCGTGCGGCTTGTCGACGACGATGCGCGCCGCCGCACCCGACGGCAACGTGGACGTCTCCGCCGACACGAGGATCACGGCGGCCGACGATCCGGCCATCAGCGCGGCGTACTTGGCCGACCCGCAAAAACTCAACTGGGTGTGGCTCGCCCTATCGAGCGCCGCGATCCCCCGCACCTCGGCCGCCCCATCACCGATCAGCGTCCCGCCCACGAGCTGGGCAATAGCACCGGCGGTGAGGACGCGAGCGCCCTCACCGCCACGATCGTTCGGAGCCGTTCCTGACGTCACTCGAGCGGCGAATCTTTGGGCTTCTTGACCGCCTTCGCCGACGAGTCGCTCTTCGCCGCAGCCGCGATCTTGAGCCGCGCCACCACCTTGTCGGTGATGTCCAGATTCTTGTCGCCGTCCACCACCGCCGACTGGTCGAGAATCAGGGAGTAGCCATTCTCCTCGCGGATCTTGTCGAGCATGTCCCGCACCGCCTGCATGACCGGGCCCATCAATTCGGTCTGCCGCGCCTGCGCCTGCTGATTCAGCTGGTTCTGCCGATCCTGATACTCCTGCTGCTTGGCCTGGATCGCCTTCTGGCGCGCGTCCTTGGCCGCTGCGGTGAGCGTCGGCTCCGCCTTCTGGTAATCGGAGATCATGGTCTGGATCGTGGTGGTGAGCTTGTTGAGCTCATCGCCCCACGCGGCGGACTCCTTGTTGTACGTCGACTCGGCCGCGGCCCGGCCCGGCGCCACGTCGAGCAGCGCCTGCGTGTTCACGTAGACGATCTTGGGCTGCGGAACCGGTTGCTGCGCGCGACCTGGGGCCGCGGTGAGGGCAAGACCGACGGCCACCAGGGCCGTCGCACGAACGATGGATTGCATGAACGCTCCGATTAGTAGAACTGTCCGAATTTGAAGTGCACCTGCCATGCGGGCGCCCTCCGCCCTTGGGCATCGGTCCGATCGAGGCCGTACCCCAGATCAACACCCAACGGGCCGAGCGGCGTCACTACCGAGCCGCCGAATCCGACGCCGCGGAACAGGCGCGTCGGATTGAAGTCACTCGGCGTCGCATAAACGTTGCCGGCATCGTAGAAGGCGTCCAGATACAACTGTTGATTCACTCGCAGCCCGAGTTCCGCCGTGGCGCTGAAGAACGCGTTGCCGAACGACGCGCGCTGCGCCTGGTACTGGTTGGTCTGCGAGATGTAGCCCTGCGGCGTGATCGAGAACTCGCTGTAGCCGCGCAGCGGTTCCCCGTACTGCACCCCACCCATGGCGAACGACTGCGAGACGAAGAACGGTCCCGGATCGCCGAACAGCGCGCCCCAGCGCGTCGAGAGGCCCGCCACCACCACCATCGGCTGCGAGGCCAGCGTGCTGCCGCCGATGGTGCCCAGTGTCGCATAGGAACGCATCTCGCCCGTGTACCGTTGGTACGACGCCGAGCCGCCCAGCGGGCCACCGTTGAATTCGGCTTCCACGGACTGGTGGACGCCGGACGTGGGGAACGGCATGCCCAGCCGCGTATCGCGGTCGAGCGTGACGCCCACCGTGGACCGGAAGCAGCTCGTGGCCTGGCCGCTGCCGTTACTGCACGTGGGGATGGTTCCCACGAGCCCATAGTTGCCGTACTTCACCGACTCGCCGCCGTAATTCACGAACAGGCGGGTCCACCGGGAGCCCGCCACCGGGAAGCCGAACCGGATCTGGCCGCCCGTGGTCGTGCTCTGGCCGATGTTCTGGATCGTGAACCGCGACTGCGAGTGGTAGGCTGTGATCGAGCCCGAATACTGCGATTCCTGAATGGCCGGGTCGGTGTACGAGATGCTGAAGTCGTTGATGTACTGCCCCTTCTGCCACTGCACCGAGCCCTTCTTGCAGCGCCCGAACAGGTTCGGCTGATCGAACCCGATGAACCCGCCGATGCCCGTGCCCTGTCCCACCGACGCGCCGAAATTGATGTTGCCGGTGCGCTTCTCCTTCACATGGAACGTGATGTTCACATCGCCCTGGTTATTGGACGGCTCCACGCTCGGCTCGGGCAGGGGCGAATCGAAGAACCCCAGGTTGGAGATGTTCTGGTAGCTCTGCATCAGGCGATCCTTGTTGAATACGTCGCCCGGAACCACCATCAACTGCCGCCGGATACAGGTCTCGTCGGTGATATCGTTGCCGGTGATGTTCACGCGGTTGATGATCGCCGGCGAGCCTTCCGAGATCTCCCACCGCAGGTTGACCTTGGCCACCGAGTCGCCCTGGATGTCGCGCTCCACCACCGGGTTCACGCGCGCGTAGATGTAGCCTTCATTCGCGTACGCGTCCTGGACGTGCGAGGTCGCGTCGTCCCACGCCGAGCGGTTGAAGATCGTGGCATCCTGCTCGACGCCCGGATGGAGCAGGCCCTTCAGGGTCTGCATCATCGTCCTCGAGTGCGGCGTGAACGGGTACATCTTGGCGATTTCCTGGCTCGTGAACTGTCGGCTGCCCTCGACCGAGAACTCGCCCACGTGATACTGTCGGCCCTCCTTCACCTGCAGGTCGACCAGCGCCTTGCCACGCGCCCGATCGAGGATCGTCGTGTCCTTCACCACCTGCATGTCGATGAGGCCGCGATCGGCGTAGAGTCCGGGAATGCGCTCGGTGATGTCGCTGGCCAGCGCCGCGTCGTCGAGTTCGCCCTTGTGCCAGAAGAAGAACCCTTCGGGCTTGGTCTGCATCGCCGCCACGATATCGTTGGCCGACACCACCTTGTTGCCTTCCACCTTGATGCCCGACACGGCGGTGCGCCGGCCCTCGTCCACGTGGAAGAGCACGCGAGCCGACGTGCTATCCACGTACGTCGTCTCGGCCCGCACCTGGGCAAAGGCGTAGCCCTTGGCCTGATAGAGCGAATCGATCTTCACCATCGACCGCGCCACCTGCTGCGGATCGATCGGGCGCCCGATCAGCAGATCCACCTGATCGCGCACCGAGCCGATGGATACCCGCTCCGGGCCCGCGACGTCGACGTCCACCAGCACCGGGCGTTCCTTGAGCAGGAACACCAGCACCGACTTGCCGTTCGGGCGCGGCTCGCACATCGCCCGCACGTCATCGAACTGCAGGGTGCCGTACAGCGCCTTGATCGCCCGCTGCAGGATGCGGTAGTTGAGCGGCGAACCGGGCGTGATCCCGGCGTCGCCGGCCAGGATCGCATCCCCGAGCCGCGTATTGCCGCGGAACAGCACCGAATCGGGCTGTGTGCACGCACCGGCCGTCCCGGTGTCCTGGGCAACGGCCGCCGACGCCGTCACGAGGATGGCGATGAGAGGTAAAACCAGTCTGCGCATGGAGATCCTAAATATACACAATGCGGCCGGCCCGGCCCCCCCAGGGGCCCGGGGCCGGCCGGTGAGTACCGCCTACGCCTTGGTGCTGCCCGCCAGCACGCGGAAGTCGAGCTTGGTGCCGTCCGCCGAGACATCTACTTCGAGCTCTTCACCGCGCGAGAACTCGCCCATCAGGATCTTCTCCGAGAGCGGATCTTCGATGAACCGCTGAATGGCGCGCTTGAGGGGGCGGGCGCCGTAGCTCTCATCATACCCGTGCTGGACCAGGAAGTCCGTGGCCGCGTCGGTGAGGGTCAGCGTCAACTCCTCCTCGCTCAGCCGTTTGCGCACGTCGCGCAGCATGATCTGGACGATCTGCGCGATGTGGGTGCGATCCAGCGGATGGAACACGATCACGTCGTCCAACCGGTTGAGGAACTCGGGGTTGAACGTAATCTTGAGCTCCTCGCGCACGCGTTCCGCGATGCGATCGAAATTCGACTGGCCGTCTCCGGTCGCGAAGCCCAGCGTCTTGCCCTTGGTGATGTCCCGGGCGCCGACGTTGGACGTCATGATCACCACGGTGTTCTTGAAATCGATCACCCGGCCGTAGTTGTCGGTCAGGTGGCCCTCGTCCAGCACCTGCAACAGGATGTTGAACACGTCCGGATGCGCCTTCTCGATCTCATCGAGCAGGATCACGCTGTACGGCTTGCGCCGCACGGCCTTGGTGAGCGTGCCCGACTCCTCGTATCCCACGTACCCCGGCGGGGCGCCGATCAGGCGCGACACGGAGAACTTCTCCATGTATTCGCTCATGTCCACGCGGATCAACGCCTGGGGATCGGCAAACAGGAACCGGGCCAGCGAGCGCGCCAACTCCGTCTTGCCCACGCCCGTCGGCCCGCTGAAGATGAACGACCCGATCGGCCGGTTGGGGTCCTTGAGGCCGGCGCGGCTGCGCCGGATGGACCGCGCCAGGGCCCGGATCGCCTCGTCCTGGCCGATCACGGACTGGTGCAGCTCGTCCTCCATGCGCAGCAGGCGCGTGGTTTCCGCCTCCTGGAGCCGCGTCACCGGAATGCCCGTCCAGCGGCTGACGATGAACGCCACTTCCTCTTCCCCGAGCACGGGCCGGTGGGACTGGCGCCGCTTTTCCCAGGCTTCCTGCTTCTGGCGGATCTCACCCTGCAGTTCACGCTCGGTGTCGCGGAGGCTGGCCGCGCGCTCGAAATTCTGATCGCGCACCGCCGCTTCCTTGTCGCCGCTGACCTTTTCGAGTTGGCCCTTCAATTCCGCCACTTCGGGCGGCGGCGCCTGGGCGGCGAGCCGCGCCCGCGCGCCCGCTTCGTCGATCACGTCGATGGCCTTGTCGGGCAGGAACCGGTCGGTGATGTAGCGCTCCGACAGCTTGGCCGCCGCCGTCAGCGTGGTGTCGGGGATCGTCACGTGGTGGTGGTCTTCGTACTTCTGGCGCAGCCCCTTGAGAATCTCGATCGTCTCGTCCACCGTCGGCGGGTCGACGATCACGGTCTGGAAGCGGCGCTCCAGCGCGCCGTCCTTCTCGATGTACTTGCGGTACTCATTGAGCGTGGAGGCGCCCACGCACTGCAGTTCGCCGCGCGCCAGGGCCGGCTTGAGCATGTTGCTGGCGTCGATCGCGCCTTCGGCGGCGCCGGCGCCCACCAACGTGTGCAACTCGTCGATGAACAGGATCACGTTCTTGTTCTGGGCGATCTCGTTCATCACCGCCTTGAGCCGCTCCTCGAACTGGCCGCGATACTTGGTGCCGGCGATCACGGCCGCCATGTCGAGCGACAGGACCCGGTGGTCGCGCAGCGATTCGGGGCACTCGCCGTTCGCGATCAGCTGGGCCAGGCCCTCGACGATCGCCGTCTTGCCCACGCCGGGCTCACCGATCAGCACCGGGTTGTTCTTCTTGCGGCGCGTGAGGACCTCCATCACGCGCTCGATCTCCTTGCCCCGGCCGATGGTCGGGTCGAGCTGCCCCTCGGCCGCCAGCTGGGTGAGATCGCGGCAGAAATGGTCCAGCGCCGGCGTTTTGGACTTCTTGTCGCCCTTGGGAGCGGTCGTCGGCGGCGGCTGGCCCACGCCCTGCTGCGCCGTGGCCCCGGCCTGTACGTCGGTGCCGAGGATGCGCAGCGTCTCCGCGCGCGCCGCTTCGAGGCTCACGCCCGCCTCGGTCAGCACCTGGGCCGCGATGCCCTTCTCTTCCCGCAGGAGCCCGAGCAGCAGGTGCTCGGTGCCCACGTAGCTGTGGTTGAGTTCCCGTGCTTCGGCCATCGCCAGCTCGAGCACCTTCTTGGCGCGGGACGTATACGGCAGATCGGGACCGGTGGCCTGTGCCGCCTTTCCCTTGCGGACCGTCTCCTCGATCTTCTGCTGCACCTCGTCGAGTTCGACGTTCAGGTTCTGCAGCACCGTAGCCGCCACCCCCTCACCCTCGCGGATGAGGCCGAGCAGGATGTGCTCCGTGCCGACGTATTCATGATGCAGGCGCGCGGCTTCTTCCCGCGCCATCGCGAGGACTTTCCTGACCCGCTCGGTGAAGTTGTAGCCGTTCATCGTACCCTCGAGTCCGGCCGGAACAACGTCACTCGATCGATCCGGCTTCCGTTTCGAGCGCGTTCCGCACGTACCGCGCGCGCGCCTGACATGCTTCGCTTTCGCTGAGCGGCCGTCCCTCGGCGTAGGCCAGGTGTGCGGCTTGGGAGAAGATCAGGAGCTTGTTGAGCGTGTATACACTGAGCCCGCGTATCAGTTTCAGCCCCGCCGCCAACCGGACGCCGCTGAGGAAGTTCATCGCCTCGTCGAACGTGAGGCTCCGGGCATAGCGGAGGGTACCGAACGCGCGCCACAGTTTGTCCTCTATAATATAACCGGCGTCCCGCCAGAGCACACGCCTCGCTTCCTCCTCCCGCTCCACCACGTGCCCCACCACGCGGAGCATCTGGTCCAGCAGTTCCTCCTCGGAGCGTCCGAGCGTGGTCTGGTTCGAAATCTGGAAGAAATTGCCCACCACCTCGCTGCCTTCCCCGTACAGGCCGCGGTAGGTGAGCCCCATCTGCTGCAGCCCCGCCAGCACCTTGGCGATCTCCTTGGTGAGCACCAGGCCGGGCAGGTGGATCAGCACGGAAGCCCGCATCCCCGTGCCCACGTTGGTCGGGCAGGCGGTGAGGAATCCGAACTCGTGGTGGTAGGCGAACGGGAGCCGCCCCCCCAGTTCGCGCTCCACCTCGTGGATCTGGGCGTAGGCCTCCGGCAGCGCGAACCCGGAACGCATCGCCTGGAGCCGCAGGTGGTCCTCCTCGTTCACCATCACGCTCGTCTGATCACTCAGCACCACGGCGGCGCCGCTCCGGAGCGGATGTTGCTCATCCAGCCCCGCCAACTCCTTGCTCACCAGATGCCGCTCGTGGAGCAGCAGCCGGTCGAGCGGGGGCATCTCGTCCACCCGCAGGAGCAGGCTGCCGCGGAGCGGCGCGATCTCCTCGACCGCCGCCGCCACCTGCGACAGCACGCGCAGCCGCTCCCCGTCCCGCGCCCGCGCCGTGAACGCAAACCCCTCGAGGTTCCGCGCCAGCCGGATCCGCGTGGACAGCACGACCTCGGCATTCCGGCCCGACGCGTCGAGCCACGCCACGCCGCCGTCGGGGAGCAGGGAGAGGTCGATCACTCGAGCACCCGGATCCGGTCGCGGAGATCCGCCGCCAGCTCGAACTGCTCCGCCTCGATGGCCCGGCGGAGGCGTTCCCGCAACTCGCCCAGCTTCGCCACGCGCTCCACCGCCTCGGACTGGGGCACGAGGTGCGACTCGCCCACGTGCTGCGAACTGCCGTGCACCCGCCGCAGCAGACCCCGCATGCTCGACTCGAACGCCACGTAGCAGCGCGGGCACCCCCATCGGCCGGTGGCCCGGAAGTCGGCCATCGTCGACCCGCAGAACGCGCACTGTTCCTCGCGGTCCGCCGCCGGAACCAACTGCTGCTGCACCGAGTGCAGGAGCTCGCCCAGCGGATGCTTCGGCTCCGCGATCGTCGTCTCCACGCCGCGCTCCGCCGCGCACCGCTCGCACAGGTGGATCTGCGTCACGGTGTTGTTCTCGATCTGCGTGAGATGCACCACGGCATCGCGGTCCCGGCAACTGTCGCAGAGCATCAGGCCAGCACCTCCTGCAGATCGGTCGGCCGCAGCACCCCGTCCTCGAGGAGCAACACGCGATCCGCGCGCGAGGCCAGTGACCGATTGTGCGTCACGACGACCATCGCGATCGAGAGATCGCGAGCCAGCGACGACAGGAGTTCGTGCAGCCGTTCGCTATTGAGATGATCCAGATTGCCCGACGGCTCGTCGGCGAGGACGAGCGCCGGATCCATGGCCAGGGCCCGGGCCACCGCCGTGCGCTGCTGCTCGCCGCCCGACAACTCGGCCGGCCGGTGATGCATGCGCGACGACAGGCCCACCCGGTCGAGCAGGACCTCGGCCCGCACGCGCGCGGCCGCAGTCTCGGTGCCGCCCAGGCGCAGCGGCATCATCACGTTCTCGAGCGCGCTGAATTCCCGCAGCAGATGGTGGAACTGGAAGACGAACCCGATCCGCCGGTTGCGGAGGCGCGACAGCGCGTCATCGTCGAGACCGCTCACCGCCACCCCGTCGATGAGCACCTCGCCCCGCGTGGGGCGGTCCAGCGCGCCGAGCAGGTTGAGGAGCGTGCTCTTGCCCGCCCCGCTCGCGCCGACGATCGCCACCATCTCGCCGCGCGCCACGTCGAGGCACACGCCGTCCAGCACGGTGAGCAGTCCGCCATCACCGCCCAGGTACGTCTTGGCGAGGTCCGAGGCCTGGAGCACCATCATTCGTGCCGAATCGCTTCGACCGGGTACAACTTGGCGGCCTGAACGGCCGGGTAGATCGTGGCCAGCGCCGCGATCGCGAGACTCGCCAGCACGATGAGCGAGACATCCAGCGGATGCGTCGTCACCGGCAGGTGATCGATGAAATATACCTTCGGATCGAGCGGAATCAGACGGTAGCGATCCACCGCCACGCCGGCGACCAGCCCCAGCACCAGCCCGGCGCCGGTGCCCACCACCCCGATCACGATTCCCTGGGCCAGGAAGATCCGGCGAATCGACCGCGCCGGCATGCCCATCGCGCGCAGGATCCCGATCTCGCGGGTCTTGTCGGCCACGACCATCGTCAGCGTGCTCACGATATTGAACGCCGCCACCAGCACGATCAGCAGCAGGATGACCGCCATGCCGAGCTTCTCCAGCTTGAGCGCCTGGAACAGCGACGCGTTCTGCTGCTGCCAGTCCTCGGTGCGATACGGATAGCCCAGCGTGTCGGCCAGCGCCGACGCGACGGCGGGCGCCCCCCACAGATCCCGCGTCTTCACTTCGATCCCCGTCACGGCGTGCCCGAGCTGCGCGATCTGCTGGGCCGTCTGCACCGACGTGAACACATAGGTGTTGTCATATTCGAACATCCCCGACGCGAAGATGCCCGTCACCGGCAGTCGTTCCACGTGAGGCTCCGGCATTCCCGTCACCGGCGAGATGGTCGCGCCGCCGAGGGAGAACAGGGTCACGGTATCGATGCCCGGCGTGACGTCGAGGCGTTCGGCCAGGCGATTGCCGAGCACGATCCCGCGATCGCGACCGTCCGCCGTACGGAACGAGAAGTCGCCGGCACGCACCATCTTCCGGATCGCGGTCACCGGGGCCTGGCCGCTCCCACTCGGCTCGATGCCCTCGACCATCACGCCGTCGGTGTACTGGTGCCCGCCGGTCATGATCGCCTGCACGAGCACGAACGGCGCCGCGGCCACCACGCCGCGCTGGCGCTTCACGATCGGGAGGATCGAGTCCCAGTGCGCCATCGTCAGATCGTCCCCGTAAGTCAGCACCCGGATGTCCGGGCTCCCGAGCAGGATCTTGTTGCGCAGATCGGTCTGGAGACCGGTCATCACGCCGTTGATCAGAATGAGCGCGCTCACCCCGATGATGACGCCGCCGATCGCGATCACGCTGATCAACGACAGCAGTCGCGACCCGCGGCGACTACGCAGGTAGCGCCAGGCGATCGCGAGCTCGAGACGTGTCATTCCGGGCGCATCGTGGGAAAGAGGATCACGTCGCGGATGTTCGGCGTGTCGGTGAGGTACATGAACAGCCGGTCGAGCCCGATCCCGACGCCGCCCATCGGCGGCATGCCGTATTCCATGGCCCGCAGGTAGTCCTCGTCCACGCCGCTCGCCTCGAGGTCACCGGCGGCCCGCAGACGCGCCTGGGCCTCGAACCGCGCCCGTTGATCGATCGGATCGTTGAGTTCGCTGAACGCGTTGGCCAGCTCCCGGCCGCGCGCGAACAGCTCGAACCGCTCGGTGAGCGCCGGGTTGCCCCGCTTGGGCTTGGCCAGCGGCGAGAGTTCCACCGGATAGTCGATCACGAACGTCGGCGCGTCGATCTGCGATTCCACGAGGGCCTGGAACAGTTCGTCGAGTAGTTTGGGCCGGCTCAGATCGTCCGTGCGCTCCACGCCTCGACGCCGCGCCTCGGCGCGCAACTCGGCGTCGCTCAGCGCCATCGCGTCGGCGCCCAGCGCCGCGTTCAGCGACGGCAGCCACTCCACGCGCGGGAACGGCGGCGCGAGCACCGGCACCCGGTCCCCGAACGCCGGCACCGCCGCCACCGCCCGCGCCGCCGCGGCCACCAACGCTTCGACCACCGTCATCATGTCGTCGTAGTCGGCGTATGCCTGATAGAACTCGAGCATCGTGAATTCCGGATTGTGTGTCCGGTCGATGCCCTCGTTGCGGAAGTCGTGGCCGATCTCGTACACGCGCTCGAGACCGCCCACGACGAGGCGCTTGAGGTAGAGCTCGTCGGCGATGCGCAGGAAGAGCGGCATGTCCAGCGCGTTGTGGTGCGTGGTGAACGGCTTGGCCGCCGCGCCGCCGTACAAGGGCTGCAACACCGGCGTCTCCACCTCGAGAAAGTCGCGATCGTCGAGGAATGCCCGAACGGCCCGCGTCATCCCCGTGCGGGCCTTGAACAGCGCGCGCACCTCCGGGTGCACCGCAAGATCCGCGTACCGTTGGCGGTACCGCTGCTCCGGATCGGCGAATCCCGAATGGCGCACCACCTCGCCGTCCACCACCTCTTCCTTGCCGAACGGCAGGGGGCGGAGCGACTTGGCCAGCATCTCCACCGACTCGGCCCGCACGGTCACCTCGCCCGTCCGGGTGCGGAACAACGGCCCCGACACGCCGATGATGTCGCCGATGTCGAATAGCTCGAGCAGCGCATAGCCCGCCTCGCCCAGCAGATCCCGCTTGAAGTACAGTTGCAGGCGGCCGCTGCCGTCGGTCAGGTGCGCGAACGTCGTCTTCCCGTGAGCCCGCCAGGCCACGACGCGGCCGGCCACACGGACCACCGGGCCCTCCTCCTGGCCCTCGGGCAGCAGCGCCACGGCCTGCTCGGCGTCGTGGGAGCGCGCGAAGCGGTACGCGTACGGCGGCACCCCGCGGGCCTCGAGTTCGGCCAGCTTCTCGCGGCGCGCTCGCTGCACGAAGTTGAGATCTTCGCTCATGTAGCCGACCCCTTCCCGGTGAGGTACGCCTCGATGAACGGATCGATGCCGCCGTCCATCACCTTCTGCACGTCGGGAATCTTCAGCTCGGTGCGGTGGTCGTTCACCATGGTATAGGGCTGGAAGACGTAGCTGCGGATCTGGCTGCCGAACGTGACGTCGGCCTTGGTGGCGTCCAACGCGGCCTTCTTCTTCGCCAGCTTCTCCGCCTCCATCTGATACAGGCGGTTTTTGAGCATCTTGAGCGCCGTCTGCTTGTTCTTGTGCTGCGACCGCTCCGCCTGCGACGACACGACGATCCCCGACGGCATGTGCGTGAGGCGCACCGCCGAACTCGTCTTGTTCACGTGCTGGCCCCCGGCGCCCGAGGCCCGGAAGACGTCCATCCGCAGGTCTTCGTCGCGGATTTCGATGTTGATCTCCTCGTCGACTACCGGATACACGAACACCGAAGCGAAGCTCGTATGGCGCCGGGCCTGCGCGTCGAACGGCGAGATCCGCACCAGGCGGTGCACTCCCGTCTCCGCCTTGACGAATCCGAACGCGTAGGCGCCCTTGATCTCGAGGACCGCCCCCTTGATGCCGGCCTCCTCGCCTTCGCTCAGATCCAGGATCTCGACCCCGTAGCCCCGGCGTTCGGCCCAGCGCGTGTACATGCGCATCAGCATCTGCGCCCAATCCTGAGCCTCGGTCCCGCCGGCGCCGGCGCTGATCTCCACCTGCGCGTCACGAAAGTCGTCGGGTCCGGACAGGAGTGAGCGCAGCCGGAACGCTTCCACGTCTTCACCCAGACGCGCGGTGTCGCGATCCAGCTCCGCCGCCATCTCGTCTTCGGGCTCGGCATCCAGCATCTCGGCCAACTCGATCCCGCTGCGCACCCGATCGCCCAGCGTGCGGAACGGCTCCACCCATCCGCGGAGCGCCTTGACCTGCTGCACCACCTTCTGCGCAGCCTCCTGATCGTTCCAGAAGCCGCCCTCCGCCATGCGCGCCTCGAGGCCGGTCAGCGTCTCCCGCTTGCCGTCAATGTCAAAGATACCTCCGCAACTCGGAGAGGCGCTCGTCGTATCCGCGCAACGTCTTCGTCCGTTCGCTCTCCGCCATTCCACTCTCCGGTAAGACACGAGCCGCCCAGCGTGACGCGGACGGCTCGGTGCACGTGCTTCACACCGCAACATAGCCCTGCCGGCGGGTTCGCTCTACCCCACGGGGCTCGAGAACAGCCGCTGGCCGCCGGCCAGGATGTCGTTCAGCGCGTCGGTGAAATGCGTGGTCGATTCCGCGAACTCCTTCCCCACCTGCTCCACGAACTCCTCATAGCTCTTCTTGATCTCTTCCCGGAACAACTGCTTGAGGGTGCCGTCGCGCACCCCTTCCTCGCGCTTCTGCGGGAAATACACGATGAGGTCGGAAATGAGCGCCCGCGCCAATCGCTTGGCCTTTGCATTGGGATCGTTGGCCAGGAACGGATTGATCGGGGTGCGCTGGGGCGTCGCGGACGCCGTCCCGACCGGCGTAGCCATGGGCGCGGCAGCGATCGCGGGCGCGGGAGGCGGCGCCACGACGGGCACCGGGGCGGGTGGCGCCGGAGGCGGCGCCGCCGGCCGCGCGGGGACAGCCGCGCCTGGGGCAGCAGCCGGCGGCGGAGCGCTGGGCGCCGTGACGGCGCGGCTACCCGGGGTAGT
>Ga0307374_10002956_pt1 | contig 29543 bp, 23 predicted proteins | sample OX3MG_FD_202532 | JGI IMG/M metagenome (GOLD analysis project Ga0307374, IMG submission 202532) | Soil microbial communities from Risofladan, Vaasa, Finland - OX-3 | ecosystem: Environmental > Terrestrial > Soil > Coastal area > Acid sulfate soil | place: Finland: Risofladan, Vaasa | collected... | reverse complement strand
CAGCTCGCTGGTCCCACCCGACGCTCACCCCGAATCGATCAATCGATGACTGACAAAGCGCTAGACGTGATGCTGCCCTATGAACGCCAGGTGAACACCCTCTCGCCGCGGATGTGCGGGGCCGCCGCTCTGTGCATGGTCTATCGGTCGTTGGGCCTGGCGTGTTCTCAGGAGGAAGTCTGGCCCGCCATCGCGCCGCCGGTCGCCGAGGGCGATGCCTGTGCCCGGACGTACCTGCTCTGTGCCGACGCTCTGCGGCGCGGGTTTGCCGCCCTCACGCTCCAGGCGCGCTATGCGCTGCCCCTGCTGCGGGCGGCGCTCGAGGGAGAGGTCCGCGCGATCGTCAACCACCGCCAGGGGCTGAATTCCCTGGCCGGACATTACAGCGTGGTGCTGGCGGTGGATGAGGATTGCGTTGTCATTCACGACCCGTGGCTTGGCCCGGCGCGGCGGCTGGATCACGCCGACTGGCTCAAGCTTTGGCGCCCCGGCCCGTCGAATCGCGAGGTCAGCGGCAACCTGGCCGTCTTCATCGCACGTCGCGCCGCCGGGTCGCGCGCCGCGCGGGAGGATGGCCTTCCCAGGCCGTCCAGAGAGCCGTCCAGTGACAACAATCACGAGACGGCCTGGGAAGGCCATCCTCCGGTCCCGCGCTGCCGCTCGTGTCAGGCCGCCATCCCGCTCGTGATTCCTTGCCCGGCCTGCCGCAAGGACATTCCCCTGCGGCCGAGCGCCCTCGTCGGGTGTCTGGACGGCAACTGCCCTGCGCGGATGTGGGACCTGCTGTTCTGCCCGTGGTGTGACGCCGCACTCGACCGGCCGGTATGACGATCCGTCAAACGGGAAAATACTGCCCGAAAAAAGCAAAATAGGCGCTTGCAATCCGGGCGCGCATGTCTTAGAGTCAACTTCCACGTTCGCACGGTTGCGAGGGGGGCTGGTTCCGCCGATCAAGCCAGGAGAGTGCCATGTCCACGTACACCCAGGCCAGTCACCCGCTGGAAGTGCAGACTCCGCTCGGTAAAGACGCCCTGCTGCTCGTCGGCTTCCACGGCCGCGAGGCGATCTCCGAGCTGTTCAAGTTCGACCTGGAAATGATCACCCCCAAGGCGTCCCCCGCCGCCTTCGACAAGATCATCGGCCAGTCGGTCACCGTCCGCGTGACGCTGGCCGACAACAGCAAACGCTACTTCCACGGCATCGTCCGCCGCTTCAGCGAGGGCCGCCGCGACGACACCTTCCTCCATTACCGGGCCGAGGTGGTGCCGCAGTTCTGGCTGTGGACCAAAAAGGTCGAGACGCGCGCCTTCCAGCACCTGACCGTGCCCGACATCCTGAAACAAGTCTTGCAAGGGCTGGACGTCAGCTTCCAGCTCCGGGCCACCTACTACCCCCGCGACTACTGCGTGCAGTACCGCGAAAGCGATTTCGACTTCGCCTGCCGCCTGATGGAGGACGAAGGCATTTTCTACTTCTTCCAACATGCCCAGGGCAAACACACCCTGGTGCTTGGCGACGACCCGAGCGCTCACCCCGAGGTGCCGCAGCAGCCGAAGGCGGTCTACGACGAGGTCCAAGGCGGCACGCGGCCCGACCTGCGCGTCGGCGCCTGGACGCGCAGCCAGGAATTGCGTTCCGGCACATTCACCCTGCGGGATTATTCCTTCGAGCTGCCCAGCAATAACCTGCAGGCGCAGCAGACCATCATCGACCAAGTGCAGGCCGGCAAGATCGCGCACAAGTTCCGGCTGAACGGCAACGACAAGCTGGAGGTGTACCACTATCCGGGCGGCTATGCCGAGCGCTTCGACGGCATCGACAAGGGCGGCGGCGATGCTACGGCCGACCTGCAGAAGGTGTTTCAGGACAACCAGCGCACCGCGCGCGTGCGGATGGAGCAGGAAGCGGCGCCCGGCCTTGTACTGGAAGGATCGGGCAACATCGGGCATTTCCTGCCGGGTCACCGCTTCAAGCTCGACCGCCACTACGACGCCGACGGCGACTACGTGCTGACGCTGGTGCAGCACAGCGCGCAGCTCGGCGAGGCCTATCGTTCGGGCCAGGACGGCAAGGACTTTCGCTACCGCAACAGCTTCACCTGCATTCCCCGCGGGCTGCCGTATCGGCCGCCGCGCGTTACGCCCAAGCCGACCCTGCAGGGTCCGCAGACCGCCGTGGTGGTCGGCCCGCCCGGCGAGGAGGTCTTCTGCGACAAGTACGGCCGCGTGAAGGTGCAGTTCCACTGGGACCGCCACGGCAAGAAGAACGCCGACAGCTCGTGCTGGATTCGCGTCGGGCAGTACGCCGCGGGCGCGGGGTTCGGGGCGCTGAGCCTGCCGCGCGTCGGGCAGGAGGTGATCGTGGCCTTCCTGGAGGGCGATCCGGACCGGCCGATCATCGTGGGCGCGGTCTACAACGAAGAGAACATGCCGCCCTACAAGCTGCCGGAGCAGCGGACGTTCGCCGGCGTGGTGCATCGCAGCCATCGCGGCGCCACGGCCAACGCCAGCGAGCTCCGCTTCGAAAGCGCGCTCGGAAAGGAGCGGATGCTGCTGCACGCGGAGACGGACCTGCACCAGAACGTCGAGAACAATCAGCATGTGAAGGTGGGGAAGTTCCATAGCGAGATCGTCGGAGTCAAAGTCCCGTGGGACAAGGGAAGTGTAAAAGCTGCCAAGACGCAGACCGCAGCGGCGTCCGGTGCGGGCGGAGGCGGCCACTTGCCCGCACCGGAATTAAGCCGGCCGTTTGACGGCTCGGCGACGGGCCCGGTGGACCCTGAGGCAACCGGCTTCGCATCGCGCATGAGCTCAGTGAGCCTTGTCTTGAACTCGGGCGCTGGTGGGGGCATAGACTCAAATGACGCCCCAGACCCAAAGGACGATGATTCGTCGTTTCAGGACGATAAGGGAGACGCGCATTCAAAAATAAGATTGGTGATGAAGGGGTCTGACGATACCATCGACGATCAAGGCAAGACGACTTACGTGAGGCATGGCAACGTGACAGTGATCCACGGCGGCAGTTATACCAGAATTTTCAAGGAGCCGGACACGCCAGCCTATGAAAACTATATCAACGGCCTCTCGGGCGGCCACACCGTCCCCGGCTCTTGGAAGTCCGACGCCAACGGGAATCCGGTCTGGGTGCCGCCCAAGACGGACAGTTCTGGGAACCCACTAGAGGATAATAAGGCATCAGCTGACCCGATGGCGACGGACCCCGACACCGCGGCGTGGCAAAAGTTCCCCTATTCCGTGGAGCTATCGGACTCCGAGACCCAGGCCGCCCTCAACGCGGTTGCCAGCACAACGGAGATTTGGGGAGGGAGCAGGACATCTATATCTGCAGGGAGTCCAGACGGCGTCTTCACGCTTGGGCAAGCCAGCACTACTGACTATTTCGGAGATGTAACCACGCACGTACACGGGCCGCCTGGCGACGGCGCCGAAACCGCCGTGCGGAACACGAATGGTGGTGCTGGCTCTGGCACGAGCAGGGCCACGATTGACGGCGACAGCCATACTGACATAGGGGGCCACAGATACACGCATGTCCAAGATGGGACTACCACCGAGATCCAGGGAAAATATTGCCTGTCGCACTATGAGGTTGGATTTATTTTCAGCCTCGCCGCTGCCCTCGAGTTGCACGTAAATGCAAGCCTTCGCGTAGCCCTCAATTTACTCAGCATTCATAAAAATGAAGGGCTCAAGTCAGAACAAACGGGTGAAACTACCTACGACATACAGACGCTTTTTGGAAATGTTAAATTAGGAACGATTAATACCCATACCGGATTGATTTCTCTCGCATAGTAAATGGCGCCAACGAGGAAGGCCCGGTGGTCATCTGAGGAAGCCTGTCATGCAGCCAATTTGGGAGCCCCAGCTAATAATTCCAGACCTTGAGGACTTCTGCCTCCAGATCGGGATGGGAAAAAATGGCCGATTGTTTTTCCGTTCAGGTCTGACTGCTCGGCAGTATTTTGGCAGGCTCATCGTCCACAATTTACTTCCCGACGCGATACGCTTCCAGGCGCACACGCTTGCCAAAAGAAACGCCGTCTGGTGGGCCTGCTTATGTCTGCGGTCCGTCAACGATGCGATGGCGAAGCCGAAGCAAGCCGAGGCCCTCAAGGCGGTGCTCCGGTGGGTGATGGAACCGAGCGAGGCCAACCGGCTGGCGGCCGGCGCCGCGGGCAAGGCCGCGACCTTCTTGACGCCCATTGGCTGCATTGCCATGAGTATTTTCTGGAGCGGCGGCGGACATGACCCGCTCCTCACCGCGAACACGCTGAGCGTGAGCCTTGCCGCGCTTGCCACGGAAGGCGACCCCACAAAGATTCAAGATAACATGAAGCGCTTTCTGGCCCTCGGGATCAGCATCGCCAATCGCAAATACCTTCGGGCACCCGACGCGGAAGACGAGCGTCGCACCGCACAGCGCCGCTAACCAGATGATTCATCGGCCCACACAAACCCGAAGCGCAAGCGAGGCAGGACAACGGACTCACCTCGCTTGCGCTTCGGGTTGGTGTCGGTGCGCGAACTCGTGGACCGATGAAGCATCCGGGCAGATCGTCACCACAACCCTATAGGAGCCTCTGCCATGCCAATGCCAGCCGCCCGGGCGGGCGACCTTCACGTCTGCCCCATGGTGACCGTCCTCGTGCCGCACGTAGGAGGCCCCATCTTGCCGCCGGGGTGGCCCATGGTGCTCATCGGCGGGCAGCCTGCCGCCCGGATGGGCGACATGGCGGTATGTGTCGGGCCTCCCGATGTCATCATGATGGGTTCGCCCATGGTTCTCATCGGCGGCCAACCGGCAGCGCGCATGATGGACGTCACCGCCCATGGCGGGATGGTTATGATGGGCTGTCCGATGGTAATGATCGGCCCTTGACAGAGATTTGTGGAAGGACGAGCCCATGTCTGAGCTTGATGACTTGAACGCACTGTTTGAGCAACTGAAGAACTCCCCGTCCGCTTTGAGCGGCCTTTTTGGTGGAACTTCGCCCGTCGGCATGTCCGACAAGGTGAAAGCACTTCAGCAGAAAATGCCGAACATGCAGGCTGAAATCGCAGCAACCTTGAAGAAAGGACTTGAAGTCCAGGCGGAGCAAGAAGCCTACTTGAAGCGTCTCCGCGGCGAAGAAGTCGAAAGCGACAAGGAAAAGGAAGGCGACCTGGACACTGTCGCCGACCGCTTCGAGGCCGAGCACGCGCCAAAGCCGGAGGAAGTTCACGCCCTGATTCAACTCCTCCGGCAAGTAGTCAAGTCGGAACAGCCGCCGGCGCCCAGTGCGCAGGGCCGGCGCTGAACGCCTGCCTGAAAACTCCCCGTGGGGCGGCCTTCCCAGGCCGTCTGAATCCTTCCCAGAAAGGTGTTGATCATGGAATTGCCAGTCCTGAACGAAGAAGTCCCTTGCCAGGCAAACGAACTCGGGCCGCGCCTGTCTGCGGACCGCATGCTCCCTTCGGGCCGCTCGGTGGTGCTGAAAGTGGCCGACGGCTGCGAAGAACTCGAAGTCCGCTCGCCCGGCGGCGAGGTCGAGGTGCGAATCACGTTGACCGACAACGGCGCCGTCGTCAGCCTGCGCGGCGGCCGGCTGGAAATGGAGTCGGCCGACGCCGTCGCCCTGAAGTGCCGCCGCTTCGACGTGGCCACGGCCGAGGGCACCACCCTGGCCAGCGCCGGCGACGTGCTCATCGCCGGCCAGGGCATGCGCGTCAAGACCGAGGGCGACATTCACATCAACGGCGGCATCATCCACTTGAACTGCTGACGTCCGCCGGTTCGCCAAGGAGGTCGCCGACGCCGCGTTCTGCGCCCAGGGACGGGTAGTCGAAAAGTCGGCGGCGGCACGATAAGATGCTGTGAGAGAAGCAGGGCCGCGAGACCAGCGCGGCGCCACAAGTACCACTTTCCGAGAAGCGCCGTAAACATATTCTGGATGGCGATGCCAATGGTGGTGGCCACGGGCACGGGCGAGGGCCTCCCGGAAAATCCGAGTTTCCCGCGTCGTTGAGCGACGACGAAATTGCCAAGGGCGTCGCGGATATCGCCAATCATCCGGCAAACTATCCGCAGGGCACTATCCCAACAAGTGGTCCGCGTGTCAAAATACAAGGAAGCATTCAGGGTGTGCCGACGACGGTGATTGTCGAGCCCGGAGGCGAGGGCGTCATTACCGCCTGGCCGGAAGGCGTTCCGCGGAATCCTTAGACGGGAAAAGGGTAACGAGATGGATAATCTAACTGGGGCGTGGGAGCGTGCGCGGGCAAGTTTGGATTCCGCGCGCGTTCTCTTGCCCTATCAGGAAGAAGACGCCAGCAAGTCACCCGTGCCGGTGGGTTTTTTGTCTGGCACGGTCCAAGAGTTTGATGAGTTCCTCGATCACAACGAGCTTGAGCTGGCATGGGATACATTGTTCCGGCTCGGCAAGAATCGCGGCGCCACACCGGAGTTTTGGGGGCGCTTGGCGGCAGCCGCTCGGCAAATGCAATTGCAGGAAAAAGAAGCGATCGCAATGCAATTGGCCGTCGGTGCGAACCAATACGCTCCAAGTGATCCGAGATCGTGATGAGCCGAACCGACGAGAGAGAATGCGCCGAACTGGGCCAGGCGGAGGCGGTTGCCGTCCGCCATCTGGCCGTTCAAAAACAATGGCAAAGGGACGAATATCGACTCGAACGCAGAGGATCGACGAAACAAGGACTGGCCGTCGTCTGGGCGATTTATCTACAGGATGAGCAAAAGCCGGCTCCCGGCGCGGGCAAATCTGTGATTCTGCACATTGATCCGAAGCAACGGCGGATCGTTAAGGAGTTGGCATTCCAGTGAGTCATGGCTGGCGGCCTCAAGACTGTTGGAAGACCCGTCGTCCCTGCGAGTTACGTTGCAAGCTCGCCGTAGCGACAGTGTTGTTTTTCCGCAACGCAACGCGCGGGCCGCCGAGTAAACCACGTTGTGGCGTTGCAGACGCCGGCCGAACGAGGACAAGACGAACCACTACACCGTTTCGTTCGGCGGCAGTCGCATCTATCACTTGCGTCATGATGCCCAGGGCCATCTGTTCCAGATTACCGGTCCGGGCCTTCCGCACCTCGCTCCCTGGTCCTCGCCCGGAAGCGACGCCCTGATCGTGAAGCCGTAGCCCGGCACCATTTTTTCCATGACAACCGCCCGATTTTGGACTAGAATCATGGCCGGCCGCAACAAGGGCCGAGTGTGGTGTCGGCGTTGGGAATTGTGGCTAGTCGTCGCGCCTGACGCCTGGCATCCGGTGGGCCGGCGCTCGCAAGCTCGCTTTTTCCACCCTACAACCCAACGAAACCTCTTCAAGCAAGGGATCTGTCCGTGGACATCAATCTCAAATCGCTGATCGGCAAGCTTAACGACACTTCGCGCCGGGCGCTGGAGGGCGCCGCCGGGCTTTGCCTCTCACGCAGCAACTACAACGTCGAAATCGAGCACTGGCTGTTGAAAATTCTCGAGCTCACCGATTCGGACCTCACTCGCTTGCTGCGCTACTACGAGATCGAGCAGTCGCGGCTGACGCGCGAGTTGACTCGCTCCATCGATCAATTGAAGACGGGCAACACGCGGCCTCCCGCGCTGTCGGTGAACATCGTCGATGTGGTGCGCGAAGCCTGGGTCTTGGCGTCGATTGAATTTGGCGCGCCGGCGGTCCGCAGCGGGCACCTGCTGCTGGCGTTGTTGTCGAACCCCGGCCTGCTGCGGCAGACGCGGGAAACCATGCCCGAACTGGCCCGCATCTCGGCCGACGCCTTGCACCGCGAAATGCGCGACATTGTGGCAGGGTCGCCCGAAGACGAACCGACAGCCGAGGCCGCCGCCGTTCCCGGTGGACCGGCACTTTCCGCGCCCGGCGGCAAGACGCCGGCCCTCGATCAATTCACGGTCGATCTGACGTTGCGGGCTCGGCAAGGCAAGATCGACCCCGTGCTGGGCCGCGATTTAGAAGTGCGGCAGGTGGTCGATATTCTCACGCGGCGACGGCAGAACAACCCCATCCTCACCGGCGAGGCGGGCGTGGGCAAGACGGCGGTGGTCGAAGGCTTCGCCCTGCGGATCGCGGCCGGCGATGTGCCTCCGCCGCTGAAGAACGTCGCGCTGCGCACCCTCGACCTGGGCTTGTTGCAGGCCGGCGCGGGCGTGAAGGGCGAATTCGAGAACCGGCTCAAGTCGGTGATCGAAGAGGTCAAAAAGTCGCCGCAGCCGATCATCATCTTCATCGACGAGGCCCACACGATGATCGGCGCCGGCGGCCAGGCCGGACAGGGCGACGCCGCCAACTTGCTCAAGCCCGCGCTCGCCCGCGGCGAGCTGCGGACCATCGCCGCCACCACTTGGTCGGAATACAAAAAGTATTTCGAGAAAGACGCCGCTTTGGCCCGGCGGTTTCAAGTGGTCAAAGTCGAAGAGCCGACCGAGGCCCAGGCCACCATCATGATGCGCGGCTTGGCCGCCACGTTGGAGAAGCACCACAACCTGCGGATCCTCGACGAGGCGATTCAGGAGGCCGTGCGGCTTTCGCACCGCTACATCACCGGCCGGCAGTTGCCCGACAAAGCCGTCAGCTTGCTCGACACGGCCTGCGCCCGCGTGGCCATCGGGCACAGCGCCATCCCGCCGGCGCTGGAAGACCTGCGCCGGCAGATCGACAATCTCGACGTGCAGATCGGCATTTTGAAGCGCGAAGCCGCCACCGGCGCACTGCACGACGAACGCCTGGCGGCGCTCGATGTGGAAAAGAGCGAAGCCGAGGGCAGATTCGCCGATCTGGAGAAGCGTTGGAACCAGGAAAAGGATCTGGTGACGCGCATTCGCGAGCTGCGCAGCCGGCTGGAAGAGCATGCTTCGCCCACCAAACCGGCAGGCGACGCAAAAGCGGCCGAGGCGCCGCCCCCTTTGACCGACGCCGACGTGCGGCGCCTGCGCGACGAACTTCGCGCGACCGAAAAAGAACTGCGCGAACTACAAGGCGAAAAGCCGTTGTTGCAGGCCTGCGTCGAGCCGCAGACGATCGCCGAGGTCGTCTCCGGCTGGACCGGAATCCCGGTCGGCAAAATGCTGACGGACGAAATCAAGACCGTCATGTCGCTCGAAGAGCGGATGGCCGATCGCATCATCGGGCAATCGCACGCCCTGGAGTTGATCAGCCAGCGCATTCGCACGGCACGGGCGAACCTAACGGACCCGCGTCGCCCGATCGGTGTTTTTATGTTGGTCGGTCCCAGCGGCGTGGGAAAGACCGAGACCGCCCTGGCCCTGGCCGACATCCTCTACGGCGGCGAGCGGAACATGGTCATCATCAACATGTCGGAGTACCAGGAGGCGCACACGGTCTCGGCGCTCAAAGGTTCGCCGCCCGGCTACGTCGGCTACGGCGAAGGAGGCGTGCTCACCGAGGCCGTCCGCCGCAAGCCATATAGCGTCGTGTTGCTCGACGAGATTGAGAAGGCCCACACCGACGTCATGGAGCTGTTTTATCAGGTGTTCGACAAGGGCGTGCTCGAAGACTCCGAGGGGCGCGAGATCGACTTCAAGAACACCGTGATTCTGCTCACGTCGAACGTGGGCACGGATACCGTGATGAAGCTCTGCGCCGACCCCGAAACACGTCCGGATCCCGTCGCCCTGGCCGAGGCCCTGCGGCCCGATCTGCTGAAGGTGTTCCAGCCCGCCTTCCTGGGGCGGATGACGGTGGTGCCCTATTACCCGCTCAGCGACGAGGTGATGCGCAGCATCATCGAGCTGCAGTTGGGCCGCATTCGGCGGCGGATTCACGAGAACTACCGGGCCGAATTCACTTACGCCCCGGAGATCGTCAGCAGCATCGCGGCGCGCTGCCGCGAGGTGGAAAGCGGCGCCCGCAACGTCGACCACATTCTCACGCGCACCATGCTCCCGGAAATGTCGGGCGAATTCCTCGGCCGCCTGGCCGCGGCGCAGCCGATCAGCCGCGTGCAGGTGTCGCTCGACGCGTCGGGCAAATTCCAGTACGCCATTTCCTGAGGCCGGCCTGTTGCTCCGCATCGCCGCACGTTCAAGGAGTTCGTTGTGCAATTGACGCTTCCCGATGTGGTGCGGCTGTTCGAGGTCAGCGAAAACCAGGTGCATCGCTGGATTCAGGAAGAGGATCTGCCGGTCCAGATCATCAATACGCGGCATCGCTTTAACCGCTCCGAGCTGCTGGAATGGGCCACGGCGCGGGGCATCAAGTTCTCGCCGGCCATTTTCTGCGAAGCCTACGGCGAAACGGAGGAGCCGAGCGAGTTGCTCGATGCGTTGCGGCGCGGAGGCGTGAAGCACCTGGAGCTCGGTCCGGAAGCGGCCGGGCCGCGCTCCGTGCTGCTGAAAGCACTCGACGACATGCCTTTGCCGGAAGACTTCCACCGCGAACAACTCGTGCAACTGCTGATGGCCCGCCAGTCGGTAGGCACCACCTGTGTGGGAGACGGAATTGCAATTCCGCACGCCCGATACCCGTTGTTGCTCGCGGTGCCCAGACCGGCCATTCGCCTCTGTCTGCTTTCGCAACCGATCGCGTTCGACGCGCCCGACGGCAAGCCGGTCGATACGCTGTTCATTATGGTCTGCCCGACGATCCACGAGCACCTGCGTCTGCTCGCCAGGCTGGCCGGCGTGCTTCGCGATGCAAGCTTTCGGAGCTTCCTGCGGACGAAACCCCAGCAGCAGGCGCTGCTCGACGAGATCCGTCGACGGGAAGAGTCGCTCCCTTCAGTCGCAAGGTTGACACCGTGACGACATCGCTCCAGCCGCCGCGCGTGACCAATAGCGGAGTCGTGCCGCTGGCCGAGATCCCCGTACTGCCGCTGGCGGAGTTCCGCGCCTGGTTGGCAGATGAACTCTCGGCCGGCGGTCAGTTGTGCGCCCTGTTTGGCCGGCCGGTCGCCAACTCCGTGCGGCTCTACGGCGTCGTCGGTCTGCCGCTCAAAGGGCTCTTGGCCGTCTGCGCGGTCGATGTGGGCGATCGCTACCCAGCACTGACGCCCGATTGTCCGCCGGCGCATTGGTTCGAGCGCGAAATCGCCGAGCAGTGGGGAGTCGTCCCGGAGAGGCATCCCTGGCTGAAGCCGATTCGCTTCCACGAATCGTATCGCCCCGGCCACGACGCCTGGAGCCGCGCCGTCGGCAGCGCCATTCTGCCCTGCGTTCAGCCGCCAGGGACGGATTACTTCCGCGTCGAGGGCGAGGAGATTCACGAAGTCGCCGTCGGTCCGATTCACGCCGGGGTCATCGAGCCTGGGCATTTCCGCTTCCAGTGTCACGGCGAGCAGGTATTTCACCTGGAGATCGAGCTCGGCTACCAGCACCGCGGCGTCGAACAGGCGCTTGTCGGCGGGCCGAACAAACGGACCCTCCATGTCATGGAGACGCTGGCCGGCGACACGTCCATCGGGCACGCCACCGCCTATTGCCAGGCGGTGGAAGCTCTCGCCGGCCGCGAAGCTCCCATTCGCGCCCAGGTGCTGCGCGGCGTGGCCCTGGAGCTGGAACGGCTGGCCAATCATACCGGCGACCTGGGAGCGCTGGCCCAGGACGTCGGGTTCCTGCCGACCGCGGCCTTCTGCGGACGGCTGCGGGGCGACTTTCTCAATGCCACGGCCATGCTTTGCGGCAACCGCTTCGGGCGCAGCTTCGTCGAGCCCGGCGGTGTCGGGTTCGACGTCGACGGTCTGCGGGCGGAACAGATGACGGCCAGGCTCCAGACGGCCCTCGCTGAAGTGAGGGGGGCGGCCCAACTTTTATGGAAGACCCCTTCGGTGCTGGCCCGTTTCGAGGATACGGGCACCGTGACTCGCGAAACCGCCCTCGCGCTGGGCCTGGTGGGGCCTGCCGCCCGCGCTTGCGGCATCGACCACGACGTGCGGCGCGACTATCCTTCGGGCATCTACCGCTTCGCACAGCTTCCCGTCACCACCTGGCACGACGGCGACGTGTTTGCCCGTGCCTACGTGCGGTGGTTGGAGATCGAACGCTCCGCCCGCTTCGCCATCGAGCAGCTTCGCATGCTGCCCGAAGGACCGCCGTCGTCGGAGGTAACGGGTCTTCGGCCGGACTCGCTGGTGGTTTCGCTGGTGGAGGGCTGGCGTGGCGAGATCTGCCATGTGGCGATCACCGACGTCGCAGGGCGGTTTGCCCACTACAAAGTAGTCGATCCGTCGTTTCACAACTGGATTGGCCTGATGCTGTCGCTCCGCGATCAGCAGATTTCCGACTTCCCGCTGTGCAACAAGAGCTACAATCTCTCCTACTGCGGGCATGATCTTTGAGAAGCGAGCAGCGTGTCGTCGAGCTCTTGGCTTGAATGTCGATTCCGCGGCCGGATTCGACCAAACGACCTGCGCGCTCGGTCACTTCGCGAATCGTTACGTCGCTGCCATAAGCAAAATCACGATAGGCGCACGAAAAACCGCAACGGCCGGCGACCGCGTGGATGTACGCGCGGGACAAGGCTTCTTGGCGATGGCTTTTGGTCAGCAAGTCGTCACCTCATGGGCGCTGCCGGACTCGCGGGGCCGGGAGTGCCGGCATTGTAGCCGGCGATAAGGTGGTCTCCAAACCGAATCCGCGGTGCCACCACTTTCGCCTCGATCGCCAGCGACGTATGATACACAACGTCGCTGATATCAATGACTTCCAGCTCATAGCCCGACAGCATGCCTTGGGTCGATGGTTTGACAATCGGACAGGTGCTCGACGAGACCGCCGCGCGCTTTGGCGACCAGGATGCCATCGTCTTTCCGCAGACGGGCTTTCGGCTCACGTACCGCGAGTTGAATAGCAGCGTCGATGAGGCGGCGCTCGGCCTGTTGGCCCTGGGCCTGAAGCGCGGCGACCACGTGGCCATTTGGGCCACCAACGTGCCGCAGTGGCTCGTGCTGCAGTTGGCCACCGCACGCTTGGGCATCGTGCTGGCGACCGTCAATCCGGCCTATCGGGCCTTCGAGCTGCGATACGTCCTCGGCCAGTGCGACGCCAAGGCGTTGTTCCTGGTCGACCGGTTCAAGTCATCCGATTATTTTGCCATGCTGACCGAAGTCTGCCCGGAGCTGGCCGGCGCCGAACCGGGGCGACTGTCGGCGGCCGATTTTCCCAAGCTGCGATGGGTTGTGGCCCTGAAAGGCGAGACGCCGCCGGGGGCCATTTCCTGGGACGAAATGTGCCGCCGCGGAGCCGAACGAGACGACGATCTGGCCGCCCTGCAAGCGGCGCTTTCGTACCGCGACGCCATCAACATCCAATACACGTCGGGCACGACCGGCTTTCCCAAGGCGGCCACGCTCAGCCATCGCAATCTGTTGCTCAACGGCTACTATGTGGGCGAGTGCCAGCGACTGAGCGAGCGAGACCGGATCTGCTTGCCCGTTCCGTTCTATCACTGCTTCGGCTGCGTGCTGGGCACGATGTGTGCCCTGGTGTACGGCGCCGCCATGATCATCCCCGCCGAATCGTTCCATGCCACAGCCACGCTGGAGGCCATCGAGCGCGAGCGGGCCACCGCGCTGTATGGCGTGCCGACGATGTTCATCGGCCAACTGCGAGACGAAACGTTCAGCCGCCGCGACCTGTCGTCGCTGCGCACCGGCATCATGTCGGGCAGCCCTTGCCCGATCGAAGTCATGAAGCAGGTCGTTGAGAAGATGGGCGCTCGCGAGATCACCATCGCCTACGGGCAGACGGAGGCCTCGCCCGTGATCACGCAGACCCGCACCGACGATCCGTTGCACTTGCGGGTGGAGACGGTGGGCCGTCCGTTGCCCGAGGTCGAAGTCAAGCTCATCGACCCGGTCACCGGCGAGACGCTGGGCGATAATCAGCAGGGCGAGCTTTGTGCGCGCGGACACGTGGTGATGCTCGGCTACTACAAGAACCCACAAGCGACGGCCGCGGCCATCGACGCCGACGGCTGGCTGCGCACCGGCGATCTGGCCTTGCGGCAGTCGAACGGCTATTATCGCATCACGGGCCGCATCAAAGACATGGTGATTCGCGGCGGCGAGAACATCTATCCGCGCGAGATCGAAGAGTTTCTCTTCACGCACCCGGACGTGGAGCAAGTGGCCGTGTTCGGCGTGCCCGACCCGAAATTCGTCGAAGAGCTGTGCGCCTGGGTCAAGCCGAAGTCGGGCGCCACGATTTGCGAAGACGAGCTGCGGCAGTTTTGCCGCAACAAGCTCGCGCATTATAAAGTGCCGCGATATTTCCGCCTGGTGAGCGAATTCCCGCAGACCGTCACGGGCAAGCTGCAAAAGTTCAAGATGCGCGAGCGGATGATCGATGAGCTCGGCCTGCGCGAGCAGGAAATGGCCTGATGCCCCGCCTTCCTATCTACATGGACAACCACGCCACGACCCGCGTCGACCCGCGGGTGGTGGAGGCGATGCTGCCCTACTTCACCGAGCGGTACGGCAACGCCGGCAGTGTGAGCCACGTGTTCGGCTGGGAAGCCCGCGACGCGGTCGACGTTGCCAGGCAGACGATCGCGGCAGCCATCGGGGCGCAGCCTCGCGAAATCGTATTTACCAGCGGGGCCACGGAGAGCAACAACCTGGCGTTGCGGGGAATCGCCGAACGGACGCGGCGAAAGGGCAACCATATCGTCAGCGTGGCGACGGAGCACCGTGCCGTGCTTGACCCGCTGGAAAAACTCGCCCGGCACGGCTTTGAGGTCACGCTGCTGCCGGTGGCCGCGGCCGCTGAAGCCAGTGCCGGGCTGGTCGACTTGGCGCGGGTGGCGGAGGCGATTCGCGACGATACCTTGCTGGTGAGCGTGATGCTGGCCAACAACGAGATCGGGGCCATCCATCCTCTGGCCGAGATCGGGGCGATATGCCGCGCGCGCGGCGTGCCGTTGCACAGCGATGCCACCCAAGCGGTCGGCAAGATTCCCCTTGCGGTCGATGCGCTCAACGTCGACCTGATGAGTTTCAGCGGCCACAAGATTTATGGCCCCAAAGGCGTGGGCGCGCTGTATGTCCGGCGGCGATCTCCGCCGTTGCGGCTCGAATCGCAGATCGACGGCGGCGGTCAGGAGGGGCGGCTGCGCAGCGGCACGCTCAACGTGCCCGGCATCGTCGGCATGGCGCGTGCCTTGGAGCTGTGCCTGGCAGAGCTGCCCGGCGAGATGCCGCGGCTGGCCGAGCTTCGCGATCGGCTGTTCGCCCAACTTGTCGGTCGCGTGGAAGGCGTCTCGTTGAATGGTCCGAGCTTGGAGCGTCGCGATTGGCGGCTGCCGGGCAACCTCAACGTCAGCTTCGCTTATGTCGACGGCGAGGCGTTGATGATGAGCATGAAGGACGTGGCGGTCAGTTCCGGAAGTGCCTGTACTTCGGCCGAGCCGGAGCCGAGCCACGTGTTGCGGGCGCTGGGGCTGAGCGACGATCTGACGCGCGCCAGCCTGCGGTTCGGCCTGGGCCGCCTCAACACCGTCGAGGAAGTCGAGTTCACGGTCGAGGCGGTTGCCGAGGCGGTCCAGCGGTTGAGAAAGTTGAGCAGCATGGCGTAGGCGTCGCCCCCTTGTCGGTCGCGGCCTCAGAGGGGACACTATCGTGGGTCAAGGCGGGCCGGCGCGGACGAACTCTTTTTGAGTCAAGAGTCAGAACAATGAAGCTGTTGAGCTTAAAAGCATTTTGCTACCGCAGCCTTCGCGACGAAACCATTCCCCTGACTGATCTGAATCTGTTCATCGGGACCAACGCTTCAGGAAAGAGCACGATACTTGATGCTCTTCGCTTTTTGCACGAGGGGTTGCAAGAGCGGGACTTTAAGCCGCCGGTTTTCTCGCGCGGCGGAATTCTGCATCTCGCGTGGAAAGGTGAGGAGGCACGGCAGATTGAATTGTTGGCACGCTTGGAAAACGATGGAAAGACATTTGAATGGTCGGTCCGGCTTACGAAGGAGGGCTACGATTTCTCGATTCAAGAGGACGTTTCTGAGTTCCGTCCGGCCGCTCCACCATCTCATCTACTTTCGGCGGATAAAGGCCGGGGCTGGTGGTGGTCCGGGGCAAAAGGCGATCGCGTTTCGTTGGCACAGCCGCCGACGACCTGTGCCCTGGCTGCCGCAGCGGTCGATGAATCATTCCCAGCACGTGACGTTGCGGAGTTTGTGAGTCGCTGGGGCTTCTTCGATCCGAGCCCCTTCCTGCTTCGGCGTGGCTGGACTGGCTTGGACTCGTCCAAGTTTGATCCGTACGGACGAAACCTCGCCGAGCGCCTCTTTGCGTTGCAGGAATCGTCTCCGGCGGCGTTCATGCAGATCGCATCTGCCACCCAATCCGTGTTGGGGCTTCCGTCGCAGATCGACCTGCGGGAATCCCGAGAGTCCGAAGACCGAGTCTACTTCGTCCAGCACGAACCGGGGCTGAAGTTCCCCGTACACCAAGTCGGTGCCTCGAGCGGCACCTTACGCATGTTGGCTCTTATGACCGCACTTTTTGGAGAAACTGGCAGTAACTTGATCGGGATCGAGGAGCCTGAGAACCACGTGCATCCGACAGCCTTGAAGGCTTTCGCCGAGTATTTGCTGAAGGCGCGGAATCGGGTCCAGATCCTTGTTACGACACACTCCCCGCTCCTACTCGATTTCTTGAATGAACCGGGGGCCGTATGTGTTGTGCGGCACCGGGATGATTGCGGTACGCGCGTGAGTCGCGAGAGCAATGTGGAGGCGGTTCGTCAGGCCCTGGAGGCTTCAGGCTTTGGCCTCGGCGAGTTCTACGAGACCAAAGGCTTCGGAGGTTAGGCGATATGGCCAAGGTTGTCGTCGTCATTGCTTCGGGCGAGACCGAGCGCCGCTCGCTTCCTCACCTCGTTGCCCATTTGCAGGAAGAAGACATTTCCGTCGTCGAGGTACGTATCCCGCCTGGAGGCAAGGCCCTGAATGTGGAAATGGCTGAAAAGCTTCTGAAGGCCTCCTGGTTTGAAAGCGTAGCTGCCCCTCCGGACAAATTTGTGGTGCTGGTGGACACTGACGGCAGATCCCAGGACGAGGTGCTTCGGCCATTTCGTGAGCAGTTGCCAGGCCGCCTCGGGGCGAAGATCAACGCGCAGATCCAATTGGCGTGCGCCCAGTGGCATCTGGAGTCCTGGTATTTCGCTGATAGCTTGGGGCTTCGAGAATACCTTGCAAGAGACTTAGGTAGTGTCGATACCTCAAAGCCCGACAAGATAAAGAACCCAAAACTCCATCTGAAGAATCTGTTGGCGGAGCGCGCATATACCGCTGTGATCTCAGAGGAGATTGCGAAGAAGCTGAATGCGCAAACTATCGGCCAGCGAAGTCCGAGCTTCCAAGGGTTTCTTGAAGCTGTTAGAAACGGACAGCCTACGCCACACAGTCAGACGATGCAATGAACGTCGTGGCTGGTTCAAGGATTTGGCAGCCGCTATACTACGAGCATCAAGGCCGGGACGATCTGTCCAGCAAATCGACGATCCGCTCCACGTCGAACACGCAGCCGCCCCAGGTGCCGCCGCTGGCCGCCTGCAAGGCCGCCCAGAGCCGCGTGTCGTCGGGCAAGTCGGGGTCGGCCGCCAGATCGTCGCGCGGCGGCCGCGAGGCCAGAATCCGCGAGCCGGCGTCGGCGTCGAGCGACTGCCCAGCCTCGCCCACCAGGTCGACGCTGCCAATCAACTCGCGGCGGTCGACCTCGATGCGAATCAGGTCGCCGTCGCGCACCTTGCCGATCGGTCCGCCGGCCAGCGCTTCGGGCCCGACGTGGCCGATGCACGCGCCCGTGCTGACGCCCGAAAACCGCGCATCTGTCACCACCGCGACCTCTCGCCCGAACGACAGGTGCTTCAAGGCGGAAGTGATCTGGTAAATCTCCTCCATGCCGGTGCCCATCGGACCGCGACAGCACAAGACAATGACGTCGCCCGAACGGATGGGGCGGTCGGTCCGCCCCTTGATGGCCGCGATGGCGTCTTTCTCGCGCACAAACACGCGGGCCGGACCCAGCTTGCGATAGACGCCGTCGGCGTCCACGACGCGCGGGTCGATGGCCGTGCTCTTGATGACCGAGCCTTCGGGGGCCAGATTGCCGCGCGGAAAACAGACCGTGCTGGTCAGGCCCCGCTCGCGGGCCCGCTCAGGCGACATGATCACGTCGTCCGGCTCGACGCCGTCTTGTTTCAGCAACCGCTCTCGCAATTGCTTTCGGCGGTCGGACCGCTGCCACCAATCGAGCACCTCGCCCAACGTCTGCCCGGAAACCGTCAGAGCATCGAGAGCCAGCAAGTCGAGATCGCGCAGGTGCAGCATGACTTCGGGCACGCCGCCGGCCAGAAAGACGCGCACTGTGGGATGGCCGACCGGTCCGTTGGGCAAGACGTCGACCAGCCGCGGCACGCGACGATTGACCTGCGTCCAGTCGTCGACCGTCGGCCGCCGCAGGCCAGCGCTGAAGGCGATCGCCGGCACGTGCAACAGCAGGTTGGTCGAGCCGCCGAAGGCCGCATGCACGACCATGGCGTTGTGAATCGCGTGGTCCGTGAGGATATCGGCCGAGCGGACGCCGCGCTCCGTCAATCGCCAGAGTGCTTTCGCGCTGCGGCGCGCCATGTCGAGCCAGATCGGCTGCCCGGAAGGCCCCAGGGCGCTGTGCGGCAAGGCCAGGCCGAGCGCCTCGCCAACGACCTGCGAGGTGGCGGCCGTGCCAAGAAATTGGCATCCGCCGCCGGGCGAGGCGCACGCCCGGCAGCTTAAATCGGCGGCTTCTTCCAGCGTGACTTCGCCACGCGAAAAACGGGCGCCGAGCGACTGGATTTTGCCGGCGTCTTCGCCTTCGGTGGGTGGCAACGTCACGCCGCCCGGCACCAGCACGCACGGGAGGTTTTTCGAGCCGGCCAGGGCCATCATCATGGCCGGCAGACCTTTGTCGCAGGTGGCCACGCCCAGCACTCCGCGGCGCGTGGGCAGCGAGCGGATCAGCCGCCGGAAGAGCGTGGCGGCGTCGTTGCGATAGGGGAGGCTGTCGAACATGCCGGTGGTGCCTTGCGTGCGGCCGTCGCAAGGGTCGGAGCAATATGCGGCGAACGGCACGCCCCCTGCCGCCTTGAGCACGCGCGCGGCAGCCTGCGCCAAAAGACCGACTTCCCAGTGACCCGTGTGATAGCCCAAGGCGATCGGGCGTCCATCGTCGGCACGGATGCCGCCCTGCGTGCTCAAAATCAAGAACTGGGGCCCCAGCATCTCCTGCGGCGGCCAGCCCATGCCGGCGTTTTGCGACAGGCCGAATAGATCGCCGCTGGGCCATTCGCGGAGCATTTCGCCCGTGAGTGGCAATGCCCCGGCGGGGCCGGCGGCGCTGCTGGCGACGTCGAAGAGTTCGGGCTGCTGACTGTCGAGGATTTCGTCTGTGGAGAAGGACATGTAATCAGGTCTTAGGTTTTGGGTCTTAGTCGCGTAGGGTGGAACTGGCGAGCTTGCGAGCGCTGGCCCGCCGTTTTGAGGCGTCAGGTTTCAGGCGTCAGGCGTCAGGACAAGCAACCTGACGCCTGACGCCTGACCCCTGCCCCTGACGCCTGACGCTGACGCCTGACGCCTGACGCTGGTGGGCCGGCGCTCGCAAGCTCGCTGGTCCCACCCTACGGTGATCCTATTCGCTGCCCTTGCTCGTTGCGGCGCTTAACTTTATGATACTCGACTACGCTGTAAAAGCACCCTGCGCGGCGCCGCTGGGCGCATCGCACCGTTTCTGTTTCGTCCGCGGCCACCGGGCATGTCGTCCAGGCACGGCTCACGGCTTGTTCATGCGAGGGGGAGCCTCGTTGTTATTTGACCTTTCGATCAGCATTCTGCTCGCTCAACAAGAGGCGGCGCCGACTCAGTTCGGCCCGTTGATGCCGATCATCACCATCGGCACGATCTTTTTCCTCTATATGTTCATCATCCAGCGGCCGGCCATGAAGCGCGAGCAGGACGCCCGCAACAATCTGCTGAACAACCTCAAGAAGAACGACCGCATCGTGACCACGGGCGGAATCTACGGCATCGTAACCAACGTGCAGCTCGACTCCGACGAGGTGACGGTCCGCGTCGATGAAACGACGAACACCAAGATCAAGATCACACGCAACGCCGTTCAGCGCGTGCTCGGCAGCGACGGCAAAGACAAAGACACAGCCTGAAAGCCCTTGGGGCCGCGAGCTGGCAAGCCGCCCCCGTGAAGGAGAGATGACATGTTCGCAGGACAATCTGGCCGGATTTCCGGCTGGTGTACCGCCGCAGCCTTGGCCTTGCTGGCCGCAGCCGCCATCGGTTGGTTGGCCGTCGACCGCGCATCGGCCCAGCCCCTCGAAGAAGCTCCGCGACGAGCGCCGGCCGAGAAGGGCGTGCCCGACCCCATCGGCGATCTCGATCGGCCCATCGGAACAGCCAAGCCGGGCCCGGCGGCCGCGGCGGCGAACCAGGTGGACGAGAGCCGGATGTTCTTCACGCTGCTGATGGTGGCGGCGGTGTTCATTATTCCGGTGGTGCTGGCCAACTATTTGAGCAAAGCGTTGCGGATGCCCGACCACTTTTTCCGCATGGCCGTGGTGCTGTTCGCGATTCTTGGCTCGACGGCGGCGACCTATTTCGAATGGCCGCCCAAGCTCGGCATCGACCTGCGGGGCGGCGTGATCCTGATCTACGAAGTCGAACAGAAAGACTTCCAAGAGATGGACAAGCTGGTGGCCGCGGTGGCCAAACGGGTCAACCCCGACGGCATCAAGGAAGTGATGGTCCGTCCCTACGGCGAGCGCGAGATCGAGATCATTCTTCCCGAAGCCGATCAGGCCGAGCAGGAACGCACGCGCAAGATCATCAGCCAGCAAGGGCAGATGGAATTCCGCATCGTGGCCGACGACCGGTACGACAAATCGACCATCGAGTTGGCCCGCGATCCGCGGTTCGAGGAGCCGAAATCGGAGGTCTTCGAAGGCGAACCGGCACCGGGCGAAAAGCCCGATGTCGAGGCAAAGTGGGCGCCGGTCTCCCCCGAGGCGCGCTATCTGGCCAACGAGCCGCACTTCGCCACCCGTGTGAACAAGAAAGGCGAGATGGAAGCGCTGGTGCTGGTCGACCAGTTCAACGTCACGGGCGACTACCTGAGCACGGCCATTCCCAGCGTCGATCGGTTCGGCAAGCCGGCGGTGTCGTTTGGTTTCAACGCCAAGGGAGCCAGGCTGTTTGGCAAGCTGACGGGCGCAAACCTGCCCGATCCCGCCCACGCCGATCTGAAGCGTCTCTTGGCCATCATTCTCGACGATCGCCTCCGATCGGCGCCGGCCATCAATAGCAAGATCGAGGAGCGCGGAGAGATTACCGGCAGCTTTACCCAGCAAGAAGTCGAAGATTTGGCCGCGGTGCTCACGGCCGGACGTCTGCCGGCGACGCTTCGCAAAGAACCGACCAGCAGCCTGACGACCGGACCCACGCTGGGGCGCGACACGATCCAAAAAGGCGTCTATTCGATGCTGGTGGCGACCGTGGCGGTGGTGCTGTTCATGTTGGCCTACTATCGTTTCGCCGGACTGGTGGCCAATCTGGCGTTGCTGTTGAACGTGCTGTTGATTGTGGCGTTCATGATTCTGTTCCATGCGGCCTTCACGCTATCCGGCCTGGCGGGACTGGCCCTGACCGTCGGGATGGCGGTCGATGCCAACGTGCTGATCTATGAACGCATGCGCGAAGAATTGGGCCGCGGGGCGACCTTGCGCATGGCCATCCGCAACGGCTTCGAACGGGCCACCACGACCATCGTCGACGCCAACGTCACGACGCTCATCTCGGCGATCGTGCTCTACGCCATCGGCACCGACCAGGTGAAAGGCTTCGCCGTCACGCTGATCCTCGGCATTGTGATGAACCTGTTCACGGCCATCACCTTCACGCGCCTGCTGTTCGACATAGCTGAGAAAAAACGCTGGATCACGCGGTTGAAAATGCTCCACGTGCTGGAGAACCCCAATTTCGATTTCGTCGGCAAGCGGTATGCGGCGATTGCTTTGTCGCTGATTCTGATCGGTGTCGGGCTGGTGGCGTCGTTCGAGCGCGGCCGCGGCCTGCTCGACATCGACTTCACGGGCGGCGTGTCGGTGGAAGCGCTGTTCGAAAAGCCGCAGAATGTCGCCGACATCCGCGAACGCGTGCGTGACTTGCCCGACGTCACGGTGCAAGACATTCACATCGGTGGCGAGCCGCTGGGCAAACGGTTCCTGATCATCACCTCCAAATCGGACATCGACGAGACGGACCTGCAGCAGCCGGGGCCGAAGACCAACATCGAGTGGGTCGAAGAGCAGCTCAGGCTGGCGTTTAAGGACGCGGACCATCGTCTGGCCTACAACCACCTGTCGTGGAGCGAAGTGACGGCGATTGCCGCAACGGACGGAACCGGGCCGGCAACCGCGTCTGAAAAGGAGACCAAGAATTCCGGGGCGACCGAATCGAAAGAAGGCGACGGCCAAGAGCCTGAAAAGGATAAGGATGACGATCAAGCTCCCTCCGACGGAGCCGACAAAGCCAAAGATGAAGACTCGCCCGCCGACTCGCCCGACGAGAAAGATCAGTCGCGGTTCTTGCCTGGCGATGAGAACTTGCTGGCGCTGGCCGATGACGCTTCCGGCGACGAAACGACCGTCAAAGCCGACGAACCGGCCGGCGAAGAAAAGCCCGCCGACACAGAAAGTGAAACGAAAGCAAAGGCGGCTGACACCGGCAGCGGCGAGCCGACCGCGGAGAAGCGCGAGGCCGCCCGTCCGTCGGACAAGACAGTTGCAGATGCCGCCCCGGCCGGTCCCTTCGCGGGCGGCTCGACGGTCGAGCTGAGTTTCACTGAGCCGGTCGACCATACGACGCTAAGCGAGCGGTTCGACGCCGCCTTGAAGGCGACCGGCCATCGTCTGTCAACCACAGTCTACAAGCTCGACAATCCGGGATATGAAAAGGGGAGCAATAAAGGATTCGACAAGTGGACCTTGAAGATCGACCTGGCTGCCGCGGATCTCAAGCCGGTGCTCGAACAGGTGCAGCGTTCGTTCGCCGAAAAGCCGTTCTTCCCGTCGTCGAACAAGGTCGGTGCCAGCGTGGCGGGCAACACGCAGCTTCAGGCCACCTATGCCTTGCTGGCCAGCCTGCTGCTGATCGTGGTCTACGTCTGGATTCGCTTCCAGCAGGTCAGCTTCGGCGTGGCCGCCGTGCTGGCCTTGGTGCATGACGTGCTGGTGGCGTTGGGCGGTCTGGCGCTCAGCTACTGGCTGGCGGACTTGCCGTTCATGGAGACGCTTTTGATCGAGCCGTTCAAGATCAACCTGCCGATCATCGCCGCGTTTCTGACCATTATCGGCTACTCGATCAACGACACGATCGTGATTTTCGACCGCATCCGCGAGGTGCGCGGCAAGAGTCCCGACCTCTCTCCGGAACTGGTCAACCTCTGCGTCAACCAGACGTTGAGCCGCACCTTGCTGACCTCGTTGACGGTCTTCATCGTGGTATTGATTCTTTACGTCTTCGGCGGGCAGGGTATCCACGGTTTCGCCTTCACACTGGTGGTGGGCACGATTTCCGGCACCTACAGCACGGTTTACGTTGCGACGCCGCTGTTGATCTGGATGAACCAACGACGAAGCGCGCCCAGTGGGCCTGGTGGCCCGACCAGCAAAGCCGCGGCGGTCGGCCGCTAGGCCGTTTTGCCAGCCGCCACCGCCGGTTTGACGTACAATTCTGTGATGAGCGGCGTGTCAAAAAGTTCGATCACGACCGCCGGCCCGCGCCTGCCAAGCTGGCCCGGCTGGCTCGTCCAAGGCCTCGCGATCGACGTCCGCTCCTTGGCGGCCTTTCGCGTGGCCCTGGCCACGGTCGTGTTGATCGACCTTGCCGAGCGCGCCGCCGACCTGACGGCCCACTATACCGATGCGGGCGTGCTCCCGCGCGCGGCGCGAATCGTGATGGAGCACAATGAAACCGCGGCTGCCGGCCCTTGGGCCTGGTCGCTGCACATGGCCGCGGGAACCACCGGCGGCCAAGCAGCCCTGTTTCTGGCAGCCGCGGTTTTCGGATTCGCGCTGCTGATCGGCTACCGAACAAGACTGGCTGCCGCGGCAAGCTGGCTCCTGACGGTCAGCGTCTGCCACCGTAATCCGATTCTGCTCGACGCGGGCGACACGATCCTGCAGGCCGTCTTGTTCTGGTCGATGTTTTTGCCGCTGGGTGCCGCCGCCAGTGTCGACCGGCGGCTGCGGGGCGGTGATCCTTTTGCCCCGCGAGAGATTCGGTCGTTGCCGGGTGCGGCTCTGCTCTTGCAGATTTGCACGATCTACTGGGCGACGGCGGCTGAAAAGAGTTCTCCCGTCTGGCTCACGGAACACACGGCCCTCTACTACGCGCTTTCGCTCGATGCCTTTGCCACGCCGCTGGGACATCGGCTGCTGGCATATCCGCGGCTGCTCACCTGGTTGACGATGGCGGTCTACGGGCTGGAGTGGTTGGGACCCGCGGTTGCGATTTTTCCTCTGCTCAAAGGTCTGCCGCGACTGTTCGTGGTGCTTGCCTTCTGGGCGTTCCATTTGGGCACGGCGGCGACCATGGAGCTGGGCGCGCTGCCGTGGATTTCGATGGCGATATGGACCGTCTTTCTGCCTGGCATACTTTGGGACAAGCTCGGCTGGCGGCTGCCGGGCGAGCGCCCGCCGCGCGCACCTGCCACGCCGCTGACGCCACGGCTGTTGCGTCATCCCGACGCCCCGTACCGTCCACCGGGCAAGCTCGTCGGCGCCGTCGTCGCGGCGGTCGGGCTGTATGTGGCCGTCTGGAACATCAATGAAGTGTCGGCGAGATTCGAAGGCCGCTTGCGGCCGGGATGGAAGGTTCCCGCCTATGTGCTTGGCTTGGACCAGAACTGGGGCATGTTCGCTCCTCCGCTGACCGACGACGGTTGGTATGAGATGCGGGGCGTTTTGGCCGACGGCAGCGTGGTGAATCTGTGGGATGCCGACCAGCCGTTGCCACGCCGAAAACCGGCGAACGTCGCGGCGACCTATCGCAACCGGCGTTGGCTGAAGTACCTCATGGAGATCCGCCTCGGCTGGGCCCCCTTTCTGCCCGAGTTTGCCGACTGGCTGCGCCGGCGGTGGAACGAGCGCCACGCGGACGAAGCGCCGCACCGCCGGGTGAAGCACATCGACATTGTCTATCATATTGAAAAGACGTTGTCGCCCGAGCGGAGCAGCACGCTGATTGTGCCCGAAATCTTGTTCGAGGCCGATTACAATTTGCTTGCTTTACGAAACGGCCACAACTAGTATCAAGATGGCCGGATAATCGGCCATTCAGTTCGTCTTGGAACCTCTCGATATCAACAACCGCCCCCATTCGACGCGTTTCGCTGCCGGATGGGGGCGTACCGGCTACTTACCGCGGGAACGGCCGAAGTTCCGTCCCGCATGGAACGAGGAGAATCGTCACTATGCCTTCACGACGTTTCATTTTGGGTGCGTTGTTATTCCTGGCATGGCTGTCGCCGGCCATGATGCCCAGTTCATCGCCCTTGGGAAACGGCCTCGGCCAGGCGCGCGGTTGCGGGGGAAACACCACCGGGCAGGCCGGTATCATGATCAGTCCCGGCGTGGTTCTTGACGCCGCCTCGATGCGGATCGACGAGAAAGGGATCGCCGGCAAAGTACACGTGCCCGATCCCAGCGGCAAGTTGACGCGCGACCGGTTGCAGCAGGCCAAGGCGGCGCTCCAGGCCGATCTTGCCAAGGCCAGCCCGATGCGCAAAGTGTCGCTCACGCGGCTGGAGCGGGCCGTTCAGGCGCAACTGGAAAAGAACCGCAAGCCGACCGACGAAATGCTGCGCCTGGCCGGCCTGACGCGAATCCGCTACGTGTTCTTCTATCCCGATTCGGGCGACATCGTCGTCGCCGGTCCGGCCGAAGGCTGGTTTCAGGACCTTACCGGCCGGTTCATCGGCATGGCCAGCAATCGGCCGGTGCTGGAGCTGCAAGACCTGGTCGTGGCGCTGCGGGCCTTCGCGCCCGGCAAGGACGAGCGGGGTGTGGTCGGCTGTTCGATCGACCCCACACCCGAAGGCCTGGCCCGCATGCAAAAATTCCTGCGCGAAGTGACGGGCCGTGTGACGCCCGACGATCGCGACATGATCGTCGAGGGCCTGCACACCGGTCTTGGCCTGCAAAAGGTGAGAATTCTCGGCGTCTCGCCCGCCACGCACTTCGCGCAAGTGATGGTCGAGGCCGACTACCGCATGAAGCTGATCGGCATCGGCGCGGAGCGCGCGAACATCAAGCTGGCCAGCTTCGTGGATCTGGCCGATGCCGCGCAGATCAGCCGCAATGCGTTGCAACGTTGGTGGTTCGTGCCCAACTACGAATGCGTCCGGCTGAGCGACGACCACTTGGCGATGGAGCTGGTGGGCGAAGGCGTGAAGCTGGTGGGCGAAGACGAAGTCGTCGGCGCCAACGGCCAGCGGATGGCCCAAGGCAAGAGCGGCCGCGCCAGCCAACTGTTCACCAAGGGCTTTACCCAAAAGTATGCCGAGTTGGCGCGCCGCAAGCCGATCTACGCGCAACTGCGAAACCTGATCGACATGGCCGTGGCGGCCGCTCACATCCAGCGTGAAGACTTTTTCGGTCAGGCAAGCTGGAACATGGAAGTGTTCGGCAACGAGGAGTTGTTCCCGGTGGAGATCTACAAGGCGCCGGTGGAGGTCGATACCGTGGTGACCAGCGTATGGAAGGGCAACCGCCTGGTGACGCCGGTCGGCGGCGGCGTGCGGATCGAGGCCCCCGAAGCTCTGGAACCGGCGAATCTGTTGCCCGACAAAGAGGGCCAGGTACACAAAGCGCGTGACGCGGTCGAGTTGAAGGGCCTGGCGGCCGATCGCTGGTGGTGGGACTGAAGCGGCCACGGGCCTGCTGCTTGGACTGGCCACAGGGCTGGCAGTCGGCGGCGTGGCGCTGGTGTGGCTGGGCGGCGGGCGAGTGGTGTTCTGCGCGCTGGTCGGCATCACGGGCGGAGTAGCGTGCGCGGCAGTCGTGGGCGTGGCCATGCCCAACGTGCTGGCGTTGTTGCACCGCGAGCCGCAAGTGGCGGCCGGTCCCGTGGCGCTGGCGCTCTCGGACATGCTGACCTTGTTGATCTCTTTCAGCACGACGCGCTGGCTGCTGGCGGGTTGACTGTAGACAGCGATCGCGTTTGTGTTATTGCCCGGATCTCACTTTTGTTCAACGATTCGGAGCTTGCCTCTCGCTTTGGCCAGACCGGCCGGCGGAGGGTCGTCGATCGCTGGTCATTCGAGCGAATGGCGTCAGGATACACGGACAACGGACGAAGTATTTCGCGCACGGCTGTCGCCCGACCCGCTTCGGTGTCTTTATACTTACGGGATGTCGCAACCAAGGCCATCCGCCGAAGACCTCCGCGCCGCACGGGCGGGAGACCGCGCGGCAATGGACCGGCTGTTGAACGACCTGCGCGCTTGGCTGGAGCGAGTTGCCGCCCGCTACGGCGAGCAGCAAGGCCCCGATGCCAGTTGCGCCGACCTCGTGCAAGAGGCCTCGCTGCAGGCACGGTTAAAGTTGGCACAATTCCGGGGGCATGACGACCACGAGCAAGAAGTCAACATGTTTCGCGGTTGGCTCGAACAGATCGTACACCGGCTAGGCCAAAACCAGATGCGCCGGGCACACGCCCAACGCCGATGCGCCGGGCCGCGTATTTCGCTCGACGCCGCATCCGCGGCCTCGTCGGCCGGAGCCGCGCAACCGCCGGCGGCCGGGCCGACCGCTTCCTCGGCCGCCGCCGGGGTCGAGGCGACCAACGACGTCCGCGCGGCCATTGCCGCTTTGCCCGATGCCACTGATCGTCTCATCATCCACGAGTGATTCTTCGCCGGCCGTTCGCTACGCGATCTGGCCGAGACCCTGAACATTGACCGCGAAACGTTGCGGCGGCGGTTTCACGCGCTGCTCGACGTCCTGCGAGACAAACTGCGGGGACACGTGTAGCACCGAACGTGCGTCATTCGACAGCCCAGGGTGAAACCCTCGTTGTTCTACACATCTCGCGCGTCAGCCGCGTAGCGGCGAGATAGTTTAGCCGTGGGCGCGAGCAGGCGCAAGCCCACGGTACCGATGCGGTAGATTGGGCAAGCCGCGTAGCGGCGACAGAGGTATCGCACCACGCGCTCTGTCGCCGCTACGCGGCTGCGCGGACCGTTGGCGTCCCTCTTCTTCCGTGGGCTCGCGCCCACGGCTAAACTCTACCGTCCCTACGGGACTGGGAAACGCAACGGCCGCGACGCGGCGTCGGACTTGTGTAGGGCTGACAATTCTAATGCTGCCACTCACCCAGGGTTTCGCTGCGCTTCACCCTGGGCCGTCGAATACGACCACTTCGGGGTCAGAGGTCTGTCGAATCGGTGTTCTTCAACCTAGATGGTCGGCGCCTCATATCAGGAGAAACGCCGCGCATTTAGCTCACCATCTGCTTCACCATCGAGGCCAAGGGGACTGTTGAAGTATTCCACTGCTAGCACAAGATGATGTGGAAATCTCGAGATCCAACCAATTGCGATTCAGCGGCGCGGGCCGCCTAAGGCAGCCGGCAGAAAATAAACTACCCGGTATTGGGTTGGATTATAACGCTCCACTTGGGAAGCGCGTCGGAACGTCGGAGACGAGCGGCGAACGGGCGGAAGGCGGCCTTGGTTAGGCGTACGCCGGTTTCATAGACGCGATCGACGAGATGCAACAGCGGCGACACGCCGTGCCAGGTCATCGTCTGGGCCCATGACAGCGCCGTCTCGATCGAGGTCAGCAGCGTCCCGTTCCAGTGGCTTTCCAGGATTCCCCAGCAGCGCTCGATCCGATTGTACTTGCTGTGGTACGGCGGATAGTAGGTCAGCTCCAAGGTTAGCCGATTCTGGTCCGAGAATTCGACCAATCGCTTGATGAATTGCGTGCGCGAACTGGCGATTTCTGGGCCGTTGTCCAGGTCGATCTGTAATCGCCGGATATCAGGGTAGACGGCCTGGCGGTTGGCCCACCAGAGGTCCAGACTGTCCGCCACAAAGTCACTGGTGTCGCGTGAGGTGCCAAAGACGATATTCAGTTGCGAAGCATCGACTTCCAGAATGCCACAGGGGGCGAGAACGGCTGACGGATGCATGTCGTGATCCGCGGCACGCACCGTGGTCGCCCCGCGTGCCAGACCGCCGCGCGAGAAAGGACCAATCTTCACTTTGGCTTTGGTATCGAGCGAAATCCGCAGAGTTTCCGGCTCTGTGGCTACCCGTGCGTGGACTTGGTGGACGTGCTCAAAGATGGCGTCGGTCTCGGGAAGTTTTTTTGAGGCGCGGTCTTGCGGACCCGCCGCAGGCGATAACCCAACCGGTTTAGAATGTCATGCACGGTTCGTTTCGCCGGCACCGGCCGATCGGCGTCCGCGGCACGGTTCACCAGCAGTTGATGCACCGCCGC
>Ga0307374_10002955_pt1 | contig 29545 bp, 21 predicted proteins | sample OX3MG_FD_202532 | JGI IMG/M metagenome (GOLD analysis project Ga0307374, IMG submission 202532) | Soil microbial communities from Risofladan, Vaasa, Finland - OX-3 | ecosystem: Environmental > Terrestrial > Soil > Coastal area > Acid sulfate soil | place: Finland: Risofladan, Vaasa | collected... | reverse complement strand
CCCCCCGCCCCACGCCTCCTCCCAACACACTGTCGGAACACCGGCTTCGGAGCCGCTTCTCCACGAATTCCCAGCCCATTCCTTCCCGTCTGGAACTGCCGATCACACGGTTGACCTGCGGTTTGCGCTGAGTCCGGCTGAAGTCGGAGATCTGGAGAAGACGCGACACGCTGCATCCACTGACATTTTTGTGTTGCACTTGCGCTTCGACGTCGTCGTTTCAGGGTTGAAGACACACAATCAGGGGAGCCCAGCTAGCGGTCCAACACCGTGGGATATGAACTGCGGCATGTTTTCGGAAGTGCTCCCGTTCTGGAGTTCCAAGATCCCTCCCACGCAGATCCAAATCGAGCGATCGACATGGGTGCGCAACGTTCTCCCGGGACTTGGCCATGACCAGGCCCGTCTTGTTGAGGTGGCATTTCCGCCACCCTTGCCCGACCATCCGAGTGCGGCGGGCGAGTGGGACAAGGCCAGGCGAGCACTTGACGAGCAGCGCTACGGCGATTGCGTCTCGGAGTGTCGAGACATACTCGCGATGTGGCAGAGGCAACTGGGGGCGACAAAGGATCGTCCTGTGGCGGCTGTCCTGGCGGAGAAGCGATGCTGGACTGAGGGCGATGGACGCACCGCCTTTCTCGACACCATATGGAAGGCGGCGATCGACGTTGTTAACGTGCCGCACCATCCCGAGGGCCAGTCGGCGGAACAGCACTTCGATGCATCGGACGCTCGCCTGATGCTGCTACTCACCGCGTCTCTGTCGGAGTACGTCAATAGTGATCAGAACTGATGCGCGCTAAGGCAGCAAGAGGTCGGGAAAGAGCGGAGGCGTGATTCCGAGATTGAAAATGGCGCAGCATTCGCGACCGGGCAGTGGGTCGTGGCCGTCTGTCGACGAGCGGCAAGCAACCCCATTGTTTCTCGGGCGCCAACCGTTTCGCAAGGTCGTCGTTCTCCTAGACTCCGCCGTGCTTGATCCGGTGGATGAGTCCACGTGGAGCATGGAGTGGCTATTGGCTGGCCTGCTGACACTCGAGATCGTTGAGTGTCTTCGCTACGCCGACGACGGACCACCTGCGGATGTTCCACGAGATGACGGCGGCGTAATGGGCGAGCGAGTTCCCGGTTGGGCCGTCCTGGGTCCTGAAGAACCTGGTGGTCTCCTCGGTCATCGCTCGGTGAGATGGACGGTTGGCGGCAGACCGGCTGATGGCGCGATCGTGGGTGATGTTCCCGCAGCGGCGGCGGGAGATGATCGGACCGATGCGTATAGCGACCTTGAGCCAGGAGTGGCTTCGGAGCGTCGGCGAGCGGACGCACTCGCTGCGAAGGTGGCGGAAACGATCGGAGCGGACATCTTCATCACGGAACGCGAGTACCTCCATCACGTCACCTGGCCTCTCGCGGATGGAGTGACTTACTGCGCTATTAACGACGCGCTGACGGTCATCGGGCTGTATCTGCGCTCGCAAGGGTCGTTTATCACCTCCCGTGACTCTGCGGGCCGTGGAACCCACACTATGAACCGGGGCCTCTACTACTGGGTCGGTACTCGTGAGTTGCTGCCCTCGGCCTGGCGATGGTTCTCGGCCTGCGTTCAATACTCCACGAGCATCGGCGACAACAGCCTGCTGCTTCTCGGACAGTCAGTCTTGCAGCGGGTACAGCGCGCATTGCAGGTCCGGGATGAGGTCCACGTTGCGCTGAACAAGCCTCAAGACAACGATACGGCGGACGACGCGTTGTCATCGTTGGATGTTGCGCTATTGCTGCTGATGGGTGCCGTCGATGCAACCGCCCGAGTCGTGCATTCGGTTCTTGAAATCGGCAGCTCTCCCTACGGAGCCGGTTGGCAGAAACCGAAATGGCTTGGGGATGTCTCGGCGAAGGCTCCGTCGCTCGGTGCGCTGTTCGCTGCGGGCACCGATGAGAGCCACGCGCTTACGATTCTTCGGCTGCTCCGAAACTCGATTCACGGCGAGGCACTACCCGCTCTCGGAGTCGGAGTGGGCCGACAGCGCGACGGGACGCTTGTAGGGCTGCCGAGCTCCGACCAAGCCGAGCTTCTCGAGGCTTTCGCAGCGCTCGATGGCGAAGCGGCATGGGGTGTTGACGAGGTGATCCCTGGCCGTATGCACGCCGACCCCGGTGTCCTTTTGGAGCAGCTATTACCCCGCGTCCTGCAAATGCTCAACAAGATCATGGACGCGACTCCGGTTGAGCGGCTCTCGGGCGTGAATCTTCAGCCGGGCGATCTCGAGGTGCCGGTTGCTCCTGCTGGGTCATATTCCGACCCATTCAATGAGATCAACCGCCAAAGCATCCGCTGGCAACTCGGGCTGTAGCCAGCACGGAACACGCGCGCTGCCGTAGGCTGGCTGGCAGCAGCATCAGTGGGCGTGTCGGGCTGTCAATCGCCGTCAAGCAGCGTTTGCTCGTGTGCGGCGCACGACCGCGTCCATCAGTAGCTCGTCCCAGGTCGTCAAGCCATCCTTCGTCGGCTTGCGCCAGTCGAGTCGCCATGCCTGCTGCGGGACCGGCATCCCGGTGGTGTCGACCGGAACGGTGAAGTGCGAGCTACCAAATAGGACAACATGGAGATCGGTGGTGCCGTCTCCCGGGCGCGTGAAATAAAGCAGATGCTCGTCGCCGTCAGCGATCCAAGAACCCTCCTCGACGTGAGTCGGTACAAGAGGTGGTGCCCGTCCAGCCTCTGTTGATGAATCTCGGTTGTGCATCCACTCGCGGAGCCTGTGTGCGTCTGCGGAGAGTCGCCAGGAAGGTGGATAGACATGCGAGCCGACGGCGAGCGCGATCTTCGCTGCCTCCCGTCGCCAGACATCGGTACGCATGGAGAAGTGAACGGTGAGGTCTGGTCGGACTTGCCCGCGTTCTTCCTGCTCGATCTTGATTTCCTTCCCTTCGGCAGCTGCTCGCTTACGCGCCCGCTCGAGCAGACGTTGCGCCTCCTCCGGGGTACTCGCGCGAATCTGTTGACGATCGTCGCCGAGGTCAACTATCCGCGAACGTCTTACTGGCTTATAGGTCTCAGGATCAACCGTGAAGAAATCACCGTCGGCGGTGTAACCCTGTAGAAGTGGAGACGGCACGCGACGGCCCTTTCTACCACGCCTTGGATCCTGTTGACCTACAAGGCTGCGGTGCGCTTGGAGAAGCGAATCAGCGAGGAATGGTTGGTCTATCTCGCGTCCGGCCCACTCATTGCAAGGATCGCAGACCGTTTGCACCGTGAGGGAGGAACCGAGGCTCCCAGGGAGTGCATGCTCAGGTTTCTCTTTACCAGTGAGTACAGCAGTGATGCAGTAAGCACAGATCTCGGCAGATTCGAGCACAGGCTGATGGTAGCGGTGCTCCTAGATGGCTTTAGGGCGGCGGCCACACGGGCTTGGGGGGTGTTTTGCAACTCCAGCGAGCGGCTCTGGTGTGCCATCGGCAGACCGTACCGGCCGCTGCTGGGTCGAGGTTGTGCGTCATAGTTTGCCTAGAGGCATGGGTTTCGATATCGACGATCTACGGCGGCGGGGCTTTGGTGGATTCGTGTCGCTCGCCCGGCTGGGGCGTCCGGAGCCGGAGGAGCTGCCGATCGCGAGCGGGGTGTATGTGGTGGTCCGTGAGCGGGAGGGCACGCCCAAGTTCTTGGAGCGGAGCGGCGGTGGCTGGTGGAAGCGGCAGGACCCCACCGTGCCGGTGGAGCGCCTTCAGCGAGAGTGGGTTGATGGCGCACAGACGCTCTACGTCGGCAAGGCGATGTCGTTGCGGGAGCGGATCGGTGAGCTGCTGCGGTTCTCCGACGGTGACGCGAAAGCTCGTCACTGGGGAGGAAGGTTGCTGTGGCAGATCGAGGCGCCGCGCGAGCTCGTGCTCGGCTGGCGAGAGGAGCCTGACTACGCCGGTGTGGAGACAGATCTGCTCGACGAGTTCATCGGCGAGTTCGGGCGGCTGCCGTTCGCGAACCTAAAGCGAGGCGACCGGCGCCGCACGTGACCTGAGATGGATCAGGTTCGGTCGTAATCGTCGGACACGCGCACGATGTCGAGCTCGTCCGACGGTGAGGTCGTGTCGGTGTGCTGCCAGATCTCTGCGATGACTCCCCACGTCTCGAGCCCGATGAGACGGTGGCGCTCGCCGAGCTCCAAGCGCAGCACCTCCCCCGGAGCGTAGCTGCATATCAGTGCCTCCTCGTCGGTAAGAGATCGGCTGACACCGACTGGCCCCTCGACGACCCGCCAGATCTCGCTGCGTCTGCGGTGATACTGCCACGACAGACGCTGCCCCGGTGCGACCAGCAGCAGCTTGGGGCTGAGCGCGAGCTGCTCGCTGGCGTCCTGAAGACCCGCGGGGGGAAAGTAGACCCGGGTGAACTCCCCGACCTCGGACTGGGATATCAGCAGGAACCCGCCCCAGGGGCGAGCGAGATCCTGGCCGACCACGGTCAGCCCCGCGGACGCCAGAGATGCTCTCACCCGCGACAGGACCGCGGCCAGCTCCTGCGCCATCTTCAGCTCCCGGTGGGGTTAGCGCCACCATGACCGAGGATGCCCACCGCCGGATCACTAAGCAGCGCGATCGTGAACTCGGACAGGGCAACATCAGCGAGCTGGCCGGTCGTGAACCAGGCGACGTCGATCGTCTCGTCCCCGTCGGCGCGCGGCTTACCGTCGATGACGTGCGCATCGAAGATCGTGGGCACGTAGCTGACGAGATCGCCGTTGGGATAGGTCATCCGGAACTGCGGTCCGCCCACTACGCCTCGGATGCCGGTGAGCTCAACGACGACGCCGGCCTCCTCGGCCGCCTCGCGAACCGCGGCCTGCGCCGGAGATTCGTCAGGCTCGACCGCGCCACCGATCGTCTGCCACAGGCCGGTCTGGGCCTCCCGCACCAGTAGGAGGCGGCCGTCCTCGTCCCGCGCAAGCACCGCGACGGACGGGAGCAGCATCAAGTTGTGGCCGACCCGTTCGCGCAGGCGTCTGATGTAGGGCGAGAGTCCCACAGTGGTCGCGAGCCTACCGGCCGTCAGCTGGCCGTCGCGGCACCGGTGCCCTTGATGGCGGCGTCGAAGGCGTCGACCCATCCGGGCCGTCGATCAGGTAGACGTGCGAGGAGAAAGGCGCGCCGACGCCTACCCGCTTCACACCAAGCGCGATCTGAGTCACGCTGGCAGCTGCGTTTGGCTCTTGGCTGCTCATGCTGACCTCGATGGTCGCATCTGATTCCGCTAGGCGCTACGACAGCGTGGCGCCAGGAACGAGCATGCCTGCGCACGCCGGAGGCGTGGCGAGTCCTACAGTTCGGGCGTGCACTTCTTTCCCTATTACCCCCACTACGTACACCACTGCGGCTTTGACTGGACCGCGCTTGCTGCGCTCGCTGCGATCGCCCTGGCGATCGTCACCGGGTGGCTGGCATTCTCGACCCGCAAGCTCGCCAGAGCTAGCACCGCCGATCAGCGCGCACAGTGGCGGCCTATCCTGACCGTCGACCCCGAGGGCCACGTGGACTACGACGACGCCACAGGCGAGCTGTCCTTCGAGCTGCGCAACGTCGGCCGCGGTCCGGCGTTTGGCATCCGTGCTGACCTACGGAGCGGAACTGAGCCTTTCGGGGCGTCGACACCGGGGCTCGGTGCAACTGCGCTCGCACCGGGCGAGTCCTTTCGACTACACGCACGCGTCACCGACCCCAGCAAGAACATTCGCGGGCGCGCAGTGAACATCGAGGTCACCTACTACGACGTGACCGAGTACTGGCACAAGTCACATCTCACCATGATCGGCCGCCGGCCACCTGACCGGCTTGGCGACCCGTCCGTTCCGCTCGAGCTTGAAATCGCGAAGGTGTTCTTTGAGCCGACGAACAAGCGGCTGCCTCCCGTCACCGGCTCACCACGCGCCCACGAGGAGGCGCTTCTTGCGAGCGAACCGCCAGCCAAGCGATTGCTTCGGCGGATTCGATCACACGGCGATAGCTGACCTTGCCTCACTGTGCTGGTGATCCCACATCGGCACCTCGACATCCTGCCCGCACTTGCGCACTGTCACCGTGCCCGTGTACACCTCGATCCCGATATCACGCAGCGCCGGGCGTAGCACGCGGTCGTAGACGTTCGCGTAGTTGAGCGTCGCCGTGCCGGACGGATAGCGGCGCTAAGGTCGTGGGCGTGAGCAGCGAATACCGATCCGCCGCCGTGTGCCGGCGGGGACACGTCGCGTCCGCTGACCTAAGCGCGAGCGAGTACGGGCCGAAGTGCTCGCAGTGCGGCGCAGACGTCCTGATCCAGTGCTCTGCGTGTGGATGGCGCATCCGCGGCGAGACGGTGGTCGCCGGCACCTATCACGTCGGCGGCGAGACGCCGCCCGACTTCTGCGACAACTGCGGCGCGGCGTTCCCGTGGATCGGCCGGCAGGCGCTCATCTACGAGCTGCAGAACCGCCTCGAAGGTCAGCAGCTTGACCCCGCGGACGCGCTCACCGTGCGCGAACAGCTCGACGCGCTGCTCAGCCCAGGGCTCGACGTGGCCGAGCAGCGCGAGCGCTGGGGACGCGTGAAGAAGCTCGCGCCCGCTCTGTGGCAGACATCGCAGCCGCTCATCGAAACGCTTGCGACGGCCGCGGTCAGGGCAACGATCTAGGTAGCCGCTTAGCCAGATGCCCACCTACACCTTCAGTATCGGCGACGCTTTCCCTGAGAGCGATCCTGTCGCCCGATTTGTGACGGTGTTGGCGATGGTCGTTAACGACTCGCACCGCGCGATGGCCGCGATGGCAGCTATCGCCGAGGAGGAGCCGGACGGGGCGAACCCGGAGGCTAGGGGCATCAAACTGATGCTCGCGCGGCAGGTGGCGGTCACGTGCTTCGAGGCAATGAAGTTCATCGACGAGTCCCGAACCCGTTTCCATGAGATCGAGTCGTTCGTGAAAGATCTGGGTCCGGAGGCGCAGGAGTACATCACGGCTGTTGAGGCTGGGGTCGACAAGCGGTCGCCCGAGTATCTGGCCTGGCTGGAGGGTCATCGCAACGTGACGTCGCACTACCCCGAGCTGCACCGTGAGAAGTGTGCCGCGGGGCAAGAGGAGATCGCCAACGCGATGAAGCGCACCGCTGCCGATGGTGTCCACGGGATGGTCACGATGATGGGGGACACGGACAACACGCTCAGGTTTTACTTCGCCGATGAGGTCGCTGTTCAGCTCTTGCCGGCCGTAGCGGACAATCCGGGCCTCCTCGCGAAGCTCGCGGAGGCACGTCGCGCCATCGGAAGGTTTGCCGGTCTGGCGTTCGCCGCATATCGCGTCGTCCACGCAGAGGCGTTCACATACGAGCCCTGAACAGCCTCGCGGTCGTTTTGCGCAGCCTGCAAACTTCACTTACCCGCGAGCGCTGTCGGGTCGTTCAGTTCCTCAGCTCGTGGAGTTCTGATCTGCCCGGGCCTTCGACCCACGCCCGGGCGGCGGACTTCCGCCCGTCGACGCAGGTCCGGAGAATGTCCTCTGGCAACGTGAGGGCCTTCTCAGTGTTGTCTGCCGAGTAGTTGGCGCAGAGCAGCCTATGCGGTGTCCTCGGGGATGTGCACTGCTTGTGCCGCGCGAATCCTTGCATCCAGCGTCTTTAGATCGATATGCAGGTCGCAGCGACGGGCGAGCATGTTGGCGATATCGCGGCCCTCGCCTGACATGAACGTCAGGGCCGGGTTAGCCATGTCGGGTCGCCTCTCTGGGCCGACGGTCACGCGAGCGGTGTTGTCCGACTGCGTGACCGCCAGCCAGTCATGGACTGCAGCCGCGTTTGCATGCACGGGCCCGGACAGGAACTCCCAGAACTCCTGACCCGCCAGTTTGGCGCCCTTGCCAAAGTTCTTGCCTTCAAGCCAGGCCCGCGCCTGATCGCCCGAGTCGTCGCCGTTGATCTTCGCGGCGCGGTTGTGTACTTCATCTATTAGTCGGTGGCAGCCGACCGCTTGATCCTCGTATCCGATGGCGAACATGTGCATCGCTGCTCTGAGGGCGCGAAAGGTGATGATCGCCATGAACCACAGGGCGTGCCGACGAAGCTCGTCGGCATCGCGCTCGTCCTTGGTGGCGTCAATCGAAACATTCTGGATGATCTCGGCGAGCAAACGGCTGACCTCATCCGCGAGGCTCAGCGCCTCCAGTTCGTTGTCGGCCCGTTCGGCGAATTCGGCCTCGCGCTGAGGAACGATCCAGGCTTCTCTAGCCATGCACCGCGCCGCCTAGATCTTTTCGGAGGCGACGAATACGCCGGGTAGTACCCGTTCCATCACTGCGGTGAGCCTCTCCTGGGGAGCGGGCGGCCAGCCGTGGTACGACATCACGTAGGTCAGCGTTTCGTAGTATGGGATGACGGCAAGCCGGACCTGTTTTTCGTGAGCGTCGAGGTTCATAGTTGACCAGATTTCGCGGTTATCGTCCGGGCGCATCCACAACTGGTAGTGCGGGTAAAGCGTCGGGTGGGAGAGGTTGGAGGGGTAGTCGTATACGCCAGCGGCCTCGGTCGCAGCTCGTGGTTGGCTCATGAATCCCAGCATCCATACGACTGTCTCCGTCGGACCTAGACGGTATTGATCCCTGATCGAGGCTCGACCCTTATCGTCGAATGGGGGTGCGCCAAAGACGAGTTCCGCCTCTTCTCTGAGTGCCTTGAATTGTCAGTGCCGGTGGCGTTCTGACCCCTTTTCGCCGGTGGCTGTTGACCCTTCAGGGGAGGCTGGTGGAGGGTTCAAAGCCTGTGGTGAACGCAGGCCTCATGTTGTCACTCAGGGGACCCGTAGAAGGAGCGTGTGCGCTGTGAGACCTCTAACGCTGGCGCTGCCTTACTCTAGGTTTCACAGGGTGTCTATTTACGCTGTAAACAACAGCAGTGAGAGGGTGACACTGCTTCACCAGCCTACCTCTCTCAGTTACCTTCAGAAGGTGAGGGGGTCAGCTACTGACCAACGCTACAGGGTCAAAGAAAGACCGGCACTGACACTTGAATTGGGCGGCTTGGTCCTGGTGCTGGTTGGCAGTCTTTCCCAGCAGGCGCCCAGAGGTCTTTTTCGCCTCCTCAGCGCTCGCGAGTTCCTCAAGGTAGGCACGCGCTAGGCGATCCTCCAACGCCCCATCGCCACGCTGTAGCACCCACATCGAGACAGCGCAATGTTCAGCTACACAACGCAGCAGCACACCAGGCGAGATCAGTAGCGCCACGAGGACGTTCGTTCTCAAGCGGTAGACACACGGAGCAAGTTGATCGCGTATCTGTTGGCTTGGAAGGGACCTGTCTGACACCGACCATGGCAGTCAGCTAGGCGGCCTTGGGTCGGGGTTTGGTGCGGGGCCGTTCACCGGGGAGGCGTTTGGCGATGGCCTCGTAGTTCAGATCCGCCACGTAAGCAGCGATGACGTTGAGCCGCCCGTCGTTCTGCCAGTTCATCCAGTTGTTCTGTATGGCGCCGCGCGCGTCCTTGACGAGCTTTGCCTCGTCGGGGTGGCACACAACAAGCCGGCGCTTAGGCGAGCTTGCCGTCCAGCCAATCAGTCGGCTGTTGATCGCCTTGTCGCCAAAGCCATAGCCGATCACGACGATGCGCTCGGTTTCTTTGAGTGCCTCATGAAAACGGAAATGCTGGTCGGGAAAGACTGATGTCTCGTATGCAAGGATCTTGTCGAATGTCCCAGTCAGGAAAATAGGGCGCATGTCGGGCTGGACATCGACAATCTCCGGTCGGTTTGGGTTCATCGGGTCTTCGCCACGGAAGCGCCCCGTATCCCATCCTCTCCAAGGCTCGTCGGAATGTCGATAGCTCCACCAGTCGAGAGAGCCATGCAGCTTGAGTAGCCGGGGGCCATCGCCCCAAGCATCGCGCCAATAGCGCACATCCTCGTCGAGGATCTCGAATCCGTCCGTGTAGGCGAGGTTGGCGCCCTCAAGCGCTCTCTCGAGCACGAGATCATGGTTCAACGTCGCGAGCGTGACCGAGGGCAGCTCCTCACATGCTTCGACGATGACCCCAAGATGACTCACACAAACGGGCTGCTCTTTGAGCATATGGCGCACCGTATCCCTGATGTAGTCGTGAGCAAGCTGGCTGAGTTTGCGCAGTCGTTCGCAGCTGGCCTCCGAGTACGGTCGGTGCAGAAGCTGTCGGATCAGCGGCAAGACAGCTGGGCTTGGGTATTCGCCCGAAAGCGAGTCGCCGATCTCCCGGACGACCTGCGAGATCTCCTCGTAGTTGGGGTCCCGCTCTCGCTTGAAATACTGGGTAGCCAAGCAACGTATGTCCTGTATCAGTTCAAGCACCGGCTCAGCCTGCGAGCGCCGACACTCATAGCTCGGATGATCGGCATCGATCACGAAATGCTGATTGGTATGGAGCATGGCGCCGTCGCCGGAGACAACCTGTTCCGTGATCTTCGTGACATCAGGCATGCCCGCATCGATCGAAATGCCGGAGCCAAGGAGGAAAACGGTGTCCACGCTCCGCGACCTTAAGCCATCGCCCGGATAGGCGTAGCTGACCGTAAGGCGTTGAGACCGCGATCTTGGCGGCTCAAGAACCCGGACGGGAGTAGACGCCCCGTCCTTGGCATGCTGGCCCAGGATGAGGGCTTAGCCGGCCAACCGAGACGTCGGTGTAGTGGTAGTTGTTTGATTTGGCCGAGAGCCCGTCGCAAGGCGGTTTGGACCACTGAAGCTCAAGCCGGACGGGCGTGTTCCTCAGCCAAGGGAGTGAGTGGCAACTCCTCAATGGCGGCGTCTACACCCTGCGCGAGCCAATCTCTTCGCTCAGCATCCGCCCCAAGGCATCGTGCGCCGACACTTTCATGAAGGCATCGAGCCAGCCAGCAACGGCAACGATGGCAAAGAGTGCCTGGCGGCGCCGGTCGCTCTGCTCCCCGTGACGCACGGGGTGGCCGGTGTCGCCGAAGACCCGGCCGCACACGAAGGTGCGGTAATCCTGCTTGGCGGGGAGCTTGCGCACGACCGGCTCGATGCGAACGACCCCGCGTGTCTGGGGCTTGCCCGCGAGCTGCCTGCGCTCAGCGTCAACGATGGTAAGGGCGCGGGCTGTGCTCCAGATGGCGCCCTCGAAGCCCGTCATCAGCGACGGGACGGCGTGGACGAACTCGCCGCGCTGCGCGTGCTCCAGGCCGTGCAGGAGATCATCGCGCTGGTCTGAGGAGATGTAGTTGGCCTTGCGTACAGCGGCGTTGAGAGCGGCGATGAAGATGCCCTTCGTGACCACGACCTCCAGTGCGTCGAGAAGGACGGCTTCAATCTCCTCGCGGTCCATGTGAGCAAGGGCGACGAGCTGCCCCACATTGAGGATGGACAAGAGGAACCACAACGCCGTGCTCTCCCAGCGTTTGGCGAAGCGCTCAATGGTGGTGTCGATATGGCGCTCGCGCTCCAGGATCTCGACAACACCGTCCGGCAGGGTGATGCGGGGCACCGCGATGGCGCCGAGTGAGGCGATGTGCTTGGTGAGCGGCGCGATGGCCGCCTCCGCGAGCTTGGTGATGGCGAGGACGCTCGACTGGTCGAGGATCGACGCCAACCTGTCCGAGGGCAGGAAGCCATGAGCTGCGAGCGGGCTGCGCAGGTACTGCTCGGCAGCGGAAGCCTCCAAGGCGCCCATGTGGTCGAGGTGGCGGAGCGTTGGCCCAATCGCCTCCGTTGCCAGGGCTGCCACCCGCTCGGCCGCTGCCAACGCCTCGGTAGCCTTGAGGGCCTCCGAGTGGCCGACATCCACGAGCCCGATCGGGAGCGTGCCCTCCCATGCCTTTCCGGCCGCAACGCTCGCCATCCCGTCCAGCGGCCCGACGAGCTTCTTGCTCATGGCCTCGACGCGCTCGATGTCGGCGGGAATGGGGATGCTTGGTTCGGCCCACGCTGCGACGGCCGCTGATGCCTTGATGCTCTCGGCGATGCCGGGGGCGACCCCTGTGCGCTCCCACGCCTTGATGTCCGCGTTGCTGACAGCGGTGATCTCTTCGGCGAGGCGCGTGGCGGGGAAGAGGTTCTCCATCGTGTTGCTCAGCACGTTCGGGCCGGCGAACTTCTCTGCGGAGGCATGCGTCTCGGCGATTGAGGCTACCGAGCGTCGCACGGCGTCGAGTTCGGCCTGCGGGATGCGCATGACACTCTCGTAGGCGCTCCGTGCATCCGCAATACCGGCCGCCCGAAGCCAAGGCTGAGCCTTCTTGCGACTCGTGTCAGGAGGCGTGTCAGGAGGCGGCTTCGTGCCGGTGGACATAGACCCATAATTATACGGGCCGTGCGCGACGCTCCTGCGCTGATTCGGCCTCGCGCAGCACGGATCGCGTGAGCGCCTCACTGCGCGAGAGCCCCCAGCCGAGCGAGTAGGTGATGACGTCCTCGCGGGCACCCAGGAGATGGAAGACCGTCTTCACCTTCCCGCTCGACTGCGACCGTACTCTCGCTCCGGCGCCATCGCTGATCTTTGCTGGCCGCAGCCAGCAAGTGTCGCACCCCGTCGAGACCCTACCCAGTGTAGGCGTAACTGCCTTCTGACCGACCTTCTTGTAGGCCTCATTCTGGGCCCGCCAGGCGTGTTGCGTCCTCGCACCAGCGGCGGGTGGGCGGTCGCGGCTGTTCTTCGTGGCTTCGCCATGCCATAGTCGGCCGACGGTGTGGGTATCGTCGCTTGGCCCTGATCAGGCATGATCCGGGCGCTTGCCATGGCCGACGTCGTCATCGAGAACCCGATCCTCAACTCGCCATTCGACGAGCCCACACGGCATTTCCGTTTCGGCGAGGAGGGCATCACCAGCGAGGTCCTTGAGGAACGGCGGGGTAGCTCCTACTTCATGCCGATCCCGGCGGCGAAGAAGCGCTCGCAGCTGCACTTCGACACCGAGTGGACTCGCGACCGGATCGAGGAGAACCGGTTCATCAATCAGGTGCGGGAGAAGGTTGGGCTCTGGCGCCGTGGTGGCTGGCCGGGCGTGACGCCGACGACGCGGCGCCTGCTTGAGTACTGGACCGCGAGTCACCGTGAGCGGCGGTTGTTCTTCTGCCAGGTCGAGGCGGCGGAGACGGCGATCTACCTCGCGGAGGCGGCGACCAAGTACGGCGACGCCTGGATCGCCAACGAGCTGCAGCGGTTCGCCGGGGACGCCAACCCTGGCCTCTTTCGCGTCTCGCTGAAGATGGCGACCGGGAGCGGCAAGACGGTTGTGATGGGGATGCTGATCGCCTGGCAGGCGCTCAACAAGCTCGCTAGCCCACAGGACACGCGCTTCTCGGACTCGTTTCTGATCGTCACGCCGGGCATCACGATCCGAGATCGCCTCCGAGTGCTGCTGCCGCAGGACCCAGAGACCTACTATCGGCTGCTTGATCTCGTTCCAGCGGCGGACCGAGAGCGGCTTGGACAGGCGCGAGTCGTGATCACAAACTTCCATGCCTTTCAGCTGCGAGAGACCACTGCGGCGTCCAAAACGACCAAGGCGCTGCTCACGCGTAACGGCAATAGCCCGTTCACCGAGACTCCCGAGCAGATGGTTCGCCGTGTCTGCCGCGAACTGGGGAGCAAGAAGAACATCGTCGTGCTCAACGACGAGGCTCACCACTGTTACCGGCGTCGCGTTGGCGGTGGCGAGGGCGAGGAGAAGCTGAGCGGCGAAGAGCGCCGCGAAGCTGAGCGCCGCGACAGCGAGGCGCGGGTATGGATCAGCGGGCTCGAGGCGATCCAGCGCAAGCTCGGCATCCGGGCCGTATATGACCTCTCGGCGACGCCGTTCTTCCTGCACGGCTCGGGCTACCGCGAGGGCACCTTGTTTCCGTGGGTCGTGTCTGACTTTTCGCTGATCGACGCGATCGAGTCGGGGATCGTGAAGATCCCGCGGGTCCCGGTAGCCGACGACTCGATGACTGGCGAGCAGCCGACCTATCGCGATCTGTGGCCGCGGGTACGCGACAGCCTCCCGCGCAAGGGCCGAACGAAGGCGGCCCTTGACAGTGAGCCGAAGCTGCCTGCTGAGCTCCAGGGAGCACTGCACAGCCTGTACGGCAACTACGAGCAGGCGTTCAAGCGCTGGCAAGCGTCCGAGGTCGAGCAACAGACTGGTACCACGCCGCCGGTGTTCATCGTCGTATGCAACAACACCAGCGTCTCCAAGCTTGTCTTCGATTACGTGGCCGGTTGGGTAAGGACTCTCGATGATGAACGCACTGTGATCGTACCGGGCGAGCTGGCGCTCTTTTCCAACGAGCGCGACGGATCCTGGAGCTCACGTCCGAACACGATTCTCGTCGATTCAGAACAGCTCGAATCGGGTGAGTCGATGAGCGCGGACTTCAAGGCGATCGCGCGCGAGGAGATCGAGGAGTTCAAGGCCGAGTATCGCGCTCGTTTTCCTGGTCGCGATGCGGAGGAGCTGACCGACGAGGATCTCTTGCGTGAGGTCATGAACACCGTCGGCAAGCCGGGCAAGCTCGGCGAGCAGGTTCGGTGCGTGGTGTCGGTGTCGATGCTCACGGAGGGTTGGGATGCGAACACCGTTACGCACATCCTCGGTGTGCGCGCGTTTGGAACGCAGCTGTTGTGCGAGCAGGTTGTTGGGCGAGGGCTGCGTCGCCGCAGCTACACCGCGAACGATGAAGGTCGCTTTGACCCCGAGTACGCAGAGGTTTACGGCGTGCCGTTCTCGTTCATCCCTGCGGCGGGGAGCAGCACCACGCCGCCACCGGGCCGCCCGGTCACCCGCGTACGGGCGCTCACCGCGCGCGCCGACTGTGAGATCCGCTTCCCGCGAGTCGTCGGCTACCGCCACGAGCTCTCGACCGAGCACCTACGTGTGGAGTTCGGCGAGGAGGCGCAGCTTGCGCTCTCCACCCACGATGTACCCAGTACCACGGAGCTGTCAGCCATCGTTGGTATCCCCAACGTGCATACACTTGAGGATCTCCGCGATCGACGCGAGCAGGAGGTCGTGTACTTCCTGGCGCGTCGCATCACGCAGCGCTATTTCGCGGACCGGCCGTGGCTGTTCCCGCAGCTCGTGGAGATTGTCTGCGACTGGATCTCCGAGTGTCTGACGCTCAAGGATCACACATTCATCGGGCTGCTCCTGCTTCACCAGCGCGCGGACGATGCGGGCGACAGGATCTTCCGGGCAATCGTCGCTGCCGACCCTGGCGAGCAGGCGTTGCTTGCGGTGCTGGCTCCCTACGACGAGGTCGGCTCGACGCGGCATGTTGACTTCGACACCACCAAGCCCGTGATGAGCACCAACCCTGAACGCTGCCATGTCAGCCACGTCGTCGCTGACTCGGGCTGGGAGCACAAGCTGACACAAACCTTGGAGGGCATGTCCGAGGTCCTGGCATACGTTAAGAACCAGGGTCTCGGTTTCACAATCCCGTACACGATCGACGGCGAGGAGCATCAATACGTGCCCGACTTCATCGCGCTCATCGACGACGGGCACGGCAAGGATGATCCCCTCAACCTCATCATCGAGGTCTCTGGCGCACAGCGGCGCGACAAGGAGGCAAAGGTCGCGACCACCAGGTCGCTTTGGGTTCCCGGCGTCAACAACCTGCGCACACACGGACGTTGGGCCTTCATCGAGTGTGAGGACCCGTGGGACGCCGAGCACCTTATTCGCGGCGAACTCGCCAGCCTCCAGGGGGCGCCAGCATGAGCCGTCCCAAGCGCGGAGTAAATAGAACGGCAGGAGCTACCCCTGTCGACATGCTACGCCACAAGGACAAGCGTGCCAACATCCCGACCGACGAGCTCAGAGCATTCGTCGCGGAGGATGAGGCACAGCCAAACACGCTGCTTTACCCACGCGACCCCTCGTTGGATCCACAGCTCGTGTGGAAAGGCAAGGACGAGCAGGACAAGGCTGACCTTGCTGTCCCGATCGTCCCGATCTACATCCAGGAGAAGCTCCACCCGCGAGTCATCATCGAGAATCTGCGCGACACTGCCGCAGCGGGCGAACCTGAGCCGGAGCTGTCGCTGTTCGATGACTTCAACGGGATCGAGTTCGAGCAGCTCGTGGACTTCTACCAGCATGAGCAGAACTGGAGCAATCGGCTGATCCTCGGTGACTCGCTGCTCGTCATGAACTCCCTCGCCGAGAAGGAGGGGTTGAAGGGCAAGGTTCAGACGATCTACTTCGACCCTCCCTACGGCATCAAGTTCGGCTCCAACTGGCAGGTCTCAACGCGCAAGCGAGAGGTCAAGGATGGCAAGGTCGAGGACGCCACCCGCCAGCCCGAGCAGGTCCGAGCCTTCCGCGATACATGGGAGCTCGGCATTCACTCCTACCTGGCGTACATGCGGGATCGACTCACGGTGGCACACGCGTTGCTCACCGATACCGGCAGTATTTTCGTACAGATCGGTGACGAGAACGTCCACCTTGTAAGAAGCTTGCTGGATGAAGTGTTTGGCAGCGAGTGCTTCTGTTCGCAGATTTCGTTTCGCACTAAGATTCCGTTGCGGACTACTTTGCTTCCAAACATTTTCGATCACGTGCTTTGGTATGCTCGGTCAGCGGATCATGGGGTACCAAAGCCAAAGTTTCGACGCCTGTTTCAGCAGCGTGACATTGGTGAGGGAACGCAGTTCACCTGGGTTGAGGAATCTGGTGGAACACGCCGACGGATGACATCGGATGAGCGACGCCAGCCTGCCCTGCTTCCAAAGGGTGCGCGGGCCTTCCGACTAACCGATCTCGTGTCTGCTGGTCGCACCGAGTCGTGCGTGTTCTCGTTTGAGCTGGACGGCACAACCATCTCGGAGCCGCGTAGTGGGAAGAGCTGGAAGACGACACCCGACGGAATGAGAGCGCTCATCGCCGCCCGCCGAGTGTTTGCACCAGGCGGCACACCTGGTTACGTGTTTTACGCTCAAGATTATCCCGTGCAGGAGCTTGCCAATGTTTGGACCGACACTCAGGGGGCAACGGATCGTCGCTATGTTGTGCAGACTGGGACAAAGGTCATCGAACGTTGCCTGCTTATGACGACTGATCCCGGTGACCTGGTATTGGATCCAACTTGCGGAAGTGGAACGACTGCCTATGTTGCAGAGCAGTGGGGACGTCGTTGGATCACAGTCGACACTTCACGTGTGGCGGTGGCTTTGGCTAAGACACGTCTGATGTCAGGACGTTATCCGTCGTATATCCTCTCCGACTCTCCGGAGGGACAACGCAGAGATGCCGAGCTTCGAAGCGTCGAGTGCGAGCCGAGGCCCACAGCGCACGATGTCCGGAAGGGTTTCATCTACCGTCGCGTTCCTCACGTAACACTCGGCTCTTTCACGCAAGAGCTCGTTGATGAGGGAGAGGTAGAGTCGCCGCGCGAGGAAATACTGGTCGATCAGCCTTACGAGATGCCCTCTCACGTGCGAGTGGCTGGCCCTTTCACCGTTGAGTCCCTATCTCCGCACCGCGTTCTTGGCTACGAGGATCAGCAAGTCAGTGACGAGACTCGAGAAGACGGGGCGCCATTTGCGACCGCGGTGCTTGAGAACCTCGGTAAGGCCGGCGTCCAAAATACCGTGAAGCAGGAGCATCTGGACTTCGACTGGCTCGAGCCGTTCGCGGGAAGCTGGGTCCATGCGCGTGGCGAGTTCACCGACGCTGACGGCACCAGTCGAACGGTCGCGGTATCGATCGGCCCCGAGCACGGCACGGTGGGCACCGATCAGGTAAAGGAAGCGGCCAAGGAGGCGCTCAAGGGCGCCGGCGTCGACCTCCTGCTCGTGTGCGCCTTTGCGTTCGACGCCCACGCTGGGGAGGTCGCCAAGGAGTTTCAGCCGGACGCCACCAGCGGATGGGCGGTCGCAGCCGAGGAGAAGCGCATCGGCAAGCTGCCGCTCCTGCTCGTACGGATGAACCCCGACCTGGCAATGGGCGACGAGCTGCTCAAGAAGACCGGCGCAGGCAACCTGTTCATGGTATTCGGCGAGCCCGACATCGCGATTGAGCGCGAGGACGGCCAGATCGTTGCAGAAGTACGCGGCGTAGATGTCTACGACCCGACCACCGGGCAGGTCCGCTCGAGCTCGGTCGACGACATCGCCTGCTGGATGATCGACACCAACTACAACGGCGAGAGCTTCTTCGTGCGCCACGCCTATTTCACCGGCGCCGAGGACCCGTACAAGAGCCTCAAGCGCGCCCTGAAGGCTGACATCGACGAGGAAGCCTGGGAGAGTCTCTATCGGACACGGAGTCGGCCCTTCGACCCACCGAGCACAAAGCGCATCGCCGTCAAGGTCATCAATCACTACGGCGACGAGGTCATGAAGACCTATTCGATCGACTGATCGAGATCCCCCGCCATCTCCACGAACCAACAAAGCGCATTGAGCAGTCGCATCTGCTCGGCATTCCTGCAGCGGATATGCAGCAGCTCGGGATTGCATACGAGCACCGCCAAACACCGTGCGCGGGAGATGGCGACATTGAGGCGGTTGCGGCTGAACAAGAACTCCAGGTTGCGGGGGATCTCCTCGCCGCTCGACGTCGCCATCGAGAAGAAGCACACCGCCGCCTCCTGACCCTGGAACTTGTCGACGGTGCCCACCTTCACTCCCTTCGCGAGGTGTTCGCGCAGGCAGCGTACTTGTGCGTTGTACGGGGCGACGACCATGATCTCCTCGGGCTCGAGCGGTTCACGAGTTCCGTCCTGCTTGGTGTATTGCCCTTTCAGCAGATCCTCGATTAGCGACGCGATTGTCTGAGCCTCCTCGGGAGACTCGCGTGTGTTGCCCTCGTGGGTCACCGGGACATACCTGATGCCCGTACCCGTGAGCAGGCCGGGGGCGTCGACGCGCTGGTTGGCGCAGTCTGAGAACGACTCCAACCGGTCCTCGTAGATCGCCTTCGAGATGAACTCGCAGACGTCCGGGTGCATCCTTCTGGTCTTGTCGATGAACAGGCCGCGCTCGGACGGGATCGTCGTGTGCTCGCCTAGCAGGTGCTCCAGCACGGACACGCCGGCTCCTGGCGGGTGGACCGCCTGGGAGACCTGGGCGAGCTGTTGGGGATCTCCGAGCAGGATCACGTTGTGTGCGCACGTGCCCATCGCCAGCGCGTCCGCCAGCGAGATCTGGCCGGCCTCGTCGATGAACAGGTAATCGAGCGTCCCGTCCATCTCCTCGCGGCAGAACAGCCAGGCGGTCCCGGCCACGAGCTCGTAGCCGCCGCCGGCGAAATCGGCGATCTCATTGGAGTTCCCGATCAGCCCGCGCTTAGACTCGTAACTGTTGCTGCCATCGCTGCCGCACTTCTTCAGTCCGGCGAAAGGCTCGTCCGGAGCGGCGTACTTCTCGACCTCGGCGAGGAGGTTGTGGATCACGGCGTGGCTACCCGCGGCTACGCCGACGCGGTGGCCCTGCTCGATCAGGTGCAGGATCAGGTGGGCGCCGGTGAAGGTCTTGCCCGAGCCGGGCGGCCCCTGGACGAACAGGTAGCTGTCGCTCAGGCCCTCCGCGATCCGCTTGGCGTCCTCCAGCTCGAAGGCACCCGCCTGCAGCGCCTCGCCCCGCGAGCATGTCGATGTGCTGGGAACTTCTCCTCGCAGGATCTGACGTAGCGCGCTGTAGCGACCCGGAGCGTTGAGGCCGCGCTCGACGATGTCGCCTGCGAGCCGACGTAGCGCGGCTCGCTGGAGGGTGGTTTTATACGGTTCGCCGGGGATCAGCGCGCGGGGGAGCGGCTCACCTACACGCTTTCCGTCCCGCTTGATTTGCAGCGTTCCCGTCGCGTTATCGACCGACTCGACCGTCACTCCTTTCCTGGTCGCCGGGTCCACGAAGCTACCCTGGCTGATCTTGTGCTCCTGCGCGGGGAAGCCCAGCGTATGGAGCACCGAGCGCGACGGTGGGGGGACAGGGGTTGGCTCGACGCCGGCATCGGTGAGCCTGCCGAGCGCCTCGTTGTCCACCTCGGTCAGCTGCTCCTCGTCGGCTTCCAGGCGCTCGAAATAGGCCCAATACCCAGGCTTTGCCTCGCGCCGGTGGTAGTCAATCAGCTGGGCCATCAGCCAGTGGGCACGCTGATCGTCGTTCCAGCCCTCGGCGGCGTTGGGGATGCTGACGGTGAGCGCGGCGTGCAGCGCGTCGAGCTCGGCCTGGAGCTCGGGGTCCGGTGCCCAGGGCTCGGGTGGCGGTCTCCACGGGATCTCCTGTCCAAACGTCTCGATCGCCTCGTCGCGGCGGGCGAGCAACCATTCGCGCAGCAAGTGCGTGGAGCGGCAGTCGTCCTCGTTGTAGCGCTCGATCGACCCCAATAGCGAGCGATCTCCGGTCTCCAGAAATTGCTCAAAGGCGACAATCGAATCGCCGCCTTCGGCCACCTCTGTATCACGCTTGCCCATGTAGAACGCCTCGATACTCTTGATCGAGTAGTTCGGCTGACCGACCCGCAACCCCTGACGCACGACCGTGTAGAGATCGACCAGGACTTTGCCGCGTAGCAGACGATCGACCTCGTCCTCTCGCGTCGCGTGCAAGCCCATCAGACGCTTGATCGCGGTCGCCTCGTAGGGGGCGTAGTGATAAACGTGCAGGTCGGGGAAGCGCTCGAGCCGCTCGATCACGAAGTCGATGAACTGCTCAAACGCCTGCTTCTCGGATGCCCGATCTTTGGCCCAGAACGCTTGAAACCGCGGTCCGTCGGCCCCCAGCAGGACTGCACCAAACAAGTACTCGAGGCCGTCGTCAAAGAACGGGTCCCCCTCCATGTCGAAGAAGATGTCGCCCTCCGATGGATGTGGGAGATGAGCGAACCCGCATCCCTCCTCGGCCGCCAGCAGCTCGTAGCGCAGCTCTCCGGTCGTGCGCTGAACCTGTTGCAGGTGCGCCTGCGCACGTAGGGTCTCGAAGGTAGCTGTCCCGATCCGGCGAGGGCGATCCGCTGGCTCCGCCGTGGCGAGCTCCGGGACGGTTGTGATCCCTCGCTCGACTAGGCGAGTCTGCTGCGAGCGCTGGATTCGCGCGACGAGGCTCAGGTGCTCGTCTGCCTCGCGCCGGGCGACGCAGTGGTTCTCCCAGCGACATAGCGCGCAGTGCTCCACCGGCTCCGGGTAGGTGGTGGACAGCCCAGCGTCGACGACGGATTCGAAGCCGTGCTTGACGCTGCGGTAATAGGCCGCGAACTCGGCGACGCGGAAGGACTGCGTGTCGCGAGTCCCGAGCACGACGTGCATCCGCTCCGGCGCGACCCCCTGGATCGCCTCGACGAGCTCGGAGTAGAAGCAGAGCTGCAGCAGGAAATACGGCTTCACGCGGCGTGCGAGCTTCGTGTCCGCCACCTCGTAGCTGAACGACCCCAGCTCCGACGGGCGCTCGACGCGGCGTAGGAAGTCGCTGTGCCCGCGCCAGCGGACACCGTCGAACAGCACCCCCTGGTAGATCACCTCGGCTCCGGCCCGCATCGCCTCGATCGTCTGCGTTGCTGCTTGGCGTGTTCCCTCCAGACTCCGATCGGCCTCTATCTCAACGATCTCGCACCCACCGGAGCGCAGCTGAGCCAAGTACTCCCGCTCATGCTGATCACCCTTGCGCGCCACGAGCTCAGTCGTGTCAGACCTGGTCTCCGTGAGATCCAAGCGCCCGAGCGCAACCTGGATATCGAGCTGCGTGAGGTGTGGACACTCCAGATGATTGATCAGGTCAGACGCCGAGAAGATCAGCGTCCCGTCAACGAGCTCCATGACCGCACCCCATCCTTGTCACGCATCCAACCTAATCGATCGTCCAGTTAGCCGAACTGGGCCTGAATCAGCCATCCAACGACTTGCGGCCTGAGCTGCTGCCTCAGTTCTGATTTAGCTGCGGATGCGCGTTCCCGGATGGCGAGGAGAGAGCGAGTGAAGGGCAGGCGCCCGATCACTCGGCAAGCTCCTCCTCCCCACGTTCGTCCCAGGTCATGAACAGGTCGTTCTGTTGTTGTTTGGCGCGGTCCGCTCGGTCCTGGCGTTCTGTTCGCTCGTGGCTTTCCCGTTGTTGGCGCTCTGTTCGCTCGCGGGCGGCTCGCTCCTGGCGCTCCTGTCGGGCCTTGAGGGTCAGCGCCTCGCGTTCGGCGGTTCGTTTTTCAGCGTCGCGCTGTTGGGCGTTGCGGTCTTCTGCTTCTTCGCGTTGCCGCTTGGCCTGAGCCTGTTGGTGCTCCGCGTAGCGTTTGGCGTTGGCTTGGGCGGCGCGATCGTCGTAATCGGGTTCGTATGTGTAGCGCCGGGGCTCGCGGTCATAGGAGGCTAGGAGGCCCCTCGAGCGGCGAGGCGGTCCCGGGCCAGCGAGGGCGAGAGCTATCAGAGCCGGGATGATCAGCCCCCACCAGATCATCAGCACGGCGATGAACAGCCGCCTTCCGGGGCTGTGGTCGTTGTACCGTGCGCGCCTGTCCACCAGATACATGGGTATGCCCCAGAACACGCCGAGGAAGATCAGCGTGCCCATCTCAGGCGGCTTCCGGGCGGTCTTCTCGCTGTTCGCCGGGCAGCCGCTTGGCGAGCAGCAGCTCCGGCAGGCCCTGCAGGGTGCAGCGGAGAATGTCGGGGCGCTCGGTCGGCTCGGGAGAGCGGGACAGTTGCGTGGGGCGGTGCACGATCGCTCCCCTGATCGTGGACGCACCGGCGAGCATGTCGGAGTGCTTTTTGAGGAAGTAGATCTGGTCGATCATTTTTTCTAGCTGACCGTCGGTCTTCTTGGCGTTCTTGGCGTCGAGCACCCAGACGAGGCCCTTGGCGTGGTCGTGCACGATCACGTCGAGATCGAGGCTGATCCCGGGGGGTTTCCAACGGATCGCGACGATGCTCAGCTGCCGGTAGCGCGTGACGAGATCGGAGACGCGCTCGATCAGGACGCGCTCCCAAGCGATGCCGGCGGTGGTCTTGTGGGCGGCGTTAGTCGGGCCGTCGCGGCCGACCTTGCGGTCGATGGTGTCCATCGCGAACTGGATGTCCTCGGGCTGGATCTCCGCGCGCACGCCGCGCGGCAGGTCAGAACGCAGCCTGGCGAGGTCGGTCTTGAGCATCGATGCGACGAGCTCCGGGGTGATCTGCTCGCGGGGCGCGAGGGGCCGCAGGCGGCCCAGGCCGAAGCGCTGAAGGAGGCGGTCGATCGCCGGCTCGTCGCTGGTGACGCGGAGGTGGTGGCGGACGGGTTCGGCTGCGAGATCCAGAGCGGCCGCGGGGTCGGAGTGCGCGATCGCGCGGTGTTCATCGGCCAGCACCATCAGCCCCGAGGCGGCATCCGGGGCCGCGATCGTGGAGAAGTCCCACAGAGGCCTGGCGGGCACGAGCTCGGGTTTGCCCGGGCAGAGGACGACTCGGACGTCGCGTTCGTGTGTGGCGATGAGGGTGTTCTCCAACCACGCGGGCAGAAATCTGAGATCAGGGGCGGCGACCAACACGCGCTCCTGCGCGGACTCGGAGGCGCCGACGATCTCGGCGCGCAGCTGACGAGGCTCGGGGGTCAACGCATCCCACTTCCCCGGTCCAGTGAGGTCGAGGAGATCGGACAGCGCCTGCGGGTCAGATACGAGCCGGGAGTCCTCGAGCCAGTCTTTGAGCTGGTCGGCGAAGTTGGCCCGAGCCCAGCGGGTGAGGAGGGGGTCCTGCGCGCCGTGCTGGGTGACCGCGAGGTTGAACGGTGGACCGCCCGTCTCCTCCGCGCGGATGATCAGCTGGGTGTCGGGGAGCCTGAGCTCGTGCGGGAGGTAGCGGTCGCGGATGTCAGGGACGGCATCGATGAGGTCGAGAACCTCAACAGAGCCTTCCAAGCCCATGTCCCACGACAGGCCAGCCTGCAGACCCATGTCCTGCAGCATGTTCGGAGTCGGCGGGTCCTCGCGGAGCGTGAAGGGGCCGCTGCGGTTCGGCTTGACCGCGACACCGGACAGAGCGGTGTACGGGAGGACACGGCCGCGGGCGTGATCGACCCAGAGGACGAATTCGCGTTCGATCGGTTCTCCCCCGCGCGCGAGATCGCCGAGCAGTCTTTCCACGTAGGCGATCGGTAGGCCGAGGATCTCGGCGATCGGCTCGGGTTCCTCGCCCCAGATGTCGAGGAGTCGCAGGACAGCGGAGTGAACTGGCCCGCCGATCGCAAGACAACGCGCGGTGACGCGGATGCGATGCACCGGGATCTGGATCGGGATCGAGCAGAGGACCTCCATGGCGTGTGGGCGCTAGGAGCGCCGGGGCGGCCGGCGAGGCCGTGGTCGGGGAGGCGGGGGCTTGGGTGGCCGCGGCTTGGGTGGTGCAGGGCGGAGGATCTGGTAGGCGGGGTCTCCTGCCTTGACGCGGCGATCGATGTACCTGACGACATCGTGCAGCGGTGCTCCGATGTTGCCTCTCATGGCCGCCGGCAACGAGGTCGTGACGATCAGGAGATCCTGGGCACGGCTGACCGCGACGTTGATCCGGTTCGGGCGCTTTAGGAACCCAGCGACGGTGGTCGCGGTGACGCTCAAGATGACTACCTGGTCCTCGTTGCCCTGGAAGCTGTCCACGATCCCCACCCGCACGTTGAGCGCGGGATAGCGGCCATGCTGAATGCCGAGCTCTCGTCCGAGTCGCTCGGCCTGCGCGGTGTAGGGGGTGACGACAGAGACCCCGAGTTGTTCGGGGCCGTCCTCTGGAGACCCGGCGTTCGCGGCCCGGTCGTTGAGGGATTGCAGCTCGCGGCGGATCTGCTCGATCTCGGCGCCGCGATGCTTACTCGTGCCGTCCAGTTCCTCCTGGCCGGGGATATCGATCAGCTTGACGCGGACGTCGCCTGCGAACGCCGTGACCCGCGGGTCGATCGGCTTCTCGCGCGCGTGCGCCAGCCCGCCGATGTCGGAATAGAAGACGTCGGAGACGAGCCGGCCGATCGGGGGGAGCATCCGATACTGCGTGTTCAGGATGACGTCGTGCGGGGTGCCGTGGAGCGCGTCTGAGAAGTGCGCGAGGAGGGTGTGCTCGTCGGCGGCGACACGCTCCTGCGGGGTGGCACCCAGCTTTGTGATCGCCTCGCGCATGCGCTGCGCCTGTGCCTGCAGACGCGGGTTATCCGTCGTGAGCTGCGCGGGATCGCGGAGCACCGTCTCCATCGGGCTCCAGATATTCGGCGGCAGCTGGCGGGTGTCGCCGACGTAGATCGTCTTGGGACAGCGCAGCGCGACCATCAGCGCCTCCGGCGGGGTCGCCTTGCCGGCCTCCTCCAAGATCGCCAGCGCAAACGTCATCGCCGTCACCTCCCAGTTGCTATGAACGCCCGCACACGTACCGGCGATCACCCGCGCTCGAGCGAGGCGCTCTGAGGGTGTGCGCTGCGGGCCGATCGAGGCGAGATAGTCCTCTTGGATATCGAGGACGCGTCTCGTGACATCGTCAAGTTGCTTGTCGTAAGCGCGGATCTGGGAGAGCGTGAGAAGCCGGAAGGAGTCCGCGCGGCGCATGGTCGGCGGGTACCAAGGTTCGGTGCTGTCGGTCCAGTAACGCTCGCGGATCGTGTCGTGCACCTTGTCGATCGTGAACTGGCTCGCGACCCGCGCGACCGGCAGATCGGGCTCCGCTTCAGTCAATCCCAACAGGACGTTGTCGACCGCGACATGCGTCTGCGCCGCGAGCAGCACCCGAGCGTGCGGGTCCCTGGCGAGGACCTGGCGGATGATCTCGGTGATCGTCGTCGTCTTCCCCGTGCCAGGAGGACCCTGGACAGTGAGCAGCTCATCCGCGGCGAGTGCCGCCGTGACGACAGCGCGCTGCCCGGGATCGAGATTGGGGTTGAAGAACTCCGCCGGTGTACGTGTCGGCGTCCGCGTAGCCAGCTTTGGGTTGCCGATCAATGCCGTGAGTCGGTGTGCTGTCTGGGTGGCGCGCAGAGTGTCCGCTTCGCGTTTGATGCGTTTGTCGGCTTCGTCCTCATCCAGCGTCAAGCGCAACGGCCGGCCACCCTGGGCCTTCAGGTACTCCTCGACCATGACGAGGTCCTGATCGCCGCAGCTGATGACCAACTCGCTCTCCGCGACATCCTCAACCCGCAGAGGCACGTCGAGATTGGGCAGGCGATATACGAAGTCGACAGCGGCCGAGGCCGCCGCCACCGCACCCCGCGTCAAGAGGACGAGCTGCCCTTCGGCAAGGCGCTCGGCGTCCCAAGCGGGCCGATCGAGCTCGACGACCGCGCCCTTGACGTGAGCGAGGAACCCGCGGATCTCGTTGAGGTCGATCCAGTGGCCGATCGGGCCGCTGCGCGCGGCAACACGGTCGCGATGGATCGAGTCCCAGCGCTCGGTGAGAATGCGAAGGCTGTGAGAGTCCAGCGCTTGGTTGCCGTGGTCGAACGTCTCGGTGTATTTCGGGTAGCGCTGAACGTCCAGGTGGGTGTAGTCCCAGGGCTCGCGTGCTCTGGCGGTGAGGATCAACAGGCCATCGGGTGTGTCCTCGTCGGCGAGATGCGATCCCTGACAGACACACGGATCGGCCCGGCATGAGCAGATCCCGTCAGGCAGCTCATACCCGCAGAGCTTGATGACATAGCTGAAGCGGCGGCCGATGAGCAAGAGTCGCGAAGGGTCGTGCGCGAGGTTGTCGAGCGGGCAGAGCGTCCAGCCTCGCTCGAGGTCACGGCAGATCAGGATCTGCTCGTCTTCCTCGGGCTGCTTGCGGACGATCTTGCCCGCGGTGTTGGTGATGGCGACACGGATGCTCACGCGTCACCCACCGCGAAGATCAGCCCGTCGTAATCGGCCAGCTCCTCCTCCGCGGCGGTAACAACGGCGTCGAGGTGCTGCTCGTCGACGAGCAGAGCGAAGGCGAGGTCTTCGACGTGGTAGGCCTGACCGCCGTGGACACGCGCGAGGCGATCCAACTCGGCGGCAGCACGCGCAAGCGCCGCCTCCCACGCCTTGCGCCCATACAACTCAGAATGCGCGAGTTGGCTCTGCGGATCGACGACGACGTCGATCGTGGCCGCGGGCGCCTCTAGGCGTGCGCGCAACGCGAGGTGGCGGTGAAAGGCGCGCTCGTCGCCGAGCTGCGTCACGAGATCACGGGTAACACGCGACGCGGCCACACCCGCGAGCGAGCGTACGACGGCAGCACAGAGGCCCTCGACGATCCGGGTCGTGTCCTCGCCCGCGTCGACGCCGGGCTGCCACGTGCAATCGACGACACACTGCCCGAGCTGCATGACAGTGCGGACGGGTCTGCCGTTGTCGTTGCGGGTCGTGGCGTGGGAGAGGTCGCCGGTGGGATCGCCGAAGCCAACCTCCGCGCCCGCGATCAGGTGCTCGCCCGCGACGGCGAGAACGGCGGCGGCCAGGCGAGAGCTCGACTGCTCATCGAGGGCGCTGCCGCCGGCGAGCTGCGCGAGCTCGGCCAAGCCAGCGGGAAGGCGCTCAGACCAACCGGCTGTCTCGTTGAGCGCGAGATTCGCCGAGTTGAGGTCGGTGGTTAGCCCGGCGTTCTCAGCACGAACCGTCGCAAGGTCGCTCTCGGTCTGCGCGAGACGTGCTTGCAGCGCTTCGACGTCCGCGCGGCGAAAGCCAAACGGGACCCAGCGCAACTGGGGGTGAACGCTCTCACCAGCCATAGCATGTGAGTATCGACACAGACACCAGGCCGGTCAAGTTCCGCACACCGGACTCGGCGCGAGAACGCTCGCGCGCGCGCGGTGTCACTGAACGAGGATCGGGGTGTGGTTGCCGATGCTCGTCCAGGGCTCTGACTCGAACCACCTCGTCGTCTCGATGAGGCTCCAGGAGGCACCGCGCATCAGGAGGCCGTGGCGGTCGGGGAGGTCGGCGATGTCGCTCGGCGCGACGATCCGCTGGCGGTGGGTCTGGTAGCTGACCGACTCGTTCTTGCCGGGCGGGCTGAACAGCTCACCGCTCTCGCTCGTGCCAGCGGAGTTGGAGATGATTTCGCGGTCGTAGTCGCCGATCACTTGGGAGAGCGCCTCGAGCGTTCTGGGGTCAGAGACGCCTTTGAGGATCAGCTTGGTTTGAAAGAGCGTCATGAAGGCGTCGGCGACGTGCTGGCCGTAGCGGCTTGCGACCTGTCCGAGGTCCTGCAGGCCGAGCATCAGATCCAGGCGCTGACCTCCGGCCTGGGAGGCGAGTGCGAGCACGTCGGGGATCGGGGCGATGTTCGCGAACTCGTCGAGGACCCAGAGCATGCGCTGCGCGCTGTAGCGCTTGGCTGCGGCGCGGTAGCCGGCGTGACGGATCTGCTCCAAGAGGCCGACGATCAGCGGCGCTGAGAAGGCCTGGTGGTGCTCGGGGGCGGTGATGTAGATCGTGTCCGTGGAGCAGACGAACGCGTCCGCGTCGAAGTTGGGGTCCGCGGCGGTGCGCCGCGCGCCGTCGCTGTTGTACGCGGACAGGACCCCGGCGGCCGCGGAGAAGATCGACGAGCGCTCGCGGGTGTCGGTGCGCTCGATCCCGACGAGGACATCGGCGGCGATCGCGTTGTGTCCGTCGGCGAGGAACTCCATCGCGGGCACGAGGTCCTGGCGCAATGTCCAGCGCAGCACGTCCTCGATCGGGCGCTTGGTCATGTTCGCGGTGAGCAGCAGCGGCGCGAGCAGGGCCGCAGCGCGCTCGGTCCAGTGGGTCTCGTTGGTCGTGCCGGCACCGACCCTGGTGCACGCGGTCATCGCGCGCGAAGTCAAGAGCGCGCCATCCCAAGTGCTCGCCGCGGCGACCGGTGACCAGCACAGGCGCCGTACGCCCTGCAACAGCTTGGGGTACTCGCCGGACGGATCGAACAGCCACGCCTCGCCGATCTCCCCACGCGCGAACATCGTCGCCTCCATCACCTCCGGCTTCGTCGCGGCGCTGATGAGGGGACCCGAGGCGCTCAGGATCGTCGGGATGATCACATCCATCGTCTTGCCCGACCGTGGTGGGCCTAGCACCAAGGTCGCGCTGTGCGGCGTAGCCGTCACCCAATCGCCGTCCTCGTCGACGCCGAGGTATGCGCCGCCGCCGAGCGAGGAGACCTTGTAGCGGGCGTCTTCGGCGGTGGGGTAGTAAGGCTCGGGTTCGAGGCTCCGGCGGTAGGCCCGGTGGCGGTGCCAGGGTCTGATCACAAACATGGGCGCGTGGCTGGCGATCAGCAGCAGCAAGCGACCATTGAGGTCTTCGGCGAGACGCACGAGCCAGTCGATCGGGATGTGCCCGGAGCGGATGCCGCGGTAGATCAGGCGGGCGATCCAGCCGAAGATCATCGCGTTGATGCACCAGTTGAAGACGTTGGCGCCACCGGGGTCGATCACGCCGTGCAGGAACAACGCCGCCGCGAACCAAGTGACGAGCTTCCAGAAGAGCGACTGCTTCGCGGGGGGCGCCTCCGGCTGCTGGTGCTGGGGTCCCCATTCGTGGCGCTGGAGTTGGTTGTTGTGGGTGCTTGACATGGTATTTCTTCCTTTCATAAAATTATCTGTGCCCGCACAGTAAAGCACAGATATCTGTGCTAGGATATCTGTGCAACGAAAGTCAATGCCTGACGACGGAGGTTGCGAAGTGCCCAAGAGCAA
>Ga0307374_10002954_pt1 | contig 29545 bp, 27 predicted proteins | sample OX3MG_FD_202532 | JGI IMG/M metagenome (GOLD analysis project Ga0307374, IMG submission 202532) | Soil microbial communities from Risofladan, Vaasa, Finland - OX-3 | ecosystem: Environmental > Terrestrial > Soil > Coastal area > Acid sulfate soil | place: Finland: Risofladan, Vaasa | collected... | reverse complement strand
TTATTATCTCGCCCGATGGCACATTTGTCGGAGAAAATATAGACTGAGCGCGGCGAGTAATCCTGCCCCTCGTCCCAACCTCTCGGGTAGCCTATAATCCTTTGTGGGGCTGCTCGGCTCTCTTTCTTTCATAGGAGGAATTATGGCTACACCATCACCGCTGATGTCCACGCGCCCGCAGACGCAGTATCTGCACGACGCGCTAGAAGATTTGAAATCGAAGCACCAGTATATTCAGCTTCGCATCCTCGAAGGCGAGCAGAAGCCCATTGCCACAATCGATGGAAAGGAAGTCATCAACCTCAGCTCGAACAATTATCTCGGTCTGACGACGCATCCCAAGCTCCGCCGCGCGGCCATCGATGCGATCCGCAAATACGGAGTCGGCTCCGGCGCCGTCCGCACGATTGTCGGCACGATGAAAATCCACATGGAACTCGAGGAGCAAATCGCGCGCTTCAAAGGTACCGAAGCGTGCGTCGTGTTTCAGTCAGGCTTCACCGCAAATGCGGGAACCGTCTCGGCAATTTTGGGAAAAGAAGACTTAATCATCTCCGACGAGCTGAATCACGCATCCATCATCGACGGCTGCCGCCTCTCGCGCGCCACGATCAAGGTTTTCAAGCATAAAGACATCGCCGATTGCGAGCGAATCCTTCAGGAGACCAAGGACTGGATTGGCCACAAGCTGCTCATCACCGACGGCGTCTTCTCGATGGAGGGCGACATCGCGCCGCTGCCGGAGCTTTGCGGCCTGGCGGAGAAATATAATTGCATGATGATGGTCGACGACGCGCATTCTTCCGGCGTTCTCGGCCGCAATGGACGCGGCACGGTCGATCATCTTGGCTGTCACGGGCGCGTGGACATTCAAGTTGGCACGCTCAGCAAAGCCATCGGATCGATTGGCGGCTACGTCTGCGGCTCGCGCGATTTGATTGAATTCCTCTATCATCGCGGGCGGCCGTTCCTGTTTTCGACATCTCATCCGCCGTCCGTCACGGCCACGTGCCAGGCCGCGTTCGATCTGCTCGATTCGGACGCTGGAGAAAAACTCATCAAGCGCCTTTGGAGCAACACGAAATTTTTCAAGCGTCGTCTGAAACGCCTGGGCTTCGACACTGGCAAGAGCCAGACGCCCATCACGCCGATCATGGTCGGCGAGGCGGAAAAAGCGTTCGAATTTTCCCGCGAGCTTTTTCAGGAAGGGTTGCTGGCCTTGGCGATTGGCTACCCAGTTGTCCCCGAGGGGAAAGCTCGCCTGCGAACGATCGTGACGGCCACGCACAAGCGCTCCGACCTCGAGCGCGCGCTCGGAATCCTGGAGCGCACCGGCAAAAAACTCGGCGTGATCTGAACAGGATGCATAACTGATGCGTAACTGATTCCCCTCGACAAATGCAGTGTGGTATCATGTGTACAGAGTTGCCCCCACCAGCATATCCAAGGGAATGCGAGGATGTCCGCATGAACAGCAAGCCACGCAGCACGGGCAAGCCGCACGCCAAAAACAATCCAGTCCGTCCGTTGCCCGAGAAAAATAAAAACCAGCAGACCGACAACGTCGACGAGGCATCCAAAGAGTCGTTTCCCGCCAGCGATTCGCCAGCGTGGACGGTAAGCCGAAGGGACAAGAAAAAAATGAAAGTCACATTGCGTCCGGAGGCTGCCCTTGAGCCGCATCGGCCTTTCTGAAATTCATGAACAGCCGTGGTTTCCCAATTTCCTTCGCGATGATGTCACCGACGGGCTGCAGTTCATCCTGAATTTTGGAAGAGTGTATAGGCCTGCCGCCTCGTGTCTTCGCAGAGCTCTAAAAGCCGCGGGAACGGATCGATTTGTTGATCTCTGCTCGGGAGCCGGCGGACCCTGGTTGTGGCTCTGTCGCCATCTTAAGGACGAAAATACGGGCAAGCTGGAAGTTTGCCTGACGGACAAGTATCCGAACATCGCTGCATTTGAGCGTCTGCACGAAGCGTCCGATGGAAGAATCGGTTATCGCGCTGAGCCAGTGGACGCGGCGAGAATTCCGGCGCAACTTCGTGGTTTCCGCACATTGTTCACTTCATTTCACCATTTTTCTCCGAGTGAGGCGGCGGCCATCATTCAAAATGCCATGGATACGCGCCAGGGAATCGGAATCTTTGAAGCGCCCAGACGACGAATGCTAAGCATCCTTCTGACCGTCCTAATGCCAATTTCAGCGTTTTTGCTGACGCCGTTCATCCGCCCATTTCGGCTGTCGCGCGTGGTTTGGACGTACTTGTTGCCGGTGATTCCGTTTGTTCTATGGTTCGACGGAACTATCTCGTGCTTGCGCGCGTATTCGCTGACGGAGCTTTCAGAACTGATTCGGAACCTGAAGCCAAACGACTATAAATGGGAGATTGGCGAGCAGACTGGATGGCTCGCCCCCATAACATATATGATCGGTTACCCACCAGGTCCCGCCAGCAGTCCAATTCGACGCATGACCGAGGCAAATTGATGGTGGATGTTTTGATCGCCGGAGGAGGTATCGCTGGTTCGTCGCTTGCCATCATGCTCGGCCGAAAAGGCGTCAGCGCGGAGCTTTTCGAGCGCGCGCGCTTCCCCAGGGAAAAACCGTGCGGCGAGGGACTGATGCCCGCGGGCGTGGCCGTATTGGATCGCCTGGGGCTGACCGATTCAATCGGCGGAGCGCCATTCGGCGGAGTGCGATACCACTTCGACGGCCGCGTTCTCGAGGGACGCTTTCCCCGCGTGCCGGGATTACCGCACGCAGGAATCGGCCAGCGGCGAAAAGTGATTGATGAAATTCTCTGCTCAAAGGCCGCCGCGACTCCCGGCATTCGTGTACACACAGGCACTGCCGTCGACGGGCCAATCATTCAGAACGGACAAGTCGTGGGTCTCACTGTGGAAGGCAAATCTGTCCGCGCGCCGCTCGTGGTCGCGGCGGACGGAATGCGTTCGCCGATTCGCCGACAATTGGGATGGAACGCTCCGGTGCGCCGCCGGCGTTTTGGCATTCGCGTTCATTTTCGTCTCTCGCCGCATAAGCCTGAAACACCCTGGGTGGAGGTTTTTATCGGCAAGCAATATGAAATTTATGTGACTCCGCTGCCGCGCCGCGAAATCGCGGTAATCATACTCGCTGAACTCGGAAGAGCGGCGAAGTATTCGGGCAAAGCATTTCTTCGACAGTGCCGCGCATTCCCCATCCTCGCTTCACGATTGGAAGGCGCGGTGCAAATCAGCAAGCCGATGGGGGCCTCGCCCCTCAGCGGCGGTGCCCGTTCGGGCGTTGGCCCCGGAGTTGTGCTGCTGGGCGATGCTGCTGGCTTTTCGGACCCCATCACGGGTGGCGGCATGGCCCAAGCGCTCCAGAGCGCCGAACTGCTGGCTGAGTACATCGTGCAACGGCCGCGCATGGACAACGAATGTCTTGAGGCTTTCAATCTTGACCGGAAAGCGTTGCTTAGGGATCACCACAGGCTGACAGGACTTGCCTTGTGGTTTTCCGAGCATATCCGGCTGGGGAAGGGCGTGTTTTCGCTGCCAATGGTTTCTCGGATGTTGTTCTCCCACTTTGTGGGAGTTGCCGGCGGCGTCAAACCGCTGGCCTTCGCGAATCGTCGGACGCTTGTCGCTAACTATGCATTCAGGGGCGCTGGGTGACCAGTTTTGGCCTCCTGGGTACATTCTTCCGGAATTGTTACATTTCCACTCGGTGCCCCCCATCCCTAATTGTCTAACTTTATCCGTAAATCTCTATAAATAAAGGCCATTCCGTTCGGAAGCGGAATTGCACTCTCGGTATTTATCTCCTGGGGAGGGTGCGGCTGTCCCCGCACGCACGGCCCCCAAGGAGCTTCCGAGGAGGGTTGACATGAATAAGCTCGGCTTTTCATTTCTTCTTGTAACGGCCATAGCGTCGACGGCGGGCGCGCAGTCCGCCAATCAGCAATATCGCCCGAACGATCGCCAGCAGGCGCAATCGCAGCAGACGAAACCCGCACAATCAAACGGCAAGCAGAGCGGTGCGCAGGGCGCGGCGTCAGCCTCTGCGTCAAATTCTGGCTCCGCGTCGGCCAACGCCGGAGGGTCTTCGGCAAGCCTGTCATCCGGAACCGCCATCAATGCGGATTTGCTGACAACGCTTGACGCTCGCAAATGCCATCCGGGACAACGCGTTGTTGCGAAAACTACGCAAGACGTGAAGCAGAACGGGCACGTCGTCCTGCGCAAGGGCACGCGGCTGATTGGCCACGTCACCGAAGCGCAGGCCAGGACGAAGGCAAACGCGGAGTCTGCCGTCGGCATCGCATTTGATCAAGCTGAAACCAAGAAAGGCCATGCGGTTCCGTTTCACGCCGCGATTCAAGCCGTGGCTGCGGCGCACACCATGTCGGCGGCGTCGCTGGATGATGACATGATGGCGCCATCCGGGCCTCCGATGGGCGCCATGGGCGGCGGAGCAGGCCGCGGCCTTGTTGGCGGCGCAGGATCAATGGTCGGCTCGACCACGGGTGCTACGGGCAACATAGCGGGGAGCTTGCCTGGAACGGCGGGTGGCGCTGTGAACGCAACTTCGGCTACCGCTGCCTCGGCGGGAGGCAATCTCCGCGGTTTGAATGCGGCGGGCCAGTTGACGTCAACCAGCAGCGGCGTCATCGGCATGAATGGGCTGAATCTGAGTTCCGCGGCGAGCAATTCCACGGAGGGATCGGTCATCACATCCGCGAAACGCAACGTCCATCTGTCGAGCGGCACGCAGATGCTCCTGAAGGTCCACGGGCAGTAACTGCGGTTTCGTCTCGAAGCTCTTACGGCCGTGCGCGGCTGCCGCTTCGCACGGCCAGTTTTCTCGCGAACCTGACTTTAGACGACGCCTTCACTGCCAAAGCACTCCTGTTGACTCTTAATATATCGGTATCTCACTTCGGTACTACGGAAAAATCCGTGATGCGCTCACAATGATACTAGGCAATCATACGAGGCAATGATACCAGGCGAATGATACCAGACATCGATAGTCGTCATTAGACCCCCTGCTCACAGCTTCTCGCGCGGGAGGAATTGGGGAAAATCCATGAGGAAATACTTGGGAAATATCCCGTGGGCCTTTGCAGCCGTTCTTCTTTTCATCGCCGGGTGCAGCCATGCCGTTTTTCTCACAGGCGGGAACGGCGGCGGCAATGGCACTAGCCCCGTGATTCTGACGTTTCATGACACGCCGCCCTCCGGCGTGACGGTTACGTCGTTCGAGGTCACCGTCACAGGTGCAGTATTGCAACCTGGCAACGTCTCTTTGCTTGCGGCTCCGCAAACGATCGAGCTTACTCAGCTCCAGACAAATTCCGTGGTTCTCTCGACGACCAAAGTTCCCCCAGCAACGTACACGAGTTTGCAGATCACTTACGCGAACCCGCAATTCACATTCTTGAACGACTCTGGCGTATCGCTCACTGTCGGCGGCCAAACGTGCAACGCTGGTGTGTCGTGTGTGGTGACTACTCCCACAGTCACCACGCTGACGGACACATTGTCCGCCACGTCTGTTCCACCATTTCCATCGCTTAGCGTCACTTCCACGAATCAAACGTTGCTCGAGTTCGACGTCAACTTAAACAACATCATCCAGAACAACTTCTCACTCAACTTCGGCCCGAGCGCGTCTGGGGGATCTGGTGCCGTCACGGTGAAGCAGTTTACAGGCGTTGCGGGAGCCACGACCATTGGCAACATAAACGTCACCGGCCAGGTTGGCACGGTTAGCGCGACGCAAATTCAGTTGACCCCTTCCACCGGACAGCCGCCGCTCACGATTGCCGTCAATAGCAACACACAGTTTGAATTTGCTCGCGCCCTTTGCACGAACAACAACTTCACCTGCGTCACCACGGGCCAAATCGTCGGCGCGAATGTCAATATCCTCAGCGATGGCACGCTTGCCGCCGCGGAAATTGATTTTGACGATGCGACCGGCACGCAGCAAGTCAGCGGCACCATCGTCGCCCAGACCGGCACTCCCCCCACCAGTTTTCAAATGATCGTGCACAACACTGTTCCGCCTGTGACGAGTCTCACCCCCGGAACTCCGGTTACCGTCACCATTGGAAATACCATGTCATTTGTCATTAACAACGGCCTGTTCGTCTTGCCTGCGGGCATGAATTTCGCTGCGACTTCGGATTTGCTTGTGGGCCAGGAAGTGGAAGCGCGCGTAGCCTCCGGCACCAGCATTTTGAACGGCGCGTTCACCACGGATCGTCTCGCGCTTGAACCGTCACAATTCCCCGCCGCGATTTCGTCCATTAATCCGGGGAACTTGAGTTTCTTCGTCAATAATCTCTCGCCCCTCTTTACCCAAGCGCCAAGCGGCTCCATCACTCAAATTCAGGTTTTCACGTCTACTTCGACTCCTTCCCAGACGCGATTTCAAACGCTTCCCACGGGCACCTTTGCCGACCTAACTAGCGCTACTCCCAACAACGGAGTTTTTTTGGGCGGCTTCCTGTTTAATACAATAGGCGCAACCGGCTCTCCATCGTTAGCTGTGGAGATCGTGCGCACGCCAATCCCCGGAACGTAGAATCGATCTCCTCGGAAAACAAAAAAAGGCCGGGTTTTTGTCCCGGCCTTTTTTGTTTTATTGAAACTTTCGAGCAACTCTACAGCGTCACGGGCGTGGCTGCCGCCGAGGTCTGCCGAATGTGTCGGTAAATCGCAATCACGATGGCTCCCATTCCCCAGCACACCACAACCAACTTGACACAATCCGGCGCTGATTTTTCCCATCGGGCGAATATAGCACCGCGTTTGTCGTCCGGTGATTCTCCAGGCAGCAGCAGAATTAAATTCAGCTCTCAGGGGCCAAAGCCATGCTCGTTCTCAACCAGCTTAAGGGGGAGCAGCTTTGGAATGATAGAGCGAAAAAGCAGAAGCAGGTTCCTCGGCGGCCAAAGGCGGCCTCGCCTCGGAATGACAAAGTGGAGTTTTTCAAGCGGTGGCCATTTTGGGCCTCGGGGGGGTGAAACCCCCGAGGAAAGGAACCGTTTACGGCGGGGATGAATCCCCGTCCTCCAAGTTCCGTGCTGTTTCAGCGACCTGTTTCTGGCCACTCGCCACTGCTCTTACGCACGCCTTCACAACCAACGAATCACTGCTTTACCGGGTTCTTCTTCGCCGCCTCGGCATACTTGCGCTGGAACCGCTCGACGCGTCCAGCCGTGTCAATCAGCTTCTGCTTGCCCGTGAAAAACGGATGGCAGCTCGAGCAAATTTCCACGCGTATCAATTCGCCCTTGTGCGTCGAGCGCGTCTCAAACGTGCTCCCGCAGGCGCAATGTACTTTCACAGCGTGGTATTCCGGATGTATTCCCTCTTTCATGTCGTGTCTCCCGCCCGTCAGGACCGGTCTGCGCGTACTCCACCGGGCGCTCAACGCCCCCGGCCGCGTCGCTAGGTCCGCGGACAATCTCCCATCATACGCGAACCTTCCTCGTCTGCCAATCGGCTCCTTCGTCCCTGTCTTAGCTCCTTATCGCGTTCCTCGCTCGCCGCTCGAACTCTGCTTACTCCCCCGTCTTGGATTACCGCGCTACGGAGACCCACTCCTCGCCGGAGCCAATGGGCGACGTTTCGCCGTGATTCGTCATCTTAAATACTAATCGTCTGAGCGGCGGCGTTACCGGGATCTCGGATTTGGTTGGAATGGGCCTTGCACGGTAACGGAGGTTTCCCTATAATCCGAGAGTTTTCTGCAAGCCGGCAATCTTAGCCAGCGCAATCTCGACGATGCCTGCATGATGGTTGCGAATCTGAACGACGGAGGCAGGAGGACGATGATGCGAAAAGATTTCGCCGCGAACGGGATTTTGGTGGTTGTGGCCGCACTGCTGACTTTGGCGGCTCCGTTGGCGTCCGCCCAAGCTCAACAGCAGGGGCAACCGGCTGCCAAGACGCCCTACACACTTGCTGAGTACAATGCTTTTCAAGCCTGCGCCAGCCAGACGGACGCTCAGGCGCGCATTCAGTCGTGCGACGATTTTGCCTCGAAATTTCCGAATTCCGTGCTTTTGCCGCTGGTCTATCAAACCGACTATCAAGCCTACAACCAGTTGAAGAATTACCCGAAGACGGTTGAGGCCGTGGACAAATTCCTCGCCGTGCCCGATGACAAGCTCACCGTGATTCCTGGCGTGACCAAGGAGAAGCTCGTCGGCGACAGGCTACAGGCCGAATACATCCGCGCCGTGGCGTTCAACCAGTCGTTCAACGAGAAAGATCCCAACGCGCAGGACGAACTGACCAAATCTCGCCAGGCGGCGCTCGATGGTCTGAAAGTCCTCGGGGAGCTTCCAAAACCCGCCAACATGACGGACGATCAGTTCGCGCAGCAGAAAAAAGCGCCGGAAATTCTGTTTAACTATACGGCCGGTTCCGCGTCGTTTCAGTTGAAGAATTACAAGGACGCAATCGCTTCATTCAATGCCGTGCTGGCCGACAAATCCGACGATGCCGCGACCTATTTCCGTCTCGGCGTTGCGTATCTTCAACTGGCCGCGCAGCAAGCTGCTCAGGCTCCGGCAGCCACGCCTGCGCAGCCGAGTGGAACTCCTCCAGTAGGTACAACAACTCCGTCGTCAACTCCTGGCGCAACGACATCAACCTCTGCAACAACGCCGGATCCAGCGGCCCAGCAATTGAACAACTACATGAACGGGTTTTGGGCGCTGGCGCGTTCGATCGCGTTAAAAGGACCCGGCGAAGCGCAGATGCGGACTTATCTGCACGCGCAAATGTTCAATTACGAGCAACCCGCCTGCGGCACTCTGCTGGATCAGCAGATGAGTGAGCTGATTCAACTCGCGGGGACCGCGACGACTCGGCCCGCAACGTATTCGATTCCGAGCGCCGCTGATTTGACCAAGATTTCTTCGACGAGTAACATTTACTCAATTCTTACGAATTTGCAGACCGGCGGCGACAAGGCGAGTATGACGTGGCTGGCTGTGTGCGGCGTCGAGATTCCCGATGTAGTGGGCAAGATTATCGACGTCCAACCCGCTACCGATCACATTGATTTCATGATTTTCACGGCGCCCACTGGGGAACAGATACAGGCAGGCACGACTGCAAATTTGGATGCAAGGGTTTGGACGTCCCAACCCTCTGGCGCTGATGCAGGCGCCCAGAGCCCAGGCTCCCCAGCCTCGGGAAGTTCCCAGACGACGGCTCCTCCAGTTCAACCGGAAGCGGCTCGCTTGAAGAAGGGCGACGCCATCAAGTTTACAGGCGCGCTGGTCAGCTATGACGCACAGCCGTTCCTCGTCCACTTCGATAAGTGCAAAGTGGATCCTTCGGTCATTCCGCCTGAAAAAGGCCGCGCCAAACGCCGTCCGCGCCGTCCCGGCCGACGATAGTTTTTCGGTATATACGCAGAGGCCGCCTCGTGACCGGGGCGGCCTTTTTTATTTTACGGGAACTTATTTTCGGGTGGTTGGCGCGAGCCTACGAACGGCGCCGGCCGTTGCCGTCGAGCTTATATTCTTCCAGCTTGCGGCCCAGCGTATTGCGGTGAATTCCGAGCACGCGCGCGGCGCGCGACTGATTGCCGTCCTCATGATCCATTACACGCTTGATGAAACGCCGCTCGAATTCCGCGACCGCCTCTTCAAGCAGGATGCCGCGGTCCACCAATTGCCCGACGAGCGCTTCCAACTGATCCTTCATGATTGCATCCTCCGAATTGACTCTCCGGGGGCCGCGCTGCGAAGCCTGAAATGCAGGAACTCTAGTCGAGCGGATGTCCGGTCAGTCGCTCGTACGCCTCGCGATATTTCCCGCGCGTTCCGTCGACCACATCCGGCGGCAATGCCGGGGCGGGCGGCTGTTTCGACCAGCCGATGCGCTCGAGATAATCGCGGACAAACTGTTTGTCGAAAGATGGCTGGGCCGTGCCGGGCTTATAGGAACTCGCGGGCCAGAAACGCGAGGAATCGGGCGTTAGGGCTTCGTCGATCCACACAAGTTCCTTGCCGTCGAGACCGAACTCGAGTTTCGTGTCGGCAATAATAATTCCGCGGGCGGCGGCGTACTCCGAAGCGCGGCGATACACTTCGAGAGTGATGTCCCGCAAACGCTCGGCCAGCGGGCGGCCGATCCGCTCGACGGTTTCTTCAAAAGAGATATTTTCATCGTGGCCCGATGTGGCCTTTGTCGCTGGCGTGAAAATCGGCTCAGGTAGCTTGTCCGATTCCTTCAGCCCGCCGGGAAGCGGGATGCCGCAAACCTTTCCCGTGGCGCAATAGTCTTTCCATCCGGACCCGGAAATATAACCGCGAGCGACGCATTCGACGGGGATGGGTTCCGTGCGGCGGACGAGCATCGCGCGGCCGTTCAATGCATTTTGATATGGCGCGAGCTTGCCCGAAAAATCGGTTGCGCTGATCACGTGGTGCGGCACGATGCCGGCAAGTTTGTCGAACCAGAAAAGCGAAAGTTGCGTGAGGACGCGGCCTTTGTCGGGAATCGGCGTGGGCAGAATGACGTCGAAAGCCGACAGCCGGTCTGTCGCGACGATCAACAGACGATCGCCGAGATCGTAAATGTCGCGGACTTTGCCGCGTGCCAGAAGTTTCAGTCCTGAAAAATCGGTCTGCGAAATAGTTGGATAAGCCACAGGGGTCGCCAAGGTTTTCCTTCCTTCGTAAAGAGGCCGTAATTTTAGCGCAGAAAAAAAAGATGTCAACGGGTAAGCGAATGTAAGGAAGCGCCCTGAGGAAAACTTTTTCGCGCCCCGCAACGAATTGCGATACGCAATTACGCAGCAGTGGATTGCGAACGCTCCGCCGCCTCATCCCAACGAACGGAGACGAGTTTCGAAACGCCGGGCTCTTGCATGGTCACGCCATAAAGCACCGAGCCCATCTCCATCGTCTTGCGATTGTGCGTGACGATGATGAACTGCGTCTGCTCGCCCATGTCCAGCAGCATGCGATTGAAGCGCCCCACGTTCGCCTCGTCGAGCGGCGCGTCCACTTCGTCGAGAATGCAGAACGGACTGGGCTGGAAGCGGAACACGGCGATCAGCAGCGCGAGTGCCGTCATCGCTTTTTCGCCGCCGGAGAGCAGCAAAATATTTTGCAGGCGCTTTCCCGGTGGCTGCGCAACGATGTCGATGCCGCAATCGCCGGAGCTATCCGGCTCGGTGAGGCGCATTTCGCCGCTGCCGCCGCCGAAGAGCGTGCGGAAAGCTTCCGAGAAATTGCGATTGATGGCCGTGAACGCTTCCTCGAATTTTTGCCGCGACACGGTATCAAGTTCCGTAATGGCTTGCTGCGTGTTTTGGATGGACTGCACCAAATCGTCGCGCTCGCGCGTGAGGAACGAATTCCGCTGGTCGCAGTCCTGATATTCCTCGAGGGCCATCATATTCACCGGACCCATCGATTCGAGGCGCTCTTTTTTCTCCGTGTAGCCGGCTTCTGTCGTGGCCAGTTCTTCGCCCGTCAGGAGCTGCTCCTGTTGCGCAATCAGCTCCTCGGGCTGCGCGTTCGCTTCGGCGACGCACGTCTGACGGAGATGTTCGCGATCGGAATCGTTGCGCGCCTTTTCGATTTCGCGCTGGGTGCGGTTGGCGCGCAATCCCTCGAGCGACTGGCGTTTGCCGCGGAGGTTGTCATCCAAAGCCACGGCACGTTCGCGTTGAGAATTCCATTGCTGTTCGAGCGCCGCTTGACGCTCCTCGAACCGGGATTTCTCGCCGCGATAATGTTCGACCTGCTGTTCAAGCTGAGAGTTGTTGGCGTCCCTATCATTTTTCTCGCGCAGCAGCGCGTCGCGTTGCTCGACGAGCACGATAAGCCGTTCGCGCGCTTGATTCCATTCCTCGGCCAGGCGCGATTCGAGCGTTTCCGCGTTCGCCAGGCGCTCCGCCATCGCGGCCAATTCCTCGCGACGCGCTGCGAGTTCGCCCTGCTGCGCCGAAACTTTCTCGCGCATTGCCACAAGCCGTTCCGAGGCGGCTGAGGCATCCTGTTCGGCGGTCGTGCGAGAGACTAGTGTCTGTTCGCTCAGGCGGCGCGCTTCCGAAGCGCGGACGCGAGACGCTTCGGCCTCGGCCTGCAGGCGGGCAACTTCGCGTTGCGCCTCGGCAACTTGCTGTTCCAGGCGCGACAGATCTTCGCGCGCTTGCTCGAACTGGTGGAATGCGCCGACGCGAGTCTTTTCGGCTTCGACATGTTCGGCGAGCTTCTGCTCCAATTCCTGCTCGATGCGGCGCTGATCTTCTTCCGTGCGCGCAAGCTCGGCCTGGGTTTCCGCGGTCAAATGTTCCAGGCGAACCGCTTCCGCTTCGTGCATTCGCAGTTCGCGCTTCAGGGCGAGCGGACCGGCTTCGCCGGGCCGGCCGCCGGTGACCATGCGTCCGTGGTAGCACGTACCGTCGAGAGCCACAAAATGCTGCTGTGGATTTTCGCGCGCCAGCCGTTCGGCTTCCGTCGTGGTCTCCACCAGATACGCGCTCTCCAGTTTGGATAAAAATTGTTTTGCCGCCGGCCCCAGCGGATCGCGGAATTCGACCAGCCGGTCGAGCCGCGAAACGATGCCTGCCGAGGAAAGCGACGCCGGATCCGGCTTCGGCTCGTACTTGAGCTGGCGCAGGGAATCAACGAAGAAAGTGGCGCGGCCGCCCATTTCTTCGCGCAGCAGACTGATGCCCGCGCGCGCGTGATCGAATGTCTCAACGACGACGTATTCCAATTCGTCGCGAAGAAACTGCTCGATTGCTCCTTCGTACTGCTCTTCGACCTCGGCGTAATCGGCCAGCACGCCGACGGCGCGGAAGCCGCGCGAATCAGCATCGCCGTTCACCGCGAATAGCTTTTGCACCGCTTCCGCCGTGTACGCGCGGTCGTTCAGGATTTGTTCCAGCGAGCCGCGCCGGGCGCGCTCAGCGGAGAGATCCTCCCGAAACTTTTCGTGGCGCTGCGCGGTTTCCTGATGCGCGCGCCGCAGCGCGGCGAGCGACTCCTGCGCGCCGCGAACTTGCTGTTCCAGGCTGCGCGCGTTTTCTTCGGCCTCGCGATGGCGCGCCTCGGCCGCTTGGGCTTTTTCGGCGCTCCTCGCTCGTTCGGCTTCCAGCCGCTCCTGTGTTTCCTGCCGTTGCGCCTGCTCGCCGGAAATGCGCGCGGCCTGATCTTCGGCCTGCAGCGATTCCACCTGCGCGCGAACGGAATCTTCGCCGCTGCGCGATGCCGCGTCGCGAAGACTGGCAATAAGCTGTTCGATGGCGGCTTGCTCGGCCGTGTCGGATTCAATCTGCCGCGCAAAATCCTGCAAATGCGCATCGAGGCGCGCGGATTCAGCGCGCAGTGCCGCTACCCCTTCACGATGGCTGGCAAGTCCCGCCTCCACTTGCGCCGCTTGCGCTTCCGACTGCGCGATTTCGGCAGCGAGCTGGTTGACGCGCGAATCGATCTGCGCGGATTGCTCGCGATTAAACGAAATGCGGTTTTCCGCGCGATCGAGTTCCAGCGCCGATTGATTCAGAAGATTCTGAATCTGGCGCAGCTCGTTCTCCATCTCGTAATTTCGCGCGTTCAAACGCTCCTGCTCTGCTTCGAGTTCGCGAATCGCCGCTGCTTCGCCATTTTCCGCGGAGATCATGCCGGCGAGGATTGTTTCCAATCGTTCCGCTTCCGATTCCAGGTGGCGCGCCTTGCTCGCAAGGACCGTGCGCATCAGACCGCGCATTTCTTCGCGCAATTCCGCGTAGCGGCGCGCTTTCGAGGCCTGCCGCTTCAGGGAAGCCAACTGCTTCTCGACTTCCACGAGAATATCGTTGACGCGCGACAGATTCACCTTCGAGGCTTCGAGCTTCGCTTCCGCGAGGCGGCGCTTCGTTTTGTAGACCGTGATGCCCGCCGCTTCCTCGATCAGCGCGCGGCGATCCATCGGCCGGGAATTGAGGATCTGCCCAATGCGCCCCTGCTCGATGATGGCGTACGAATCCGGGCCCAGGCCCATGCCCATGAAAAGCTCCTGCACGTCGCGCAGGCGCGCCACGCGGCCATTGATCAGGTATTCGCTTTGTCCGGAGCGATATAGCCGGCGGCCAACAACCACTTCGCCCGGCTTGACGTTAGCCGCGAGCTTTTCCGCAGTGCGTTTCTTCCAGTGCTTCACGGATTTCTCGCCCGTGTCTTCGGCCGATTCCCCAGCGGACGTTTCCATTTCTGCCGGGGAGTCCTCCTCCATCGGCGCAGCGGCGGCGTTGTCGGCATCATCGCCAAACACTTTGGCGACCGCGTCGGCAAGTTCCGGGTCGACAAGCGTCAGAGACACTTCGGACAGCCCCATCGGCGGGCGCTTCACCGTGCCATTGAAAATGCAATCCGACATGCGTTCGGCGCGAAGCATTTTGTGGCTTTGCTCGCCGAGCACCCAGGAAATGGCATCGACCACGTTTGATTTGCCGCAGCCATTCGGGCCCACAATGCATGTGACGCCGCTGCCGCTGAAGACGATCTGCGTTTTCTCGCAGAACGATTTGAAGCCCAGAAGTTCGACTTTACGCAGTTTGAGCACGCTGCTCCTTGGAAATTCCTCGGCTCCTCCGGTGGACGCGCGGAAGCAGCCTGAATTTTGAAACATCAAGAGGAAGATTTCGAGACAAAAATCGTGGCGGGTCGCAGTGTGCGGGCCCAGCCGTCTGGCGCATCAGATCGGCGGTGATGGAGGAAAAGATATCATGCGCCCAGAAGCATGTAAAGCATTTGTACCCGCTCGCATGTCCAGTAACGCACGACTTTCCGTGGAGATTTGCAGCGCTCGATGGATTCGAGCGCAATGACCCCAATAATGGAAAATAGTAAAGTTTATGGCGAGCTGGGGCTTTCGTGCAGTTCGTGGACCAGATACGTAACCCCGGCAAGCCCCGCCGTGGCCGCAAACACGAAGATGATCAAGCCGCGCCTTCTTCGCGCGCTGTAGTTATTATCTTGGAATGCGTTATCCGCGACGATTTTCACTCCATACGTGCGCCCCGGAGTAAGGCTGTAGGTCTCGCCATCGAGTTCCAGGCTCAGCGGACCCGCCACGCTGGCCACTTTCAACTCGTCCGGCGCCATCACCGTAACCTGAGCGGTAGTCGGCTGCGCGGTTTGCGGATGCACCAGCACGTCCAGCGCGCGAATCGCCACGGCGCCGCCCCGCGCGGACGTGAAGCCCGCCGTGCCCGACTGAAGCAGCGCGGTCACTCCCGCTCCGTTCGTGTTCAGAGTCGCTGTACTCGAAGGCGAGAAGTAAATCTGGTTCGCGGCAAACTGCAGGTGAAGGCTTCCGTTTGCGCCCGTGGCCACCACGTCGCCATTGTAAATATTCGCGCCATTCGCCGCCGAATTTCCGTCCAAAACGGCGTTTTCCGTAGCCAGGACAAAACCCAAGGGGCGGTTCGGAGTCGGTGCCGCAAACACCGGCAGGCCAATTAACGAAACCGAAAGAACGCAGGCCAGAATGCCTCTACATACCAATCGCACAACGACCTCCCAAGAAGGGCCTGACTCCACTGTAGGCCCGTCCGCCCACCCCGTCAATAAGGATAAAGATCGACGCAGCGAAAGTGGGTTTTTGTACCGATTAGAACGGGACCCGGTTGTTTGTTTTGTGTAAGTTACGGGCGATTCTAATAATTTGTTGTACCGATTAGAAATGGGCTGATTTGGCTCGAACTTGGGGGTGTGACTGGGGAAGTCTGTCCGCGGGCCGCTGTGCTGCGTTGCCGCTTGCATCGTACTGCTGACCTCAAGTGAATATATCATAATCGCGGCCATTTGTCAGCGGTAACGTCCGTAACGATCAGCGCTTAGTTGTTCAGAGTCGTGGGGGGTTCCTCAAGCGCCTTCCGATTGCTCTCAATTTGATCCCTTCTCTTGTTTAGTTCTTTCTCGTAAGTTCTCAGTTCGTCGATATCTCGCTTCATCTCTTCTCGGGAAGGGGGCGACGTTTGTCTAGATACTGCCGTGTCATGCCCGGAGAAAGTGGATGCCTTTTTCATGGCAAAGAAAATTCTGCGATAATCATCGTCTTCAACCGACACGCCTTTTAGCGACTGAGTCTGCACACCGGTTTGAAACCGACCGACCACCGAATTCAACAGTTTCTCCTCTACGAATCTTTCCCAGGTCTGGCGCAATCGCGTGTAGAAGTCTTCGGTATGACGCCAATATTTCTCTTGGGAGCACCCGGCGGGGTCGGGCATCTGATTGAGCATTTTCTCGATGACTGCTAGCCGCTCTTTGACTCTTTTTGCCGGCCATGGCGCGTCATTTGTTTTAATTGCGCCACAAGTCGTCGAGTCTTGCCTCTCAAGTTGATGAGTAGTCATTGGTGTCTTACCTTCGCCTGCGGCCTCCCATAGATCATAGAGAAAGTTTAGGTCGTGCGTAAAAACGATGACCTGCCTTCTTGCTGCCTCTTCGATAATGCGGCGTGCGACTTGCCGAATGCGCGAGTGGTCCAAAGAAGAGACTGGGTCGTCGACTATGATCGTATTTTCCCCTGGAATAGAATCGACTTCTGCAAAGAAACACGCAAGGGCCAGAGCACGAAATTCGCCCTCGCTTAGTATTCGTGATGTTGTTACGTTCACGCTCTTTTCTAACGTTACGCCAACTAAGCTTGTTCCGTGATCTGTCTTGGCTTCGATCGCTAACGGAAGGTGCTGAAGTCCTAGGCTGACGATTTCTTTGCGGACGCGCTGTTTCAGCTCTTTCGTTAGGTATTTTTCACGAAGATTGTTGTTCTTGCGCGAAATCAAATACGTATTGCATGACTCGCGGCAGCTTTGGGCGATCTCTAACTGTAGCAGCTGGTTTCTCGTCTTTAGGAAAATCGCAACGTTTTGATGCAGTATTTTTGTCGCTTCCAGCTCGTCACGCTCTGTTCGTACCGCTTCGAGTTCGTGGTGATCTGTCTTCGTCCCATCGAGGAGTCTTTTGTCGAATTTCTGCGACGCGGTCCGGAGAGATAGTGCTGGGGAAGGGGGATAGAACGAAACCGATCCGGCCGCGTTTTGCTCGGAGAGCAACTTCTTCATGTCTGACAGTCGTCGTTCGATGCAAGAATAAAAGTTAAGAACTTCCTCTGCGAGAGATGCATCGGACGGGTCTTCGGAGCTAGAAAGGGATGCGAGGCGTACCCTCAAGTCCTGTTCACCGGGAAGGCTGATGCGCTCGACCTCACGGGACAACGTTGCTATCCGGTCCGAGGCTGCGTTGAGATCCTGCTGGGCTCGATTTTCCACGAATTGCTGAAAGCGCAGCAATCGCCCAGACGCCTCTTCTTCTAGCGGTTGTTGGCACAGGGGGCAGTGTTTGCCGGGTCCGACGGCCGGGAATTTCTCGCCAGGATAAACGAGCGCGCTGAATTGTCTGGCATACTCGAAAAGGTTCCGCCATGGCTCGCTTCCGACACCGCGGCCTAGCGGCTCGCTAGCGAATTGTCCCGCCGCTGCGAGGTTCGCAGCGTCCCTAGCCGCTCGAAAATCCGAAATTGCCTTCGACATAGTCGCGAGAGCTGCTTCATCGATTTTGACCGCAATCGCATCAATATCGCTCGCGACGCCGTCGATCGCCATTTTGGCTACTCGGAGTTCTTGAGCAATTTTTTCGGGTTGGGTTAAGTTGCCGATTCTGACTTGTAGTTCTGATAAATCGCGTTCGCACGCGTCATTCCAAGTGCTCGCTGTTTCAATTTCTTGTACGGTAGGAATCCGACTGGTTGCCCCGCTGGTAAGCCGTTCCAAGAACTTGCCTGCTTTGAGGGATGTGTTGATCGTGACCGGTGGGAGTGCCGTTGATGACTTCAGTGCGTCAATCTTGTCATCGAACCGCTTCGCAAGAAGCTCTAAGGCTTTGCCAACGCGCGGCAATACGTCTAGTCCGTGTGGAAGGAACTCGATCTCGCTCTGCTTATCTGCGTACAAAGGGGCGGCTTTAGCGTCGAAGACCGTAATTCGCGAAAGCGTTGCTGGAGAAGGATCGCCGTCGGACCACGCGAGGGGTTCTTGTTCGACGCCTTGTATAGCGTATTTGACTGTCGCTGTCGCCGGTAGCTTCGTTCCGGGGCTAAGCACGTCTCCCAGGATAGGTTCTGGACGATCCTTTCGTGCTCTGCACAAATGCTTCAAAATGCGGCAGTAGCCGCTTTTTCCACTTCCATTGTCGCCGTAGATGACTGTGACCCCCTCAGAGGAAAAGGGAAGATTCTGCCCTGGGATTAGTCGGTCTACATTCGTAATCCCACACAGTTCCTTCAGCGTCACATGTCCGTCGTCGGTCACGGCGTTAACCGGGAGGTGGGATTCGCATAAGGGTATTGGAACGCATGCCGAGCTCTGGGTCCCCGATTGGTCATGTCTGTCCAAAAGCATTATCTCTACGTCGTTAATGTCGGCGTCAGTGATCATCGCCTGGGTGAATGCCCGCCGAATCAGGTCTGCTAACCACGGTTCTTGAGTCGACGAAAATTCCAGCAGATCGCGTTGCACTGGCATCTTACTCTCCGCTAAACCTGAAAGAGTCTATTCAGGCTCTGATTATATACCGTTGCCAATTGCCGGTTGACTACTTCGCGCGGGAGAAGCGCGCGAAAGGAAGACTGCATTAAACGGCGGGTATTGTCGCGCTTGCCCTTCACTTCGTTCCCTTCCTGCGTCAGGGCAAGCAAGCAGCGACGCTACGAAGAAACGAAAAGCAGATTCCTCGTCGCGTGGCTCCTTGGAATGACACCCGCGCGATTAGTCCGATGAAGCGCCGCTGCGGAGGTGACGCCGCGCATACGCGCGGCGCGGGCGACCCAAGGGTCGCCCCTACGAAGACAGGCCGCGCATTCGCGCGGCGCGGCCCGACCATAATCGGGCCCTACAGAGGCGAAAACCGTACATCCGCGACTGGCCGTGTGGGCGGTTGCTGGGCGGGACACGGGAGCGGAAATTTATGCTTGCCTCGTTGTGGGGCAGCGATTAGATTCAGAGTCCCTCAGCCCGAAGTGCACTTCGCTGGGATTAGTGTCGCCTTCGGACCCAAGGAGGGCCATATGTGGGGCAACGAGAAGAAACCGGAACCGCTCGTACGATCCGCGGCGCCGGAGAAATCGGCAACGACTCCGGCGAAAACACAACCGCCAAACTGGGAGGGAAAGTCAATGGCAATGAACCCGAACGAGCCTGGATATCCATCAACGTCCAGCGGCGCCGCGGCGCGGCTGGGAGCGAGCTTGCACGTGAAGGGCGAAATCACCGGCAATGAAGATTTGAGCATTGACGGAAGCGTCGAAGGACTGATTCAACTGGAAGACCGCAAGCTGACCGTCGGCGCAAGCGCGAAAGTAACGGCCGACATCATCGCCCGCGAGGTGGTTGTGTACGGCAACGTGAAGGGCAATTTGCGGGCGCGCGACCGCATCGAGATTAAAAAAGATGGTTCGGTGGTGGGCGATTTGACGACCGCGCGGATCATGATCGAGGACGGAGCGTACTTCAAAGGCTCGATCGAAATCGACAAGAGCGGCGAAGCTTCCGGCTCCGCCGACAAATCGCACTCGCGCAGCACCAGCGGCAGCAGCGTAAGCAACGTAAGCAGCGGGAGCAGCGCTCCAAAAACCGTCGCGACGTCTTCGGACTAACTTCTTCGGACCAACTTCGTCGGTTGGATTTCGCGAGGCAGGTGGGTGAGTACCCGCCTGCCCGGGCGCACAGGTCCGCCGACGCGCACTGGCGCCGGAGACAACCAAACGCGGACCGTTGTGGCATGATTGCGGGATGCGGCGACGGCGAAGCAAGGGAAGGGATTTCAGGATCGCGGCGCGGCGCGCGGTCGAGCGGGCGATTGGCGAGCTTTACAAGGACGATCGGGAATTGCTGGCGCATCTCAAGAGCGAACGCGCGCGAATCGAACGCGAGATGCTTGGCAAAGATGTTGGGCCGCGCAAACGGAAAAGATTGCAAGCGGAAGCGGACACGTTCGACGAAGACATCCAGAAAGTGCGGCAAAGAATGCAGCCTGACTCTCCGCAGTGACTTGTCGCGCTCACAGGGTTTACAGGACGTCTACAAAACAATCGCCGCCACTTCGACCGCACCCAGCACGACCCAGCAGATTGCTCTCCGGTGCTCGCCGGCCAACCAATATCCGACGGCTGCACTGAAGCAAAGGATTGCGCTGGTCCATCCGCTGGCCATCGCGGCAGGCTTGCTCAATATTTCCAGTATTCTCTTCATTCGTTCACCCCGCCGCAGCGTGCCATGAATTGGGATTGCGAATCCACGCAAATCGGAACGCGTTGGCTATATAATCCGGGTCAAATGGAGCAGGCGTCGCGCAAACCCGGGCTGATTCCCAATAGATGGGCTGCTGTAATCGGCGTGATGCTGACAGGATTTTTAACAGCAGTGACTGTTCGTGACGCGTACATTCATCCCACGAGACATTTTTATTGGCTATTCCCGCTGGATTTCATGTTGCCTAATTGGGCGTCGTGGCTCGTCAACGGAGCATTCTATGGATATCTACTTTGGCTTTGCTTTGTCTTTTTTCGAATTGCTCAAGGCAAAGAGCGGATTGTCGTGCTTGGTTGTTTCCTCGGTATCGTGCTCTACCCCATCCAAAACTTAGTTTCAACACCCGCTGCCGTCGCCCTTCAGTACGTGGAAGCGGCCGGAACGGCAGTAGCATTCCTTGTCGCTCTGGATATTCTCCTGAGACTTCTTGTAACCGACGACACTCGGAGCTGATAGTAGCTTGGTGAGCGATTCATTGACTGAAAAGTGTGAGCCCTCCGCTAGCTCAGGGTCAACGGGTAGTGGGTCAGTTTCCGATTACGCGACTACACGTCCATTTCCCTTGGGTTAGCCGCTGGTTTCACCAAAATCCAAGACTAACCCACAACATAGCAACCCCCGCGGCTGCTAGTACTGCCAAGCGCCGAGCGGTACCCGTTCCAGCCAGAGAGAGAACAAGAAAAACGAAAGAGAACGATTGGCTTATCCACCCAATCTTTTCGTATGCCCCAAAAGAAATAAGGTGAGGAAGGGTAAGAAATGCAATCCAGAACCACAAATAAGTCAGGCCAGTGCCAATCAGAGCCGCCGTAAAGACTCGCTCCCTCAAGGCCACTTGAAAAGCGCCACGTCGTTTCCCAGACTTCCACGCAAGGACGAGGAGTATAGCGGGCAGCGACAATAGCACCAAGCCAACAGTTGTCAATGCAAAGTCCTGCATAATAGTTTGACAATCATACTACGCAGGCGCTCGATTAACGCGCTTACCGGAAACTGACCCACTATCGGTCAACGGGTAGTGGGCTACTTTCATTTAAGCCGCTCTTTGACCCCTCGCTTCGTAAGACTCCCACAACGTCACTAGGTCGCTGACATCCCAAAGCCTGTCTGTCACGCCAGCCGCCATCGCGGGAGTCACGCGCAGCGTCCGGTGAATCTTGATGAAGTTGTAGGAGAAATAATACAACGCAACCGCTGCTTCGTGATTCTCAATCTTGCGCGAGAAACCGTTCGACAGCCGAGTGTAACGCCGCATCGCTGTGCGTGCGCTCCAATTTTGCCGCTCCACGTAGCTCGTGCTAATGTGCTTCGGATTCGGCATTCCAATCATGCGAATCTGTTTGCAGCCGATACACTCCGCCGGACTATAACGAACTTCGCTTTCTTCGCGATCTGTACCATATAGTTTCACGAGCATCGCATAGTCCACTTCGGAACCAAAAGCTTCTTCCACTGCGTCGGCGTATGCGCGGTGCCCGTCGCTCGTTAGCTGAATGCGATTGCTCAGCCGAGATGCCAAGTCGCGCACGAAATGATATGCCGTCCGCGCACTACGGTCGCCTAATCGCCAGCATGGAACGAGCTTTGTATCGGCGTCGAGCGCAACCCAGAGCCATACATCGCCAGCGGCGGGAACCTTATCGGCTATTTCGGGCGTCACGTTCTTAGCCTTGCAGTAATTGAATCCCCACAACTCATCGAGTTGCACGCGACGGCAAGAGAGATTCCGAAGCACGCGGTCTTGATAATCTTCGCAGACCGCGCCAACTTCGCAGAGCAGCCGCATCACGGTTTTCTTGGCAATGCCCGTCATGCGAACGGTCGCGCGGATGGAGCACCCCTCGATTAGACAGTTGACGGCTTGGACTCGCTGTTCGTGTGTGAGCTTGTTCATAATGGCCTTAGTGTATGCTAAAGCGTCTTGGCATGTCAATAGCTAGTTTTTCCACGCGTAACCGCGGACTGCCAACGTGTACACGTTGTCCGACGACGTGTATGCGTTGACGGCCACGCTTATGGGCAGACAGACCCTTGCTGTGTCAAGTTACGCATAAGTTCAGGGACTTCCGAACAAACGGGACGCCTACGATTTTTCTTGCAACGGGTTGGGCTTTGTGATTTACTGCGGGTTAGTGCTACCAGGCTCGGTTTCTTTCTTAGGGAATCCCGAGCCTGATAGTCGAAAGAGAGGGTAGCGATATGAGAGTCTGAGCGGGCTAAATACGCCCGCGAGGCTCCGGGGCGGTGAAAACCGCCCCGACCTCATGCCCTCTTCGGCTTTTATAGCACAGTTTAGGCCCAAAAACAAAGGAGAAACCATGAACGCCGATAACGAGAAGAAAACGTTGAACTACGGGACTTTTCTTGCGGATTTAGAGGCCAAACGAGCCGCGCTCGACCAAGCTATCACGTCTATTAGGGCCGTGATGGCCTCCGGCGCTCTTGCGATCAAAGCCGGAGATTCCATGTCAAACATGGCTGATAGCGTTTCGGTTGGCCTGTACGGCGGAGAAGTCCCCGTTGGTGCCTTTCTCGGAAAGAGCATTCCAGAAGCCGCTAAATTGTGCCTTCAGATCGTAAAACGGAAAATGACTACACGCGAAATCACTGATGCGTTGACGAAAGGCGGAATCGAAACCACGGCAAAAACCAGCTTCGCCGCGATTGTTCACTCCATTCTGATGAGGACGTGGCGGTCTGGCGGTGGCATTGTTAAATTTGGTCGCTCTTGGGGACTGGTCGACTGGTTGCCAGCGTCTATGCGTTCCTCGTCGGCACTCAAAGCAACCGCTAAAAGGCGCAAGAAAGCCGTTCGCGGGCCTAAAGTAGCCGCAACGACCACCGCGCCTGATAAGGTCGCGTCAGGAACCATACCAAAGAAGCTATGGGCAGCTCTGAGCAAGCCCGGCGCAGAGCTGTCAGCCCAAGAGGCGGCTGAAAGTGCCGGAACTAAATCAAATGTGGCTGCGATGCTTTTAGCTAAGTTAGTGAAGCATGGAAGCGCGGAAAAAACAGCGAGCGGAAAGTATCGAGCAATTAGGAGTGCTGCATAGTTCAAAAGTAAGGAGACTACTATGGCGGCCAAAAGTTCGTCCCCCGGCGAGATTATCAAACTACAAGTTCCGGTCACAATGTCGGTCTTGCTGGTTATCTTGGTGGTCATGCTCACCGTTCTCTTTGCGCGCAACCCGATGTGGAGGCCGGAGATCGAATTCTTCGGTGCTTCTATAGGAATAGCCGCTGGCCTACTCAGCGCATATTACATAGGAAGGGGACTCAAGATAACCATTGAGCAAAGGGATACATCTCTGGCAGCCGAAAAAGTCGCTAGGTCGTTCTCCCTTGCGCAGAGGTGGAATGAGCCAAACTTCGCTGCTTTACGAGAAGATTGGCGAAGCTTAATAGAAGAAATCGATGAAAAAGACGCGAAAGAGGTTTGCGCGATATTACAAGATCAGCACAAGAAAACCGTAGCAGCCGATGTTTTGAATTTTTTTGAGGAGCTAAGCTACGCGGCCAGAAGTGGCTTGGCTGATCTGGAAACGCTAAAAAACATCCACCGCAGTATCGTTATACGATACTACTCTACAATCTCCCCCTGGGTAGAGAAAATCAGAAGGGATGGGCCACAACCAACGGCTTACGAACACTTAGAATGGCTCAGAAACCAGTGGAAGTGAGGTTCGTGCGTGGCGGATCAGCGGTGTCTTTCATCATTGTCTGCCTCCCCGTTGCAGCGCTGTTTTTACGCCTTTTGACCGGGAAAGTCAACTCCCAGTTTTTCCTGCATTTATTTAGATGCACGATAAGCGCCAATCGATGGCAACTCAACAAACAGAAACAAAACAACTTACAAATACGGCCTCTTTACGTCTGTGCCGACTGGGAAGAGCGTTTTCTCAAAATCGTGCAGTTCGTAGCATATATTCCGTAGGCCTCGAATGCAAGCCCGACCCGAAACCCTGATGTCTTAAGAGTATCAAGGCCTTATCACTTTGGCGCGGGATGTGGTTTATTCCAACGAGTCCTAGCGGCCTTTAGAGCGATGCGACTGCGTTCTTCTGGCGTCATTGTCTCTAAACGGCGCTTGCCGCCGATTTTTCCGCCTTTCTTTCCCATCGCGGACATAATCTGCGAGATTTGCGCTTTAGTGGGAACTGGCGGGGTTTCTAGGGCCGTGGATTCCTTCCCGATGGCATGTGCCCATTGATTAACGTCTGCGGGTCTCCTCGGCTTTCTAATGCGCTTTGGCATACCCAATTATGACATAGGGGAGATACGCCTGTCCATCGGGTCAAGATTCAAAGTAGCCCACTACCGGTCAACGCTGCGCGTTGACAAAAATACGGGGGTAACGTATCGTTATCGTTTGTCTTTTAAGCGAGAGGGCGTACAGAGCTGATGCGCACGTATATTCCGAGGGGCCGGGACGTCGAAGAACTGACGACGGGAAAAGATTGGTTTGTGGTGGATGCGACGAACCAGGCGCTGGGGCGGCTGGCGACGCGCGTCGCGCGGATTCTGATTGGCAAGGACAAGCCGCGGTACACGCCTCATCTGGATTGCGGCGACCACGTGGTGGTGGTGAATGCCGAGAAGATACGTCTGACGGGCAATAAGATCGATCAGAAAATTTATCACACGCACAGCGGCTTTCCGGGCGGATTGAAAGAAGTCCCGATCAAGCGGTTGATGCCGCAACGAGCCGACTTCGTGATACGCGAAGCGGTGCTGGGGATGCTGCCGAAGAATAAATTGCGGGCGCGTCGCGCGAAGAAGCTGCGCATTTATATTGGCGATGAACAGCTTGCACGGCATGCGGGGCAGAAGCCAGTGAAGCTCGAGACGAAGAAATAGTGGCTAGTGGCGAGTGAAGAACGCGGACTTCGCGGCGTTCGTTGGCCGGAATAAGCGGGTCAAGCGCGCGACAGATAAGAAATAAATTTCCAGAGCGGGATTTCCGGGAGGAATTTTTGGGAGCGTCGCCAAATTCGGATGAGGGAGCAGGGAAGCAGTTTTTCGGGACGGGCCGGAGGCGCGAGTCGGTGGCGCGCGTGTATATCAGGATGGGCTCGGGCAAGTTCACGGTGAACGGCCGCACGGTCGAAGAATATTTCAAGAATGTGGCGTGGCTGACGACCGCCGTCGAGCCGTTGAAGTTCACCGAGACTTTGCAGCAGCTTGACGTGAAAGCGACCGCGAAAGGCGGCGGCGTGGGCGGGCAGGCTGGCGCGGTGCGCATGGGACTTTCGCGCGCGCTGTCGGTTTTTAACGCGGAGCTGCGGCCTGGGCTGAGAAAAAACGGTTTTCTGACGCGCGATTCGCGAATGAAGGAACGCAAGAAGTACGGGCAGAAGGGCGCGCGGCGGCGATTCCAGTTCAGCAAGAGGTAATCTGGAGGCTGGAATGCAGGCCAAGTTGACGAGTTGCGAAGTGCCGGAGTTTAGAATTTATCGTTTGCAAAAAATCGTGATTGTTTTTTGCAGTTAAATTCACGGCCGGCAAGATACCGGCAAAAAAGGATGCTGTTCCGGGGAACGAATTTGCGAGCCGGGATCGAAGCATCCATCTAACTAGGAGGAAAATTGGTAGAAATCACGATGAAGGAATTGCTGGAGGCTGGAGTTCACTTTGGCCACCAGACACGCCGCTGGAACCCGAAAATGAAAGAGTACATTTTCGGCGAACGCAATGGAATCCACATCATTGACCTGCAGAAAACCCTGAAAATGTTCCGTGAAGCGTCGCGGCAAGTGAGCGACCACGCGGGGCGGGGCCGGTCCATTCTTTTTCTCGGAACGAAACGCCAGGCGCAGGAAGCGATTGCCGAAGAGGCCAAGCGCTGTGGAATGTTTTATGTGAATCACCGCTGGCTGGGCGGGACGCTGACGAATTGGGCGACGCTGCAAAAGTCGATCAAGCGGATGAAGCTGCTGAAGGCGATGGTGGAGGACGGGCGCGTGACGACGCTGCCGAAAAAAGAAGCGGCGCGACTGGATCGCGAGCTGAAACACTTGAATCAGAATTTCGAGGGCGTCGAGAACATGACGACGCTGCCGGATTTGATGTTCGTGATCGATCCGAACGCGGAAGTGAACGCGGTGAAGGAAGCGCGGCGCATGGGCGTGCCGGTGGTGGCGATCGTGGACACGAATTGCGATCCGGATCTGGTCGACTGGGTGATTCCCGGAAACGACGACGCGCTGCGCGCGATACGGTTGTTCACGTCGAAGATTGCGGACGCGGTGCTTGCCGGGCGCGAGCAATACGAGCAAACGCAAATCGCCGAGCAGAAAGCGGCCGAGGGCGCGGAGGGCGGCGAAGAGGGCGTCGAGTACGTGGACACGAGCGCCTACGAGCAGTACGAAAAGCAGGAAGGCGATTTCGTGGAAGGCGAGCCGGTGGCGGAAGCGCCCGCCGAGGAAGCGCCCGCAGAGGATGCTCCCGCCGTGGACGTCTCGAAAGAAGGCGCGGCGTAACAGCGGAGAATTTCGCGGGTTTGTAAAACCACGAAATTGACAAGCGGTTTCGGAATTTATTTGGAAGGATGCTGACTCGAAAATGGCGACACCGGAAAATACACCGAATATCCCGGCGCAACTGGTGAAGGAGTTGCGCGAGCGCACAGGCGCGGGATTTGCCACGTGCAGGGACGCGCTGGTGGAAGCGCAGGGCGATCTGGAGAAGGCGACGAGCGTTTTGCGCAAGAAGGGTCAGGCGGCCGCGCAGAAAAAAGCGCAGCGGGCGACTTCGGAGGGGCTTGTCTCGAGCTACATCCACGCGGGCGGGAAGATCGGCGTGCTGCTGGAACTGAATTGCGAGAGCGATTTCGTGGCGCGCACGGAAGATTTTCAAAGGCTATGCCACGACGTGGCGATGCACGTGGCCGCGCTCGATCCGCGTTTTTTGAGGCGCGAGGAAGTGACGCAGGACGTTCTCGAACGCAAGCGCGATACGTACAAGGAAGAGGCGCGCGCGTCGGGCAAGCCGGACAATATCGTCGAGAAAATTGTCAGCGGCAAGATGGAAAAATTCTACGAAGAGAATTGCCTGTATGAACAGCACTTCATTCGCGACGAAGGCATCACCGTGAAGGAGCTTATCGATCAGGCGATCGCCAAGCTCGGCGAGAATATCGCCGTGCGGCGGTACGCGCGATTCAAGGTGGGCGATTCGGATGGCGCGGCCGCGGCTGGCCAGGATTCAACGGGACCGCAAGGGGCTTCGCCGGCTGCGGGTAGTGCTGCGGGGTCGCCTCCCGCGGCCGATGATCCCCATAAGTAACAACTCTCTCGGAAAAACCTCATTTATTTTTTTCGCACGATATCCGTCCCGCGGTCCGTAATGTGGCGCAAAAAATCCGATAGTCATCTGCTAAATTGAAGTGAAAATTTCCGGCGTCTTCGTTTCGAGCGTTACCGGGAATCGTGGATGCCGCGCACACTCAGCGGCTGACATGCGTCAGGCGCGGGCCGACCGTAGTCGGCCCCTACAGGAACGGGCTAAGGGCGGGCGACACAAGCGCAAGTCAGACACAAACGTAAGTCAGGCGTGCCCCCGCGCGAAAATCTCTGCTAGAATGCGTGGGAACCACGGACGCCAATTCTTCAGCACACGATAGAAGACGGGAAGACCGAGAGATGCCCACGCCAAAAATTGCCGCAAAGATTGGAGACGGTGAAGCGGCGCCCGTCTATAAGCGAATCGTTTTGAAACTTTCCGGGGAGTCGCTGCAAGGGCCGCTGAGCGCGGGCATTCACGCGGAAACGGTGACGGGGATTGCTCAGGAATTAAAGGAAGTGAACGCCCTCGGCGTGCAGGTGGCGATCATGGTGGGCGGCGGAAATATTTTCCGCGGTGGGCGGCAGAAATCGTTCACGATTGATCGCGCGACGGGCGACTACATGGGAATGCTAGCGACGGTGATCAACGGGCTGGCGCTGCAAGACGCTCTCGAAAAGCTGGGATGCCACACGCGATTGCTGAGCGCGATCGAAATGCATCAAGTGGCCGAGCCGTTCATTCGCCGGCGCGCGACGCGGCATTTGGAGAAACAGCGCATCGTGATTTTCGCGGCGGGAACGGGCAATCCGTATTTTTCGACGGACACGGCGGCGGCATTGCGCGCGATGGAAATCAAGGCGCAGGTGATTATGAAAGCGACGCGCGTGGACGGCGTGTATGACGCGGACCCGGAAAAAGTGAAGGGCGCGCGGATGTTCGACAAGATTTCGTATCTCGACGTGATTCAAAAAGGGCTTTCGGTGATGGATTCGACGGCGATTTCGTTGTGCATGGATAATAAAATGCCGATTCTGGTTTTCAATATGAATGTGCCGGGGAATTTGCGGCGCGTGGTGATGGGGGAGAAGGTCGGGTCGATGGTTACGGCGTGAAAAGGCCGTGCGAAACGAAAATCGAAAAGCGAAACTCGAAAATCGAAAAGCGGAAGGCGTAAAGATTCACCGCAGAGGCGCAGAGAGCGGCGAGGCAAGAGGTAAAGAAATAAAGGCGTGAGGCGGAACTGATGACGACGATTGCGAGTACGAAGGACGCGCTGGCGCAGGCGAAGACGCGCATGGAGAAGGCAGTCGAGGATTTTCGCAAGGATTTGGCGAGCGTGCGGACGGGGCGCGCGAACACGGCGCTGCTCGATAGCATTCGTGTGGATTATCACGGCACGCCGATGCCGATCAATCAGCTTGGCTCGCTTTCCATTCCCGACCCGACGATTATCACGATTTCGCCGTGGGATCCGACGGCGGTGCCGCTGATCGACAAGGCCATCCGCACTTCGGATCTGGGGCTGAATCCCACGTCGGACGGGAAAGTGCTGCGCGTGCCGATTCCGTCGCTGACGGAGGAGCGCCGAAAGGATTTGGTGAAGATGATTCACAAAATTTTGGAGAATCACCGCACGGCGGTGCGGAATATCCGGCGCGACATCAAGGAAGCCGTCGAGAAACTCGAAAAGGAAAAGAAAATCAGCGAGGACGATAAAAAGCGCGCGCTCGACGAGCTGGAAAAGCTCACGCACGCGGAAACGAAAAAAGTGGAGGATTTGTCGGCGACGAAGGAACGAGAAGTGATGGAGATTAAGTAGGAATCCGCGCCGCCGCAGTCACAAAGCCTTCAGTAATATTGGGTGACAGTCAAGGTCTTAGCTGGAATGGTCCGAACATGTTTCAAGCCGTTTTCGACAAAGTCCACGAGTCA
>Ga0307374_10002953_pt1 | contig 29555 bp, 27 predicted proteins | sample OX3MG_FD_202532 | JGI IMG/M metagenome (GOLD analysis project Ga0307374, IMG submission 202532) | Soil microbial communities from Risofladan, Vaasa, Finland - OX-3 | ecosystem: Environmental > Terrestrial > Soil > Coastal area > Acid sulfate soil | place: Finland: Risofladan, Vaasa | collected... | reverse complement strand
GGCCCGCTGAAGGGAGCGATCACGCCGACGTTGATGGGTGCGGAGCTCCCCGAGCTGGCGAGCGCGGTGCTGGCCCCGCCCAAGGCGAGCGCGGTGGCCACCCCGATCGCCGGGAATGCTAGGTTCCGACGCATCTTCTTCCCTCCATGGTCTGAGTGAGCGCTCTCAAGAGCGCGCACGGTCCCTGACCGGAACAGGTTCCCCTCGGTTGATGAGGGCAACGCTAGCCCGGTGCCGGCGCGCGCCTGTCCTGCCGACCGACGCCGTCGGTCCGAAACGGGTCGTCAGGCGCGACTTGGACACTGGAATTTCCTTCCCCCCTACTTGAGTAGGCAGTAATATATGCCCACTTGGCCGAACGGCGCAAGCAAGGCCCCTCGGGGGGCCAGGAGAGCGGCCCCCGACTCGACCGGGTCGGCCGGGCGTACCCGGACAGCGCTTCGAGTAGGGTGGTGACGATGCAATCTCTCCGGCTCCGAATCAACGGTGTGGAACGGACCGACGAGGTCGAGCCCCGGCTCCTGCTGGTCTACTACCTGCGCGAGGTCTGTGGCCTGACCGGCACCCACGTCGGCTGCGACACGAGCCAGTGTGGCGCCTGCACGGTACACCTGGACGGAGCCCCAGTTAAATCGTGCAACATGCTGGCCCTGCAGGCCGACGGCAGCGAGGTGACAACCATCGAGGGGCTGGCCACCGGCCCCGCCCTGCACCCGCTCCAGCAGGCCTTCCAGGAGGAGCATGCGCTCCAGTGCGGCTACTGCACTCCCGGCTTCATCATGGCCGCCGCCGCCCTGCTGGCTTCGAACCCCAATCCCGGCGACGAGGAGATCGAGGCCGGCCTGGAGGGCAACCTCTGCCGCTGTACCGGCTACGTCAACATCCGCCGGGCGGTCAGGTCGGCGGGCAGAACCCTGCTTGAGCGGGCCGAGGTCCCAGTTGGCGGCTAGAGCCACCGGGGCAGAGCGGTGAGACCGGCCCCCTTCGAGTACTCGCGGGCCAGCACTGTTGCCGAGGCGGTGAGCCAGCTGGGCCAGGCCGGGCCGGAAGCCAAGGTGATCGCCGGGGGCCAGAGCCTGCTCCCGATGATGCGGGTCCGGCTGGCCCAGCCCAGCCACCTGGTGGACGTCAATCAGATCCCCGACCTGAGTCGGATCAGCGTGGCGGATGGAGAGCTCCACCTTGGCGCCCTGGTACGGCACGTCGATTTGACCCGCTCCGAGCTGGTCCGGCAGAACCTCCCCCTCTTGGCCGAGATCGCCACTGAGATCGGCGACGCGCAGGTGCGCACCCGGGGCACTCTGGGGGGCGTGGTTGCCCACGCCGACCCGGCCGGCGACTACCTGGCCCTGGCGGTGATGCTCGACGCCACCGTCGTCACCGACCGCCGCCGGATCCCCGCCGCCGACTTCTTCCAGCACCTCTTCACGACCCTGCTGGAACCGGACGAGCTGGTCTGCCAGGTGGTCTTTCCCATCGCCACCGGAGCCCATCGCTACCTCAAGTTCCGGGTTCGCCGATATGACTGGGCGATCGTGGGGGTCGGGGTCCAGGCGACCGACTCCGGGTGGCGGGTCGGACTCACCCATGTCGGTCCGACTCCGGTTCGGGCGCGGGCGGTCGAGGAGTCCCTCCGGTCGGGGGCCACCCCGGCCGAGGCCGCCGGGCTGGCGGCCGACGGTCTGGAGCCACCCAGCGACGTGCGGGCCTCGGCCGACTTTCGTCGCCATCTGGCCCGGGTGCTGACCCGGCGGGCGCTGGAGCAGGCCGCCTGACCCAGGTATGGCATTTAAGGGTCGGACCGGCCAGCAGTCCTCGCGCCCTCGCGGCCGGGGAACCAGGTTGAGCTCCCATGCGTGAGGTGATGCCGACTTTGGACAGCTGGGAGGCCGATACTCCGCGGGTGGCCATCGCAACCGTGGTGGCCACGACCGGTTCCACGCCCCGCCCGGCCGGCGCTCGGCTGGCGGTCGCGCCCGACGGACGCATGGTCGGCTCGGTGAGCGGGGGTTGCCTGGAGGCGGACGTCGTCGAGGAGGCGCTGCGCACCCTGGCCGGGCAGGCCCCTCCCCGCGTCCTCCACTACGGGATAAGCGACGAGATGGGCTGGTCCGTGGGGCTCGCCTGTGGCGGAGAGGTGGACGTCTTCGTGGAGGTCCTGGCCTGGAGCCGCGGCGATCCCCAGATCGCCGCCCTGCGGGCGGCGATCGCCGAGGACCAGGCGGTCGCCCTCTGCACCGCCCTGGAGGGGAATGACCCGGGGACGCGCCTGGTGGTGGTGGGAGGGGCGGTGGTCGGCGGTCTGGGCTCGGGGCCCGCGCCTGCCGAGCTGGTCCGGGCCGCCTCCCGGCGCCTGCTCACAGGGGTTGCCGGGATCGATCACTTGGAGTCAGGGCCTGTCTTCATCCAGCCGCTGGTGCCGGCCCCGAAGCTGGTGATCGTGGGTGCCGTCGACACCGGCAGCCGGCTGGCGGAGCTGGCCAAGCTGCTTGGCTACCACGTCACCGTCATCGATCCCCGCGAGCGCTTCTGCACCGAGGAGCGGTTTCCGGCGGTGGACAGGCTGCTGGTCGCCTGGCCGGGAAAGGCCCTGGCCACGATTGCCCTCGAGGCCCGCGACGCCGCCGTCTGCCTGACCCACGATCCCAAGTTCGACGACCCGACCCTGACCGCTCTCTTTGCGAGTCAGGTCGGCTACATCGGCGCTATAGGCAGCCGGACGACCCAGCAGCGGCGCCGGGACAGGCTGGCCGAGGCGGGAGCGACCCCGGAGGACCTGGGCAGGATCCATGGCCCGGTCGGGCTCGACCTCGGGGCCGCGACGCCGGTCGAGGTCGCCCTGGAGATCCTGGCCGAGATGCTCGCGGTCCGCTACTCCAGGTCGGGTCGACCTCGCCAGGCCGGCGCCCCCTCCCGGTGATCCTGGAGGCGACGGGCTTGGGGCGGCAACCGATGGTCCTGCTCGCGGCGGGCAGCAGCTCACGGATGGGCCGGTCCAAGCCGCTGCTGAGCTGGCGGGGGTCGACCTTCCTGTCCCATGCCTGCGCCGCCGCCCGAGCGGGCGGGGCCGGTCCGGTGCTGGTGGTGGCCGAGAACCCGAAGCAGTTTGTCGATCGGGCGGGAGAGCTGGGAGAGGTCATCTGGGTGGAATGCCCTCAAGCCCAGCGCGGGCAGTCGGAGTCGCTTCGCAGGGGCCTCGCCGCGGCGGTACGGGAGGTTCCCCGAGCCGGCGCGATTTTGATCGGGCTGGTCGACCAGGTCGGACTCCGCCCCGAGTCGGTGCGGCTGGTCCTGGATTCCATCAGAGACGATGACCGGGATGCCTGGGTCGCCGACTATGGCGGAGAGGGGCGGGTCCCCGGCCACCCCGTCGCGCTCGGCCCGGCGACCTGGCCCTTGGTCCAAGCGCTGCGCGGGGACACGGGCGCCCGCGGCATCCTGAGCGCCCTGGGCGAGCGAGTGCGATGGGTGCCGATGCCGGCCGAGTGGCGGCCCATCGACTGCGACACCCCCGAGGATTACCGTCGCCTGCTGGCCCTCGATCGGGGCCGGCCCTGACCCGCCGCATCGTTCTCGACCTGCTGCTCGCCAAACACCGCACCGGGGCTCGGCTCGACCGAGCCTATCTGAGCACGCTCGGCCAAGGGGGGCTCCTGGCGCGGGAGCTCAGCTACCATTTCGCCGACTACGGGTCCGCCGCCAGCGAAGGGGAGTCCTGGTGATACTCGACAACGACTTCCAGGTCGGGCTGGCGCCCGAACAGCTTTGGCCACTGCTCCGCGATCTCGAAATGATCGCTCCCTGCCTGCCCGGCGGTGCCATCACCGAGCGGCTCGATCCGGACACCTACCGGGGCACCATCACCATCAAGGTGGGCCCGGTCACGGTCTCCTACGCGGGGACCGCGACCGTCCTGGAGGTCAGCCCGGAAGCCGGGCGGATGGTGATGCGCTGCGAGGGCCGGGAAACCAGGGGACCGGGCAGCGCCAGCGCTCTGATCACGATTGAGATACGGTCCGAAGGGGGCGGCTCGGCGGGGCACATCCAGTCCGACGTGGCCGTCACCGGCCGGGTGGCGCAGTTCGGCCGGGGGATGATGGCCGAGGTGGGGGACCGGCTCCTGACTCAATTCGCCAGGTGCGTGGAGTCCACCATGCGGGAGACCGCCGCCGGATCGACGGAGAAGCCAATCGAGAAGCAGGACGGGGAGCCCGGCCCGTCGCCGGCCCGTCCCCAGGCGGAGGTCCGGGTGCTCCGAATGCTGCTCAGCATCGCTTGGGATCGGCTCCGTTTCTGGCGGCGGCGGTAGGTCAGCCGTGCTCGCTCCTCTCGAGGGCTGGAGCCTTGTCCCGGCGGCGAACATCTGTACGTTGCAAGTGATAGCCTGGCGCGGATGACCAGCGCCTTCCATCCCGCCGTCCGGGCCTGGTTCGAGGGCCGGTTCCCCGACGGGCCGACCCCCGCCCAGGAGCAGGGATGGCCGCACATCGTCGCCCGCCAGAACACTCTGATCGCCGCCCCCACCGGGTCGGGCAAGACCCTCTCCGGATTCCTGATCGCGATCGACCGGCTCTACCGCGCCTTCGAGCGCGGTGAGGCGGTCGCCGGCAGCACCCGCGTCGTCTACGTTTCTCCCCTCAAGGCGCTCGCGGTCGACATCCAGCAGAATCTCGAGACCCCGCTCCACGAGATCGCCGCGATCGCGGCGAATATGGGGCTGGAGCCCGCTCCCCTGAGCGTCCAGGTGCGCACCGGCGACACCCCCGCGGGGGTCCGGGCGCAGATGCTGCGGCACCCGCCCAACTTCCTGGTGACGACCCCGGAGTCGCTCTACCTGCTGCTCACTGCGGAGCGCTCGCGGGCCCTGCTCAGCGCCGTGGACACGGTCATCGTGGACGAGATCCACGCCCTGGCCCGGGACAAGCGGGGCGCCCATCTCGCCTTCACCCTGGAGCGGCTCGAGCACATCTGCCAGGGACGGCTGGTACGGGTCGGGCTCTCGGCCACCCAGCACCCGATCGAAACGGTCGCCCGGCTGCTGGTGGGCGCCGGCCCAGATCGCGAGGCTCCCGACGGCCGGCCGCGCTGCGCGATCGTCGACGTGGGTCACCGGCGAGCTCTCGACCTGGCGATCGAGCTCCCCGACGACGAGCTGGGAGCGGTCGCCTCCAAGGAGCAGATGGGCGATGTGATCGAGCGGATCGCTAGTCACGTGACCGAGCACCGAACCACCCTCGTCTTCGTCAACACCAGGCGGATGTCAGAACGGGTCGCCCACCAGCTCGCCGAGCGGCTCGGCGACAGCGCGGTGGCGGCCCACCACGGCAGCCTCTCCAAGGAGCGCCGGACCCTGGTCGAGGCCCGGCTTCGCGCCGGTGAGCTGCGGGCGCTGGTGGCGACCGCGTCACTGGAGCTGGGCATCGACATCGGGCCGGTAAATCTGGTCTGCCAGGTCGGGTCGCCGCGCAGCCTGGCCACCTTTCTGCAGCGGGTCGGCCGCTCTGGGCACCATCTGGGCGGCACGCCCAAGGCCTACCTCTATCCCACCACCAGAGATGAGCTGGTCGAGTGCTGCGCCCTCCTGGCCGGGGTCCGCGCCGGCCGCCTCGACGCCATCCTGCCCCCGGTCGCCCCGCTCGACATCCTGGCCCAGCAGATCGTGGCCGAGTGCGCGGCCGAGAGCTGGGGCGAGGAGGAGCTGTTCCGGCTGGTAGGGCGGGCCGCTCCCTTCTCAGCGCTGCCCCGGGAGCGGTTCGACGAGGTGGTCGAGCTGCTAAGCGAGGGCATCCCCACCGGGCGCGGTCGGCTCGGCGCCTACCTGCATCGGGACCTGGTCAACCACCAGCTCCGAGGGCGCCGGGGCGCCCGCCTGGCGGCGCTCACCTCCGGCGGGGCCATCCCCGAGTCGGGGGACTACCGGGTGCTCGCCGAGCCCGACGACACCCTGGTCGGAACCGTCAATGAGGATTGGGCGATCGAGTCCATGGCCGGGGACATCTTCCTTTTGGGGAGCACCTCCTGGCGGATCACCCGGGTCGCCAGCGGCACGGTCCGCGTCGCCGACGCTCAGGGAGCTCCGCCCTCCGTTCCCTTCTGGCTGGGGGAGGCCCCCGGCCGCACCCGGGAGCTCTCGGAGGAGGTCTCCCAGTTGCGCAGCCGTCTCGACCAGCTGCTCGGCGAGGGCAATGCCGACGAGGCGGTGAGCTACGTCGAGAGTCACTGCGGGGTGACCAACTTGGTGGCCGCCGCGGTGGTGCAGTACCTGGCCGCCGGGCGAACTGGGCTGGGCCACCTGCCCACGCTCGAGCACATCGTCCTGGAGCGATTCTTCGACGAGAGCGGGGGGATGCAGGTGGTACTCCACGCTCCCTTCGGGGCCCGCCTCAACCGGGCGTTGGGGCTGGCCTTGCGGAAGCGGTTCTGCGCCACCTTCGACTTCGAGCTGCAGGCGGCCGCCAGCGACGACGCGGTGCTCCTATCGCTGGGACCCCAGCACAGCTTTCCCTTGGCGGACCTGCCCCACTTTCTCTCCTCCCGCACCGTCGAGGAGGTGCTCACCCGAGCCGCTCTGCTGGCCCCGATGTTCCTGGTGCGCTGGCGCTGGAACCTGAACCGCTCCCTGACCGTGTTGCGCTTCAAGGGCGGGCGCAAAAATCCTCCACCGATCCAGCGCATGGAGGCGGACGACGTGATGGCCGCCATCTTCCCAGCCCTGGTGGCCTGCCAGAACGAGAACCCCACCGGCCCGATCGAGATCCCTGACCATCCGCTGGTCCGGCAGACCATGTACGACTGCCTGCACGAGGTCATGGACGTAGAGGGGCTGCGCGAGCTGGTGGCCTCGATCGAGGCAGGGAGGGTCCGAGTCAGCTGCCAGGACACGACTGAGCCCTCGGTCCTGGCCCACGAAATCGTCAACGGAAGGCCCTACACCTTTCTTGATGACGCGCCCCTGGAGGAGCGCCGCAGCCGCGCGGTGGCCCTCCGCCGGGGGCTCCCGGTCGACCCTCAGAACCTGGGTACCCTCGACCCCGAAGCCATCCGCCGGGTCCGGCTGGAGGCGGCGCCTGACCCCCGCGACGAGGACGAGCTCCACGACCTCCTGCTCTCCCTGGTGGTGGCCCGGCCCGTCTCCGGCTGGGGGCCCTGGTTCGCCGGTCTCGTCGAGGCCGGCCGAGCGCTGGCACTGGAAGGAGGGGTGCCTCAGCTGTGGTGCGCCGTCGAGAACCGGCGCCGCGCCGAGGCGCTCTTTCCCGAAGCCCGGTTCCAGCCCGACCTCTACCCTCCCGCCGGGAGCGCCAGCGCCCTGCCGCCCGACCCCGGGGCGGTGGCCGCAGACGCCGTGCGCGGCCACCTCGAGCAAATGGGGCCGGTGACTCTGGAGGAGATCGTCGAGCGGACCACCCTGCCCCAGAACCTGGTCCGGATCGCGCTGGCACAGCTCGAGGGGGAGGGCTTCGCCCTGAGGGGAAGCTTCGACAGCGGGCCGGGCACGGAGCAGTGGTGCGCGCGGCGGCTCCTGGTCCGGATCCACGGCTACACCCAGCAGCGGCTGCGGCGCGAGATCGAGCCGGTTTCGGCGCAGGACTTCATGCGCTTCCTCTTACGCTGGCAGCGACTGGAGCCGGGCAGCCAGCGGGCCGGGCGGGCCGGGCTGGCCGCCACCATTGCCCAGCTCCAGGGACTCGAGATCCCGGTAGCAAGCTGGGAGGCCGACATCCTGGCTCGGCGGGTGGCTGGGTATCAGGCGTCCTGGCTCGACCAGCTCTGCAGCTCCGGCGAGGTCACCTGGGGCCGGCTGCGGGTGCGCGACGGGGGAGCCTCCGAGGCCGCCGGCCACGGCAGCGGGTATCCCTCGCGGATCACCCCGGTGACCCTGGCTCTGCGCGCCGACCTTCCCTGGCTGCTTCAGGCGGTGCGGGCAGAGGCCACCCCAGCGCTGCCCGCGGAGGGCGCGACCGGCGAGGTGGTCGACGCCCTGCGCGAGTTCGGCGCGCTCTTCCCCAGCGACATCTCGGTGCGAACCGGGCGGCTTCCCACCGAGGTCGAGGCGGCACTCTGGGATGCCGTCGGCAGGGGGCTCGTGACCGCGGACGGGTTCGCCGCCGCCAGAACCATGCTCAGCTCCGCCCACGCTAGATCGCGCCACGAGCGGACGGGACTGCGCCCGAGCGGACCCCAACTGGGCGGGGGAGGGCGCTGGGGCATGGTCCAGGCGGCAGGCACCCCGGTCGATCCGGACGCCTTGGCCGAGTCCCTCGCGGAGCAGCTCCTGGTGCGCTGGGGGGTCGTGTTCCGGGACCTGATGGCCCGGGAGACCTTCAGCCTGCCCTGGCGTGACGTCCTCTGGGCGCTGCGGAGGATGGAGGCTCGGGGTACTGCCCGGGGCGGGCGCTTCGTGACCGGCTTCGCCGGCGAGCAGTACGCCCTCCCCGAGGCGGTCGATGTCCTGCGCTCGGTGCGCCGCAGCGAGCGCACCGGCGCCACCCTGCGGATCTCCGCCGCCGATCCTCTCAACCTGGCCGGAGTGATCCTCCCCGGACCGCGGACTCCCGCCATCCGGGCCAATACGGTCCTGCTCAGGGACGGGTTGCCCCTCGACCCGCCGGACTCTCTGCGGCAACCAGGGAGGGTGAGCTCGGAGCTGACCGCCTAGCGGCCGCCGACCTCGAGCGCCGGCCCGGCCGGGCGGCCCCGGACGGGCTGGGAGACCCGGAGTTCCTGAATTGGAGTAGCCGACCCCGAGCACCTCGACGCCCCGCTCTTTCCCAGGTCCCGGCCCATGGGCCGGCGTCGTCCCGGGCTGGCCATGCCACGAGAAGGCGGCAGCCGGCTCCGGAATCAGGGGTTGACTAGTTGGGGGCCACCCGGCGACGGACCCCCGCCGGCTTTCCGCTTCAGCTCCGGGAGCCGTTGGCGGCCGGCGAGAACCGCCTGGAACAGGTCACCTCGAGCTCGAACCCGCTCCAAGACCGCGCTCAGGTGGAAGGCGGCTGGATCCAAGTCATCGAGCTCCTCCCAGGCCAGCGGGGTCGAGACCAGCCCGCCTGGCAAAGGACGCGGGGAGTAGGCGGAGACGAGGGTCTTGCCGACCACGTTCTGGGTGTAGTCGATCCGGACGAGTCGCTTCCGATCGCGCACGGTCCAGGTCTCGGTGATGAGTTGGGGAGCTGCGTCGAAGAGCTGGTGAGCGAGCTCCCCGACCCAGGCCCGCACCTGGTCCTGATCTGGGCCTCGCCGGATCGGGACGTAGATATGCAGTCCCTTCTGCCCAGTCGTCTTGAGCACCGAACTGAGGCCCAATTGGTCGAGGGCGTCCTTGACCATGCGGGCGACCTGAACCACCTGGCCGAAATCGGCGCCCGGGCTGGGGTCGAGGTCGAACGCGGCCCAGTCCGGCTGGGTGGGACGGTCACGCCGAGAGTGCCAGGGATGGATGTCGATCGCCCCCTGATTGGCCGCCCAGACCAGAGCCCCCGGTTCCTGGAACAGTGGGCAGATGGTGGGGGTGCCCGGTCGCGCTCGCCACCTGGGAATCCACCTGGGAGCGGTCTCGGGTACCGAGCGGCGCCAGAACGACTTGCCCTCGATGCCGTCGGGAAAGAGCCGCAGGACGACCGCGCGGCCCCTCAGGTGAGGGAGCAGAAAGGTCGACATCCGTAGGTGGTAGGCCAGCAAGTCACGCTTGCTGATCCGATCCCCCGGCCAGATCAGCTTGTCCAGATGGCTCACTTTGACCTGCCGCCGACCCACCTCCAGCAGGCCGCCTTGGGACGGCATTCGAGCCAGCTCCGCGAGCGCGGACTCGATCGGGGCATCCGAGTCGAGCTCCACCGCTGTCGGGCGACGAAGGGAGAAGGGGTCGGACACGTCAGTCGAGGATCTCACGATCCAGACCCCGGGCTGGCCGCCCTGGCCCCGGCCCGCTCGGGCTGGAAGAGGCCGGTGCTAGCATGCCGGGAGAGACCCAGACACGAGAGGTAGGCAATGAGCTCCAGCCCCGCCGATTTCAATCAGATGGTGATCACCGAGTTCCGGGCCAACCAGGGCAAGGTGGGAGGGAATTTCGAGGGGGCCCCCGTCCTCTTGCTGCACACGAAGGGCGCCAAGAGTGGCCAGGAGCGGGTCCACCCGATCATGTACCTGGACCTGGATGGACGACGATTCGTCTTCGCCTCCAAGGGTGGGATGCCATCCCACCCCGACTGGTACCACAACCTGGTCGCCAACCCGGACGTCACCGTCGAGGTGGGCACCCAGACCTATCCCGCCACCGCGGTCCCCTTGGAGCGCGCCGATCGAGATCGCATTTTTGCGATCCAGGTGAGCCGCTTCCCCGGGTTTGGCGAGTATCAGGAGAAGACGACCCGAATCATCCCGGTGGTGGAGCTGACCCCTAGGAGCTGAGCGGCTGGGCTCGTCGCCAGCGCTCGAGCGGCCGCTGCGGGGAAGGCCCCTCTCAGCCGCACCTCCCTACTTCCGCTCGGTGGCAGCCTCCAGCAGGAGTCCCAGCCCGATTCCCAGCATCCAGACGTCCTTGCTGACCGCGATCCCCTGGGGGCTGGGCCAGACGCTTCCCTCTTTGTGCATGGCGGGAGTTCGCAGGTACATCGTCATCAGGGCTCCCGAGAAGAGGGTGAGCGCCCCCCCGGCCAGCGCCGCCGGAACGAACGGGGCCAGCAGAGCGGCTCCGGTGGCGATCTCGCCCGCGGCCAGCAGCCGGCCGAAGCGCCGAGGCGGAATCCGGCCCACCAGCGGCAGTCCCGCGCTCGCTGCCGCGTGGAGCATCTGAGCCCGCTCCTCGGTGGCGTCCCACTTCTCGATTCCAGAGTGGAGGATGAAGGCGCCGGTGGCCACCCGGGTGGGGACGTCGCGGGCTCGCATGGGAATTCGCATGGTCTCCTCCGACCTCAGAAATCTGGGATGATTGCTCAAGCAACATCATACCGCCGGACCTCCCGAGCCGGGCGGGACAAGTTCCCGCCCAGTCAGTCCCACGGCCGCCGCCGGGGGGACCCAGCCCGTGCGGTCCGCTTCAGCAGGCCACGTCGCCATCGAACGGCCCCAGCGGGAACTGCGCCAATAGGACCTTGCCACCGGTCAGGGGAGGCCCCTGGCACTCATTCTGGGCGGCCCCCTGGGAGCCGGCTCCCAAGATCCAGCTCTGGAGTGGGTAGAGCGGGCCCGAACTGGAGGTCTGGCTGGCGCCGGCGATCTCCAGCCACTGCTGCGGGGAGGCGTAGACGCCTATCCGGGTGACGCCCGCCACCCTCAGCGCCGCGACCATGCCCTCCAGGTCGGCCTGATTCATGCTGGTCGAGTCCTGCCAGGTGTTGGAGGTCTCGACGTCGAGCCAAAAGGGGTACTGGGCGGGCTTTGAGGGCAGCCTGGCCAGAGCGGCCGCCTGCCCTAGCCAGATGGTGTCCTGCTCGGCCTTCATGAAGCCGAAGACCCAGGCACAGGCCACCGAGGTCTGACCCGGGCCGAGGACGTGGGGAAGGGCGACTTGAGGCAGGCAGGAGCCGTCCGGGCTGTCGCCAGACCTGGGCCAGTCCGGGACCGGCTGGCCCAGGTACGAAGTGCCGGGGTCGCCGGTGTTGAGGTAGACCGAGGCCCGGGGTTGCGGGGAGGCACCGGTTGTCTGCTCGACTGCCCAGGCCAGCTCCTCGCTGAGGCACGGATTCAGAGTGTCCGCCCGACCGCCGTTTACACCCACCACCCCGAACGCCCGGCCGAACGGAAGCGCTGCCCCGCACTGGGGATAGGAGATGTCGGCCCCGCTGGGAACCTGGGGCCGGTCCGCCAGGGCGAATGGCTCGGAGAATCCTTGGGGAGGGCTCACCCCTGCCCGCGCGGTGGTGGCCTCAAGCCCGAATTCGGCGCTCCCCACCAGTCCCGCCAGCGTGACGGCGATCAGGACCCGGTTGCCCCACCGCCCTGCCCCACCCACCTGCCCGCGAGCGCCCGCCCTAGTCAGGCGGCTCCAGGCGGACTGGACCAACGATCCGACCCGACCCCGGGACGGTGGGTGCGCCGTCCCGCGCCGCGGGCTCCCTGGTTCGCTAGCTGACCTCAGGCTGCCGCCAGGGCCCCAGCTCTGGGCGACCGGCGCCGGCGCCGGCGGGGCCGGGGCCACTCGTCCCGCTCCAGGTCGAGGTCGGGATACCGTTCCCGGCGGCCGGGGACCAGGGAGTCGAGCACGCCCGACTGCCAGTTCAGCAGCGCCGAGTGCAGGTCGTAGGAATTCCGCGCTGCTTGGACGGCCTCCGGAGGCTCCTCGGAGATCACCCCGGTCAGCTGGGCGACCACCTTCCGGCAGCCGTCTCGGCGGGCGATCTGGACTCCTCGGGCATGGAGTTCCTCGAGCCGGGTGAGGCACTCGTCGATAGCGTTCAGGCAGCGCCGTCGCCCCGATTGCACCGCGCTCTTCCGCTGACTGGCCTCCAGCGCCATCTGGATGTCCCGGTTGGCGAGGTCCAGCGAATCCGGGCTGGGACGCCACCCCAGATTCGAATTGGCCCACCCGACTGTACTACCGGTAGGCCTCAGGGTCATTGTTGCTGACAACTCCTCTCCTCCTACTTCCGGAACCGGCCATCGTTTGGACCCGCTCTCGGCCCAGGTGGCGGCACTTCCGCCTTCGTCGAGCGAGTTGCCGCAGCTCCGGTGTCGTTACGGAATAACGCCGATTAGGAGGCCCGGTTTCGCTGTTTCGGTGGCGAGTTCGCCATTTCACAAAGTTGAAAATTGGCGGCCCTGCCGACTGAGTGAATCGACTTCAATTTCGCGCCGAGTACTTAGCTATGCGTACATTCCGGATTCGGAATTAGCAGCCCTGCGCACTGTCAGCGGACTTCAATATTACCATAAAAAATAAGGGTTTTTCGTGGTGAATCGCTTGCAATCCCGGCGCCCCCTGTGCTAGCTTCCCGTTGTTGGCGGTGACGCGGCTTAGAGGAGGCAGTTGCATTGACCGGATGCTCGACGGCCGACGCGGAGCCCGTGTCGACCACTTCTGGACCCGTGAGCACCGCCGAACAGTTGGCCGCGCAGATGTACTCCGAGCACCACGCTGATGTGTTCCGGTATGTGCGCGCCCGGGTCAGCAGTCTGGCCGAGGCCGAGGACCTCACCAGCGACGTCTTCTGCAAGGCAGTCGCCGGCCTCGGTAGCTACCGGCCGATGCGAGCTTCGGCGCTTCCCTGGTTGTACACGATCGCCGCCCACCGGGTGATCGACCACTACCGCTCCTCCCGGCCGGTGAGCGATTTGGACGCGGCCGCCCACGTGGCCGACGGAGGTCCCAACCCGGCCGATGTGGTGGCCACCCGCCTGATGGTGCGGGAGGTCTGGGAGCTCTCCAAGAAGCTGCCCCCGTCCCAGCGGCGCGCGCTTTGGCTCCGCTACGGCGAGGAGCTCGAACTGCGCGAGATCGCGGCCCTTATGGGGAGGAGCGTGGAGGCCGTGAAGTTGCTCGTCCATCGCGCTGTGCGGGGGGTGCGCAAGGGGCTGCCGGCCGGGGCTCAAGTGGGCAATCTTCCGATCGGCTCTGGAGAACTGGCCATCGTCCGGCCGGCGCCGACGCGGCGGCCAACTCGTGACGCGCCGGCACTGGCCGCCTGAGGCGCTTCGTCCGCCCAGTTGGAGCTGCCCGTCCCCTGCTGAGTGGGCCAAAGACTGCTCAGAACTTCCCAGGCGAGTCCCGACCCGCCCGCCCGAGCCTGGGTTACGCTTCGATCAGCTCCAGGCTGGCCGCGACGAACGCAGGGATGTCCTCCGGTTGCCGCGAGGTCACCAGGTTGCGGTCCACCACCGCCGGCTCGTCTACCACCTCGGATCCCGCCTGTTGGAGATCCCCCTGAACCGTTTTCCAGGCGGTCATGCGGCGGCCCCCGACGCGGCGGGCGCTGAGGAGCAACTGCGGTCCGTGGCAGATGGCTAGCACCGGCTTGTCGTGGTCCATAAAATCGCGCACGAAACCGACCATCCGCTCGTCGGCCCGGAGTCGATCCGGCGAATACCCGCCGGGAAGAAAGAGCGCGCCAAAATCGTCCTCCGTGACGTCGCCGATGGCCTGGTCGGTGGTGGTGGTGACCCTCCCATTCTCACCGGTCAACTCCTCATGGGCCGCGGTCCCGATCACGGTCACCACATGCCCCGCCAGCTGAAACTTCTCGTAGGGGTCCTGGAACTCGGAGTCCTCAAAATCCTTAGCCAGAAGGCAGGCTATCTTCATCGTGTGCTCCTCTCGAATGCGCCGACACAAGTGTCACGTTAGCGAGAGTGCGACTGCGCACCGCTTGAACAGTTCGCGACCGCCCTCGGCGATGATCGCGTCGCCCCAGGGCCGTCCCATCGCGGTGGCCACCGGCTCCGGGGCTGTTCGCAGGTCAGCCCAGATTCTCGCCCGTCTTCCAGAGCTGGGGAATCGGACGCCGGGGTTTGCTGGCGAGCAGGATCGGCAGCCCGTCCTCGGCGGGCATGCAATAGTCACAGTGGGTGATCCCCAGCCGGTGCACCGATCCAAAACTGCGCGCGACCTGATTCGGCGGCAGGCCAACTGTGACCACGACCCGTCCCGAGCAGCGCCCCGGACCGAAGAAAAAGAAGCTGTTGCTGCCGCTGACCGCCGGAGGTAGGCGGGACCCCGCGCCGTAGAAATCAAGTGCCGCCGCCTCGCCGTAATTGGCCGTGAAGATGCAGGCGGCCGGGCGCTCGGAAGGCGGGAGCTGCAGCATCAGCAGGGAGACCCGGCGGGTCAGGGACCGCCACCCGAAGCGGTCGGCCAGCCACTGGGGCAGCGCTGCGCCCTGGTGTCGCTCCATCTGAGCGCCCGCGTCGGTGCCCAGGAAACTGTAGGCGGCGGCGAAGGTCGGGGGCGGCAGGATGGGCATGGCGATGGGGGCGAGCAGGAGTCCGCTCAGAGCCAGTCCCCCGAGGCAGACGGCGCCCGGCCAACGACTCCCCTGACGAGTCAGCTTGGGGGCCAGCCAGACGGCGCCGGCGGCGAACAGAAAGGGATAGGCGGGGGCGAGGTAGTACGACTTCGAGGGTCCAATGCTGAACCAGAGGAAGAGCAGGGCGAAGGCGATTCCCAGGGAGCGCAGCGCCGGGCCGCCCCGGCCCCGCAGGAGCCAGGCCTCGCCCCCCAACCAGAGGGGCAGGGTGAGCGGATTCATCACGTAGGCCTGCTGGAGCAGGAAGTCGACCGGGCTGTGGCCGACCAGAGTCCCCAGGTAGCTGTGCCAGTAGGCGATCGTGGCCCACCCGTTCTGGAGCTCCCAGATCAGGTAGGGGAGAAGGCCGCAGAAGGCGATCGCGGCGCCCAGCCAGAGCCACCTGGAGCGGAGCTGGGAGCGTCCCGGGGTGGCCAGCAGCCCCAGAAGCAGGGCCGCCAAGAAGAAGAGGATGGTGACCTTGGTGAGCAGCCCGATGGCGGCCACGGCCCCGATCACGAGCCAGAGGCGGGGCTGGTCCCGGTGGAGCAGCCGAATCAGCAGGTAGGCGATCAGCGTCCACCAGAGCTCATCGAGTGAGTCCATTGAGAAGATGGACCCCGTGGCGAGGAAGGTGAGGCAGACCAGGCTGGCGCCGGCCGCGAGTGCCTGGGCCAGCCGCCGCCCGCCCAGCTCTCTGGCGATCAGGCCGGTGACCAGGATGAGCAGGCAGTTGGCCAGGGCGGGGACGACGTGGATGGCGATCAGGGAGTCGCCCGCGACCAGCCGCAATCCCCAGGCGAGGACGGCAATCAGGAGCGGAAAGTCCACGTAGCCGAGGGCCAGGTGGTGGCCGGCCGCGATGTAGTACAGCTCGTCCCGGAAGTAGCCGTAACGCCCGGCGACCAGCATGTGGCCGAGGAATCCGAGGGTGGGGATCCCGCCCAGCGCCAGAAATTCGAACCGCTGGCGAACCGGGAACCGGAGCGTCACCGGGAAGCGCCTCGTGGTGGTGCTCGGGCGGAGTTGAATCATGCCTCGAGTCTCGGCTCGGCCCACCTCGACGTCGCCCCGCCGGAGGGTGAACTTGGAAAGCCGAGAGGATGACCGAGTCTCCTCCTCTGGGGGGACGTCAAGCTGTTTTCCCAGGGCTACGATCGCGCGGTGATCCGATCCGCGAGCGCGTGGAGAAGGGCGGGTCCGGCCGGGCTGGACTTTGGTCTGGCCGCCCTCATCGCGGGGGCGGCTCTGGTTCTGCTCTGGCTGCCACCTGCCCCGCGCTCGGGATCCTCCCCGGTCAGCCTGGTCTTGGTGCTGGCCGCCACCCTCCCTCTGGTCAGGCGGCGCCAGCACCCGTACCCCGTGTTCGTGATCGTGGGCATGGCTGCCCTGGCTCACGTCGCCCTCGGCTACCAGAACGACTTCCCGGTTACCTTCGGGGTTCTGGTTGCGCTTTTCACGGTGGCCCAGTACTCACCCCGCCGGCTGGCCTGGATTGCGGCCGCCCAGGTGGCCCTCTTGCTGCCGGTCAACTTCGGCCTGGACTGGTCTCATCAGCACCAGGTGGTGCTCTCCGACATACCCTTCAACTACGGGCTCTTCGTCAGCGCCTGGGTTCTCGGCGACGATCTCCGGCAGCGCCGGCTGCGACTGCGGGAGCTCCAGGCCAGGGCGGTCCGGATGGAGGAGGAGCACGCGGAGCGGCTCCGCCGAGCCCGGGACCTGGAGCGGGTCAGGATCTCCCGAGAGCTGCACGACGTGATCGCCCACAGCGTGACTGTGATGGTGGTCCAGGCCGGAGGAGCGCGGAGGATCGCGCGGCAGCAGCCAGGCCAGGCCGAGCGAGCCCTGGAGGAGATCGAGCGGGTCGGGCGGGCCGCCATGAGCGACACCCGGCGCCTCCTGGGCCTGACCCGCGACGGCGGCGAGGGCCCGATCGAGCCGCCCCAGCCCCGCCTGGCCGACCTGCCCCAACTGGTGGAACGGACCCGGGGCACCGGGATCGAGGTGGAACTGAGCATCTCCGGAGAGCAGCGCCAGTTGCCCGAGGGGCTCGAGCTCTCCGCCTACCGGATCATCCAGGAGTCACTCACCAACGTGATCAAGCACAGCGGCGCCCGGTCGGCCCGGGTGGTGGTTGACTTCCTTGCCGACGAGCTCCGGGTGGAGGTCACTGATGACGGCTCCCAGGCAGCAACCGGCGATGGCATGGGCCACGGTCTGATCGGCATCCGGGAGCGGGCCGAGCTCTACGGAGGCACGGTCGTGGCCAGGGCCACGGAGGGCCGGGGCTGGAGGGTCACGGCCAGACTCCCGCTTGGGGCCGAGGCGTGATCAACGTGGTGCTCGCCGACGACCAGCCGCTGGTGCGGAGCGGTCTCCGGCTGATGTTCGAGCCGGAGGTGGACATCGAGGTGGTCGGCGAGGCCGGGCACGGTCTCGAGGCGGTCCAGCTCTGCCGCCGCCTGGCGCCGGACGTCGCCATCCTGGACATCCGCATGCCGGTGATGGACGGCATCCAGGCGGCCCAGGAGATCCTCAGCGCCAGCTCGCCGCGCGGCACCCGAGTGCTGGTGCTGACCACCTTCGACGACGACGACTACGTATATCGGGCGTTGCGCGCTGGTGCGAGCGGGTTTCTGCTCAAGGACGCACCCGCGGAGCAGATCGTGGCCGGGGTCCGGACGGTCGCGGCCGGGGATGCTCTCCTGGCGCCCGCGATCACGCGGAGGCTGATCGAGCAATACACCGCCAGAGCCCGGCCCGATCCTAGTCGGCCTCCGGCCTGGGCAGAGCTCACCGAGCGGGAACTGGTCGTCCTCCGGCTGGTGGCCCGGGGGCTGGCCAACTCTGAGATCGCCGAGCAGCTCCACCTGGGCGCCTCGACGGTGAAGACCCACGTCGGCCACATCCTCATGAAACTGGAGCTCCGCGACCGGGTCCAGGCAGTCGTCCTCGCCTACGATTCGGGTCTCCTGGCCGGGGAGGACGCACCGCCCTGAGACCTCCTCCGGCCGCCGGCCCGACCGTACCCCTGGGTCAGGGAGGTGCGCCTCGTCTCGGCCGGGCCGCCAGACTGGAGCCGCACCGGGCTCAGGTGAGACCATGCCCCCGAAGGCGCGCTCCGCGTCGGGGTGTGCCGGAGCGATCCGAATTCGGGGGATCCTGATGAGACCGTTGCCGGCGGAGCGGACGGGGCCACGCCCCAGATGAGCGGCCCGTTCGCCACCCGCTGGGCGGGGGAGCTCGAACTCTGGGCTATTCCCGAGCCCATCCTGAACCAGGCTCCGGAACCGCCCTGGCCCCTCCCCGCCCAGCTCTTCCAAGTCGACGTCGCCAAGCCGCGCCCGGAGACCCCTTCCACCCGGGCGGCCAGGTCCGCCCTGGGGGACGAGGGGACGGTTCTCGACGTGGGCTGCGGCGGCGGAGCGGCCAGCCTTCCCCTTGCTCCGTGGGCAGGCGAGATCACCGGGGTGGACCAGAGCCCCGAGATGCTGGTCAACTTCGCCACTGCCTGCGACCAAGCCGGAGTCCACCATGTCGAAGTCGAAGGTCTTTGGCCCGACGCCGCGGCCCAGGCCGTGGTGGCGGACGTCGTAGTCTGCCACCACGTCGTTTACAACGTCCCCCAGCTCGGGCCCTTCCTGGAGGAGCTCACTCGACACGCCCGGCGCCTGGTCGTGGTCGAGCTGACGGACCACCATCCCACCTCCGGTTTCAGCGACCTCTGGCAGAGGTTCTGGGACCTAAGCCGACCGACCGGGCCGGTGGCGGATCTCTTCGTCGAGGTGGTCCGGGAGCTGGGCTGGAACCCGACTCAGGAGCGGTTTCGGCGCTCGCACGAGCCTAGGACCATGACCAAAGACGACTACCTGGCGTTCGCCAGGCGCCGGCTCTGCCTCGGCGCCGACCGTGACCCCGAGCTCTCCGAGGCGCTCGGGGAAAGCTGGCCACTGATGGTCCCTGGTCTGGTGACCGTGACCTGGCGGCCCGACCAGCGGAGGTCAGGAGGCTGAGGCCGGCCCCTCCGCGACCGGCGCCGCGGTTCGATACACGATCCAGCTGTAGCTGAGCACCGCCACGGCGAAGGCGGAGGCCATGATCATCGAGCTGAAGTTCTCGTTGAAGCTCAGGAATGAGGCGCCGTTGAACCCGGCCCCCAACACTGCCAGCGCTCCCAGTACGCCGGCCGTCCGGACCCGGGGCCCGTGGGCGGTGAAGGTTGCCACCGCGAGCCGGACGGAGCCCAGGAAGAGGAGGATTCCGACTCCCACGTGGAAGGCGAGCAATCCCCCATGGGAGATCGCCCAGAGCACGCTCTGGAACGCCCGGCTGAAGTAGTCGCTGCCGTGGGTGCCCGGGTGATGACGGGTGATCACGACGAAGAGGTTGAGAGCCATGCCGAGCAGGTACTGGATGAAGGAGAGGGCAATCATCCCCAGCGAAAGTCGGCGCAGCTCGTTGGCGCCGGTCGTGGCGCGGTGGGCGTTGGCCATCGGCTACAATTGCCTCAGTAACTAAGTATCTTGCTTTGTAAGGTACAGGGGGCGTGAGCGAGATGTCAACCCGGCGGGACCTGGTCGAGCTGGTCGGCTCCCGCCTGCGGCGGGCGACCACCGCCATCGACGGGCTCGACCAGCGCGCGACCATCTTCTTCGGGGTCAACCGGACCGATCTGCGCCTGCTCGACCTGCTCGCCAGCCGGGGCCCGCTCAGTGCCGGTGAGCTGGGCCGGGCTGCCGGGATCAGCAGCGGCGGAATGACGGTCGCTCTCGATCGCCTGACCAGGGCTGGCTACGTCCTGAGAACCCCCAATGACAATGACCGCCGCAGCGTGATGGTTCAGGTGACCGAGAAGATCGAGGGTCCATCCCAGGCTGCCTTCGGCCCCCTCCAGGCACGGGTCGAAGCGATTCTGGAGGGGTATCGCGCCGAGCAGCTGGAGCTGCTCGCGGAGTTCCTGGACAGCTGGGCGGACGCGATCGAGGATGCGCTTCGAGGCTAGGCCGACCCGGCCCCGGACCGTTTTCCGGAGCTTCGAGGGAACCAATCGGCGCCTCCGGGCGTCTCTCAGTCCGACATGGAACGCCAGCAGTGACCCGGCGAAGCTCAGCCCCCCGGTTGGCCGGGCCCGGCCGGGGCCGTCCCCACCTGAGTCGCCTGCTCCCCTGGCTCACCGCCGCGGTCGGCGCGCTCGGGGCCCTTGGCTTGCTGGGAGGTTCGACCGCCCAGGCGGCTACCTCGGCCGGCTACCAGGTTCTGGCCGGGGATGGAGTCTCGGGGGTCGTCTTTGTGACCCCGGCCGGGTCCACCAGCTCGACTGCTATCCCACCCCCCGGGTCGGTGAGCGGGGGAGTTGCCAGCCTGGCGATCAGCCCGGACGGATCCCGCGTTTACGTGGCCTTCAAGGACGGCATGCTGGGCACGATCGACACCGCCACCGAAAGCTACCTGGGCGCTCCCATCCAACTCGGGGCGAACGCTGAGCCGGGACCCATGGTGGTCACCCCCAATGGCCAGGACATCTATATCGCGGAGGCAGGACCGGTTCAGCTGGTGGAGCTCAACACCGCGACCGACGCTGTAGTGGGGCTGCCGATCAGCGCGGGTGGCGCGCTCAACCTGGCGATCACGCCCGACGGCAGCACCCTATTCGTCGACAGCGGGGTCACGGGCAGCTCGATCAGCCTGATCGCGACCGCCAGCAACACGGTGTCCTCGACCGCAATCGCGGTCGCCTCCCCCGGGGAGATGCTGATGTCCTCGGACGGGACCCACCTCTATGTCCTGACCGACCCTCCTTCGGGGCCGGCACTGGTGGTGATCGATCCCCTGACCGACGCAGTCCAGGGCAGCCCGGTGGCGTTCCCATCGACGATCGTGCCGACGGGATTCGCGCTCAGCCCCGACGGCCAGGAGCTCTACCTGATCGACGCCAGAAGTCAGTTGATGGAGGGCTTCGCGACCGCCACCGCCACCTTCGGTCCCACCCCCTTCGGGCTCCCCGCCGGACTCTCTCCGCGCGACGTGGCGGTCAGCCCCGACGGAGGGACCGCCCTGGTGGACGGGACGGACCCAGCCGGTAACAGTGAGCTCAGCTCGATCGCGTTGTCTAGTGGAGCCAGTGGCCAGCCGGTGATCCTCACCGGAGCCACCCAGCCGACCGGCCTGGTGATCGCCCCGGCGGCGCCCACGCCCACTCCCATCCCGCCGCCCCTCCCAACCCCGAGTCCCAGACCAACCTGCTCTCCGATCGTAGTCGGACCCTTCCCGGGTGGAATCGCTCAGTCCGGTCTGCCCACGTCTTCCTCGACCTCCCGGCCTACCTCAAGTCCGGGGGCGCCCGTCTCCGGCGCCGCGTTCACCCCCAGTTCGGTGCCTCCGACGGGAGTGCTACCCACCGCCCCGCCGCTGCCGGGCGGGCCTCCCTCGATCATCCCCTACCCGATCATGTGCTTTGGCGCAGCGGCGGGACTGCCCGGGGGTCACCGCCTTGACCCGAAAGCCTCCCTGGCCCGCGCTGCCGCGGCGCAGGCTGGCCCGGGAACCCTCCTGCTTCCGGGGGCCCTAGCGGTGCTGGGACTGGTCGCCGCAGGCGGGGCTTTGGCAGTCCGGAGCTTCGGTCTCAGGCTACCCCGTATTCCTCGCCCCTGGCGAGGCTGACGCCCTGCCAGGCCCAGGGCCTGGCCTCCACGCCTAGAGGGATTGGCGGTGGGCGGGAGTCAGGCCCTTCAGGACAGCTGCGCTTCGGGAGGGTAAATACCGAGGCCGAGTCCTGCTGGCGGACATTCCCAACCGGTAGCTCCGAGCCGCCCCGTTCGCCCCATCGGCTCCCATCGACGACTGCGGGGCTTGCCCCCCACGGCGCCGTCGGCCCCGCGCTGGGCGGAGCAACCCCCGGCCACCCCCGGGAACTGGGGCTTCGCGGGTGAAGCGCTCGCTGACCTCGCCAACAGCGAACCCGCGGACAACCTCGCACTTATCGGGGCGGATACTCGGGGCGAGAACCGCGCGAGTCGGCGATCACTTTGCCCCGGCCATGGCGCAGAGCGCGCGGGTCGCGGGCGGGACGGAGCTGCACACGTAGTCTCCTGAGACATTCCACAGGGGACCGAATTGCCAAGCTGATGGATGCACCTCGGGCTCGAATTCGGACTCGTAGTTCCCGGCAATCACTTGCGGTCCGCCGCTGGGCAGGGTGCTGACCGCGGTGCTGCCGTTGGCGTAGGTGGTGAGCAGCCTCTCCTCCCCCGCGCCGTAGTCAGCCACGAACGCATAGGCGGCCGGCACCAGGAGGGTTTCGTCTTCGCCGATTGAGATCGGTACCAGCGTGAGACGGGTTGGGTAGACGCCGGCCTCCACCACCTGGCTACCACCTTGGCGCAGGATCTCGACCGCGGGTGGGCCGCCGTAGAACTCACTCGCTTGGGGGGTTGCCGTCGCGGCTTCCAGCGTCGCGGCGCCGTACTGCGAAGCCCAGTTCGCGAGAGTCATTGCCTTCAGCAACGCGTAACCCCAGGTCTCCGCCTGACAGTCGCTGACTTGGCTTCGGGCGTCATTGATCACGGGTACGTGCGGGATGTACGACTCCCAGTTGGGCGGCACCGCCTTCAGCCCGTTGAGACTTGCCCACGGATCCCCCCGGGGTGCAGCCGCGGCGGGCATGTTGAACCCGAAGGCTTCGGACGTGGCGACTTCGACCGGGTAGCGACTCGGGGGAAGGTCCCCGCAGGTGACCGGCTTGGTCAGGGGGCTGGGCACGGGAGCGACTCCCGTCGAGGGCGTCGGCCGACCCCGAGCCACGGTAAGCGGGACTCCAAGGGCGAACGAGAGCCTGTTGCGGTGGAGCTTGGAGCCGGGGGCGGGGCTCTCCGAGACGACCGTGTCGGCTGGCGCCGAATAGTCGGTTACGTAGTGCGTTTCGATGTCGAGTTGGAGCTTGAGCGCCAGCCACACGGCTTCGGTATCGGTGAGGCCAACCACGTCTGGGGCGCGGCCCGAGCTTGGCCGCGGCAGTCCCACCAGCTCCGTGTGGCCAACGGCGCCCAGCGAGGCGAGACTAAGCGGCTTCCCCACCACGCCCTGGGTGAGATTGAAGTTGAGAGGGACGCGTACCTTGGGAGCAGGGGCTATCTCGATTAGGTCAGGACCGCGCCGGCCCGCCAACGCGAAATGGCCCCCGATCTCGAAAACGTAGCAGGCCCGACTACAGGGCAGCGCCAAAGGGTTGTCAAATCGGACCCGATCTGTCCAAAGGGCTACCTCAGCGGGGCTTGCCCGTACCCACGAGACGGGTGATGCAGGTTGGTAGGCGTTGCCAGCCTCGAAGATTGTCTCCAGCGCCAGCAGCTGGACGATCTTGGGGACGGCTGTCGTGGAGTCCGCGCTGACGCACGAGGAGAGTGACGTCACCAGGAGAGTGGCCGCCAGCGCGGCTCCTGCGGCGCGAGCCTTACGACGCGGAGGCATGACCACCCAGAGACTGGCCCAAATACAGAGAGCTCACTCCCTTGGGGCTGAACCTAGTGGCACGGACTCCTTCCCGGTTGAACATGACTTTCCCCCAGGACCTGCCCGGAGAAGCGGCCGATCAGCCGGAGGGAGGGGCCAGATGCTCTGGCGACCGCGATCGGATGCGGCGGGAACGGGTGACCCCCAGGTGAGGCCAGGCCCTGTGGTCCGGGTGCTGCGGACACCCGCTGAGTGCCGCCTGGTGTCCGCGTGGAGCCCGAGCTCGAGTCCCGCCCTCGGATCAGCCCAGACCCTCCCACCGGCTTCAAGGTGGCCTTTTGGGGGCTCTATCCGAGGAGCTCGGATAGGAGCGAAACCGGCGGGGATCCGTGAGCAAGCACTTCGTCGTAGGAGGTGATCGGGGCGAGTCGGTCGAAGAGGTCCTGGAGCTCGGTGTAGCCGACGAAGTAGGTGGAGAGCTGGGCCGAGCTGAGGCAGGCCCGGCGCCACTTCCCCTGCGCTTCGGCAGGCTCCTGGAAGCCGCGCCCAACCATGAGGGCAATCGCCTCCTCCTCCTCCATGCCCCCGGCGTGGACGGCGGCGTCGAGGATCGCGTTCATGGTTGAGCGGAGCTGGACTTTGATCTGCTGGGTGCGTACCTCAAGTCCGCCCAGCCCCAGCTCCTCGACGATCCGCTCGGCATGGCAGGCCCAGCCCTCGACGAAGGGCCCGTTGGCCAGGGCGGCCCGCACCTTGGTGGGCCCCTGGAATCGGCGGGAGACCGCCAGCTGCATGACGTGGCCGGGCATCGCCTCGTGGGCCATCAGCATCACCAGCATGGCCGAGTTGATCTCCCGGTAAAAGGACTCCGCCCGCTCCGTCGGCCAGTCGTCGGGAGTGGGCGCGACCAGCACCTTGGAATGGGCACCCTCCTCGAAGGGGCCGGCGGGCATACAGAAGGCGGAGGCCATTCCCCTCATGAACTCGGGGACCACCTCCAGGTCGTACGGGTCGTCGGGAACCGTGAAGAGGCCCGAGGCCTGAACCACCTCGGTGAGCTCTCCGAGCGCCTTCTGGGCCTGGCTCAGCACCGTCCGGTTGTCGGGCCGCGACTCGGCCACCTGGTCCAGGGCCCGGCGGATCCGCTCCTGGTCGGATCCGGTCCCCCCGACCAGCTCGCCGGCGGCCTCCGCCAGCTCGGCGGTCAGGGTTTCCAGCCGGGCATTCGCCCGGCGCAACACCTCTTTGGGGTCGAGCGGTGAGTGGAGGGCGAGCCGTAGCTTCTGGGCGAACCGCTTCTCCCCGAGCCTGAAGTCGCCCTGCGCCGACTCCAGTGACTCCTCCAGGTGAACTCCGAACCGCTGCCAGGCGGAGAGCGCCTCGGTCTGCGCGCGCTCCGCCCGACCCCGGAGGAGGGGGTCGGTGACCTCGGCGATGACCCGGTCAACTTCGTCCCGCACCAGGTTAACCACCCCCGGGTGCTGCTGGAGCGCCGTCTCGACGTGCACTCGAGGGGGGTTTTCCAGCTGCTTCAGGGCCAGCTCGACCATCCCCGGGATCGCCTCCAAGCGCCCGCAGAGCCCGCGCAGGCGCACCTCAGCTGGCTGGGTGCGCTGGGACAGCAGCGAGAAGAGCCCATCTCCGGGGTTGTAGGCAAGGGGATTCCAGCCCGGCGCCCGGATCTCCTCGGCGCTGAATATCTCGAGTTCCAGCTGGTTGGCCAGGACCGCCGCATCCACCCGGCTCTCGGGGTCGAGCTGGGCGAGGTCGATGCTGGCCAGCTCTCTCTGGCGGACCCGCATCCGCTGCGCCGTAGCTTCGGCGCTGGCCAGGCTCCGGTCCGAAACCCGGTCGTCGAAGCGGTGGTCGCCCAGCGAGGTCGCGTCCTCCGGGGCCAGCTCGAGGAGCTCGTCGACGGTGGCGTCCGCGATGGTCTGAAAGTCCGCCATGGCCGGGAGAGTATCCCATCAGAAGGGGCTCGCCGACCTCGACCGGAGTGGCCTACCATCGGGATCGGGACCCTTCGGAAGATCTCGGGGCATGGAGGTCGAATCAAGTGGCGGAGCTGACCATAGTCTGCGGAGCCAGCGGGGGCCTAGGACCCGCGGTGGTGACCCATCTGGTCGAGCGCGGAGATCGGGTGGTCGCGGTCGGCTCGCCGCGCGAGGGCCGGGAGGAGCTCGAGCGCCTGGTCGAGGGGGTCACCTGGGAGCAGGCTGACCTGACTGACCGGGAGCAGACCGAGGAGCTATGGCGGCGGATCGACCAGCTGGGGGAGCGGCCGCGCTGGCTGGTCAATCTGGCCGGGGGGTATCGAGCCGCCCGCCTCCTGGAGATGAGTGAAGACGACTACCGGTTCCTGATGGGGCTCAATCTCGATAGCTGCTGGTGGTCCTGCCGCGAGGGAGCCCGCCGGATGGCGGCCGCCGGGGGTGGCGGGATCGTCAACGTGGCCGCCCGCCAGGCGCTCGATGGGGGAGTCGGTTCGGCCGCCTATGCGGTCTCCAAGGCGGCGGTGCTGCGCTTCACCCAGGTGCTCGCGGCCGAGCTGAAACCGCAACTGGTCCGGGCCAATGTCCTGCTGCCGGCCTTGATCGACACCCCCGCCAACCGCCGGGAGCGCACTCCCGAGGCGATGCGCCAGGCGGTCGCGCCGGAGGCGGTGGCTCGGATTATTGGCTGGCTCTGCGGCGACCAATCGGGAGCCGTGACCGGCGCCGCCATCTCCGTCTGAGTCGATCGGGCCCGGCTGCTGTCGAGGTCGGACGGCGGGCGCTCGCAGGCCCGAGCGCTCAGCCTCGGGAGGCTCCCCGCCTGGCGCCGGAGGCCGTGATCGGGGGGCTGGGAGCGTCCGCCAGGGGAGCCGGCGCCGGTTGCGCGAGGCGGGTACTTGGTAGAGCCGGCTGGGGTACTCCGAGCACGTCTCGGAGGACCCCGACCAACTCATCTTTGAGCCCGGCTTCGGCATTGGCGCCCAGTCCCCGGGTGGCCCCGACCGCACCCGCCATCAAAGCGCCCAGGGCAGCCAGCACCCTGACCCGGTCTCGCAGTGAGATCTTGGGGTTGGCGGCGAACCCTGACCACTGCTGCTCCAGCTTTTCGTGCTCGGCGCGGTGCTCCGGATCGCGGGCGCCGAGAGCATCCACGGCAGTTCGATTCCTCTCGATCAGCATGAACACCTTGCGCTGGGAGAGCACGTGTTCCAGCAGCTGCTCGCAGGCTCCCATGACCGTGGCCAAGTCCACCGGACCGTCCAGCGCCGGGAGGACATCCAGGCCATGGTGACCGATACCGTGGACCCGCTCGATCAGAGTGGAGAGAATCTCCTCTTTGCTCTGGAAGTGGTAGTAGAGCGCGGCCTTGGTCACCCCGACTCGCTCCGATACCTGGCGCAGGGACGTCTTGTCGAATCCGAGCTCGGTGAAGAGGTCGAGAGCCGCCTCCAGGATGCGCCCCCGGGTCGAGGCCACCGGCTCTCCGGCAGCGGTCTTCATGCGAGGTATTCTACTTGACGGCCGGTAGTCTCGGGGGGTAGCATCTGAGGAAATTTTACTGGCCGGATGGTAAGGAGATCCGCGGTGGGCGAAGGGCCTCCGATCCTGGTCGAGAAGCTGGTCAAGGTCTACGGCAAGACCCGGGCGGTCGATGGACTCGACCTCCAAGTTGAGAGAGGTGGGGTGGTCGCCGTGCTGGGACCGAACGGGGCCGGCAAGACCACCCTGATCCGGATCTTGGCGACACTGGCCAAACCGTCCGGGGGACGGGCGTTGGTGGCCGGGTTCGATGTCGCCCAGCACCCCGCCCAGGTCCGTCGCCGGATCGGCATCGCCGGTCAGTCGGAGAGCATCGACGAGTACCTGACCGGGCGCCAGAACCTGGTCATGATGGGTGAGCTCAGCCGGCTCTCCCGGGGCGAGGCGAAGCGGCGTGCGGGTGACCTGCTCGACCGCTTCGAGCTCAGCGAGGCCGCCGACCGGACGACCAAGACCTACTCCGGCGGGATGCGCCGCAAGCTGGACCTGGCCGCCAGCCTGATCACCCACCCCGAGGTGCTCTTTCTGGATGAGCCCACCACGGGTCTGGATCCCCGCGCCCGGATGGGCATGTGGCAGCTGATCCGCGAGCTGGGGGCGGCCGGGACGACCCTGTTGCTGACCACCCAGTACCTGGACGAGGCGGACCAGCTCGCCCACCACATCGCCGTGGTGGGCCAGGGCCGGGTGATCGCCTGGGGCACCCCGGACCAGCTGAAGACGCAGGTCGGGGGCGCGGTGCTGGAGGTGACCCTGCCGGCGGCTGCCGACGCCGAAGAGGCAGGCCGGCTGCTGCGCAGTGCGATCTCGGCGCCGGTGACGGTCGACGTCCGCCGCCACCGACTCAATCTCCCGGCCACCGCCGCGACCGGTCTGGTCACGACCGTGGTCCGGGCGCTCGACGCGGGTGGGGTCGAGGTCGACGACGTCAGCGTCCGCCGACCGGCTCTGGACGACGTCTTCATGAGTCTGACCGGGCATGGCGCCGAGCCTCCCGTCGAGGACGCGGCATGAGCGTGGCCGAGCTGACGACCCCGGCCGAGCTGAAGCGGGGCGCCGGAGAGTCCGGCCTCTCCCGAGTCGTCTGGTTTCTCAGGGACGTCCTGGTCCTGACCCGGCGCAGCCTGGTTCATGTGGTCAAGAATCCGGCCCAGCTGGCCGACGTGACCATCCAGCCGATCATGTTCGTCGTCCTCTTCACCTATGTCTTCGGCAGCGCGATCCGGCTGCCCGGCGGGGGCAACTACCACGAGTACGTGGTGGCCGGGATCTTCGGGATCACCATGGCCGGGGCGGCGCCTGGAGTGGCGGTGGGGCTGGCGACCGATATCCAGTCGGGGATCATCGACCGCTTCCGGTCCTTGCCGATGTCGCGGGCGGCGGTGCTGGCGGGACGGCTCACCGCCGACCTGCTCACCGCCGTCCTCGGCCTGGTGGTGGTCGTAGCGGTCGGGCTGCTGGTCGGCTGGCGCGTCCACACCGGCGCCGCCGAGGTATTGGCCGGCTTCGGACTGGCGCTGCTCTTCAACTACGCCATGAGCTGGGCGGGGGCGGCGGCGGGCATGTGGCTGCACAACCCGGAATCCGCTCAGGCGATGGCCTTCGTCGTCTTCTTCCCGATGATCTTCGTTTCCAACGCCTTCGTGGCGCTCCAGAACATGCCCATCTGGCTGCGCGTGGTGGCCGAGTGGAATCCCGTCAGCACCGTCACCGCCAGCCTGCGCACTTTGTTCGGCAATCCCAACCCCTCTGCCTCGGTCAACGTCTGGCCGCTGCAGCATCCGGAACTGGCGACCGCGCTCTGGGCGCTGGCACTGCTGCTCATCTTCGTCCCGGTGTCGATCCGGCTCTACCGGAGGGAGGATCTGACCTAAGCCGCTCGACGGAGGCCCGAGCGAGGCCTAGGCGGGCTGTTTACCTGGGCAGATCGCTGAGGGCGAGCAGCTGGTTGCCGGCCGGGTCGAAGTTGGTGGGAGCGAGCCAGCGCTCCAGGCGCGCCTTCCGGGCTGGCCATTCGCCATCCAAGAGTGCGTACCAGGCGGTGTCTCGGGAGCGGCCCTTGACGATCATGTGCTGCCGGAAGATGCCCTCAAACGTGAACCCGAGCCGCTCCGCAGCTCGCCTCGAGGGCAGGTTGAGGGAGTCGCACTTCCACTCCAGGCGTCGGTAGCCAAGCTCCTCGAAGACATGGCGGCTGATCAGAAAAAGGGCCTCGGTGGCACCCCGGGTGCGCTGCAGCCGGGGGGTGAACAGGATGTATCCCAACTCCAGGCAGCGGTGCTCGGGCTCGACCCGCAAGAGGGCGGCCCAGCCCTGGGCCCGACCGGTGGCAAGGTCGAGAATCGCCAAGAACAGGCGATTCTCAGAGCGGGCCAGCCGCTCCAGCTGGGCCAGGAAGGCGCCTTCGTCAGAGAAGGGGCCGTCCGGCAGGTAGCGCCAGAGCCGCTCCTGGGCGGGCTGCGCGAGTTCCTCCCAGAGCGCCTGGCCGTGTTTGGCGGGGTCGATCGGGGAGAGCTCCACCGCGCGGCCCCGAATGGTCACCGGTGCAGGTCGGCGAGCGGACCGGGAATCGACCTTCGGTCCCACCCCGAGGGGGACCGTATCACCTCCCTGGGCTGGCATCGGCACGCTCCCA
>Ga0307374_10002952_pt1 | contig 29558 bp, 24 predicted proteins | sample OX3MG_FD_202532 | JGI IMG/M metagenome (GOLD analysis project Ga0307374, IMG submission 202532) | Soil microbial communities from Risofladan, Vaasa, Finland - OX-3 | ecosystem: Environmental > Terrestrial > Soil > Coastal area > Acid sulfate soil | place: Finland: Risofladan, Vaasa | collected... | reverse complement strand
CTGCAGCAGCGTGATGAATGGCTTGTGTGACTCGGTTCGATCTTCGTGGATTGGGGTAGGAGAACCACCGTGTGTTGCCAAACAGGCGAGGCCGATCGTTATGCGTGCCCAGCTCTGTGAAGTCCGGTGCCACCGCAAGAGCGGGTAAGTGCAGGTATTCTTCCGCTTCTTCGGGGGTCTTAAAGCGCTCGTCAAGCTGCTCTAGAATAAAAGCGAAAGCGATTCCGCAGAATAGCGCGATCAAACCGCTGATTGCCAGGTCTAAGCGCTTCTTCGGGGTGGATGGACGCGTAGGCGCGACTGCGTGCTCTACGACGTTGATGTTGCTCACGGGTGCTTGTTGTCCGACCGTTATCTGCTGCATTCGGAGAAGAACCGATTTATATAGCTGCCGATTGGTTTCGACCTCGCGCGCGAGCACGGCATCCTCGAGTGAAGCGTCATTGAGGGCAAAATCACGTTGCTTCTCGCTTTCGACAGCCGCGCTCAGCTGGTTCTCTTCGTCGGTGTCGGCTTTGTACTGGCGCTCGACAGCATCGGCCACTCGCTGGACCTCTCTTCGCAGTCCCGCCCTGGCCGTGGAGAGTTGGGCTTTGAGTTCTGCAAGCTTCGGGTATTTAGAACTGAATGCGGCCGACATCTCGGAATACTGCGCTTGTAGTGCCTGCACGCGCGGCTCAAGAGTGGTAATCACGGGGTTAGCGATCACTTGGGGGAGCGAGTCGTAGTCACCGCTGCGAACCAACTGCACTTGGGCCCCGGCTGCGATCTTTTTCGTCTCAACCGCTGTCAGCGCTCGGGTCAAACGCTCCATGCGTCGCTGGGCGAACGTGTTGCTGTCGTGCACGTCAAAAGAGAGAATGCCATTCTTATGACGATAAGCTTCCAGCGTCGCTTCCGAGGTCTGAACCTTCTTCTTCATTTCAACGAGTTCCCGCTGCAGAAACTTCACCGCACTGCGACGTGACTCGTTGCGCAGATCCAAATCTCGCTCGATAAAATGACTGACATGTGCTTGCACGATGCGCCGCGCCAGAGCCGGGTTCGGTGCACTAAATGAAACCACAACCAGGCGAGTGCCAATATCGGGCTTGACCGTCAAACGATGAAGGTAATCGTTTATCACCGCTGCATTCACTGCGTTCGGATCGTCCTTTTGCTCGGGCGCTGAGGAACTCGGCAAGAGCCGGCTAAGTGGCGTGAGCAGAGAGTTGATCAGGCTGGCCACATATCCGGGTTGCGCGTCGGAAACGAACGGAGGCGTATGCATAAGGTCCAGATCGCTAATCACGCTCGCGGCAAGGTCAGCGCTTTTAAGGAGCGCGAATTGAGTCTTGTAGTAGTCATAGTCCTGACTGCCAGCTTGCTCATCGAGTAATTCCTTGATGTCTAAAACTCGCGGGAGATCGGGTTCGATCAAGAGAGTGCTGCTCGCAGTAAAGTTCGGTGTGATGAAGAAAACTACGAGCCCTGTTATCAGCAAAACGGTGGCGAGCAGCCCCAATATCAGTTGTGAATGCCTTCTTATAACCGACCAGCAGTCCGAGAGACCAATGCCTTCGGCCACTACCACGTGTGAGCGACTCGCGGGTAAGGCAGGTAAGGCCACGATGCCCGAAGGTCCGCTGGGGAGACGGCGAACCGCGTTAGCTGATATATTCGCCATGGAGCCTCTGCGTTAAGGGATCGGGAAATACATGCCGGTCCCGAAGCGATTGAATATCTGGAGCAGGGCAAATGGGATAGCGCCAGCGACAGTCCGTTCAACCACAACTACGTCGCCTGACTGAACCTGGGCGTCCGCTTGCTCGCCTTTCTCGAGTTCGGATAAATCGAAATGCGTCGCAACATGTTTTCCGGTTGAGTCGGAGCGAAGGACTTCGACGGAGTCACTAAAAACGGCCCCGCCAGCTGCCGAAACTGCCCCTAGAACCGTCATGTTTGGCGTGATCCTGAAAGCGCCCGGACTCTTCACCCAGCCCTGGACCATCACCTCACCCGCAATCGGAATGACAATAATGTCACCGGGCCGGGTCGGCAGATCCAGACAGGCATTAGCTTGTCGATGGGCAAGATTAATGACGACCCATCTGCGGCCATTCAGTTCGGGTTCCGCAGAGGTGTCGCCAAGTGGAGATGGGGGCTCATCTTCGAATGCAGCCGGACGAAAAGCGCCCGCCCCCGGCGCATCGTGTGACATCCGTGGTAACGACCGAGTCGAACCATTGTTTTCTGCGGACTGCCTGTTTAATTCGGCTGGCACAAAGATCACCCTCTGCGCGGAATCCGAAGTCATCCCGCCAGCACGCCCAATCATGTCGAGGATGGACTCATCTCTGTTGGGGAGGTCATAGCGGCCTGGTTTCTGGACCGCACCAGTGACTGCGACCTCCCGCGTCTGATAGGATTCCACGAACAGGTCGACCCGCGGGTATTTCATGAAGTCGCTAAGACGACGGACTATCGCAGCCTTGAGCTGCTCCTCGTCCATTCCGGCGACCTTCATAGTTCCAATCAGTGACAGCCCTATCGTACCATCGGCAGAGACACGTACCTTCTGTCTTTGAAGCTCCTCAACCTCGGGTACTGAAACAGTAATCTCGTCGCCAGGACCAATGGCGAAATCCTTTGAGCTGTTTGCTTTACGCGCCTGCCACAGTTCCATAATCTCGGATATATTGCATGATTGTCTAACGCCTGGCTCGAAGCTGGCCGGACCAGGGTCGCTGGCAATCGCACTCTGGCTCCGCTCCGCGCAGGAAGCCAGGCATCCCGCAACGAGACCGCAAAGGACGAGCCCGCTTATCTTTGACGCCTTAGTTCGGGCCATAAGCCGCCTCGCACAACTTATCCAGTCCATCCGATGTCCTTGTCGCTTGTCATCCCTCTCGAGCTTGTCGTTCCGGCAATTGGGGCCATGAACTCGAAACGTCCGCTCGAAAGTCGGCCGTTTCGCTATCTCGAACTGGTCTCTTCAATATAACGTTCGGCTCGACCACTCCGACGACGGTCTCCAGCGCCACGCCCTGGTATATTGTTACGTAGTCGACGGCCTCCACGGCAGCCACAAGTCTTGCTCGATCCATGGCAGAAGCGAGTACGCCCGTTCCTCTTCTGCCTTCATCCGATCGATCTGCAATTGCGACCACAAGCACCTCTCCTCGCGACCGCGCAGATTGCAGCATGCGGATGTCCTCTGCATACAACGCTTCGAAGACACCATGCGTGAAGGACACGACCTGCCCAGCGTCGCGATGTCGCACGAGTTGCTCGGCGAGATCCTTCAACGGCATCACCTTGCTCTCGGGCTTGTGGTCCTCGCCAACCAGGGCGGACGCCAGTTCATCTCGTGATATGATATTTGCGCCCTGCTTTCCAACTTCCAGGCCAGCGGCGACATTGGCTATTCGTCCCGCAGCCACGCCTTGCACTCCGGCAATGAGACAAAGTCCAAAGACCGAGAGGGCGACGTCGCCGGCACCCGTAACGTCGTCTACTTCTACCGGCTTGGTGGGCAGATGGGCGCAGGTTCCGCTACGCTCGCAGAGAAACATCCCCTCACGATCCAGAGTGACGAGACAAAAGTCGAGATCCAGCTCTCTCTGTATCGAGCGGCTTGCCGTTTCCCAACTGTGGCTGTGCGCGAGGCGAAGTCTGGTTGCGCGTTCTGCCTCGTATCTGTTCGGCGTAAGCGCGGTGGCGCCGCGATAAATGCTCAGATCTTCACAGAGCCGAGGGTCGATGATAACGGGCACGCCCTGACGTTTCGCATGTTCAATCAACACGCGCACAACGTTCGGCGTCAGAAGTCCTTTGTTGATGTCGGACACAAGTACACCGTCGGCCCTCGAGATTTGACGGACGATAGAGCGCAACACCAGCGCTTCGACATGAGGGTCCAATGGACGAGGATCCTCCTCGTCCAGGCGAAGGAGCTGCTGCGTTCCGCGCATGGCAGCCTGAACCGAGCCCAAAAGCCTCTGCTTGACGATTGTGGGACGGCTGGCGTCCTCCACTACGTCATCGACACGGACGTCCCAACGCTCGAGCATTTTCCTCAGCGCTAGTCCTTCGTCGTCCGCACCGGTGACGCTCACCAAGGAGACCGCCGCGCCGAGGCTACGCAGAGAGGCACAGACAAACGCTGCGTTTCCTGGTCTAGCCTCTCGCCGTCGAACTCGAAGCACAGGAACTGGAGCCTCGGGAGATATCCTCTCGACGGTTCCCCAAACATACTTGTCGAGTACCAATTCTCCGATGACGAGAACGTTCACTGTATCGAACGTAGGTAGTAGAAGTGTGCTCATCAGAGCTTTAGCGCATGTGCCCTACGGCTGATTCGGCAGGCAGCTTAAGAAGTAGGCCGTAATTATCTGGCAATGCTGCGGGCCGTCGCGATGACCCGCAGGCTGTACCCGTCTACGGCATTGAGTAAAATGGCGACCCTTTCAGCTCCTGAGAGATATCGTTCGAACACCGCGTCGAAGCCACGAAAAGGCCCGGTCATGATCTGAACTGACTCGCCCTTTCGAAACGGCTTTGGAGTCAAGTGAACCACGCCATTAGTGCAGCGAGCGCGAACGCTTTCTATAATGCTTTCCGGAACGAGGAGCGGGTCGTGCCCCGCTGTAACAAATGAAGTTACTCCCGGTGCGTAGCGAATCTGAAAATAATGGGCTGTAAGATCGCAGCGTAGGAAAATGTATTGTGGGAACAGGGGGGCGGTGTGATTGCCGCGCTGGATATGCCGCCCCGCTGTGCTCAGCAGTGGCAGAAAGACTTCAGGCGCCAGACGCGCCAAATGGGCACCTACGTGGCGCTCTCTACTTGGCTTCGTTCGCACCAAATACCAATGGGAATGCATCGGTTGAAGAGCAAAGCGACGGGTGTGCTTGTCGCAAGCTTCAAATCACCAACAGGAGCCGCAAAGAGCGGCCACGCGTCCGCCATCTGCACTCCCTGGCGAAGGAAATACACGCATAGACCAGACAGCGTTGGTCGTGTGGAAGGACCAAGAAGGACAAGAGACCAAATGCGGATTGCTGGAGGTCACCGGCAAAACCGGTAAAAACCTACACGTCCGTCATCTGCGCTTTCCCCTGGAGTAAGCACATCGCTGCACTTGGGATGCGTTAGGAAAAGGTCAACATTGTTAGGACGTGGGCCTACCGGAGGCGGATGCCTCCGGTAGGGCGAATTGTAACGCAAGATCGGGCACGATCCGGCAGATCTCTCACGAGCATCCCCAGCACACGGCGCTCAGATTTCCGTCCCCTGAAAACCGTCGGTACCTTTAGCGATGGGAGCGGGTCGATACAAGCAGAAGGCACCGGTCCTGACACTCGTTGCAAGGTGCCAGCCAACCGGAGAGTTGTATTTGGAAATTTTTTCGATGGCTCCCTTGACTGCAAGCGTCACCCGCACACGCGCGCGCTCCGCGTCGGACAGAGCGAGTCGGCTTCTGCCATAGAGGCCAAATGCACGCGCCAGTTCGCTTGTGAGAATCGCCATCTCCTCTTTTATTTTGGATGCCCGAAAAATGTCGTTAAACCGCTGCGCTTCTTCAAGTTCGTCACGAAGCTCCACCAGTCGATGTCTGTAGGCAGTCTTTGCGCCCTGGTCCAATATCTCGCAGCCATCCGAAGGTGCGAATGACAAATCGTCTCCACTCGGATCCGACTTCCTCCCGTGGCTCTCGAGGTCCGTTACGTGAAACTGACGTCCGGGGTTGTCGATTAATATTCCGAGCAGGCGAACTCCCTTGGAGCCCTTCATGCGGACTATTCTTCCATCCCATGCAATCGTCCAAAATTCGCCCTCGTTGACCAGGGACGCACAGTTTCCGTCTCTATCTGCGCCAGGTCTCGTGCTTACGGAACGAGAATAGATACGATTTATTTCATTTAGCCTTCCAACCTTTTCTTTTGCTCGCTGCAAACTGGAAGAGACAAGGTCGAACGATTCACCAGGACATTTCTCAACCAAAAATTGCATTTGTTCGATAAGCCGGTCCAACTCGCAAACGGAGTCGGACAGGCAGCGCCGGATCTCTTGCCACAAGGATTCCATGTTGCTCCTTCCTTTGAAGATTAACCAATGGAGCGCCCTCATTTGGACATCGCCGAGGATCTTCCGGCCAGAGATCCTCAAACGTCCAAAGAGCCCAATTCTGCTATGCCAACGATACGGTAATAATAACATCGCTTGCGGTTTATTCTGTCAAGACTTGCTGTTTCGACTCTGCCCGCTCTATGGACCGTCTGCGTCATTGGCCTCTTCTTTTTATGCATCTATCCTTATTTGATACGATGCACCAAAAATTAGTTGTCATAGACAACATTTGCTGCATTTAGATAGTTCAAAAACTAACGCTCGTAATCATTTCTTAACCAAAAGACCGCGACAGTCAGTGAGCAGGGTTGGCGGGCGTGGCGAGCGGTGGCGTGCGCCCCGAAAACTCAGCCGAGTGCGGTGGAGTCCGTCGACTGAAGGAAGAAGGGAATATGAAGGCAGCCGACTCGGCGACGAACGGATCATCGGGGTGCTGCGCGAGCATGAGGCAGGCGCGAAGATCGAGGAGGTGTGCGGCCACCACAGGATCTCGAGCGCGACCTTTTACAAGTAGAAAGAGAAGTACGCGGGCTGGAGGTATCTGAGGCACGCCGCCTGAAGATGCTGGAGGCTGAGAATAGCCGGCGCAACAAACTGCTGGCCGAAGCGATGCTGGACAACGCAGCGCTCAAGGACCTGCTCGGAAAAACGTCCGAAGCCCGCGATGCAGAGACAGGCGATGGGCAGGATGATGAAGGCGCCACGGGCTGAATCAGCGGCATGCATAAAACTGATGGGCCTGGATGGCTCGTCGCTGCGCTACCAGCGGAGACGACCGTGGCCCATCGCAGGACAGCGCGGCCGTTTACTCCGCCCAGCGAAGTATCCACCAACGGTGGTCGGGCCCTCGCGGCTGAAGTCGTCACTGGCACTATATCGATCGACTCGATTCAATGATTGGCGGGAAATTGGTGTAAGCCAAGCTCCAATCGTCCCCCGATGGTCCGGGAGACTCAGAAACCGGACAAAATCAAGCACTCAAGATGGTGGAGGTGGGGGGAATCGCCGACGGGATTCGCACTCCTCTACCGGGAAAGTGCCTGATTCTCCTGCACATTGTATTTTTACGCGAGGCGCTTGCCGGCGAATGTGGAAGGCGATTTCGATGAGAGTTCCATAGAGGTGGCCTACGCGGCCCCGCGCGAGGAGTTGCGGAAGGCTCCGACAGCCGACGAACGCAGGCGCTCAAGTCGGATTAACTCGCACCCAGGTGCTTAGGCCTAAAGCTTGGGGGGCGACATCTGCCAGGAATGCAGCAAACTGCGGGCGTTCCTGAATGGCTATGGCCAACCGGGAATGTATCAACGGCGCGGCACCGACGTGCCGCGCCGTTGAGCCCCGTGGTCTGTCGGCCTCGGCGTGGTCGGCCGTGCGGCTAAATGCAAGCAGCGGTGAAACTCTCGAAGAGGCGTCGCTGCGTCAGGTGCACTATAACGGGGCCCGCGTGTTCGACAACCCTCGACGAGGTTCAAACCCGAAGGCGTGATGATTACGAATAGGCTTGAGACCCCGAACGAGCTGAACGATCCTGATAACAGATCAAGTTCGATTCGCCTAGTGGCAGGGGAAACAAAATGGCGATGGGTTCTGCGAGCACGGACGAGCTGCACAGAAAGGGGAATCCCATGCCAGCGTAATGACGCCTGCCTGATTATCTGCGGAACGACCCAGCGCGAGCTTCCAGCAATCCCGCTTGGCAACCTCACTCCAGTAGAATCACTGCTAGCCGAATTCAAACGAGGTCACACCAAAAATTCGCTGCACAGGCAGAGCGGGTTTGGGTCCGTTCACCATGCGAGCGCAACCAAACGACTGATTCCATCCTAACCCTTCAACGATTCGTAGGGCCGCCTCGTTAGGTTCGGGGATGTCCATCAGAACCCTTTCCCCCGCTACGAGGGAGAGCAGGCTGTGAATCAATCGCTTTCCGCACGCGGCGTCATCGGCAAATGCTGGACCAACCTTGTAGCCAGTCCGGCAGGGCCGTATAAAGCCGTAACCAGTCAACTGCTCGTTGTCGATCAAGGCCAAGCCACGCCCGCCGGGTTGCGTAAGCCACGATCGCAGGAATTCCGTGCGACGCGTTTCTACATGCAAACAATCATAGTTATCGATCTTTAAGAACTCGATGCTATCGAGCGGCGCAGCAGCCGGATCAGGTTCTCCCGCAGCCACACCTTCGTACCGCAGGTCGCGATGCATCAGTGCAAAGCCACCCCTCGTATAAAAGGGGACCATTTCAAACACGCCGTCCATCCCAATCGGGGCGTCCGGCCTCACACGCGCTTTTAACCGCTTAAGACGCTCATGCCACAGAATGGTGCCCAAACCCTGACGTCGATATTCGGTCTGAACGATAAAGAGCCCCATAAAGCCTGCGGCCCCGTGATAAGAAATTGTGCACCCGCCACCTATGAGTTCGTTTCCCCGCCGGAGTGCTATGAAGGCTGCCGGATCGAATGTCCAAGCGACCGCTATGTCGTTCAGTCCGGGGTTCCAGCCCTCCTTAGCTGCCCATTCATCGAGAATTCTCGCCTCTTTCTCGGTCATGGCATCGATCACAAAACCGCTTGGAAGGTGCTGGTTCATCGGCAACTCCGCAGTCTTAGATCCGGGGTTCCATTTCCGTGTTGCCCGCTAAGGATTGAAAAAAACTTGCCTTTTGTACACTAAACGCGATTTGGTTGGGTTTCAAATTGATTAATACCGGGATTTCCTTTTTGGCTTTCCAAATCCAACTCGTTCTCTCGTTCTATAGATAGAACGGCTTTCCTCTGCAAGACTCTAGCCTATTTCGGTGCGCAGTGTTCCCAGTAGTATGGGGAGGGGCCGGTTTCGCGTCTGGGGGGGGCTCCCGACCGCTGAGATGCTGTTTTCCCGATCAATTCTGGCGACACTTCCGCCTGCATGTCCGGCGTCGTCATCAAAGTCTGCTCCGCTTTGCGCTCACTTTATTCCGCCGGCGACGGCAGCGCCGCGATTTTCCGCAGCATGCCGGCAAACAGCCGCCGGGTCAGGTGACTCTCCGCCAGCAGCAACCAGTAGTAACGTTCGTGCTTTATCAAACGCCCGCCGGCTTTCACCAACCGCTGCTGCAAGCTTGTTAGCGACCACTTCCCGATTGGCGCGGGGCAGCGCCAGCCGTCGCCACAAGTTCCCAAGGTTATAGGCGATCAGGCTCAGCCACAGCCGCACCTGGTTGGCGCGAAAGCGGTGACAGCTTAGCCGCACCCGCCGAGATGAGCCGATGGCTTCCGCCCTGCCGACCAGCTCTGCATTTTGCCAAATTGATAGATAGTTCACTGAGATAACGGAAATCCGGGATCAATAGTATCGAGGAAAAAACGGCGGCTCGGTTCTCACGGTAGTCCAGCATGTTTCATCGGGCTACGGCACCATATAGGCACCAAGGGAGTAGGCAGTCCTTGGGAACCATCGCATCAGGTGCCGCAGAGCTCGCCGTCTCCAAAGAAGGCCGTCAGTTGGTCGAGGCCGGTTACCGCTAGTGTCGTGTCTCGTAAGTTTATGAGGCGTCGGTCCTCGGCGCCCCAGCGGTTTCCACAGGACATTCGGGTGGATTCTCGCGCACGGTTAAGCCTCGTAGCTAGAGATATTTGCGAGACACGACACTAGCTGGCGGCGGCGCGATGAAGAAAGTGCTTGTTCGGCACAGCTCGGACTTAGACCATACGAGGTGCTGTGGATTTAAGCGGAAATCCCAACAAGGGTTTCGAGTTAGAACCAAGCCGTTCAGGCGGCCGGATAGCTTCATCAGTTTTCGCTTCCTCAAAACGAACGCAATCATCAATCGACTTGTGCGTCTTTCCTCTTGTTGGAATACCGAGCTCAATACGCGATTGGACGGTCCGTGGCGTACAATCCTGCCGCACACGCACTGATAGGCGGTAGAATTGCCCGCCTCTACCGCGGGGCGACGCCGCAATTTTGGGACCGAATGGGCACCGGAGAACCTACCGGCGCGAAAAAAACCAGCAATTACAAGGGAAATATGGTGGAGGCGGGGGGAATTGAACCCCCGTCCGAAAACCGCCGAGCGGTGGCCACTACACGCTTATTCCGCGATTTAATCTCGCCACAGCAACGCCCGCGGACGGGCTGTGCTGCGGCCAGCCACTTTGCGTTTCGGGTGCGCGCCCAAGTGGCCGACGGCGTTTCCCTAGCCCACTGAATGACGCCCCGACCCGCTGCCATGGGCGAGCAGCGGCGGGACGCTAGCGGCCCTTAGGCCGCCAGAGCGTAACCGTTATTGTCTGCGGGTAAATTTCGCAGTCTGTTTGTTTAACGGGATAACAGCACCCCGGCGTGCGACCACGGCCTTCTTGTTTCCGTCGAACCCGGTTCGCCCCCACATGGGCAAGCCTTGCGACTCGCGTCAGCCGTTACGCTACCTCTAATGTAAGGACTGCGCGCGCCGCGCGCAATCGCGCGTTGCGCAAGAACGGGGCGCGCCCAGGCCACGCAATCGCGGTCGCGCGCGCCCGTTTGGCGCGGGCCCGAGTTCGTGTAGCCTAGAACGTCAAGCGAAAGCGAAACCGCGTCCTGCACGTGCCCCGGATTTGCCCTACGCGTGCCCAACGCAGCGCCAAACGATGGCAAAACGAATCCTCGGCATCTCCGCCTATTATCACGATAGCGCGGCCGCGCTCGTGTGCGACGGCGAAATCGTGGCGGCCGCGCAGGAAGAGCGTTTCACGCGCAAAAAGCACGACGCCGCCTTTCCCCATCGCGCCGCCGCCTGGTGTCTCGGCTCGGCGGGCTTGCGCATGGAGGACCTCGATTCGATCGTCTTCTACGACAAGCCGTGGGTGAAGTTCGAGCGCATGATGGAGACCTACCTGGGTTACGCGCCGCGCGGCCTGGGATCGTTTCTGACCGCGATGCCGGTCTGGCTCAAGGAGAAACTCAACCTGCGCTCGGCGCTCAGGCGCGAACTCGCCGCGCTCGACGGCGGCAAGCTCAACGACCTTCCGCCGCTGCTCTTCACCGAGCATCATCAGGCCCACGCCGCTTCCGCATTCTTCGCCAGCCCCTTCTGGCGCGCCGCCGTGCTGTGTCTGGACGGAGTGGGCGAGTGGGCGACGACCTCGCTATGGCTGGGCGAGGGCAACCGTCTTACCCCGCAGTGGCAGATCGATTTTCCGCACTCGCTCGGCCTGCTCTATTCGGCCTTCACCTACTACACCGGCTTCCGGGTGAACTCGGGCGAGTACAAAGTGATGGGCCTCGCGCCGTATGGCGAGCCGCGCTACGTCGGCGCGATCCTCGACCATCTGATCGACGTGAAGCCCGACGGCACGTTTCGCCTCAACACCGAATACTTCAACTACATCACCGGTTTGACGATGACCAACGCGCGCTTCGACGCGCTCTTCGGCGGGCCGCCGCGAAAGCCCGAATCGCCGCTGACGCAGCGCGAGATGGACCTTGCGGCGTCGATTCAAAAGGTCACCGAGGACGTGGTCTCGCGCCTGGCGCTGACGGCGCGGCGCGAGCTTGACGCCGACTATCTTTGCCTGGCGGGCGGCGTCGCGCTCAACTGCGTCGCCAACGGCCGCCTGCTGCGCGAGGGCACCTTCCGCGACGTCTGGATCCAGCCCGCCGCGGGCGACGCGGGCGGTGCGATCGGCGCGGCGCTGGCCGGATGGCATCTGTACGGCGACGCGCCGCGCGAGGTCGACGGTGACGATCGGATGCACGGCTCCTTCCTGGGCCCGAGCTTCGGCGAGGCCGAGATAAAGGACGCCCTCGACGGCGCCGGCGCACGCTACCGGCGTCTGCCCGAGGCCGAGTTGCTCGAATCGGTGGCCGCGATGCTGGCCGAGGGCGCGGTGGTCGGATGGTTCCAGGGGCGGATGGAGTTTGGGCCGCGCGCGCTCGGCAACCGCTCGATCCTCGGCGACCCGCGCAACACGAAAATGCAATCGGTGATGAACCTCAAGATAAAGTACCGCGAGTCGTTCCGGCCCTTCGCCCCGGCGGTGCTGGTCGAGCGCGCCGCGGAATATTTCGAGCTCGATCGGCCGAGCCCCTACATGGCGCTGGTCGCCAACGTGCGCGAAGATCTGCGCCGGCCCATGAGCGAGGAGCAGCACCGGCTGTTCGGTATCGACAAGCTCAACGTGCCGCGCTCGAGCATCCCGGCCGTCACCCACGTTGACTACTCGGCGCGGATCCAGAGCGTCGACGCGCGCACCAATCCGCGCTTTCATCGGCTGATCGAGCGCTTTGCCGCGCGCAGCGGATGCGCCGTGCTGGTCAACACCTCGTTCAACGTGCGCGGCGAGCCCATTGTGTGCACCCCCGAGGACGCGTACCGATGTTTCATGCGCACCGAGATGGATGCCCTGGTGCTCGAGGACTTCGTGCTGGCCAAGGCCGACCAGCCCGAGCGTCCGCGCGACGAGAGCTGGAAGCGCGAGTTCGAGCTCGACTGACGAATTGGCGATGGAGCTCAAGACGGGGGGGCGGCCGCCCAAAGCGGAGCTGCGCAATTTCGGGCTGGTGCTGGGAGCGCTGTTCGCGGCGCTGTTCGGAGTGCTGCCCCTGCTACGCCATCGCACGCCGCCGCGGTGGCCATGGATCGCCGCCGCGGTGCTGTGGCTGGCGGCGCTTTTGTGGCCGCGCGGTCTCACGTGGCTGCATCGAGGGTGGACGCGGCTGGGGCATGCGCTGGGATGGTTCAACACGCGGGTGATCCTGACCCTGATTTTCATGATATTGATCACCCCGTTCAGTTTCGTTATGTGGGTTTTCGGCCGCGACCGGATGAAACGTGGCTTCGACCCCAAGTGCGAGAGTTACCGGGTGCCGAGCCCGCCGCGTCCGCCGCAAGGGATGGAGAAGCCGTTCTGAGGTGGTTGCCTGCCTGCTGGAGTGAGCCTGACCATGCTGGATTTGCTGAAAGACCTGTGGGGGTTTGCGAGCGAACGCAAGAAGTTCTGGCTGGTGCCGCTCATCGGCACGCTGCTGGTCCTGAGCGTGTTGATCGCGATCGCCGAGTTCTCCACGGTCGCCCCGTTCATTTATACGCTGTTCTAGTCATGTGAGTGGGTTCGAGCGGTCGAAGAACGGTTACGCGCGGGGAGGACCGCGCGAGGACGCTTCGACTCCGGCGGCCTCCGCGCAGGATGACTGAAGAGGATGAGGCGCATAGCAGACCGATGAGTAGAAAAAAGCGCATTGCCGCCGATCTCGCGCTGGCGTTGGCCGGTGTGGCGATCGCATTCCTGGTGGCCGAGGTCGCCGTGCGTGTGACCGGTCTGGCCAAGGTCAGCCTCTACACGTGGGACGCGTATCGCGGATGGGGCCTCAAGCCGGGAGCTTCCGGATGGCAGCGTGACGAGGGCGCGGGCTTCGTCAGCGTCAACAGCACCGGCTTTCGCGGTCCCGAATGGACGATCGCGAAGCCGCCGGACACGCTGCGGATAGCGGTGGTCGGCGACTCCTACACCGAGGCGCCGCAAGTCGCCTACGATCAGACCTTCTGCGCGGTGGCCGAGCACGCGCTTGGCGGATGCAAAGGGCTGGGCGGCAAAAAGGTCCAGGTGATGGACTTCGGAATCGACGGCTACGGCACGGCGCAGGAGTTGATCACGCTGCGCCGGCACGCGTGGCAGTATTCGCCCGATATGGTGGTGCTGGCTTTTTTTTCGGGCAACGATATTCGCAACAACTCGACGGTGCTGGAGGGCGACAAGTGCCGCCCGTTCTACGTCTATCAGGGCGATCGGCTGGTGTTGGGCGGGCCGTTCGAGCGCTCGCGCTGGTTCCATTTCTCGTGCATGATGCGTTTCGAATCGCGCCACTCGCAGGTGCTCAACCTGATCGGCGACGCCAAGAGCGACATCCGCTCGAAGATAAAAGCGATGGAGGCCCGGCGTCCGTCGGCCGCCGCGCCCACGCCCGCGGCGCGCACGACGGCTGGCGGCTTCACGCCCGTCGCCGCCAAGCAGCCGTCGCCGCTCAAGCGCGAGGCGGGACTCGATGACAACATCTACCGTCCGCCGGTGACGCCGGTGGCGCGCGACGCGTGGCGGGTCACCGAGGGGCTCATCACGATGATGGCGCGCGAGACGGCGGCGCATCATGTGCCCCTTCTGGTGGTGACGCTCGCCAATCCGCCGCAGATCTATCCGTGGCCGACCGTGCGCGGCTACTACATGGCGACCTACCGCTCGACCGACATTTTCTATCCCGACGAGCGCATCAAGGCGCTCGGCGAGCGCGAAGGCTTCCAGGTGCTGAACCTGGCGCCACCGATGCAGGCCTACGCCGACGAGCATCATGTGTTCCTGGCCGGCTTCAAGAACACCAAGCTCGGGTTGGGCCACTGGAACGCCAACGGTCACAAGATGGCGGGCGAGCTTATCGCGGAGAAGATTTGCGCGATGCTGTCGGCGGGCGAGTCTGCGGCCGCCGCTCGCTGAGCGGCGGCGACCGATCCATCCAGACGTTGCGGAGAGATCGGGACGGAGCAAGCGCCACAAAACGTGGGGCTTGCGGAGGCGTCGCTTGCCTCTTAAGGTTTTGACGGGCAGGCTGCCTCGATGCCGAATGGGGGAGGGCACGACAGGTCATGTTCGAATCAAAAGCGATCGACTCAAAAGCGATCGATCTAAAAAGGACGAAGGCAAGCCGCAGGCACAATCCGCGTAATCCGATAGTCGCGCTGACGGCCGCCCTGGGGATGCTCGCGTTGACTACGACCGCGCGGCCCCAGGCAACTGCGCAGCCAACCCCTCAGGCTACCGGGGAAGCCAGGCACGCCAAGCCGGCGAAGCACGTCAAAGATGCGAAGCGGGCCGAAAAGCGCCGCGTCATTCACGTCACGATCGGCAAGGGCGAGACTTACACCATCAGCGGCCTCGAAAAGGGCGCCAAGACCGACTCGAAGGCGGGCAAGAATCCCAACGCGCTCACCATACAGCCTCAGCCGTCGGGCGACATCGTACTGCTCGGCACCGAAGGCGGCAGCTGGAACATCGACGCGACGCTCGCCAGCGGCGAGAAGGTCAGCTACGAGGTGAAGGTGAAGGCGCAGACGCCGCCAATCAATTCGCTCACTCCCGGCTCCGCTCCGACCGCGATCGGTCCGTGACGGCGGCCATCGCAACCCCGCACCTCATCGATTCATCGACGCAAGTCGGCGGCTGCCGCGCGGCCCGGTCGAGCCGGAGGATTTTCCCCGCGCCGGCGATGCCGTATTAATTGACGGTGGCGTTGCGCGACGTCTTTACGCCGAGACCCCGAGTGCTATTTGTCGGGATCAATCCCAGCTTGCGCTCCGAGGCGGTCGGCCATCACTTTGCCGGTCCCGGCAATCCGTTCTGGCGGTTGCTGCACGCGGCGCGGCTCGTACCGGTCGAGCTGACGCATACGGAGGACGGCCGGCTTGCCGAATTCGGCCTCGCCCTTACCAACCTCTGCCCCCGCGCCACCCGCGCCGCCGCCGAATTGGGCCGTGCCGAGATCGAGCGCGGCAAACGACGGCTTGTGGCCAAGATCGGGCGGCTAAGACCCGAGGTCGTCGCCTTCGTCGGAGTGACCATCTACCGCGATTTCTTTGGCAAGCCGCCATCAAGGACTCCGGGCAAGCCCACCACGACGGCCGCGAGCGCCGGAGCGGGGGCCAAGACCGAGCTGATTTGTGGCGCAAGGATTTTCGTGCTGCCCAATCCCAGCGGTCTTAACGCAAGCTTTCCAGGCTTCAAACACAAGCTGGTATGGTTCGAGCGGCTGCGCGAGTTCGTCGATTCGATTCCGCCCTTCTCATCCCACACCTAACCGCGGCTCGCGTGCGGAGCTGTTTCCCGCGGCCCCAATGTATCTCCGATCTTCTGGTCCCTGCGGACACAGTTCGCGAGTCGCGCTTCGCGCCGAGATCTCCGACCCGAAGCGGTGCATTGCGGAATTTGTCTTTATTGTTGCCGCTTTTCGTCGGTTTCGCCGCGCCCGGCGACTTCTCGGCGTGAGGAGGCACGGAGGAGGCACGGAAGAGGCACGATTGATGCGTTTACAATAACGGGCCACGGGTCTCACCCAAAAACAGGCCGCAGGGAGGACACCAGATGAAATTCGGCATGCTCCACCTTTTCGAAAATCCCATCGACAGGACGGAACATCAGATCGTCAAGGAGCAGCTCGATCTTATGCGGGCGGCGGAGGACTTCGGTTTCGATTCCGTCTGGCCCGCGGAGCATCACTTCACCGAGTACGGCTATTGCGCGTCGCCGGCGGTCACGCTGGCGGCGATCGCCGCCGTGACCAAGCGGATTCGCCTCGGCACCGGGATCGTCGTGCTGCCCTTTCACAATCCGATTCGCGTGGCCGAGGACTTCGCGATGCTCGACCTGATGAGCGACGGACGGGTGGACCTCGGCGTCGGCCGCGGCTACCAGCCGGTCGAGTACCGCGGTTTCCAGGTCGACCAGGAAAAATCGCGCGGCATTTTCAGTGAGGCGCTCCAGGTGATTGTCCAGGCGTGGACGCAGGAGCGGGTCAATTTCAAGGGCGTCCATTTCAACATCGTGGACCAGCCGGTGCGCCCCAAGCCGCTCCAGAAGCCCCATCCGCCGATCTGGGTCGCCGGAATCACCGACGCCACCTTCGCCCTGGTCGGAAAGCTCGGCTGCAACCTGCTATGCGCGCCGGTGTTCGGCTTCCAGGGCAAGAGCGCCGAGAAATTGCTCGACGACTACCGCACGGCACTGCGCGAAGGGGGACATGACCCGGCAAGCAGGGAAATCGCCGCCCTGACCATGGTCTATTGCGGCGAGACCACCGAGCAGGCGCGGCGTGATTTCGGTGAGCGCGTGATGTGGTACTACCGCACGATCGCGAAGTACGTCGCCCCGCCGCCGAGCGAGCGGCCGATCAAGAGCTACGAACTCTATGCCAAGACCCGCGAGTTGGCGGAGACGATCACCTGGGAGAAGCTGCTCGAGGCCGGCGCGGTCATCTGCGGCGACCGCGATCATTGTATCGAGCAACTGGCCAAGATCGAGAAGGCGTACGGGGTGAGCCAGATTCTATGCTGGACGCGGCTCGGCGGGCTCGATAGCCGCAAGGTCACCCGGAGCATGGAGCTGATGCAGAAGTATGTGATGCCGCATTTCCAGCGCAGCGAAAAACGGGCCGCCTAAGGTGCGTACTCCCCCCGCGCAAGGCCGGTGGTGGGGCTGACGCCGCGCGGGCGATGAAATGCAAAGGGGCCGGCGATTTGCGCCGGCCCCTTCTTCCCCCCTTTCGGAACGTATCTCCCGCCTGCCCCTCTTCAAACCTGTCCTAGATCGGATGACCGTGCGCCGCGCCTGGAGTTACCCGGCAACGCTGAAGTTGGTTCGGCGCTTCCACTCGGCAGCGTCGATCGCGCCCTCGACCAGGGCCGAGCAGTCGATGCACAGCAGTCGCAGGGTTTTCGATTCGACCGGCGATGGCCGATCCGATTCGTCGTCTACCGCGACCACGAAACGGGCCGGCAAATGATCGCCGGCGCGCTGGCAGAGCTCGCATTGCACCCAATCGGGCGCGCGCCTGAATGAGAGACGCTTTTTGAAGATCGTGCGATCCACGCTCATTTTGACCGCTCATTCAATGGCGGAGCGCGCTCTTTGTTTGGGCGGTAAAGACGCCCTTCGCCCCTGACTGCGCTCGGTTAGTCCCGCCCGCAAACTCCTTGCGATGCTTTGAGCATACCGCGTGCCACGAGGTACAGTTGGCAAAAGCGAGTTAACCCATTCCCCTCTTAGCACTGCGCGCGGCGTCGCAACTTGGCTGTGGCCCCGGCGCAACATCGCAGCGCCCACCAGTCCGGCTTGGTGCGGCCTGTCTGCCGCGGCTGAATCGGGCCACCAAAAACGGGCTCTCTCCGGCCCGCTTAGCCTGTGCCGCCGAGAGTTTTGCGGGGCCGCTAAAACGCTCAGATATGCCTCATTTAGCTAGATAAGGTTGCATTAGAGCAACATGAAAAGACAGATTCGCTACACTTTAATCATCCTCAATCATTCTTATCTAGGCTGAAATAGGCAATATTAGGCAATTTTTCTCTATGGTATGACAATTGCTGGTATTGAGACTGGCGTCCGACGAATCTTTTTCGCCTGACTGAAGGAATGGAGCAGAGCCAAATCAAGGGGTTTTTGTTGAATCGAATTGCTCAAGTGATGGAAAGTCTGATTGCAAACTCGGGGGCGTACGGGACCGATGGCGACTGGCTCGATCTCGGCCTGATGGGCCGCGCCGGAGAGGTTGGCGAGATGGTGCTCAAGTCCGCCGCGATGGCCGACTTGATGCGGCTGCTCGCCCGCTTAAGCGCCCATCGCACGACCGTTTTGATCCATGGCGAATCGGGTACCGGCAAGGAATTGGTGGCGCGGGCGGTATGGAACCTGCGCCCGGAGCCGCGCGGCCCTTTCGTAACGTTCAATTGCTCCAACCTGGTCGAGACGCTGGTCGAATCCCAGCTTTTCGGTCACGTCAAGGGCGCTTTTACCGACGCCCGTGAGGATTCGCAAGGCTACTTCAGGGCAGCCGAGGGCGGAGTGCTGTTCCTCGACGAAATCGGCGAGTTGCCGATGGGCCTGCAGGCCAAGCTGCTGCGTGCCGTCGAATACCGCGAAGTTCAGCCGGTCGGGTCGACGCGGACTTGCAAGGTTGGCGTGCAGATAGTGGCGGCGACCAACCGCGACCTGCGCAAGGCGGTGGAGGAGGGGCGTTTTCGCGCCGATCTGTTTTACCGCCTCAACGTCGCCTCGGTGGTGGTGCCGCCGCTGCGCGAGCGACTCGAGGCGATCGACGCGCTGGTCAGCCGTTTCGTCGAGCGCTGCAATCGCGAGTTCGGCACCAGCGTCAGATTCATCTCGCGCCGCGCCATGGAGTGTCTGCTCGGCTACGGATGGCCGGGCAATGTGCGCGAGCTGGAGCACGCGATCCGTTGCGCGTTGCTGCTCGCCGACACCGACCGTATCGATCTTGAAAGTCTTCCCGGTGACGTCCTGGATGCGCAACCGCCTTCCAATCCGGGCGTCCCCAGGACGGTTGCGTCCCCCTCTCCGCAACCCGTCGGGGCCGGCCCGGCGCATGCCTCGGCGCCGGTCCGGTCCACACCCTCTTCGCTGCGCGAGCTCACACGCGACGCGCTGGTGAGCGCGCTCAGCCACGCGCGCGGCAATCGGCAGCGCGCCGCGCGGATTCTCGGCGTCTCGCGCACCACGCTCTACCGGATGCTCGTGCGCTATGGCCTGGAGAGCTTCGGGCGTGAGGGGGACGACGGCTTCGCGCCGCGTCCAGCCGGGCTCAGGCTGGTGAAGGCGTAATTTTTTCAACCGGGCGGCCATCGTGGATATTCCAACCAATAGCCCCGCGACCGATACGACGGCCGCCAAGGCGGGCCATCAGACGCGCCGCCACCGCGGCTTCGGCACTCCGCTTCCACGCTGGGTCCGGATTTTGGTCGCGAGCGTGATGCTGACCACGGGTGCGGCCGGGCTGGTCACCCAGGATCTCTTTATGCGCTGGGAGATGCAGGCACGTTTGCAGGTCGATGCCACCCGTGTGGCCATCGCCGGCGCCGTCCTGCTTCCCGGCGCACCTGAGCGTGCAGCGTTGGCCGCGGCTCATTCGGCCGCGCTCTGCGGGCTCACCCGATCGGAGGTTGTCCATGCCGGTTCGGCGTCGGACCGGATGTCGTTCGAGGTGACGCTGCATCGCACCGCGCCATTGCTGGTTCTCCGGCTATTTGGCCTCTCCGGTCTGAGCGTGACGGCGACGGCCAGAGTGCATCCGCACGCCCCGCGACGCCGGGCGGATGGCTCGATGGTCCTCTCGGGGCTTGACGCTTTCGCGCCGCGGTTCAACGCTCTCGATGCGGCCTTAAGCAAGGCTGCGTCAATCAAGGCGGCATCAAGGCCAATTGCCGTTGTCCGACCAAAAAGGCTCTCTCCCCACCCGGTGCTGCGGTGGCAAGCAACCTGACCTGTCCGACTTGCCGCTGCGGGCCGGGAACCCTCTGCGGCTCCCGGGAGCATGTCTCGTCCGCACTTTACTAAGCTGGCAGGAAATGCAATTGAGGAAGCACCGGTCCTGCCGGTAACCCGATCAATCCAAATCAGCGCGTCCGGAGCGTGATCGTTCCGACGAGGTGCGGAGAAAGAGCATGTGTCGAGCTCTCACTACCCTCGTGCTGGCGCTTGCGGTCGGTGCCGCAGCAACTTCCCCGGCCATCGCACAGAGCGCTTTCTCGCGAACCGGCGGGGAAGTCGCGTCGGATTTTAAGTATCTCGTCAACAACGTCGCCGATGATGCTATCGACGTGGCGACCTCTCCGCTGTACGTCGGCGAAGCGGGCGAGGTCCTGGCCTCGCCGAGGTTTTACCTGGTCGTGGGCGGGGCAGGGGCGCTGTGGGGAGGTTCATTTGCGCTCGACCAGACGATGCGGAGCCATCTCCGTTCGATGTCGTCGTCGGACGCCGACCTGCTGCAGAACATCAGTTATGCGAGCGTCAGCGGCGGCACGGCCTTGCTCTACGGCTATGGGCTTTACGCTGGCGATGCCCGTGCGCGACACTATGCCCTGACCGCGGGTGAAGGGGCTGGAATCGCGACGCTGCTCGATATCGGCATCAAAGCCGCCTTTGGACGGCAGAGACCCAGTCAGAGTTCGAGCCATACCGCGTTTTTTCACGGCGGGCAGTCCTTTGTGTCGGGAGATGTGACGCCGATGTTCGCATTGGCCGCGGGAGTCAGCGAATACTACGACAACCGATGGTATATCGCGGCGCCGGTCTACTCGCTTGCGCTGCTCGACGGATTCGGACGGATGGGTCATGACGCACATTGGTTCTCCGACGTTGTCGGCGCGGCTCTCCTGGGCGTCGCGACCACCGAACTCTTTATCTACCTTCACAGGAAGCACGAGGAAGATCCGAGCGGCTTCAAGATTTTCGCGATGCCGGCGCCGATTGTGAGTCCCCGCAACCAGCTGTCCGGTGCGCCAGCCGGATTGGGAATAGCCTTTAGCTGGTGATGCCGACGACCGGAGCAGAGGAGCGAAATAGGATGTCCGATCTCGGGTTCACCCACGTGGCGTTGAGCGTGCGCAATCTCGCCGAGAGTCTCGCGTTCTACGCAAAGTACGCGCGCATGCGGACCGTGCATCAGCGCGTCGACGCCGACAGCGGGATCGCCGTGGCGTGGATGACCGACGGCACCCGGCCATTCGTGATCGTGCTTGCGCAGTGGCCGGAGCCTCGCGACTTGCCGCTCGGCCCGTTCGGCCATCTGGGCGTCGGATGCGAAAGCCGCGAAGAGGTCGACCGGCTATGCGACCAGGCGCGTGCCGAGGGACGGCTCCGCGGCGGTCCCTCGGATACCGGCTATCCGGTCGGCTACTGGGCCTATATCGCAGACCCCGACGGCAACAATCTCGAGGTTTCCTACGGCCAGGAAATCGGCCTGACCGTCGAGCACGCGGAGCCCCGACCGCCCCGTCAGTAACCGCCGCCAGGGCCGGGCGCGGGCGCCATTTCCGGCGCGGGGCGCATGCCGGGCGGCGGCACTTGGGCTCCCGAAGGAAGTTCGGTCTGTTCCTGTATCTGCGCCGGCATGACCTCGGCCGGCGCGAGCGCCTTGCCGGCGGGTCCCGCGCCCATCACCATGGGGCTCACCATCGGCGTAACGGCTATGGGCTGGTGCGCCTCGCCCAAATTTGGCAGGTAGGCGGTCGCGGGCGCCGGACTCCGCACGATCGCCTCGCCGATTTCCTGCCGCTCGATCAGACGCCACACGTTGTAAGGGCCGGGCGGATGCACCTGGCCGAGGTCGACCGGGCTTTGCCCGACCATCACCGCGCTTACGATAACCGCGCCATGCATGCCGCGCAGATCATAAACGCCCTGCGGCAGCATGATCGAAAATGCGCCATCGGCCTGGGTCCGCAGGGTATAGATGTTCCCGCTGACGCGCCCCTGGAAATGCAGGTCATGGTCCGCCAGCGATCCGGCCGCGGGCGCGGCCAGCACGCCCGTCACCACGGTGGACATCTGCCTGGTGACGGTTTCGGGCGGCGCCATCGCCGCCACGTTGCGCTCCGCGAGTTCGGACGGTTCGCCGGAATGCGCCGCCGCATTCGCGGCCCGGGCGCCGATCGCCAGCGCAATCGCCAACTCTGTGGTGACGAACGCGATCGCGACGAAGGCCATCGCGATCGCCGCCGCCGCAACCTGGGCGGCGATTATTTTCGGCCAGCGCATTCTCGAATCCACCATCGTATGTCGTTCCTGAAAGTCCGCTTAAGTTCCGCCTGAACTTTGTCCGAAGCCAGCCCGTCGTTTGATGAAATATGGCCCACATCCTATGCTGAATCAAAGCGGGGCCAAGCAAAAGCGCATCGGGGGGCAATTCACACGATGAAAAAGGCAACTCTCTATCACAACCCGGGTTGAGGGAATTCACGCGGCGCGTTGGAATTGCTGCGCGCGCAAGGTGTCGAGTTCGACACCGTCGAGTATCTTAAAACTCCACTTCATCGCACCACGCTCGAGCGCATCCTCGCGATGCTCGATACGCCGCCTGCCGAACTGGTGCGCAAGGATCGCCGTTTCGAGGAACTGGGGCTGAAGGCCGAGCACTACGTCTCGGCCGAGGCCGTGGTCGCGCTGCTGCTGAAGCATCCGGAGCTGATGCAGCGTCCGATAGTCGTCAAGGGCTCCAAGGCGGTGATAGCGCGTCCGCCCGAGCGCCTGCTCGCGCTGCTGGGAGTGGTCCGTTAGCAGGGCTTGGCCCGTTAGCAGAGTTTGGCTATGAGGGCTTGGCCGCGGCCGCCGCGTACCGCGCCTGGGCTCCGGGAGCAACCTTGGTCACCCGACCGCTGCGGATGCATCGCGTGCAAACCAGGATTCGCTTGACGCCGCTGCGACCGGCCGCCGCGCGCACTTCCTGCAGGTTGGGCTGCCATCGGCGCTTGGTCTTGTTGTTGGCGTGGCTTACGTTATTGCCGACCGAGGGGCGTTTTCCGCAAATCGCACAGGTTCGCATCTGTTGTTCCGCTTGATTGACGATAGATTGAGGATCGATTCGATTGACTGGCTGAATCCGGGCCGCGAGCATTCACCATAGCCGCTTGAGCGGCGGGATAAAAGGGTTCCCGTCCCCGGGGGCGAGCAAGCATCCCCGGGCAGGTATCCCAAGGAGGGTATTCCACGATGGCCATCTTGTTGGACGGCAAGGTTGCGCTGATTACCGGCGCGGGCTCGGGTATCGGGCGCGCCACCGCGCTTATTTTCGCCCGCGAAGGCGCGAAGCTGATGCTCTCCGATATCGTGGCCGAGGGCGGCGAGGAAACGCTGCGGATGGTCAAGCGGGCGGGCGCCGAGGCGGGTTTCGTGCGCACGGACGTATCCAAACTGGCCGAGGTCGAGGCGCTTGTCGCCAAGGTCATCTCGACCTGGGGCCGAATCGATTGCGCGTTCAACAATGCCGGGATCGACGGCAGGATGGGCAAGGTAACCGAGTGCACCGAGGAAAACTGGAACCGCACGATCGCGGTCAACCTGAGCGGCGTGTTCTTTTGCATGAAGGCCGAAATTCCGCACATGCTGCGCCAGGGCGGCGGCGCGATCGTCAACACCGCCTCGGTCGCCGGGATTACCGGCTCGCCGGGGCTTCCGGCCTACGTGGCGAGCAAGCACGGCGTGGTCGGGCTGACGCGCGCGGCGGCGATCGAGTACGGGCGCGAGAAAATCCGGGTCAATTGCGTATGCCCGGGGCCGATCCGCACCCCGATGCTCGGCCGCCTGCTGACCGGCCGCCCCGAGATGGAACAGCGGTTCGCCTCCGCCGAGCCGCTCAAGCGCCTGGGCGAACCGGCCGAAATCGGCGAGGCGGTCGCATGGCTGTGCTCGGACGCGGCGTCCTACGTCACCGGCCATGCGATGCCGGTTGACGGTGGATATATGGCGAAATGAGCGCTGCGGCGGCGCTTGAGTCGGCCGCGCAAACATTCCATTGTTTTGGCATCGCTTGGTAGTCGTGTCGGAGGACGGGGCCTGGGATGGCGGAGCGGCGGATCCATATTCTCCCCGAGCAGGTTGCGAGCCAGATTGCGGCGGGCGAGGTGGTCGAGCGGCCGGCCTCGGCGCTCAAGGAGCTGGTCGAGAACTCGCTCGACGCCGGCGCCGGGGCGATAAGCATCGAGATCGAGCGCGGCGGTGCCGGGCTTATCGCGGTCGGCGACGACGGCTGCGGGATGGGCCGCGAGGACGCTATTCTCTCGCTGCGCCGTCATGCGACGTCCAAGATTCGCGACGCCGCCGACCTCGCGGCGATCCGCACGATGGGCTTTCGCGGCGAGGCACTGGCCTCGATCGCGAGCGTTGCGCGGATGCGGATGGTCACGCGGCGAACGGCCGATCTCGCCGGAGTCGAAATCGCCGCCGCCGGCGGCGAAATCTCGACCACGCGCGAATGCGCCGCCGCCACGGGCACCCGAATCGAGGTGCGCGAGCTTTTTTTCAACACCCCGGCGCGGCTCAAGTTCTTAAAGACGCTCGCCACCGAGCAGGGCGCCGCGGCCGAGGTCATCGCGCGCCTGGCGATCGCCCATTGGCGCGTCGCCTTCAAGCTCGTCGCCGAGGGGCGGGTCGTGTACGACCTTCCACGCACGGCGTCGGTGCTCGAGCGGATGCGCCAGCTTTACGGAGCGAAGGTCGCTTCCCGGATGCTGCCCTTCGATTCCGAGCGCGCCGGGGCGCGCGTCTTCGGCCTCGCCACCATCAGCCATGACTCCTATCCGACGCCGCGGATGGTCTTCACTTTCGTCAACCGGCGCGCGGTGCGCGACCGCGTGCTCCAGCGCGCGGTCGTCCAGGCCTACGACACGTTGATCCCGCGCGGGCGCTATCCGGCCACGGCCGTGTTCGTCGAGATGCGCCCCGAGGACGTCGACGTGAACGTTCATCCGATGAAGACCGAGGTGCGCTTTCGCAATTCGGGCGCGGTCTTCGAGGCGGTCTACCATGCTTTGCGCGCCAGACTCGCGGACCAGACCGCCGATCAGACGACAAACGTTGCGGCGGGAGCCGGCGCGCCGTCCGCCGCCGTGGCCCCGCAGCTCATCGGAGCGCCGGCCTTACATCCGGAAGCTTCCGCGGACGCGGCGCGGGCGCTGCGCCTGGTGCCCGACGCGCCGGCGCCCGCGCGCGCCGAGCAGCGCGCGCTGGGTCTCGGCGTGCCGGGTCCCAAATGGACCTCGAACGCGGCGGCCGAAGCCACCGCGCTCTACGACGCGTCCGCCGGCGGTGAGCCGGCCGCGGCGCCGGGAGCGGCCGCGGTGGCGCCGGCCACCCCCTCAATTCCGGCCATCGGCGGCGGGCAGGTCGTCCCGCTCCTCCGTCCCGGCGAGAGACATATCCCGATGTATTCGCGCTTGCGCATCGTCGGCCAGCTCTTCGCCGGTTACATCGCGCTCGAGAGCGACGACGGCCTCATCCTGGTCGACCAGCATGCGGCGCACGAGCGCGTGACCTTCGAGAAGCTGCGCGCGGAGCTCCGCGCCGGCGGTATCAGGGTACAGGCGATGCTCACACCCGTGCCGATCGAGCTCAATCCCGCGCGCGCCCCGCAGGTCCATCAGGCGTTGAGCGAGTTTCGCGCGATGGGTTTCGACCTCGAGCCGTTCGGCCCGGCGACGCTGCTGCTCAAGGGCGCGCCCGCGGTCTTCGGCGCCGACGGCGGTGCGCGGCTGCTGATCGAGATGATCGACGCGATGGGCGAAGACGGTTTTCGCGGCGACGGTTTGCGGCCGGGGAACACCACCGCCTTCGAGGATTTGTTGAAACAACTCGCCTGCCACGGCTCGGTGCGGGTCGGGCGCGTGCTCAGGGAACCCGAAATCTCGGCGCTGCTCGAGGAACTCGACCGCACCGAGTTCAAAACCAACTGCCCACATGGCCGCCCGGTCCATATCCAATGGGGCCGCGGGCTTATCGAACGGATGTTCCGCCGGTAAAGTGAAGCGGATATTCGAGGGGAGACTATTCCGTGCGTCGTAGGGCAATAGGACTGATGTTTATAACGCCTGCTTGTTCAGGAGAGCTTTGCGCAACTCGCACGGGCGCTTTTATAACCTCTCCTTGTCCAAGGAGAGGTCGCCGCGAGCGTCGCGAGCGGCGGGAGAGGTCGGTCTGAATTTCGTTAGGTCACAGGAACTTCGAGCGGGGCGCGAAAATCGAGTTCAGGACCTCTCCCTGGCCCTCTTCTTGGACAAGGAGAGGGGATTGGAAGGGGCGGCAATCGATGGCGACCAGGCCGCGCCGGCGAAGCCCGCGGCGGACGCAATCCGGGTCGGTTTGATCGTGGGGCCGACCGGCGTCGGCAAGTCGGCGGTCGCGATGGCGCTCGCCGAGCGGCTTGACGCGGAAATCGTCAACGCCGACTCGCGCCAGATTTACCGTGGGATGGATATCGGCACGGCCAAGCCGGACGCCGGGGATCGCCGCCGCGTGCCGCATCATCTTTTTGACCTCCGCGCGATCGACGAGCCGATCGACGTGGCGGAATTCCTGAAACTCGCGCGCGCGGCGATTGCCACGATCGCGTCGCGTGGCCACAACGCGATCGTGGTCGGCGGCAGTGGCCTCTATCTGCGCGTGCTGCGCGGCGGAATCTTTGCCGGGCCGCCCGCCGCGCCGGAGGTGCGCCGCGAACTCGAGGCGCTGGCGGCCGAGCACGGAGTCGAATACCTCCACGCGCGCCTGGGCGAAGTCGACCGGCTCTCCGCCGAGCGCATCGGCCATCGCGACCTCTACCGCATCGTGCGCGCGCTCGAGGTTTTCCGGCTGACGGGCCAGCCGATAAGCGCCCATCAGCGGAGCCATCGATTTGCCGCGCGCGAGTACGAGACGCTGACGGTGGGCCTCGCGATGGAGCGCAAGCGCCTGTACGAATCGATCGACCGGCGCTTCGACGAGATGGTCGCGCGCGGCCTGGTGGACGAGGTGCGCGCGCTGCTCGAGGCCGGATGCGATCCCGGGGCGGCGCCGCTTGGCACCGTCGGCTATCGGCAGATCGCCGCCGCGGTGCGCGGCGAGATGACGCTCGGAGAGGCAATCGAGCTGGCCAAGCGCGACACGCGCCGGCTGGCCAAGCGCCAGCTCACCTGGTTTCGCGCCGATCCCGAGATCGTGTGGGTTGACGCCGAGCGCGGGGCGCAGCAAGCTTTGAGGTTGCTGGAGGCATTTTTCGCCCGCCCGCGGACGGCAGGCGGCTGAACCCGGTAAGATCTTCTTACTTGCTTATTTATGAGAACCTTGCGTAACTCGCTCGGCAGAATTTTTAGCTTTTTACTTTTCCTTGTCCCAGAGGGCTTTGCACAACTCGGCGCGCGGCGCTTCTATAACCTCTCCTTGTCCAGGAAGAGGTCGCCGCGAGCGTCGCGAGCGGCGGGAGAGGTTATTCTGAATTTCGCTGAGCGCGAGGCATCTTGACCCTGTCATGAAAGTCAGTAAGAAACCTCTCCCTAACCCTCTCCTTGGACAAGGAGAGGGAATAAAAGGCCTCGTGTCAGTTTCGCAAAGCTCGGCTTCAAAGGCCGCGGCCGCGCCGGTCCCGGCGGCGCTGAGCGCAATCGAGCGCGTGCGGCTGGCGCGCAATCCGTCGCGCCCGCAGACCCTCGATTACGTCGAGCATCTGGTGCGCGATTTCTTCGAGATTCACGGCGACCGCCGCTTCGCCGACGACGGCGCGATCGTGGCGGGGCTGGGCTACTTCGGACGCCGTGCGGTCGCGGTGGTCGGCCATCAGCGCGGCCGTTCGACCCAGGAGCGAATTCGGCGCAATTTCGGCAAGCCCCATCCCGAGGGCTACCGCAAGGCGGCGCGGATGTACGATCTCGCAAGCCGCATGGGCCTTCCGCTCATCACATTTATAGATACGCAGGGCGCGGAGCCGGGACTCGGCGCCGAGGAGCGCGGGCAGGCCGAGGCGATCGCCGCCAACCTGGAGCTAATGATGCGCCTGGAGGTCCCGGTCATCGCCTGCGTGATTGGCGAGGGCGGCTCGGGTGGCGCGCTCGCGCTCGGCGTGGCCAACGTCGTCCTGATGCAGGAGAACGCTTGCTATTCGGTGATCACGCCCGAGGGCTGCGCGGCGATTCTGTGGCGCGAAGGCGGTCCGGAGCGGGTGGCCGACGCGGCCGCGGCGCTGAAGCTCTCGGCGCCCGACCTGCTGCGCCTGGGAGTGGCCGACGAGGTCGTGCCGGAGCCGCCTGGCGGAGCGCATCAGGACCCCGCGCTCGCCGCGCGCGCGTTGGGCCGCGTGCTCGAGCGGCACCTGGTGCGCCTCTCGCGTCTCGCGCCGGTTCGATTGCGCCGCGCGCGCGAGAAGAAGTTCGCCGCGATGGGCGCGGCCTACGTTTCGGGAACGAAGCGTTGAAAATCAGCGCCCGTTGGGCTAGCAGTCTTTCCCGGCATCGCCCAGGATCGCCCGGCATCGCCCGGGCCTCTCGCGGCCTCGCCCGCCTATGGCATCCGGCGCAACCGCATCGCGAAAGTCCAAACGACCCTCCGCCGTATCGTCCGCCGGCGCGACGGCCTCGGCAAGTTACGCGAATTCCGTGAGTCCCGCGAATCCGGCGGGTCTCGCCGATCTCGATCGCCTGCGCGCGCGGATCGACGCGATCAATCTCAAGCTCGTCCGCCTGCTCAATCAGCGCGCGAAGGTCGCGCAGGCGATCGGGCATCTGAAAAAGGCCGCCGGCGCCGCGATTTATCAGCCCGCGCGCGAGCGCGCGGTGCTCGACCGGGTGACGGCGCTCAATGGGGGACCGCTTACCGGCGAGCATCTGCGGCGCATCTTCGTCGAGATAATCTCGGCCTGCACCGCGCTCGAGCATCCGCTGCGGATCGCGTTCCTGGGGCCCGAGCACACCTACTCGCACGAGGCGGCGCGGATGCGTTTCGGCGCGAGCGCCGAGTTCGTCGCCGAGCCCTCGATCGCGGCGGTGTTCACGGCGCTCGACACCGCGCGCGCCGACTTCGGCGTGGTCCCGGTGGAAAATTCGACCGAAGGCTCGGTGACGCTGACGCTCGATTTGCTGATCGACACGCCGCTGGTGATCATCGGCGAACTGCTGCTGCCGATTCGCCACGCCCTGATGTCGCGCGCGGGCGACGCGGCGGCGGTCGCGGTCATCTATTCGCATCAGCAGTCGCTCGGCCAGTGCCGCAACTATCTCGCGGCGAACTTTCCGCATTGCCGGCTCGAGACCGCCGCCTCCAACTCGGCGGCGGCCGAGCGCGCGGCGGCGGAGCCCGGCGCGGCGGCGATCGCCTCGGAGGCGGCGGCGGCGCCGTATGGGCTCAGCGTGATCGCGCGCAACATCCAGGACTCGGCGCGCAACACCACGCGCTTCCTGGTGATCGGGCGCAATCCGG
>Ga0307374_10002950_pt1 | contig 29565 bp, 22 predicted proteins | sample OX3MG_FD_202532 | JGI IMG/M metagenome (GOLD analysis project Ga0307374, IMG submission 202532) | Soil microbial communities from Risofladan, Vaasa, Finland - OX-3 | ecosystem: Environmental > Terrestrial > Soil > Coastal area > Acid sulfate soil | place: Finland: Risofladan, Vaasa | collected... | reverse complement strand
CATTGATTCCTCTATGTAAAGTGGGTTTTCTCGAACGGCCGGAGCGGCTGGTTTTGCTGATTCTTGGCGGAGCGTTCCAGAGAATGGCGCCGGTTCTGTGGGTGATTGCGACGTTCTCGACACTCACCGTAATTCATCGTGTGGTCTACACTTGGCAGGAAATTCGCGCCGGACGGCTGATTCCCGGAAATCGTGAACCGTTTTGAGTTTTAATTTGCGCCGGCGTTATTTTCCAGACTAGCTTTCGCCTGCCGCGCAATGTGCTCTTCGACTGGCGCCGCGACAATGGCATGCACGCGGTCGCGTAACTCTTCCACTTGCTCCTTTGGCATTCCCTTCGTCTCAATCGTGTCGCGCAGATAAACGGTGATCTTGCCGGGATTGAGCATCCAATCGCCGGTGCGATGGAATTCGTAGGAGCCGACAATGCTCATGGGCACGATTGGCACGCCGAATTTGATGGCGAGACGGAAAACGCCTTTTTGAAACGGCTGCACGTGGCCGTCGCGCGTACGCGAGCCTTCCGCAAACGCAATCAAGCTGGTTCCGGAATCGAAGGATTCCCTCGCCTTTTTCATCATGTTTTCGAGGCCCGCGCGGCTGCGATCGTTTTCGTCCGGCACAGGCACATTTTTTCCGAAGCGTCCCATCATCCAGCCGTAGACGGGAATTTTGAAATGCGATGCGAGCTCGAATCCGCGCACAAATTGGGGAATGGCAGAATAAATGACGAACGGATCGAAGATGTTCACATGATTGCAGACAAAGAGACTGGTACGCATGGGATCAAATCCCGGAGAACGGCGCACTTCGAATTTCACTCCGGCGAGCCGCAGGATATTACGGAAGAAAATTCGCTGCGGGCGGTCGTTTTTCCGCGGGTCGACGACCATTCCGAGCGCAACGAGCAACGTGCAAAGCACGAAGAAATGCAGGCCGCTCACGGCCCAAAGTAAAGCGGAGCGCGCCTTCAGATAGAACGATTTCATACGAGAACGTCCAGCGCTCCCGGAAGTACGTCGAGGCGCTCGCACTGCAGATGAAGGCTTTCGCCGTCCACCATCACCGTCACCGGCGCATCAAGTGAGAATTCAACTTCGCGCACAGCCGCGCGGGACGCGAGGGGATGCTCAATGTGCGTGCCGTCAAAAAGAGTATGAAGGTTGCGAAGCAATCCAAGGCGTCCGATCGGGCCCCAGCGCACATATTCAATCAAACCGTCATTGGAATCGGCGCCTGGGGCGATCATCATCTTGCCGCCGGTAAATTTGCTGTTGCTGAAAGCCAAAAACAGGCAGCGCCGCCGGTCAAATTCTGTCGAACTGTCTGTACGCAAGGGAAACGCGCGGCGATCCAGGCGTGCGAGGCAGGTCAACACGCCGAGAATGTAGCCGAGCTCGCCCCAGCGCTTGAAGCGGCGATTGGTGATGTCCGCCACGTCCGCCGCGAAACCCAGCGTCAACAAATTGATGTAGTAGAGCTGCCCGCTGGCGTGTTTTAAGCGAATCACGTCGCAGGGCTGGCGTTTGCCGTTCAGGATCGCGCGCGCAAGAGCGTCCACGTCCGCCGCGCCACGATGATCGTGAAAATCACGCAGAAAAGAATTGCCCGTGCCCAGAGGCAGGAACGCCAATGTGCGGCGGTCGCCCGCATCGCCGGCGCACAAAGGGAAAATGCCATTGACGATTTCGTAGGAAGTGCCGTCCCCGCCTACCGCGAGAAAATTTCGATAGCCACGCTCTTGCGCCTCGCGCACGAGTTCGATGGCGTGCCCCGTGGCATTCGTTTCGGCGGCTTCGATTTGAATTCCGCTCGCGCGCAACTGCTCGAGCGCCGCCGGCGCGGACTTTCCGCAGCGTCCGCCTCCCGCAGCCGGATTCACAATCGCGAAAAAACGTGTCTGCACGTAGATCCTTAAATCGGCGTCACGGCCCGGCGGTCCATTGTTGCGCGAATCTCTTCGGCTAAGGCGTCGCGCTTGATTTTCAGAGAAGCAGTACGCGGGAAATCGCGCGTCCAAATCAAGCAGCCGCTAACACGCTTGAAATCGGGCAAACGGCGATTGCGTTCGACGATTTGTGAGCGCAGTTCGTCGTTGAATTGCGCGTTGTCGTCGAGCCGCATCACAAAAACGAGTTGCTCGCCGGTCATTGTGCGTTGAGGCCAGATATAATTTGCCGCAAAGATGCTGAATTCCTTCACGGGGATTCCCTCAAACGCGTTCTCGATGTCTTCGGGATAAATATTCTTACCGCCTTCGGTGACGATCATGTTTTTCTTGCGGCCGAATAGCTGCAGATGCCCGGTCGAATCGAGCCGGCCGAGATCGCCCGTCATCAGCCAGCCATCCACAATCGTCGCGGCGGTCATCTCCGGGTCGTCAAGATAGTGCGACATCACCGTCTTGCTGCGCGTCGCCACTTCGCCAATGCCCTCGGAATCGGGATTCGCGATGCGAACCTCAGTGCCCGGCAAAGGTCTTCCAACTGTATCGGCGCGGAAGGGCTTGAAATCATTCAGCGTGATTGTAGTACCGGCTTCCGTTAGGCCATAACCGTTCCCGACAGGGATTCCGAGATCATAAAAAAATTGCAGGGTTGATGGCTCGGTGAACGCGCCGCCAACAAACAAAGCCCTTAATTGACCGCCAAAGGCTTGGTGAATGTCTCGGAGCAGCAAGCGGCTGAGCCACACATGTGGCCGCCGACGCGTCAGCGCACGGTTCAGCGCGATTGCGCGATCAAGCATGCGACGGCGCGAAGTAGGCAATGAGTCGAAACGTTGGCGCATGCCTCGCTCGAGGTTTTTCAAAATCATGGGTACCAGCGTCATGTAGGTGATGTGGTAGCGCGTGAATGCATCGCGGATGAATTCAGGGCGCAGCGTTCGCAGATGCACCACGGTCGCCCCGCAGACGAACGGACCAATGAAGCCGATCATAAAATCAATCGCGTGGTTTGTGGGCAGAATGCTCAGGTACCGCACGCCGGGCCAAAAGGGAAATAGCGACGCGAGCGTCCGGCATTGCTCAAGATAATTCTCGTGTGTCATCACGCAGCCCTTGGGCCGCCCGCCGGTGCCGGAAGAATACACAATCGAGGCCCAGTCGTAGCGCGTGCGCTCAACAAACACGGGTTCGCGATTGTTATGAAATTCCTCCCAGCGTCTCGCGCCGTGCAAATCGGCGGTTGCGGGAGCTTCCGTAACGATGACCGTTTGCACGCCCAATTTCGCAAAGCCTTCCGCTTGCGCAATTGCGCGCCACAAATGGTATTCGATGACAAGCGTTTCGGCTTTTGAATGCGCGAGAAGCTGCAAATGTTCCGCGGCACTGAGCTTGTAATCGAGCGGCACAAGAACGCCGCCGCAATAGAAAATGGCATAGGCGGAGATCAGCCACTTCGACTGGTTCGTCATGATGATCGCGGCGCGTGCGCCGGCCACGAACCCAGAGTCCTGCAGCGCACGGGCACGCGGCAAAGCCGCTTCTTTGAACTGCCGGTAGGTTAAGCGGCAATTTTCGCGGTCGCGGTCGGCTTCGATGAGGCAAATTTCATTGGGCCCGCGTTCAAGCGCGGCGCGCAAGGCTGCGCCCAGTGAGGAATATTGGCGGAGGTCGAGCATCACAAACGCGCTTGGATGCGCGCGGCGAGCGTACGGAAATCGCTCACGCCCTGGAGTTCGTAATCGGGAAACTCGATATGAAAATGATTTTCGATTCGTGTGAGCAAATCCAGAGCCTGCAGGCTGTCGATGCCGAGCTTCTTGAAAAAATCGTCATCGGGCGAAAGTTGTTCCCGCGGCACACCGAAATGATTTGCCGCGAGCCGCAACACTTCTTCCGTGACGTCCTGAAGAGATTGCATACGCCTCTATTTTAGCGATATTTCCCGCAAAACGACATTCGTCGCGCACAAAAACGAATCCGCTCGCGCCATTATTTTTTACTTCAGATACTGATTGATCCAGCCCACCCATCGCGTCATCACATCTTCCACGCGCACCGGGTCGCTTGGGAAATGGCCGCGCACAGGATAGGCGAAAAATTGCGTGGTTACGCCATTGTCCTTGAGCGCGTGGTACATCTCGTACGATTGTACGATCGGAACGCGAAAGTCTCCCGTATCGCAAAGTATCAGTGTAGGTGTTTTGATTTGCGACGCGTAGGTGATCGGCGATTGCTCACGGTAAATCTTCCAGTTGTCGCCGACCCACGGAGAGCCGCCCATCGCATAGTAATCAACCCGGTTCCCGTCAGAAACCGTGGCCTCCGCTACAAGATCATTGACGGCCGCGCCGGAAACCGCTGCTTTCCAAATGTGATAGTGGCCGATCATCCACGAAGTCATATACCCGCCGTACGACCATCCTGACACGGCGATTTTATCCGTGTCGACAAATCCCATTTTTTCGACGGCGGCCAATCCTGCCATCACGTCGCGCCCTGGGCCGTCGCCTGCATCACGGTAAATTGCGCGCTGGTACGCGTTGCCGAGATTGTCGCTGCCCCGGTAATTCGGCTCGAAAACAACGTAGCCCTGCGACGCAATGATTTGCGGCAGCGCGCTAAAAGTGGCAGTCGAGCTCGCTTGCGGGCCGCCATGAATTAGCAGCATCAGGGGATATTTGTTTTCCTTCGAGAAATCTGGAGGGTAGGTGAGCACGCCATCTTCGTGAAAGCCGTTCGGGCCGTCCCAGTCGATGCTCCGTACCCGGCTGAGATCGAGCGCCGCGATTGCCGAATTATAATTCGTCAGCCGCTTCGGGGCCGCATCCAACGAGGACATGTAATAAAGTTCGCCCGGCTGACCCGGCGTGCTGCCGGTGAAAGCAACATCGCCTTTGGAACCAACGGTCATGTCCACCCAGAAGGACCACGAGGGCTGAATGTTGCCGATGTCGATTTTCCGCGCTTGCCCATTTAGCGGTTGCAGCCACAACGAAACGCCCGTGCCATCGTGGCCGCCGACGAGAAGAGATTTTCCGTCCGGCGTCCAGATAGCGCGATCAACATCGCGATCAATCGCGCGCGTAGCATCCGTGCCATCGCCGCCGCTTACTGGAGCGATGTAAATTTCATTCTCATTGTTGGGATCTCCGTCGCGCGAATACCAGTAGGCGATCCGCGAACCATCGGGAGAGTAGATCCCCGCGCCTTCGAATTCTTGATGCGTCGTGAGTTTTCGTGTTTTGCCCGTTGTGGTATCGAGAATTTGCAGCGTCGCTTCATCAGCATCGCCGGGCTCGGCCGTTTCCTGCCGCGTGATCACGATCGATTTCCCGTCTGGCGACCAGGAAAGCGGCGAAGAGGGTGGCGAAGGCGGGAAAACGATGGGCAAGCTCCAGGAACCCGAAGTAAGCCGTTTTGCAGCGCCGCCGTCCGCTGGAACAAGCCACACATGCGAGGGCATTGCGGCGGCAGTCTCCAGATAATCCGTGTCGCCAACTTCAAAAGCGTCGTGATGCGCCTCGATGGCTTTCTTGTCAGCAGGATCGGGTGTGACGTATGCGAGCATTGCGCCGTCCGGCCGCCAAGCGAATTGTTCAACGCCATCCGGCGCGGTGGTGATTTGTTTTGCGTCACCGCCATCCATTGGCAGAATAAAAATTTGCGGCGCGGCATCCTTGCCTTCGCCCGCAATGGCCAGAAATGCCAACCGATCGCCCGAAGGAGACCATCGCGCGGAGCTCGCGCCTTTGCGTCCAGATGTAAGCGTTCTTTGTGCGCCGTCCGCGATATTGACGAGGACCAATTCGCTGTCATAGCGATCGTCTTTCATGTTGGCCCGCGCCACGGTGACGACGATTGATTTGTCATCCGGCGAAATCTGCGGATCCGCGACGCGCACGATTTTTTGCAGGTCGGAAATTTGGATGCGCCGGCCTTGTGCTTTCGTGGCAGGAGCGCCAAAAGAGAGAACCAGTGCGGCGGTAACGATCGTCGTCATCGAAACGAAAAGCCACTTACCGATGCGGCGCATTGAAATGTCAACTGCTTCAGCGGCTGGGCTGTTGTTTCGCACGATGGCGGCTCCTTTTTCGTATATCTTCGTCAGCATTCATGGCAAGTACGGCATTGTATCCGTGCTTTCTACAAATTTCCTTAAACCTTCTTCGACGGCGGGGCGGCTGAAAAGCTCGCAAAAAATTTCAATTTCGCGGCGCAAATCCTCGTAAGGAATCGGCTTGATGAATCGTTTTGCGACAAGCGCGGTCTCGCGATCGAATTTCTGGATCTGCGCAGCCGTGGCACGCGCTGCCCGCAAAGCTTCACCTTCGGCGGCCACTTGGCTGACCAGTCCGATGGCTTGCGCCTTCGCCGCGTTGAAGCTGCGGCCTGTAAGCAGCAGATCGCGAACCACGCCGTTGCCCAAGTCGCGTTTCAGTCGCGGAATTCCGCCGAATCCGGGAATCAGTCCGAGGCGCAGCTCAGGAAAACAAAAGCGTGCCATCTTGTCCGCGATGATCAAGTCGCATGCAAGCGCCAACTCGAAGCCACCGCCAAACGTGACGCCGTGAACGGCTGCGATGGTCGTCATTGGCGCGGCGTCAATAGTATTGAGGACGCGATGGATGCGCTGCAAAAAATCGCGCACGCCCGCAATTCTTTCAGCAGCGCGCAGCGGCTGCGAACGGTGATAGAGCTCTCGCAAATCGGCGCCGGCGCTGAATCCCGCGGACAAGCTGCTGTAAACAATCAGTGCGGCGGCGTCTTTGGGGCCAGAGTCGAGCGCATCCGCAAACTTCTCGAGATCCTCAAGCGTCGCCATGCCGATTTCGTTGCAGGGTTCGCGATGCAGAGCGAGTTCGATCACTCCGTTCGCGCATTCCCAGGAAAGCGTTTTGCCTGTGAAGCTTTTCACGCGACCCGCTTTCGATAGAGTTCTTCGATCTGGCCGCTCATCCTGGCGGCGATTGCGTCGCGCTTGAGTTTGCCCATCGCCGTGAGCAAACCACTCTCGATCGTGAATGGCTGGCGCTCCATATGAAAGGCGCGGATCTGTTTGTAATGCGGCAATCGTGAATTCACTTCATCAACCGCCGTTGAAATCTCGCTTTCGGTTAGGCTTGAACTCGTTTCCGTGGCGATAATCGCGGCTAGGTAGCTGCGTCCATTTCCGACCAGCACAATCTGTGCTGCTTGCGGCAGCAGTGCAGCCAGCTCCTCTTCAATCGGTTCCGGCGCGATATTGTGCCCGGAGTTCAGAATAATCAAATTCTTAATTCGCCCGGTGATTTTCCAATTGCCGCGCGAATTGACTTCGCCTTGATCTCCGGTGTGAAACCAGCCGTCGCGGAGGACGGCTGCAGTCTCCTGTGGCCGGTTCCAGTAGCCAGGGAAAACATTGGGTCCCCGCACGAGGATTTCCTGATTTTCGCGGACCTTCATTTCAATTCCTGGAATCGCGGCACCGACGTACCCCGGCTCGACAAACGCCGGATCGTCGAGCGTGCAAATCGCCGTGGTTTCCGTGAGGCCGTAAGCCTGCAGCACGGGGATGCCCAGCATCATGAAGAATTTCTGCGTCTCGATAGAGAGCGGCGCGGAGCCGCAAATCAGCGCCTTCAATCGCGGGCCGATACTCTTGCGGATCGTTGGGAAAATCACGGCCTTTGCGAGTGCGAGACAGATCCGGTCACTAAAACTTGCGTCGTTTGTTCCGCGCCCCAGATAGGCGCGTTTTGCTTTGCTGAACGTTGCCGCGATCCATCCGCGACGTTCGCGAATCTGACCCTCGATTTTGGCTCGCACTCGTTCCAGCAGCGTGGGCACGTTCAAGAAGTAATTCGGCGCCGCGATTCGCATTTCGTCGGCGAGTTTTGTGAGGTCAGTGGAAAGAGAAATCACGCTATTGCGTGACAGGTAGCTAAGAAGCGAAATCCACGAGGCGGCAAAATTGAGCGGCGTCCAGTGGAACACTTGATCCGGCGCGCTTTGTGGGCCCATTAATTTGTCCAGGCTCGTCGTTGTGCAGGAAAGCATGTGATCGACGTTGCCGATGTTCAAAACCACACCCTTCGGCTCGCCAGATGTTCCCGAGGTGTAGATAATCGTTACCGGATCGCCCGGCGAAGACTTCGACGAGTCATAACTAATCGCCCCATCTTGAGCAAAAACCTCTTCAAATAGGGAAATAGGAGGCATATCTGCACCTGCATTTCTCAAGGCGTCGCACAGTTCTTGATTCTCGCAAATAATTCTTGACGCGCCGCTGTCGCGCACCATGGCCGCGAGTTCCACAGGCGCCTGCCTGACGTAAAGAGGTACGACGATAACGCCCTCGGCCATTAGCGCCAGATCTGCTGCCACCCAACGAATGCTGTTCGGAGCGAGCAAGGCGCACCGGTCGCCTTTCTTGAGCCCGCAAGCTCGTATGAAAACTGCTGCTTTTGTCATCAGCATCGACAAATCTTTGCCGGACGCCTTCGCTATTTCTGTGCCACGAATTTCTTGCAACACGGTCGCGTCGGGGGTGTCATGGAGCCGCTTCAAAATCTTGAACAAGAAGTTCATGCGTCGTAAGCCTCAAGCAGTTTCCGCAGGTTCGGACTCAGCGGCGGCAAGTATTCTTCCCAGCTGAGTGATCCGCTGCGCAGGGGAAATTCCGGATAGCGCTTGGCCACAAATCCTTCGAAGTACATGCCCATGCGCGCCATCAATCTGAGATTTTGCGCCACGGTCCGGCCGATGCCGTCGCGCACGGATTCTTTTTCCCGGCAAAGCTGTTTCAGTCCGGCGAACAGGTTCGCTTCGAGGTCGGCATCGTCGACCGTAAAAAGCAAATGACTGTGTCCGCGCTGGCGCATCAAGTTGCGGATTCTTTCGTCCATGGTTATCCCCAGGGACGCCACGCCGGCGGGCATTGACGTGACAATCGCGTGGTAACGTGAAGAAGCCATCAAATGACATGCCCGCAAAATGCTCACGATCTCGTACATGTCATATTGGTCTGAACAAAAAATCGGTACGCCGCCGCCCACTTGCTCGGCAAAGCGCTCGCATGCATTGCGGTCGAGCATCTCCATGCCCACGCACACAAGAAATACGGGATGCTCTTTGCGGAATCGCGCGACAGCTCCGGCGAAGGCGGAAATATATCGCGCGTAGGCGGCATCGACTTCACGCCCGGATTTGTGGAAATAAATCGAGCGATAATGGCTCTCTTTATACGCGCCGGTCAGTCCTCGTGCAGCGGCCTTCGCAAGTGACGCTTTTACCGGCCACCAAAATGGATTGATCGGGCAAGCGACAAGCACTGGCGTGTGGCCGTCCCATCCCGCGTTGCGCAGCACTTTTTCGCCGTATTCCGGGCCCCGTGGTTCAAACGTCCATGCCGTGTCCGTGCCCAGTTCCGTGGAGATGCCGAGCTTGCTCAGCAACTCTTGAGATTCTTCGCTTCGCGTTATCACCACGGAATCCTTGCAATAGCGGCGGCACATCTTTTCGACGATTGGATCCATGTAACCCGCTTCCGCGCCATATCCAACGGAAAGCCGATTCTGCGCGGAGGCCAGTCCAAGCGAACCGATCATCATTGCCGCCAGGGCGTTCGCGAATTTGCTTTTGAACATCGAACCTTCGCAAGCCACCACGCCGTGATACTGCGGCACTTCGCGATTCAGGAACGGAGGAAACACGTCGGGCAGGCGGACTTGCCGCGTGCCTGCGAAATAGCCGCGCGTCAGGTCGAAATTCTGCGTCATCACGCCGAGGTCGATGTTTTCGTCGCCAAGCACGCGCCGCACCTGCCGCAGGATTTCCTCGACGCGCAAATCCGAGCCCGTATTGCGCGCGCCGCAATAGCATGCGAACAGCAGGCGCAGTTTCTCGCCGGGCCGCCAACTTTTGCCGCGACCCAGCGTCCATGAAAATTTCGCCAGCTCGATGGAACCCGCGACCCATGCTTCGAGGAACAAATCCATCATCGCGGAATTTCCTCCGAGGCGGATTGCGGAGTGACGGGTGCGGCTTCCGGCGGCCAGTCTTGATAAGGGTAGGTGAAGTGATTATCGCGTGTGAATTTCAGCAGAGGAAAACAATATTGCGAAAACGGCGCCGGTTTGCGCCCCATCTCCGCAACCACGCGCGAATTATCGAACACTGTGTTCCATGTCAAGTAGGGAAGGAACACTTTGAGCAGGGTGGCGAGCTTTCCCGCCTTCCCGAAGCGTCCGGCGAAGAAATTCACCATGCCCGATGTGGAACGTTCGAGCGACGGCACGAACACAGGCGCACCCTTGCCCTGCGCTTCCGCGAGCGCCCGCGTCAATTGCAGATACGTTTCCGAATCCACGCCCGAAGACAAATGATAAATCTCATACGCGGGCTTTTCTTTCTGATGCAGCGTAGAGATTGCGCCAGCGACGTAGTTGACAGGCACAATGTCCACGCGATCTTCCGGACGAAAGGGAAGCGCCGGCAGGCTCGCGAGGAAAACGAACGCTTTCACCATTTCGAATTGGTTCGTCTCCGGGCGGCGGCTGTCACCGAGAACGATGCTGGGCCGGAAAATGATCCGCGAAACATCGGGCAACAGTTCGTTCACCATGTGCTCACTGAATTTTTTTGTCCGCGCATACGGATCGTAATCGGAGCGCTCCCAGTCAATCGCCGAATCTTCCTGGACCACTTCGCTTTGCCGCTGTCCGGCGACGGCGACTGTGCTGACATGGCTGAAACGCCGCAGTCCGTGGTGGTCGCGCGCGCCCATGGCCAGTTCGATCACTTGCAACGTGCCGCGCAAATTCACGTTCAGGCAACTTTTTTCCGACTTTCGATTGAGCGAAGCAGCGCAGTGAATAATCGAATCCGTGGAGTGAACCAAGCGCCGGTACTCGTCGTCCGCGAGACCGAATCTTGCGCCTGTCAAGTCGCCGCGAAAAATCTGCATGCGTGAATCGAGGCAGGAGCGAAAACGCGGGAAATCCATATGGAGCTGCAGGGCGTGCCACAATCGCTCACGCGCCTCTTGTTCACTTTTCGCGCGCACGAGCAGGTTCAGTGGCTCGCCGCTCTCTTCGAGCAGGTTCGCCACGACGTGCGCGCCGATATAGCCGGTTGCTCCGGTAACGAAGATGGCCACAGGTTAGCGTTCTCAGGGTGCCGCTGCGGAGGCGGTTTGCCCAGCCGCGGCGTCGATGATCGGCTGGCCCGGGCGGGGCGTTTCTTCGCGATTTCGTGTCTCCACCGGGCGGCCTTCGATGAGAGGATAGCACCACTTTCGCAGCGCCGGAATGTGGACGTTGATCCAATAATCCCACCAGTCGATGGATCGCGAATCGAAGCCGAAGGTCTGTTTTTCCTCCAGCGGCAATGCCGCCGAAAGTTTTTCGACATTCATCGCTTCGAACGTGTGCTCGTGACGCAAAATGAACGGCTCGAACAGAGTCACCAGCTTGATGACGCGCTCCAGCTCGCGTTCACGCCGCGCGAACGGCGAGCGATTGAAGCCCACGCTCGAAACGCCACGATTGATCGCCTGCACAATAGCCTTTTGCGCCGGAGCGGAAAGCGTTTCGTAGCGCGCTTTTGAAACCGGAATCGCGTCGAATCGCGAACGAAGCCAGTGTTGGAAGCCATTTTGCGTGCGGTAGAATTTACGATGCGCCAGACTGGTCAGCTCAATCGACCGCCGCATGTTGCAGGGATTCGTCACGGATGTAGCGAGGTGGTAGACGGGTTCGTGCTTGCGTTCAATGAGCGCCGCGGCGATCAGCGTCATGCCACGGGTTACTTGATCCACCGGAATTATGTCCAGGCACTTGCGCTCATTTGTGGGGAGCTGCCGGAAATATGTCCCGAGCAGGTAGGAAAGCGATGCCGATGTGTTGATCCCCTCGTTCCATCCGCGGAATGGTTTTTCGAGCGACGATTCGACAATCGAAGGGCGGACAATCGCGATCGGCAATCCCGCTCCGCGCTTCGCAATCAGCGATTCCGAGATACCTTTCGTCAGCGTGTAGGTGTTGGGCCAGCCCAATTCATGCGCGCGTCGCGTACCGGCGTCGGTCAGCGTCTGGCGGAGCCACCTCGTCCGGTTCTTGCGAATTTGATTATCAAGAGCCGTGCCGGTCAGGCTTTTTGCAGCGGTGGGCTTCTCGATCGCGGCGCGACGCAACTCGTCCGTCACGTTGCCGCTTTCCGCCTGCGCTTCGCTCTCGTGAATCACCGCGCGCAAGGCCTGCCATTCTTTTTCCACTTCAAAATCGGGATCATAGGTGGGCGTGTAATTCGGCACGAGCGTTTCGATGATGCGGCCGTCGCGTTCGCCAGCCACATAGCAAGTCGAGAGGTGCAGAAGGGCCGCATGATCGGACTGGCGGATGAAATCAAGCAGGTGCGCGACAGAATCCACGTTCCCCGCGAGCGCGTCTCGCAAATCGGGATTGAAATCGGTCAGGCCAGAGCTATTAATCACCAGATCCAGCTCCCGCGAGAGCCGCGCGCGAACCGCTTCGTCCAGGCCGATCCCCTCCGCGCTTAGGTCGCCGTCGAGCACTTCAACCCGCTCAGCGAGGAACGTTTCCCATTGCGCGCCGTGCTTTTGCGCCAGCGGCTCGAAGACAGGCGATTCGTCAACGATTTTGCGGAAGCGCTCCGCCGCAGTAGTCGAGCGTCGCCTGCGAACCAGCACATAAACCTTCCCAATTTCTGGGACATCCGTCAGCAGACTTGCCAGCCACACCTTGCCGATGAATCCCGTTGCACCTGCGAGAAGAATTTGCTTTCCGCGCAAGGATTGCCGGACGGAGAGTCCGGTAAGTTTGGCGTCAGGACGGCGATGCACCATGCGAAGATAATTTTGCGGGGCGGGCCGGGCGGCGGGCAGTACTGCTTCGTCCAGAATTTCTGAATGAGTGCCGAAGCCCAAATTCTTCGCCAGCGTTTCGCGCGGGACCTGTCCGTCCGGATTGCCGCCGATCAGCCGCGCCAATGGGCCACGCGGCCGAATCACGGGGTCCAGCAGCCGCCCTGTCGCCAGTTCGTCGCGGAACTCCAGCCGGTTCGAAACCAGCATCCCAACGCCCAAATGTTGCGCCAGTGGGCGCATCACGTGATCGAGCCCCTGGCTTACCAGCACTACTTCCTTTCCGTTCGCTTGCGCCTTCTTCAACTCGTCGACGCCCTGCTGCTTCAGCGTGGGTTTCAGCAGATACTGAAAATATTCCTCCCCCAGAAGGTCAAGCCGGTCACGGCTTACGCCGCGTAAGACAGTGTGCAGCAAGCGCGTGGCGAATGCGCGATTCGTCAAGTAGAGCACGGGACGCGCCAGCGCCAACGTAAACATGCCGCTGCGCCGCGCCCATCGCTCGAGGAAACTCTGCGCGTTCCATGCAAAAAAAGCGACAGGACGCACGGCGGTCAGGTTGAGCAAACTACCTTCGACGCGCCAATAGATGACGTTGCCGCCCAGCTCTGGTCGCAGCCCAAGCCGCGTCGCGCGCTGCGCCAATCCGTCGCCATCTCCACGGTTTGCTTCGGGCTGAAATGTGCTTAGGGAATCCATCAAGAGAGCTAGGCCTTATAGGGAAGCTTGAAAATATCACTGTCCATTGCGGGAAGCAAGGACTCCTGGTATAAGGCCCGCATTTTGTGCTTGATAGGCACCAGGCTTGGCAGAACCTCAGACCGCCGTATTCGCCCGCGCGATGCTCACAATTGCGAATACGTAAAACAAGAACATAAGCGCCAGATAAGCCTTCGCTCTTCCGTTTGCGCCGCGAAATTCATGCCACGCGAACACGCCCCATAGCGCCGCTACCATTGGCGACGATTGGCCGATGGCATAAGAAATTGCCACCCCCGTGAAACTTGCCGCCACCAGGTTAAAAACGGTCCCGACTCCCCAGACGAAGCCCCCGGCAAGCCCCAGCAAGTGGCCGCTCGCCGGCGCTCGAAAAAAGCCGCCCATCCCGACGGGCTCGCCGACAAGCGGCCTCCGCATCAGATACACATTGAAAACGAAGCACGAAAGCAGCGCGCCCAACGTGAAAAACACAGACGTCGTATACGGTCCAAGCACGGCGCCTGCCGTCATGGCATGTGTCATAAACGGCGCCCACAGTCCCATCAGGATTCCAGACACAATGCACACCACAACGCTCTTGCGCGAAACAATTTTTCCGCCGGTACCGAGAGCCCCGTACGCCTTGCCGTCCATAATTACCGCAATCAGCGCAAACACGACGCCCAGCGCAAGCAACGCCGCATTTCCCCGCGGCTGCAGCAAATAGCTCAACACCACGCCCACGACCAGCGCAATTCCAATCGACACGGGAAACGCAAATGCCATGCCGGCCATGTCAATTCCGGCGACCAAGAGCACGTTGGCCAAATTGAAAATCGCTCCGCCGATCAGCGCGTAAACCATGTTTCCACGATCCGCGGTTTCGAGATTTACAAGGAAGCTCGACGTCCCGCCGTGCATGCTGCCCATGGTGAATGCGAGGATCAGAGAAATCAGGAAAATGCCAATGGCGTAGTCCCAATAGAAGAGTTCAAAACGGTAATTCTTCACGCCTTTGTAGGTATTGGCCCACGATCCCCAGCAAATAGCGCTGGTGATGATCATCAACAGCGCGGCCGAAAAACTATGAGGAGTGAACATCTCGCCCTTTCCCCAACGGAGGCACTTCGCAGAGACGCGGGCCGACTGTCTTCAGCGTTAAACTACAATCCTGCAATAAGAGCAGGACGTTGCGAACGAAGCAGCGCAATCACGTCGTCGCGCTTGGCCATCGCGCGCGCGCCGACTTTAGTGCAACACAGGGCAGCGCAAGCGTTGGCGAATGCGCCCACGTGTTCGAGGTCCCAACCCCGCAGCAGGCCGTAGGAAAGGCCGCCCATGAAGGCGTCACCGGCGCCGGTCGTATCCACCACCTTGACGGCAAATGCAGGCACATGAACGACCTTGTCCTTACCAGCGATCATGCAACCGTTCGCACCCATGGTAATGGCAACGAGCTTCGGTCCCATCGTCAGCAGCTTTCGCGCCATGCGCTCGTAGTCGTCTTCGCCGGTCAGTTCGAGCGCTGCCGCTTTGCAAGGCTTTAGCACGTCAACTAATTTCAGTCCCAGGGTTAGTTCTTCCTGTGTGCCAAGGTTTGCCTGGCAGAAAAAACTCGGGGAGACGTCCAGATCGAGAAGCACACGCACGCCCGCATCGCGCGCCACCTGCATCGCTTCGCGCACGGGAGTTATGGGGAGTTGCGAAGCCTCAGTGTGGAAGTGCTTGGCTTTTTTGATATTCGAGGCGAAGTGCGTGTGCACCTGATGCACGCTAATTTTGCCGGTGACGTTTGGAAACATGTATATGCAACGTTCCCCCGCCACGTCCACCGGAATCCAGGTCAGCGATGAAAGCTCGCCTTTGACGACTTCGATCCCCGACAGATCCATTCCGTCGTCAGCGAAAGCCTTTTGAATGATTCGCCCGTTGTCGTCGTCGCCGATCAATCCGAGCCATCCGGATCTTACGCCCAGCCGCGCCACCTGCGTCAGATTGTTGGCTGTCACGCCGCCCGCGTGAATTTCCAGCCGCGTGGCATTGATTTTCTCCTCGGGTCCCAGCAGCCGCGGCACGATGGCGAAAAAATCCACCGTGCAACTGCCGATTCCGACGACTTGCGCTACATCACCCATTGGCCGTCCTTCTTTCCATTTCGCGCCTGCAACGTTCCTAGGCGCGATCGAAGAATGCGCTGCTTATAAATCTCGATGCTTTAAGAGTCAAGCCGAAACAGGTTACAGCATACTTCGCTACGCCGGATTCGGCGATTCTCCTGCTGGGATTCTACGGAAGGGAAGGATGATGGTCACCCGAAAAGTGATTTTGCGGCGTTGACCGCGTCATCAAATCAATAAATTCCTTCTCGAACTTGGATTTGTCGAGGTTCACATTGACAATCACAAGCTGCTCGCCTATTCCCGGATTGTCCTCTGGCTCCCAGGCGAGCGTATCGCCGTAACTCGGCCCCTGGTCGATCGAAGCGTCGAGATAAAGCTTTTCCGTGCGTGTAATAATCTTGGGATCAAGCCAGGCGACGGCAGCAAGTTCATCCCACATGTATTCTGCATCGCCATATTTTGCGATGTACTGCGCCGCAGGCGTGTTTGTCTTTCCAATCTCCGCGATCATTTCCTTCGTCAGTCGGGTTTTGATCGAGATGTCCACCGGCGTATCAATGATGCGCGCCCAGTGCGCATGCAGGACGGCATGCGTCGCCTCAGGGTCCATCCAGAAATTGAATTCGCGGCGCGGGTTCATGCGAAATTCAGGATCAGTGCTCTGGGGATCGATGCTCCCGCCCATGACGATCAGTTCGCGCGCAAGCTCGGCGAATTGCGGGTCGATGGTGATGGCGAGCGCAAGATCGGTCAGCGGACCGCCCTCGTAAATCGTCACCTGATGCGGATAACGATGCACCATGCGAATCATAAAGTGGGCCGCGTCTTCATTTGCTGGTTTGGTGGTGGGAGCGCCTTCCACAAGCGGCGGAATGTCAAATGGCGCGTGGACTTTGCCCCAATTCCACGCACCCTGATAAACGACTTTGCCGTAGAGCTTTTCCCACCGCGCGATGAATTCCTTACTGTTGTCGAGAGGAAACACCGCGCCGGGGATGACGGGAATGTCCGTGCGACCGATGATTTCGAGCATGCGGAGCGTGTGCGCCACTTCTTCGTCGCGCCACTGATCACCCGTCACGACGGTGATGCCCAGCACTTCCGTCCGCGGAGACTGAATCAGCGCCAGAATCGCCTGCTGGTCCGTCGTGGCGGGTCCGCGCGCGTCCTGGTCAATGATTATTTTTCGTTTCTCCTGCGCGTGAACGGGCACAGCAAGAAGCCAAGCCATGCACAGGAATAGGAAGAACCGAGCCGAGCTCATATCCAAGCCATTCTACGCTTCGGATTTATTTTGCAGCAGCGAAAACAATACAGGCATGATGAGCAGCGTGATGAAAGTTGAGAGGAATAGCCCGCCGATAACCGCAAGCGCCAGCGGCTTTTGCAATTCCGCACCGGAGCCAAGGCCGAGCGCCAGCGGCAACAATCCAAACAGCGTAGCGAGGGTGGTCATCAAGATTGGTCGGATACGGATTTTGCCGGCCTGCACCAGCGCTTCAAAGAGGGGCATTTTGTCCTCTTCCCAGAGCTTGTGCACATATTCAAATAGGATGATCCCGTTCTTTACCACCAATCCCACCATCAAAATGATGCCCATGAAGGACGAAACGTTCAGCGCCGTGTGCGTCACCAGCAGCATTGCGAATACGCCGACCAGGGAGAGCGGCGCGGCTGAAATGATAATGAGCGACGGCGCGAAGGAGCGGAACTGAACCACCAGCACAATAAAGATGGCGCCAAGCGCCAAAAACAGCACATACAGCAAATCGTGAAACGCGCTCTGCTGGCTTTCGTATTGGCCGCCGATTTCGTACGTATAACCGACCGGAAGCTGCACTTTGTTCATCACGGCCTTAACGTCATTCACCACGCTGCCGAGGTCGCGATTCTCGAGTTGCCCGGTCATGGAAATCATCAATCGTTGATTTTCGCGTTCAAGGGCGCTCTCGCCCTGGACGCGGCGCACCTTCGCGACCGAGGAAAGCTGCACGGTCTGTTTCGACGGCGTCAGAATCGGGAACTGCAGCACGTTGTCGTAATTGAAGCGGAAGGAATCAGGAAAACGCACGCGGATCGGGATCGTGCGGTCCGATTCGCGCAGCTCGCTTTTTGTTACGCCGAGAAGTCCGTTGCTTACTTGCGTCGCGATATCCGCCGGCGTCATCCCCAGACGCCCCGCGGACGCAGTGTCCACGTCGAAAACAATTTCGGGATTGCCTTTTGTGACCGACTTGAAATCCACGAGACCTTTCACGGCTTGCAGTTTTGGCCCAATTTCGTCCGACAGTTTTTCGAGTTCGTTGATATCGTCCCCGAAGATTTTTACTTCGACAGGCTGCGGCGTGCCCTCCAAGTCGCCAAGCATATCCTGAAGGATTTGCGAAAACTCCACTTCCACGCCGGGAATGTTTTTCTCGATCTGGCCTCGTAAATCGTCCATCACTTCGTTGATGTCGCGCCGCTGTGAGCGCGGTTTCAATTTCACGGTGATATCGCCGGTGTTCTGTTCGGTGACGAACAATCCATTCTCCGCGCCCGTGCGCCGTGAGAACGACTGTGTATCCGGCAACGCCGCCACTCGCTGCTCGATCTTCTGCAGGATTCGATTTGTCTCGTCAAGCGAAGTCCCCGGTGGCGTCACGTAATCCAGAATGAACCCGCCCTCGTCCATCTCCGGCAAAAAGCCGGTTTCCAGTTTCGTGTAACAGAGAACCGCAAGCGCCACGCACACCGCCGCCGCGATGACGACAATTAATCTTCGCCGCAGCGCCCATCGCACTGCCTTTTCATATCCGCGATTCACAGGCGCAATCAGCTTTTCCGAACTCGTACGGTGCGTTTGTGCGGAAAGGAATCGCATCGAAAATAACGGGATGATCGTTAGCGCGAAGACCAGCGAAAGCAGGACGGAAATGCCCAGCGTCAGGCACAGCGCCTTGAAGAATTCCCCGACGATCCCCTGCAGCAAAGTCAGAGGAAGAAAAACCACTTCAGTCGTGGCCGTCGAGCCGATCACCGCACCGAGCAATTCCCGCACACCGGCTTCGGCGGCTTCCGCCGGCGGCTCGCCGAGCCCGAGGTGCCGGTAGATATTCTCGATGATCACCACCGCATCGTCGATAATCAGCCCAATGGCAATCGCTATTCCGCCGAGGGACATCAGATTCAGCGTGCCGCCGGTGATCTTCAAAAAATAAAACGTTCCGATCACGGAAAGGGGCAATGACGTGGCCGCAACAAGCGTGGTTCGCCAGTCGCGAAGGAACAAATAAAGAATAACCACCGCGAGAAACGCGCCAATGAGGATTGCATCGCGAACATTCTTGATGGACTCGGAAACGAACTCGGCCAGGTCGTAATCGACGGATACATGGAGCGTTTTCGGAATGGCCGAGCCGAGATTCTGCGTCATTGCCTTGATCTGCTTGGCGATTTGCAGAATGTCGCCGTCAATTTGCCGGGTGATGTTGATGAGCGCCGCCGGCTTTCCGTTTCCCGTGGCGAGCAGTGTCGGATCGGCCACTCCTGTCCGCACCGTGGCAATGTCGCCCACGCGCACGGGCCCTTGATCTTGAATGGCCACAACTGCGTTGCGGATGTCGTCGAGGCTATGAAATTGATCGTCAGTCAGTATTTGATATTGAAGGTAGTCCTTCGGGAGCCGGCCGACCGCAGCCACCTGGTTCGTTTCTGCAATCTGCGTGGCAACGTCATCCAGCGTCAGCCGGTGGGACAACAGCTTTTGCGGGTCCGTGATTACGGAGATTTCGCGGTGGTCGGTCGCTTGCACCTCCACCTGGCCGACGCCTTGCACGCGCGTGATTAGAGGTCGCAAGTCATAATAGGCGTAATCATAAAGATCTGCGTCAGGCACGTTGCCGTTCAAAATCAGGCTCAGCACGGGATAGACTGTCGGCGATTCCCATTCCACGTTCACTTCCGTCCCTGGAGGGAGGGACGATTGCACTTCGCTTACCCGGCCCTGCACCAGCTGCAGTGCGTACTTCATGTCCATTCCAGGATTGAAGAGCACGCCGACCGAAGCGGCGCCCCGGATGGTCTTCGATCGGACGCGGTTTACACCCTGCACCGTGCTCACGGATTCTTCGAGAGGGCGAGTAACGGTCAACAGCATTGTCTGTGGAGAGAGATCGCCGGAATGCACCAGGATGATGACCCGCGGGAAATCCAGGTTGGGATAAATATTGCTGGGAAGTTTGAAGAAGGAATAAACGCCGGCTATCGTGAGGAACGCAGTCAGCAAATAAACTGCGTATCGGTTTTTTCGGCAGACTCGAACGATATTCATGACTTGATTTTGACTTTCGTCGTATCGCCGAGTCCATAGCCGCCGGTCAAAATCACGGTATCCCCATTGTTCACACCCGACAAAATCTCCACGCGATCTTTCGTTTCAATTCCCAGCTTCACTTCCACCGCTTTCGCCGTATCGCCTTCCACTTTGTACACGCGCGTCTGGCCGGAATCGTTGTGGTAAATGGCTTCCGGCGGAATGGTCAGAGCGTTCTCATGCGTCTGCACCGGTACTTGCGCGTTCAAGTACATTCCCAACTTCAGTGTGCCGCCAGGATTCGCGATCCGTATGCGCACGTTGCCCACATTTGTCGCTGGGTCCACGGCCGGCGAAATCGCCACAATTCTTCCCTCGAGTGTTTTGCCCGGGAACGCATCGCTCGTAATGGGTAGCATTTCACCAATATGAATCTTGCCGAGGTCGGCGGCTGGCAAGCTGCCCGATAGCTCCACTTCGGCAATGTTCGCCACCTCAACAATCGGTTGCGCTGCGGTGCCATCCACTTGCTCACCAATGCTCGCGAAGCGTTTTGCCACCACGCCGTCGAGCGGCGAAAGGATCCTCGTACGTCCCACCTGCAACTTTGCCGTCGATACGGCTGCTTCTGCCTGATGCTCCGCTGCTTGCGCGACACTCAATTGTGTCTTCGCGTCCTCCAGGTCTTTGCCGGCCGCGATTCCGCGCTGGAAGAGCGTCTGATTCCGCGTCAGACTCTGCTCCGCATTTTGCACCGTTGCTTGGGACTGCGCGAGCGCAGCTTCGGCTTGCCGCAACTGGTCGTCGAAGGTGTGGCTATCGATCGTGGCCAGCACTTCGCCCGCGTGCACTCGATCTCCTTCCGCCACATTCAACCCCGTGATCCGCCCGGGAACGAGCGCGCTCACCTTCACGTCCTTGTTGGGCAACGCCACCACGTTGCCACTGACGGTTACGGATTGCTGAATGTTCGCACGCGTCACTTTCGTGACGGTCACTTCGGCCACCATTTGCGACTCGCCGGGCTGGTCACTGGAGCCCGAGCATCCCGAAAAAAGCATCACCGGCGCGATCACAAGCGCCAGGTTCAGTCCGATTCCCATCCTCCAGCGTTTTCTTCGCATCATCACTCTGCCCATTCAGTCGAGGGGAGTCCCGACGGTCGCTTCCAATTGCGCAAACGCCTGCTGAACCGCAAGCAAGCTCTGCAAATACTGTTCTCGCACCGCCTGCACGTTTTTCTGCGCGTCAAGCACCGAAAGAATGTTGGCCTTCCCTGCCTTGTAGCTCTCCTCGGCCATGCCCTCTAGTTTATCGGCCGCGGGCATAAGCGAATTTTTATACAGCCGCGCTTGCGCCTCGCGCGAATCGAGTTGCAGAAACGCCGATTCGACGTGCCCTTCGACCGCGCGCCGCGTTGCGGTCGCCTGATCTTCCAGCGCCACAAGGCTGGCGTCCGACTGCGCGATTTCGCCTTGGTAGCGCATGAAAAGCGGCACTTCCATGCTGGCCTGGCTGCGCGGGCCGTAGCGAAAGTTGTGCGGCGAATTGTAATCCATGCCCAGGGACAGCGTGAGATTGGGGATGCGGTCGGCCTCGTACAAAGCGCGCTGGCTCTGCTCGATTTTCTCCTGCTGCGTAATCCTTTGAAGATCGTAGTTCGAATTTGCCGCGCGCGTCAGCAAATCGTTCAACGCAGGCTCCGCAGGCAATTCCTCAAGCGGCGTGACCAAATCCCAATTTGTGGCGGGAGGCTCGTTGAGCAAGGCATTGAGGACGCTCAGTGCTATTTTTTCTTCTTGTTGAGCCACTTGGTAATCCGCCTGCGCCTGCGAAAGCACCAGATCGGCTTGAAAAACTTCCAGTTGCGGCACATCGCCGGTTTCGTATCGTTGCTGGGCGATATCGCGGAGCCGCTTTGCGAGGTTCACCGCATCATTTTTCGCGGCGGTCACGCCTCGCGCCAGGGCGACAGCAAAAAATGCATCGCGCACATTTTGGCGAGTCAGGCGTTCGAGTGCGGCCACATCGTCGTCGGTCAAGACGCCCTGTGCGCGCGCCAAATCGATCCGGCGTCGGCGCTTCGATCCCAATTCAAGAGGTATATCGAACCACCAGCCTTCGTGCGGATCATCGCGGAGGGCTGTGAAATTCGCGGTCGGATTCGGCCGCTGCCCTGCGATTTTTACACCCGCAGCCGCGACCGCTCGCTGCGCGCGTGCCGCAATCAAGTCCAGATTTTGCCGGTTGGCCATGTCGAGGGCTTGTGCGAGTGTCAATTTTTCGGGGGCTTGTTGCGCGTGCACCGAAATCGTCGCCGCGCAAATCAGCATAAGCGCGCCAAGATGCTTCACCGTGGATTTGTCTCCTCTGCTGAACCAACGAACGCGGCCAAGGACTCCCTCGGTAGCACGAGTAAGCGACGCATCGGCACACTCCAGTTTATATGTCTAGGGTCCCTGCAAGCTGAATCGGACATTAATTTTTATTTAGCTTTCTGGCTCGCCGTCCTTGCCATTTCGGGGAAATGAGAGGGTGAACACGGAACCCGCGCCCGGCCGGCTCGCGCATTCTATCGTTCCACCTTGTGCGCGCACAATCGCTTGCGCGATGGCAAGGCCAAGCCCCCCGCTGTGAGCCTCGGGCGCATCGTTTTGAGGTACACGGTAGAAACGCTCGAAGATATGCGGCAAGTGTTCTGCTGGGATTCCCATGCCCTGATCTTGAAACCGTACGTTGATCGCGCCGTTTACCGGAGCCATCTCGACGTGAATTTCGCTTTCCTGGCCGGAATACTTCAGCGCGTTATCCAGAAAAATCAAAAACAAGTGTCGCAGAAATATTTCATCGCCCACGTAGGGAACCTCGCGGTCCAGTTTACGCTCGACGGAAATCCCTTTGACTCGCGCTCGCGACGTTACCATGGCACATGCCTCTTCCAGCACTTCGTTTAGATACAGCGGCTCGTGCTGAAGTCGCAATTGCCCGGCGTCCGCCATCGCCAGCGTGAAAAGCCCTTCGACGATCCGGCTGAGCTTTTTCAATTCGCTGTCAATCACTTCGAGGGCACGGTGATATTCCTCCGGCTCACGCTGTTCCTTGAGCAGCAACTCAGTTTCGCCCTGCAGGATACTCAGAGGAGTGCGCAATTCATGCGATGCGTCAGAGACGAATTGGCGCAGTTGCACCAGCGCTCCTTCCATGCACGCAAAAAGCTTGTTGAACGCGTCCGTCAAGCGGCCTAGTTCGTCGTCGCGCCCTGTGGAAGCGAGCGGCAGAGCGTCGCGTGGCGTCCGCGCCGAAATCGCCCCCGCAGCGGTCACTTTCACGCGCTCGGCCATTTGCGAAGTCTGCTGCGTCAGCGCCGCAATCGGCTCCAGGCTGCGACCCACGTACCATGCAGCGACGCCGCCCATAATCAGCAGGCTGCAAGGAAACAGAACGAACAGCAACGCGCGAAAGCGCTCCAGCGTTTCGCTGATGTCGCGCGTCGGCATGGCTAGAATCAGGATTTCGTCGCCCTTCGCCCGGTGAATGCCGGTCGCGCGCAACCGCAGTTGCCCCAGCGTCGTGTCGCGAATGGTCTGCAGATTTTGCGTGCTGCCAGAGAAGGGAATCGCGTGACGATTCAGATTTTTTGAGAATGCGATTGGCCGGCCAGCTGGGTCCAGCGTTTCAAAATACTCTCCCGGAATATCTAGCGCGGCAACGTCCTCGTCGTCGGTGTCGGTGGCAAGGTCGGCGGCAACGGGAGCCTCGGCTTCTATCAATCGATGATCGAACTGGCTGTGTACCACGCTCCTCAAGGCCAAATAGAACGCGAGATACGATCCCGCCAGCATCACTCCCACGACAATGCAGAACAGCAGCATCATCCGCACGCGAAGCGAAAGTGCGCGCTTCATTCCGCTGCTCCCATCCTGTATCCCACGCCGCGCAGCGTGTGCACTAACTTTGCACCGTGCCCTTGATCGATTTTCTGCCGCAAGCGGTTGATGTACACCTCCACCAGATTCGTGTCGCTGTCAAAGTGGCTGTCCCACACGTGTTCGATGATTTCGCTGCGCGTCACGGAATCTGGTGAACGCAAAAGCAGCAGTTCGAGCAACGCAAATTCTTTCGACGTTAAGGGAACTCGCGTCGACCCGCGCGTGACACTTCGTCTATGACGGTCAAGCTCCAAATCGCCGCAGCGCAGTTTCGCTTCGCCGCGCTGGAACCCACGCCGCACCAGCGCCCGTACGCGCGCCTGCAATTCCGCCAGCGCGAACGGCTTGGTCAGATAATCATCCGCGCCTGCGTCGAGCCCTTCCACGCGTTGCTCCACAAGGCTCCGCGCCGTCAGCATCAATATGGGGGATTGAATTTCGGCCTGCCTGAGTTTGCGGCACAACTCAATGCCGCTCATGCCGGGCAGACGCACATCCAATAGAATTGCGTCGTAGGGATTTTCTGTCGCCAGGCGAAGCCCTTCTTCGCCCGTTGCCGCGCTGTCCACCGCATACGAGTTTTCGCGTAACGCGCGGGCTACGAAGCTCGCCACCTTCCGCTCGTCTTCGACCAGCAGAATTCGCATCGGAGTATGTTCTGGATTATACGGCTGGATTGCCCCATTGAGATGTGTTTCGCCAAGCGGTGGGGCAGAGCTACTTCGCCGCGTACTGGCGATGCGCCTGCATGCGCGTCTGTATCACGCGTAAAATCGAGTCGCGCGCGATCATCCCGATGATGTGCCCTTCCTGCAGCACGGGCATTTGATTGACGTCTTCGCGCTGCATTCGCTCGAGCACCCCTGTGATGGGTTCGTTCGGCATCACCCAGTGAATCGCGCTTTGAGGTACCATGGCCGCTTGAATCGAAGTATTCGCCCATTCCTCGCGCGGGAAACCCTGCACCTGATGGAGTGTCACCAGTCCCACGGCCATGCCGTTGCCCGTCACCACGTGGCAGCGCCGCCCAGTCCGCAGCACTTCGTGGACGTAATCCTCGAGCGAAATATCCCGCGCCACCGTCGGCACGTCGGGCGACATAATGTCCGCCGCGCTAAGCCCCGTCAGCGTATTTCGAATGGCAACCTGTGTGTATGTTTCCTGCGCGGCGGAAAGCAGATACCAGCCAATGAACGCCAGCCAGAGCCCCCCGCTCCACCCGCCCAGGAATCTTGATACTCGCGAGTCGCGTTCCATGATCGCCCAAATTCCCAGCATGATCATCATGTAGGCGAATACCTGCCCGCTGCGCGACGCAATCTGCGTCGCTCGATCGAAGTTTTTCGTGATGCCCCAGACAATTGCGCGCAGGACTCGCCCGCCATCCATGGGAAAGCCGGGTAGCAGGTTAAATGCTCCGAGGATCAGATTGGTCACGCTCAAATAAAGGGCTGCGAGTTGCAAAACCCCCCGGGGGGCAATCGCGTACACGCCTAAGAACACCGCGCCCAGGATGAAGCTGACAATCGGCCCGGCAATCGCAATGTTAAATTCCTGCAGAGCCGTCTCCGGGTCGCGCGCGATTCGCGCCAATCCTCCGAAGAAGAACAATGTGATAGAGACAACCGGAATCTTGTAACGCAGCGCGATGACGCTGTGCCCGAGTTCGTGCAGTATGAGGGAGCCAAAAAAAACGATGCTGACCCCAACGGCGAGGATCCAGTATTGCATCGGAGTCGCGCCTGACCGCGCCGGCAGAACCTGCGTCGCGAGGAAAAAAGTCAGCAGCGCGAAGATGAGGAAACTCGTGGCATGCAGGTAAAGTGGAATCCCGAGGATTCGCCCTATCCGAAGTCCCGTTGTTGGTTGTTGCATGTTTCTGAGATGGCCCCCGACCTTCAATTATAGCCAAACAGCGACGCCGCGCGTCCTTCTTTCACGCTGTGTCCCGCCACCCACGCCAAAAGGGGCGACGCAATCCCGTATCTTCTTTCGTTGCAACGGTTCGCCAATGGAAGCCGCCATGCCATATGCACCTGCGAAGCGCAGTCACAGCGTTGCCACATAGGAGGCGGTCATGCGGCGGGTGCGAACTGGCAGAGATTTTCGACAGATAAGACTCCACCTGATCAAGTGCGTTCTGACAACCCTAGTGGTCCTTGCATCGGTTTTCGCGGCCAGTGCAGCCGCTCAGGAACAGCCCAGAATACGTTGCGATAATGCAACTCCGGCGCCCGTTGCCACCGAACGACGCATTGTCGTCAGCATCCCGGACCGCCAAATCGCCGTTGTTGAAAACGGGCGAGTCGTCCTGAAATTTCACGTCTCCGTCGGAGCGCCCGCGAGTCCCAGCCCGGCGGGCGAATTCCGCGTCATCAATCGCGTCGTGAATCCTGTTTATTACCACCCCGGCGAAGTAATTCCCGCGGGTCCTGATAATCCCGTCGGCCCTCGTTGGATTGGCTTGAACATCAAAGGCTACGGCATTCACGGCACGAACGAGCCACGCCTCATCGGACGGGATGTTTCGCACGGATGTATTCGTCTCCGCAATCGCGATGTGAAAAGACTGTTCGCGCGTGTTCGCGTCGGAGACGTTGTTGAGCTTCACGCCGCTCGAGACGCGGAGATCGCGGATCTTTTCGGGACGAGCACGCCTCCTACGCTGGCCGCGGAATCTCAGCCAACTTTGTCGGCTTCAGCGGCAGGCCCGGCTCGCTGAGGTTTCGCTATGCGTGAACGAAATTGAGCAACTGACGGAGGTGACGAAAATGAAAGCAGCAACGATCTTGACGGCAACCGTAGCGGCCTCTTTTGCAATTGCATTCGCGTTCGAATGGCTGTGCTTGCGAAGTGTGATGGCCCTTATGCCCGCGCGCCAGATGCCAGCGCGGCCCGCGATTCTTGTACGGCAGTCGAAACAAAATTAACCGAAGTGCCGGCTTTAAGACGAAAGAAGCGGGGCGCATTAAAGGGGAGAACAGAAATGATTTTCTTACGGCATTTGCTCATGGCAGCGGGAATTGGCCTGCTACTTGTTGCTGCGGCCATCGCAGCCTACGATCTGATTTATTCCTACGAACTCGACCGCTTGGTGCGGCGCGTGTTCTCAAAGAATCCGCCGGAGGAAATCGCCAAGCCGCGTCCGAGAATCTCAATCCGCTGGCGCGACGCCGGCAAAATTGCAGGAGCAGCTGTGGTCGCGTTGCTCATCGCGCTGAGCATCGTCGTAATCCCTGACGGTTCCGCCGGCATCCGTGTCAGTCAAATTTCCGGCATGCGCCCTGGAACGCTCTACTCCGGCGTCCATTTCGTCACGCCGCTGATCGAACGCCTGTCGCTCTACGACATTCGCGAACAAGTCTTCGCCACCTCCGCGCAGGATGACGCTAAGCCGCACGAAACCGTGTTGAAAGTCGAAGCCCGCGAAGGTTTGCCGCTGGGGCTGTCTGTGCTGGTTCGCTATCGTCTCGATCCCAGCCGCCTCGACTATATCGAGGCAAATCTGCCGCAGCCCATCGACCAGGAAATCGTCGGCCCCGTCGTCGAAAGCGCCTTTCGCGAAGTCGCTCCCGATTATGTGGTACGCGACGTTTTCTCCGTCAAGCGTGACGAATTTCGCCAGCGCGTTGCCGGCCTCATCACCACGCGTCTTGCGCAAGACGCCATTGTCGTCAAAGAAGTGCTCGTCCGCCGCATCGTCCTGCCGCCGGAATATGCGCAGGGCCTCGAAAACATTCTATTGAAAGAGCAGCAGAGCGATCAGATGAACTTTGAGCAGGAGATCGAGCAGAAGCGCGTGAAAATCGCGGAATATCAAGCCGACGAAAACAAAGTCCGCCAGGTGAAGCAAGCCGAGGCCACCGCGCAAGCCCGCGTCATCGCCGCGAGAGCGGAATCCGACGCCATGCAGTACACGTTGCCGCTCAAGCAAAAGCAAATTGAGCAGGCGCGCCTGGAAGCGAAAGCGCGCAAAGAGGCGACGATCGAAAACGCGCAAGCGGAAGCGCAGGCCAAGGTCATAGATAGCCAGGCCGAGCAGCAGAGCCAGGAGCTTCTTGCGAAAGCCGACGCGAACCGCATACGCATCACGGGCGCTGCCGAGGCCGAGCGTTTGCAGCTCGAAGCGACGGCCCTGCGGGGCAATCCACTGCTCATTCAGAAAATCGTCGCGGAAAAACTGTCGGACAAAGTCCGCATCATGATGGTGCCCATGGACGGCAAATTCTTCTTCACCAATGGCGTGCTCGATGCGCCGCTGGGAGCTGCGGACCCATCGTCCTCCGGGAGAAGTGGCGACGCATCCGGCGCGCAAGCAGGCACCCAATCGAGCGGGCGCCCATGAAAGTTCCCGGCCGGCTTAGCGGCTGGTGCAGTCGGGTAACTGCTGGTGAAACCCCCTGTGGGTGGTTTGGCTGCCGCCGCGGCCAAGCCGCCCGCCAGCGGTTTCTCCGTGCGCGGCCGTCGCTTGAAACGACACATCGCCAGCGCGATCTGCCGGACGCAAAAATGCGCTGTGCTATCATTGCGCCACGTCACGCTTTCGTGATGCAACTCGATGCGGTCCTTCCGCCGAATTTTTGCGCTGCTTTCGCTCTTCGCATTTTCATTCCCCATTTTTCCCGCGTCGCAGTCGCCCGCGCAGTCGGTCCCGCCGGTCCCTGCACAATCATCGTCACAATCCTCAACGCAACCGCTCGCGCAGCCATCGCCCCAAGCCGCGCCGAAACTCGTTGCCGAATCACATAGAGATGACCCCTTGGCCGCCGCCGCTCGTGAACTCGCCCGCAAGGTCGCCGTCTCGGTCGGCGCGGCCATTCAAGGCAAGCTCACCATCGCCCCCAATTTCGTCAATTTATCATCGCTCCCTTCTTTCGAATTCCAGAAGGCCTGCGGCGCCTTCCAAAGCGAAATTGAACAACAGACCAAGGCTTTCCACGCGGCAAGTTCTCAGGAAATCCCGCCTGCGTCCGTCAGCGTCACGCTCGCAGAAGATCTTCGCGGTTTTTTGTGGGTTGCTCAAGTTACGCAAGGCCAGTCGCAACAAACTTTCTTCGTCTCTGTCCCCCGCGAAACGGTAGCCCAGGAGAACCAGCCCTGCCCTTCCGTCACTCTCCAAAAGGAATTTCTGCTGAGCCAGCCTGAGCCGATCCTCGACGCGAATTTTCTGGCTGTCTCGCCCGGTTCTGCGCCGAGCCTTCTCGTCTTGCAGCCCAGCCGCGTCGCGCTCTTCGCGCAACAGAACGGCGCGTGGCGGCTTCAGTCCGAGGCGCCACTCGCGCACACGACTCCCTGGCCGCGCGACGTTCGCGGACGTTTGCAACAGGGAGCCGGCGGAGAAGAGGCCGCGCTTCCCGGGGTCATCTGCAACATCACCGTGAGCAGTGCTTTATCTGCATCCTGCAAGCCCGGCAATGCCGGATGGCTCTTCTCAGCGGGATTCCTTCGCGCCTTCTCTCTGCTGCCGACGGCTGCCGCGAACGGGAATACCTTCTCGTTTCCGGCTCTGGGGGTCCAGGAGTTCTCCTCGCTGGCCGTTATCGCACCGCCAGTTTCATCCGGCGCCTCAGCCCCCGTAATCGCCACGACGCCAAACGGCCGCGCACTTCTCTTCGAGGGATCCTCCACGCCCGTCGCTTCCTTTCCGGGCTGGGGTAGCGAAGTCGCTGCGCTCTACTCGACGACTCGCGCTCCGTGGCCGTTGCTGGTAACGC
>Ga0307374_10002947_pt1 | contig 29584 bp, 32 predicted proteins | sample OX3MG_FD_202532 | JGI IMG/M metagenome (GOLD analysis project Ga0307374, IMG submission 202532) | Soil microbial communities from Risofladan, Vaasa, Finland - OX-3 | ecosystem: Environmental > Terrestrial > Soil > Coastal area > Acid sulfate soil | place: Finland: Risofladan, Vaasa | collected... | reverse complement strand
ATAGCGGCGCACGTTGCGCGCCGCTTGGCGCTGCGCTACGCTTCCGCCGCTAAACGCGGCGTCAACTTCGCTACGCGCCCCCACGCGGACTACGCCGCGTGGGCCCCCACTAATAGCGGCGCACGTTGCGCGCCGCTTGGCGCTGCGCTACGCTTCCGCCGCTAAACGCGGCGTCAACTTCGCTACGCGCCCCCATGCGGACTACGCCGCGTGGGCCCCCACTAATAGCGGCGCACGTTGCGCGCCGCTTGGCGCTGCGCTGCGCTTCCGCCGCTAAACGCGGCGTCAACTTCGCTACGCTATTTCGGGACCTGCGTCGCGCTGACCGGCGACGCATTGTTATTGCCGAGCTTCGTGCGAATGTAGGTGATCACGTCGGCAACGTCTTGCGTGGAGAGCTGGCTCTTCCACGCCGGCATTTGGCCGTTGTACGTCTTTCCGGCGACGGCGACCGCGCCGTGCAGCCCGTTCTCGACGACATCGATTACTTTGCTCGGGTCGCCGGTGACGAACGGATTGTTTGCAAGCGGGGGGAAGACGCCGGGCATTCCCTGCCCTTGCGCTCCGTGGCAGCTCGCACAGTTCTGCGAGAAGACCGACGCGCCGTGCACCGCGGAGGCGGAGGTGGCCGCACCGGAAGCGCCCGTGGATGCGGCTGCGGCCGACGCAACCCCCGGCGTAGCGGCCGCAACGGGTGCCGCAAGGATCTGCGCCTCGCCGAGCGAGGGCGGTCCGGCAGCCTGCAGTGCCATGATGTGCAGCTGGCTCTGTATCGAGAGGCCCACTATGACGGCGACCACGAGCACGACGCCCGCGAGGATACCGCGGCGCGTTCCGAAGGAGCGCGTATAGCTACGGTCGATCCACGGAACGAGCAAAACTACGAGCAAGAAGAGCGTCGGGAGGTAGATCGTCGCAACGGTGTCGAGCTGCGGTGGAAAGAGATTCAGCATTCCAAAGAGTGCGAGAAAATACCACGCCGGATACGGTTGGAATGCGGCGCTCGACGGATCGGCCTTCTGATCGAGAAACGGCGGCGCGACGAATGCGAGGATCAGGATCAACAGAAAGACGGAGAACGAGACGACCGTATCCATGAACAGCTGATCGGGCCAGAAGCGCCCGACTTTCAGGCCACGGCGGTCATCGGTAACGGGGCCCGCGGAGCCGTTGTGGCGGAAGATCGCTAAGTGCGCGCCGACGAGGAGCAGCAGCAGCGCGGGCATCAGCCAGACGTGTAAGCCGAAGAACCGGTTGATCGTCTCCGTGCCCATCACGCCGCCGCCCTGTGCGATGCTCTGAATCAGGGGGCCGGCGATCGGCGCGGTCCCCGTGATGTTCAGCGAGACCTGCGAGGCAAAGTAGGCGTTCATATCCCACGGCAAGAGATAGCCGGTGAGACCAAGCGCGAGCGTCACGAGCAGGAGAAGCACGCCGACGACCCACTGCAGCTCTCGCGGCGCTTTGTACGCGCCGAAGATGGCAACTTGCAGCAAGTGCAGGAAGACAAGCGCGATCATCGCGGTCGCGCCCCAATAGTGTACTGAGAGGACGAAATGCTCGAATGGATTCAGGTAGATCGCGCGGGTGGATTCCCACGCAGTTGCAGCAGACGGCGCATACCAAAACGTCAGGAAGATGCCCGTCGTTATCTGCACGATCATCGCGAAGAGCGTCGCGCTCCCGAAGACGTACCAATAGCTCGCGCCGCCGGGGACGTCCTCGGTGAGGAAGTCCTTCGCCATCGAGAGGAAGCCGGTGCGCTGTTCGATCCAGTTCAGCATCGTTGTTGCTCCTACGGCCTACGCTTGATATGAGATGACGATGCGGTCGGGCGTCGTCGACTGGTATCGAATCCACATAACTTGCGCGATGCCGCTCTTTTCGCGGAGCGGCAACGGGTCGAGCCCGCGCGGAGCGGGCCCCGCGAGATGCGCGCCGTCGAAGTTGTAGACCGAGCCGTGGCACGGGCAGAGAAACTTGTTCGCGCTCGCATCCCAAGCGTAGCGGCAGCCCAGGTGCGGGCAGAGCGGGCTGAAGACGACGAAGGTCATGTTGGCGACGTCGTACGGCACGTCGGGCTTACCGCCTGGCCCGTTGAAGATGTCGGGACGAGCCGCCCGAAATCGCGCGGGGTCGACTTTGATGCCCCAGACGTAATCCTCGAGCGTCTGCTCGGGAAGATATGCATCCTTCGTCGTCATCGTGAAGCTCAGCTTCACCGGCTTGCGCGTCGCCGCTTCGAGCTCGGACAACTCGGCGTGCGTGAGCGGCGACCAACTGCCGGCCCCCGAGCCTGCTTCGGGGATTAGCCCGCCGATGATGGGAATCGCGAGACCCACGCCGATGACACCGCTCATGGTGACGACGGCTTTGACCATGAAGGAACGCCGCGAAATCTCGTCCGGCGTCTCCGGCTGCTCTTGGGCGCCCTGCGCGCTATGAGTCGACATACCCCGCCATTACTCGTAATTTTACGTCCGCCCTTTTACCGGGCGTTGCGACTTTTGCACAAATGCGACCGGGAAGCGCCCTCGGCTACATCTTGTAGCTGTGCAGACCGCTTATCCAGATGTTCACGCCGAGATAGCAGAAAATGATCGAGGCGAAGCCAATGACGCTCCACCAGCTGCACCGCAGGCCTCGCCACGCATGGCGGGTGTGCAGATGCATGTACGCCGCATACAGGATCCACGAGGCGAGCGCGGCCGTCTCCTTCGGGTCCCACTGCCAGTATGCGCCCCACGCTTCGTGCGCCCAGGCAGCGCCGGTGATGACGCCCAGCGTCAAGAGCGGCAAGCCGACCGCAACCGCTCGATAGACGAGCACGTCGAGCTGCGCGAGCGACGGCAGCGTACTGAACCACTCCGCGACGGTATCCCCGTGCTCGGCGGCGGCCGCGAGCGCGGGCGTGTCGCGCAGCGCCGGGCTGAGCGTGGCTGCCGGAGTATCGACCGCGAACGACGTCAACAGTGCCGCGCCGCCGCCAGCGGCCGCCGCCGCGAAGGTGGTGCTGCGCCGGGCGTAGTGCCGGTTCGCGTAGTACTTCACGAGGTAGAGGATCGAGAAGACGAACGAGACGAGGAAGGCGGCATAGGACGAGACGACGAGCGGCACGTGGATCTTCGCCCAGTACGACTGCAGCGAGGGAACGGCCGGCATCACGCCCTCGTTCCACGTGACGCCGTACGCCAAAAAGATGGCAGCGAGCGCGAGAACGAAGCCGCCCGCGAACCAGAGCCGGTAGCGAAACGCGAAGGCGATGAAGATCGCGACGGACATCGCCGAGAAGAGCGAGAGCGATCCGTACAGGTTGAGCAACGGCCAGATGTGCGTCTCGGCGTAGCGCGCCCCGAGCTGCGCGAACTGCGCCGCGCACCCGGTCACGGCAAGCGTCGCACCGAAGTTGCGCAGCCACCCTTCCCGCGAAAAGAAGTAGACGACGAGAGCGAGCGCCCCAACGGCGTAGGAGCTCAGAGCGAGAACCATGAGCACGGCGTCGAGTGCCATCGCGTGCATGTGGGCAACCTTCCTTTTATTCGATTAGTCGACGTGCTTGCGTAGCTCGTCGACGAGCTCTTGAAACTGCGTTTCGAAGATATCGTAGCCTTTGACGGTCGTGGCCGCGAGCCCCACCGTGGACGCATCCTTGCCCGCCGGGTCCACGCGGACGTGCAGCCGAGCCGGTAAGAAGTAGAACGAGATCACGAGCCCGATCAGCAGCAGTACCGCGCCCGCCGCGACGAGGGGAACGCCGGGATCGTAGCGGTACTGAAAGCCGCTGTACAGCACGGCTCGCTGCGGCACGATGCGCCATCCGTTTCCGAGATCGACCGGCGAGCGAAGGGGATCGAGCACGGCGCCGAGCGGCGTGCCGTCTTCTTGAAGCGAGAGAATGACCGCGGGGTTGGTGACGCGTGGATCGGACGACGGCATGTGCGTTTGGCGGTCGACCGTCGGGACGAATCGCTCGTACACGACGCTGCGCGTCGTTCCGGGAATCGAGAGCGCATCGCCCTCGACGAGCGTGTGGCGCGACAGCGCGGGTACCGGCCTCCCGTCGTGCGTCACGGTGACGCGCATACCGAAACCATAGCTGGCTTGGTATACGAGCGTCCCGTCGACGTCGATCGGGTGATTGACGCGTACGACCATCGGGGTAGGGAGGCCGTTGCGACCGACGACGGTCACGTGTGAGACGTAATCGATCGGTTGATAGACCATGCCACCCTTGGTCAGCACCGGCGCGATCGTGTAGGCGAAGCGGTCCAACCGGATCAGCGCGTGCGTCTGCGGGATCTGCGCGGTCTGACCGGTCAGAATCGCCGTCTCGCCGGCAAAGCCGCGCGCCCAGTAGAGAATTGTGCCGGCGGCGATGACGAGAATCGCGGTGTGGTTGACGAGCACGCCGATGCGCGCCCAGTTATGGCGGTCGGCGAACGACCACTGCGTACCCTCGATGTCGTGCCGTACGATCTTCCAGCCGCGGGTCGAGAAAAAACGCTCGACGCGTTCCCGGACCGACGCTTCGTTGCCCGGAACGGTGACGTGCGCGTGGAGCGGAATCGCGTCGATCGTGACCGCCCTGCGAGGGGGAAGACGGCGTGGAATGACCTTCGTGAAGGTCGCGACCGTCATCGAGGCGAGGACGAGACCGACGCTCGCCAAGTACCATCCGCTATGGTAGATGTCGTCGAAGTTCAGCCGCATGATCGCGCGCGCGATCGGTGCCGGATAGGACGCGAAGTACGTGGCGGCGTCCTTTCCTTGTTCGACGACGACGCCCACGAGCGTGAGGACTCCCCAGAGCGCGAGCAATGCGACGCCGACGGTGACGTTGCCGAGGGTCCGGGTCAGCGCGCGCGTCACGTGGTGGGAAGGCTGCGCCGGTGCCACGAGCGCTCGAGCACGAGAATGAGCCAGATCGAGATCTCGTAGAGCGCGTACATCGGCAGCGCGATGAGCGCCATCGTCATCGGATTACCATCCGGAGCCGCGATGCCGCCTATCACGAAGAATGCGAAGAACGCGTGCCGGCGATAGTGCCGCAGCGAGGTCGAGCCGACGATGCCTAGGCGGGCCAAGCCGATCAACACGATCGGCATCTGAAAGATGATTGCGAAGATGCCGAGCAGGATCAGCACGAAGTTGATCGTGGGTGCGACGCCGAACGTCGGCGTGGCGACCGCGTCGGTGATGCCGAGCAGCGCATGGACGACGCGCGGAATCACGAGGAAGTGTGCGAATGCCAGCCCGGCGAAGGCGAGCAGCATCGACGGCGCGATGAAGCCGTAGACCATGCGGCGCGTGCGCGGATGAATGGCTGGGACGACAAACATCCACAACTGATAGATCAACACGGGCAAGCCGACGACGATGCCGCCGATGACGGAGAACTTGAACTCGGTGAAGATGACGTCGGCTGGGCCGAATGCGTGCAGGGTGATGCCGGCGAAGTACGTGTGAACCATCCATATGATCACGTCTTTCGAAGGGATGAAGAGCAGCACGGCGATGCCGCCGACGGTCGCGAGCGAGATCAGGAGACGCGCGCGCAGCTCCCGCAGATGCTCGGTGAAGGGCATCTCTTTTTGATCCCACTGCGTATCGCTTGCGGGCTCGTCGAGTATCGGCATGGATGAAAGCGGCACGATCGCCGGTCTTACGAGCTGAGCGTCCCCTTGTCGGAGGGGGGAGGAACGGCTTCGCCGCTTATCGAGCCGGCCTCGACGCCTTCCATGATGTCTGCCTTCTGGGCCTCGGCCTTGCGGCGCGCCTCTTCGCGTGCGCGAAGGACGGCTTCGTCGGCCTCTGCTTGGCCCATCATGAACTCCTTCTTCGCTTGCCCGGCGCTACGGGCGAGCTTCGGCAGCTTGTCGGCGCCGAAAAGCAGCGCGGCTATGACGACGATGCCGATGATGATCGGTGCGTCGATGAGGGCAAAGGCGGGGTGAATGAACATGGCAACTTCCTTTATTCGAGGAGCGCGTCGGCGAGACCGCTCAGCCGTTGCTTCGCCGTGCTCGGCGGTAACGGCTGCAATGCAACCTTGGCCAGAGCGAGGTGGCGTGCGATCTCGTCTCGGGTTGCGTCGACGCCCCCCTGTCGCTCGATCGCTTCGATGATCCGCTCGACCGGTACGCTTGCGTCGGTGAAGAACGAGCGTACCGCGCTGCGAAAGGCGGAGTCACCGCGGGCGAGTGCCAAGATCAATGGAACGGTCATCTTTTTCTCGGCGAGGTCGTTCCCGACCGGCTTCCCGAGCGCCGCACTCTCCCCGGTGAGATCGAGCAAGTCGTCGAGCATCTGGAATGCGACGCCGTATGCTTCACCGAAGCCGCGCAACGCCGCAACCTGCTCCGGGCTGCCTCCGCCGACGAGAGCGCCGCATTCGGCAGCCGCGGCAAAGAGCGAGGCGGTCTTCCTTCGCGCGATCGCAAGGTAGTCGTCGAGCGTCGTCGTGAGATCGCCGAGCGCGTGCAGTTGCAGGACCTCGCCGTCGCAGATCTCCGCGAGCGTGGTGGAAAGCACTTGCGGAATCGGCGGCGGGTAGTTTGCGGTGACGTTCTTGAAGATCCACGCGAAGAGATAATCGCCGGCGAGCACGCTCGTGCGGTTACCGAAATCGATCGCGGTGGCGTTCACGCCGCGCCGGGTCGCGGCGCGATCGACGACGTCGTCGTGGATGAGCGTCGCAACGTGAATCAGCTCCATGTACGCGGCGAGATGCAACGCGCTCACCGCATCGCCGCCGCAGGCTTGGACGGCGAGCAGGGTGATGCGTGGGCGCAAGCGTTTGCCGCCCGCCGAGAGCATACGCTTCACGGCCTCCGTGATGATCGGGTTCTCCGTCGTGAAGCTCGCCCGGAAGTAGTGCTCCACGAGATCGTGCAATGCCGACTCTTCCATCGGGTCCGGTGCGTCGCGCACGTCGTGCATCATACCGGCTTGGCCCCCATGTGCACCGCGATGGCGCCACCCATGAGCGGCACGTACCGCGCCTGCTCGAAGCCGGCGCGCTCGAAGTGCTCCCGCAGATGCGGCGCGTCGGGATGATGCGTGAGCGAGCTTGGAAGATACGCATAGGCTTGCCGGGATCCCCCGACCAGGCCGCCGAGGACCGGCACGACGCCGTAGAAGTAGAACCCGAAGAGACGCCGCCAAAGACGATTGCGGGGCTTGCTGACGTCGAGATTGACGAAGCGCGCGCCGGGCCGCAATACGCGCAGCACCTCGCGCAGCACCTCGTCGATGTCCACGACGTTGCGCAGGCTGAACGCCATGGTGGCGCCGTCGAACGTGTCGTCCGCGAAGGGAAGCTCGGTGACGTCGGCCTCTACGAAATCGGGCGCACCGCGAGCTTCACGCGCGGCGCGCGCGCGGGCGCCGTCGAGCATCGGCGTGCAGAAGTCGATGCCGGTGACGCGCAGCGTCGGATCGGTGCGCAGCAGGTGGAAGACGACGTCGCCCGTGCCGCAGCAGAGATCGAGCACGCGTCCGCCCTGAGGGGGCGCGAGCAGAGCGATCGCGCGGCGGCGCCAGGCTTCGTCGAGCCCGGCCGTGAGGACGCGGTTCGCAACATCGTAGCGCGGGGCGATGCGCGCGAACATCTCGCGGACGTGGACCGACTTGGCGCTGGAGCGCGTCGCGTGGGAAGAGTGCATGAGCGGGCTACCCTTCCAACCCTTGCCGGAGCCGCCCTTCGTCGGGATGTGAAGAACGATGGTTTACCTCAGCTCGCAGGCGAAGCTCGTCTTGGCCATCGAGCGCGCGCACGACGTGACGCTCGTCGCCTACCTCCTACCACGCGGTCCGACGTTCGCAGCGCTTGCAGCAGCGGCACGGCGTGGCGCGCGCGTCGTCGTGCGACTCGAGGGCCGCCCGTACTACGACGCACGCGGCGGCATACGGCGCTTGAATCGATCGGTGGCCGACGATCTGGCCGCAAACGGCGTCGACGCCCGTCTCGTCGATGGCGACGGCAGCGCTCCGGTGCACGCCAAAGCGGCGCTCGTCGACGGCCGGCTGTACCTCGACGACGTCAACTTTGCGCGCGGCGGGGAAGGCACCATCGTTCGCGACGACGCGCGACCCGACGCGCGCGCGTTACGCGATGCGATTGAAGGACGCTCCGATCCGCCGCGCGACGGCTTCGCGTTGCGCAAGAACGATGCGCTCGCGCTCGAGGCCGGCCTTCTCGGTGCGGCAGGCGGGCACGCTCCCGTCGCCGTGGAGAGCGAGTCCATCGGCAGCGGTAATGCGGTCTACTCGGCGTTGGAACGCCTCGGCGCAGCGGGATGTGCACCGCGTCTGCTCGTCTCGCGCGAAGCGCTCTCCGCGAAGGAGCGCTCCCTGCTCGGGCGATTGCGAGCCGGCGGCGTTAGCGTGCGCGTCTGCAGCTCGAACGAAAAGTTCGCGCTCGCCGGGAGCCGCGCGTGGGTCGGCTCCGCGAACGCTACGTCGGCGTATCTTACGCCGCGTCAGCTCGACTGGGGCGTACGCACGCCCAACCCTGCCATCGTCGACGAGCTGCGCGCGCATTTCGAAGCGCGGTGGCAAAGCGCTCGCGCGCTCAGCGCATGAACCCGAGGTGCCCGGCGTTTCGCGTCGTGACCTCCGCAACCGTAGAGGGCGAGATGCCGAGCGTCTGCGCAAGCTGCTCGGCGGTATAGGTAACGAAGGCGGGCTCGTTGCGTTTGCCGCGCATCGGAACGGGCGCCAGATACGGAGCATCGGTCTCCATGAGCAGCGGCTCGATGCCGACGGCCCTTACCGCCTGGCGCAGATTCGCAGCCGTCGCGAACGTCAGCACGCCGCCGATGCCGAGATGCAAGGCGAACTCGCCGGTGTACGCGCGCGCCTGTTCCTCGTTCCCGGTGAAGCAATGGATGACGCCGCGCATCCCAGGGCTGCGCTCTTCACGCAAGATTTCGATCATGCGGTCGTGCGCGTCGCGGACGTGAAACACGAGCGGGAGATTGCGTTCCCTGGCGATGGCGATCTGGGCGCGGAGGACGCGCTCCTGCATGTCGCGGGGGCTGTGGTCGTAGTAGAAATCCAAGCCGGTCTCGCCGATCGCGACGACGTCCGGCGACTCGAGCAACGGGGCAAACGCAGCGGCAACGTCGTCGGGTGCGCTCTTGGCCTCGTGCGGATGGATACCGATCGAGGCAACGATACCGAACTCCCGCGCCGTCGCCACCGCGCGCTCGCTGTCCTCGAGATCGCACCCGACGGTCAGGACACCGGCAACTCCCGCGTCGCGGGCGCGGCGGATCACGGCGCCGCGATCTGCGTCGAACGCCCGATCGTGGACGTGCGCGTGGCTGTCGATCACTGCTCGAGCAGGTCGAGTCGAGGGAAGAGCGGGTCGCCGAGGATCGTTCGCGTCCCCGGAGCGATGCGGCGTTCGAATGCAGCATCCCAAGCGTCGTCGATCTGGGCCTCTCCGATGCCGAGCCTGCGCCACAACTCCTCCATGCGCTCGGGCATGAAGGGGTGGAGCAGCATTGCCAGACGCCGCAGCCCTTCACAGAGCTCGTAGAGGAAGGCGTCGAGCTCCTGCGCGCGTCCTTCCTTATAGAGTGCCCACGGCTTGCGCTCTTCAACTGCGCGATTGAGCGTCGTGACGAGCTCCCACGCCGATTCGAGCGCGTCGCGAAAGCGCAGGTCGAGAATTGCCGTGCGCATGTGCTGCTGCAGATCTGCGAACTGCGCGAGCACGGGGGCGGCTCCCGGAGCGGGAACGCTCCCTTCGCGGTAACGCTGCAGCATCGAGAGCGTACGGTGCGCGAGATTTCCGAGATCGTTGCCGAGGTCGTTGTTATGACGCTGCGCGATCTTCTCTTCGGAGTAGGAGAAGTCGCTGCCGAAAGGCGCTTCGCGCAGAAGAAAATAGCGCAATGAGTCGGCGCCGAAACGATCGGCGAGCGCAAAGGGATCCACCGCGTTGCCGAGGCTCTTCCCCATCTTTTGCCCTTCGACCGTGATCCAACCGTGCGCGAAGACGAGCTCCGGGGCCGACTCGCCGATCGCCCACAGCACGGCAGGCCAGATTATCGTATGAAAGCGCGCGATCTCTTTGCCGACGAGCTGCACGGCCGCAGGCCAGTACGTGCGAAAGCGGGCATCGTCGACGGACCAGCCGATGGCCGAAATGTAGTTGAGCAGCGCGTCGAACCAGACGTAGATGACGCCGCCGCCCTCCGGAATCGGGATGCCCCAATCGAAGGTGCTGCGAGAGATGCTGAAGTCTTCGACGCCTTCCTCGAGCAACGCCATCATCTCGTTGTAGACGCTCTTCGGACGCACCCAATCGGGATGCGCGCGAAAGTGCTCGAGCAGACGCGGTCCGTATTTTGAGAGCCGAAAGAACCAATCGTCTTCCGAGAGCCACTGTACCTCGCGCCCGCAGGTCGGGCATTTCCCGTCGGCGAGCTTCGACTCGAGCCAAAACGTCTCATCGAAGACGCAGTACCATCCTTCGTACTTTCCGAGGTACACGTCGCCGCGCTCGCGCAGCGTCTCGAAGACGCGCTGCACCACCCGCTCGTGCCGCGGTTGCGTCGTGCGAATGAAATCGTCGTAGGCGACGTGGTACGCGGCGAAGAGCGACTGCCAGCGCGGAACGAGATCGTCGCACCATTGCTGCGGCGTCTTGCCGGCCGCGGTCGCGGCGTTCGCGACCTTCTGCCCGTGTTCGTCGGTCCCCGTGAGAAAGAACGCCGGTCCGGCGGTTCGTGCCGTGCGCGCGAGGACGTCGGCCACGACCGTCGTGTAGACGTGACCGATGTGCGGATTGCCGCTGATGTAGTAGATCGGCGTCGTGACGTAGTACGCGCGCTGCTCCACCCCTCTCTCGTTACGGCCTCTTATGAAAGGCCCTTCTGGTCGCGCTTGCGCTCAGTCGCGCGCGCGTAGAGGTGACGCCGCACGCCGTAACCGCGTCCGGCGAGATCTTTGGCGATCGCCGACACCGGGGCGCCTTGCGCGAGCAACGCGTCGATCGCGGCGTCCAGCGTCGCCGCGTCCGGTGCCGCCTGCACGGTTGCGGCGCCTTCGACGACCAGCGCGATCTCGCCGCGCACGGGCTCCGGGAGTCGTGCGGCAACGTCTGCCGCCGAGCCGAGAAGTTGCTGCTCGTGCAGTTTCGTGTACTCGCGCAGGAGGAAGACCCGTGCATCGGGAGCGATGGCGGCGAGGTCGGCGAGCGTGGCGCGAATGCGCTTCGGCGACTCGAACCACACGCTCGTCGCTTCCGAGGCGAGCGCGCGCGCGAACTGCTCGCGTCGTGCGCGGCTTGAGCGCGCGGGGAAGCCTTCGAAGAGAAAGCGCCGCAACGAGAAGCCCGAGAGCACCGCTGCGCCGACGAGCGCGCTCGGCCCGGGAAGCACCTCGACGGCGATGCCCGCGGCGCGCGCCGCGGCGATGAGCTCGTTGCCGGGATCCGAGATGCCCGGCGTGCCGGCGTCGGTCGTCAGCGCGACGCTCTCGTGGCGCGCTCGCTCGAGTATCTTCGGTGTCGCAGCGGCCGCGTTGTGTGCGTGATAGCTCCAGATCTCTCTGCCGGGCAGTTTTAGCCCGGCCAGGAGCGTGCGCGCGACGCGCGAGTCCTCGGCCACGAGCAGATCGCACTCGCGCAGGACCTGGATCGCACGGAGGGTGACGTCTGCGAGGTTGCCGAGCGGCGTGGGAACGACGATCAGCGGCATCGTGCGCGGATTCGCCGCATCGCGCAGGTCCTCCACCGCGTTGCCCCGTAGCGTCACTAGCGGTGAGGGCCGCCGCGAGGCTGGACGTCTCTTCTCTCCGCACTGCAGCCTCGGGCGAGTGCGTCGATACCTCACCCGCCTCGGCAATTCGCTGCACGATCTCGGTTCTTCGAAAAGAGTTGAGCCGCATCGTTCTTCGCGTGCATGTCGTCAACGATACCGAGGAGCCCGTGCGGTGTACTCCCGGCACCAAGCTGGACTCTAGCGCCCTGCTGCACACCGATCTCGATCTGACGTGCGAGCCGCATGCGGAGCTCGGCTTTCTCTTTGCAGTGTCGCGATTCGGCCGTTCGGAGCGCGCCGCGTTCGTACGCATCTGCGGAACATCCTTTGCTTGCGCCTTCGAGGCGCCGCTCGACGACGACGGCGTGCGCGCGGCCGCGATCTCGCTTGCCGTCGCAGCCCTCTTCGTCGCGTTGCTTGCCGGCGTCGTCGTATACGAACGCCGAAAGCGCCCGAAACCGCGAGCAAAGCCGGTGGATGCAGCACCCGCTCCTGCGCCGCATCCCGCTCCTGCGCCGGAGCCGGCTCCCGCGCCGATACTGCCCGTAGCCCCGCGGCCACCGCGCGCGTCCGAGCCGGTGCGCGGCATCGAGACGCACGGCTTCGCCGCGGTGCTCGACGAGCGGCGCGTCGTCATGGGAACGCTCGAGTGCACGCAGCGCCGCTTCTTCTCGACCGATTTCGTCGCAAAAGTCGTCAATCAGGCGCACGAGCCGCTTCTCTGTACGGTGACGGGCCGGACGCGCGATGCGACCGTCCCCACCTCGCCGGGTTCCTTTTGGATTCATCCGCAATCGGCGGTCGCGGTCGCCGTCTTGGCCCCGTTGCGCTTCCCGTGGCGTCTGCGAAACCTGCAGCTGCTCATGGAAAACTCGTCCTTGCGCGCGTCCGCGCAAGCAGACGTTCCCGTTCCCCTCGCCGTTCGTCTTGCCGTCGCGCTGGCAGCGCTCGTCGTCGCGCTTGCAATTGCCGCGGTCGCGTACCGCGTGCTCAGACCGACGATCCAGGCGTTTGCCGTGCCGGCGCAGGTGCTCGCCGGTGACACGGTAACCGCAAACTACGCCCTCTCGGGTATCGGTGCCGCGCGCTACGTCGTATCGCGCGGCCGCGTTCGTGTCGCAAGCGGTACCGTGCGGATCGGGCGCGGCTCGTTTACGTTTCCTACGCGCGGCCCGCGTGGAACGTATCGCGTCGCCCTGCTCGCGACCGGGCCGTTCGGCAGTACGCAATCGTCGCTCGTGCTGAGAGCGCTCGGCCACGTGGCGGCGACGCGCGCCTCCGTCGACGCACTCGAGGTCGATCCGGGCGTTGCGGCGTCAGGGGCGCCGATCACCGTCCACTACGTTGCTCACGCGCAGGGCGGAAGCATCGCGCTCGTCGATGCCGCGCAGATCGCCGTTGTGGCCGTACCGTACAGCGCGAGCGGCGTCGCGGTGCTCACCGCGCCACGCGTCGTCGCTCCGACGCAGTATCAAGTGCTGCTGCGGATCGCTCGTGGCCGTTCGATGGCGCGCGCGTCGGTCGGCGTACTCGTCATTCCGCAGACGCTTCCCGCACCGATGACGCCGGCTGTCGTTCCACCGATGTTCGATGCCGCGCAGCTGATGCGCGTACCGGGCCGCGTCGTTGCGGCGCACCGCTTCTCCGTGGTCGTGCTCGCGCATCCCGCGAACTTGCGCCTGACGCTAGAAGGTCGAGATGGAACGTCCTTTGCGCAGCGCTCGATCCCGCTCAATGCAGCGGCAGTGGAGTTTCTGGCGCCGCCGGCAACGGCCGGCCGTCGCTATGTCATCGTGGCGTCGTTTACGCGGGGCACTGCCGATCAGCTCGTCCTGGAGCCGCTGACGGTCTACGCGCGTTAGCAGGATCCCGAGAGCGTCAGCGCGGCGGTATTCGGTGAATCCGGCAGCGGCGTTGCGGGGCTCGAGACGTTGAGCGCCGTGTGCTGGAGAGACTGCTCGACCGCGGTACCCAGCTCCGCGTAACACGTCAAGATCGTCTGTACGTCCGGGCCGTCGAAGAAGTTCTGCGTCGCGCTCAAGTTTTGGTTTGCCCCGAGCGCGCTTTGCAGGTACGACGGTACCGATACGGCCGTCGTGACGGTCGACTGCGTGTGCACGAAGAGCATCGGCGATGCCATCGTGCCGCCGGAGAGATGCGTCGGGCCCGGCGTGCATGTGCCGCTCACGACGCCGGTCGGTTGGAAGAACGAGGGCGATCTCGGCCCCGGGAACGTGCCGTTGGTGGGGTCGTTCGTCAGGGCATCCGGCCCCGGCGTGGCGCACGTGTAGATCTCGGTGGGGGCGATGCCGGGAAGCCCGTCGTAGAGCGCGCCGAGGCTGTACTGCTGATACGGGTTGGCCTCGTCGGAGACGAGGCCGCTGAAGCGCACTGCGATTTGCGCGCGCTCGCTGATCACCGAGGACTGCACGGTCCAGATCACGCCGAAGAGCACGAGCAGGAATGCCGGCAGAAAGATCGCCGTCTCGATCGTCGCTTGGCCGCGCTCTCCGTGGCGGCGCCGGCGCAGGCTCACTTGCACGTGAAGCTCGATCCCGCGCTGAGCGCTCCGGCGAACGGCTTGATCGCCATGGTGCTCCACCACCCGTCCGCGACGTAGAGTCCCGGATGGCTCGCGCTGTACGTGAAGCCGCCGCTGCCGTCGGACGTCGACGGATCACCGGGGTTGTACGTGTTGTTGGGGTTTCCGCCGTAGTCGACGCGGTAGTACCGGTCGTTGTTCGAGAATCCGGCCGTTTGATCGTCCGAGCTCTCCGGATACTCGGAGGGCTGAAACACCGCGCTCGACGAGCTCGCCGGATCGACCATGGAGCCGACCCACATGAACTCTTGCGTGTCTTGGATGGATGTCGCCGCCGCGCGCCCGACGACGTTGACGGCGCTCCCGTTCCAGTTCCAGAACGTCGGCATCCACGGCGTCACGCGTGCGCAGGCTACGATCTCGATCTGCATCGGCGTCAGGTCGAGCTTCGGATGTCCGCTCGTACCGCCGCCGACGACCATGTTACAGCAGTCTGCGTAGACGTCTTCGGTGTAGGTGGAGGGCCGAGGCGTCGCCTCGACGAGCGTGTAATTGAAGGCGCAGTCACCGCCGCTCGCGGTACCGCAGTTCGTCTGATACTGCGAGAGCGCAGACTGGATCAACGAGACTTGGTTCGACCACGTTGGCGTCGAGACGCGCCCGACGATCGCGACGTCGTTCGTGTACCGGCTGAGCGAATCCAAGTAGTTCTGGCGCAGGTTGGCGTAGAGCGTCGCGCAGCTCGGCGTGCTGCCCTTGCAGCCGCCGTCGCCGTGGATCACCTCGAGCAAGTCATTCATCGTGACGCGCAGGCGATACTCTTCGACGGCCGCAGCGTGCAGCGCGGCCTCGGTCTCGTTCCATTGCGTCGTTTGGACCGAGAGCATGCCGCGGGCGGCTGCGTCGGCTGCGTTCATCGCGCGCATCTGCCATGCTACCATCTGGCCGTAGCTCATCGCGAGCGCGAGCATGGTGAGCACGGTGAGCGTCCCGAACGCCCAGATCGGAAACGTTTGGCCGCGTTGGGCATGGGAGCTCCAGCGAATGCCGTTCACGAGCCGGGGCCTCCATCGGTGCATCCGTAGGTCGGATTCAACGGGTAGCCGTTCGCAAACGCCTTGCTTCCGGGATACTCGCCGTGCGTGCCCTGCACGTCCCACGTGTAGACCATGCGGAACGAGGCGCCGTTCCATGCGGCCACGGTTGCCGGCCCGCTCGACGTCTCGTCGTAGTTGCTGCCCGGAATCGGCGAAGGCGCCGGCATCACGCTGGGAAACGCCGTCGCCAAATCGGCGAAGATCCGCTGATGGCACGCCATCGTCTGAAAGGTTCCATTGGTGCCGATGCCGTCGGCGCTCGTCGTGTAGTTGCCGGCGTTCCCGGTCTGGTCGTCCTTGAGGTACTCGGCGAGCCCGAGCGAACGCAGCCCGCCGCCCGAATACCAGCTCGAGCACGACGATCCATTCGAGCTGAACTGCGACAGCGTGCAATAGCTCATGTACGCGAACGTGAAATAGTAGGGCGGAACGTTCTGGTCGTCTTGCGTGATCGGGTTCACGAGCGAGCTGTAGACCGTGGGCGAGTTGTATCCCGCGCCTTGCGCGTCGTCGTCGTGGTTGCCGACCATCGTCATTCCCTCGACGTTGCCGGCGGAGAGCGTGATCGAGTTGCCGAGAACCGAGAGCCCGTTGACGGTCATCGTGCCCTTCGTCTGGACGAGCTGCGAGCGAAGGATCGCCGAGCCGCCGAATCGTTGGGTCAGGCTTCCCCACTGCGTCCAGTTCGGCATCGTCGTCGTGTTCGTCGAAAGCGGATTCGCATCGGTTATGTTCGAGACGCCCCACGTCGTCATTGGGACGCTCGGGAAGATCGGCCCGAGCGATGCGTCGATGGCGGTGTAGTTGCTTGAGCCGAGCGCGGCGGCATGCGAGTACATAAAGGTCGCGCCGTCGAGCTGCGTCTGGAAGAAACCAATCAGCGCGATCTGAATCGCGCCGAAGATGACGAGCAGCGTGAAGCTCAGGACGATGGCCGTCTCAGCCAGCGCGGCGCCCCGAACGCGATAGGATGCTCCTCTCATGGCGGTGGCGTCCCTGTGGTATACGTCTGCAGCGCCGTGCTCGAGTTGCTCCACGCCGTGGAGCACGCAACCGCGACGCCGGCGAGCGCCGTCATCGCACCGAGTGCGATCAGCGCAAGCGCCAGCGCGTACTCCGGGAGTGCGACTCCTGCCTCGTCGGCGAGCAGCGAGCGCAGAGCGCGCATTACTGCGAGACGATCTCCGGCGTGAGGATGAAGACCACGTCGGACTCCGAGTTCTGGTAGTTGACCGACTGGAAGAGCTTTCCGAGGATCGGGATCGCCGAAAGAATCGGAATCTTGCTGACCGTCCGCTGGCTCACGTGCTGGATCAAGCCGCCCATGATGATCGACTGGCCGGGCGCCGTGATGATGTCGGTCGAGAGCCTGCTCTCCTTGAGCGCGGGAATGTAGAACCCGTTGAGCTGGACGGCGTTCTGATAGTCGAGATTCGAGATGTCGGGCGTGATGTTGCTCTCGACGCTGCCGTTAGGGAGCAGCGTCGGCGTCACGTTCAACTGGACGCCGTAGTTCTTCCAATCGACCGACGTCTGGCCGATGCCGGTCGAGTAGACGTACGGGATCTGCCCGCCGACGAGGAACGTGGCGAGGTTTCCGGGGGTCGTCACGAGGTTCGGCGCCGAGAGAATGCGCCCGTGGCCGCTCGTGAGCACGAGGTTGAGCGTCGGTACGAGGCGCACGGTGCGGAAGAACGGCGCGAGGTTCAGCGCTTTGCCGAGCAGGCCGGCGGCTCCGCCCTCGAAGATTGGGAATACCGGCGGCGCGAGATTGATTTCGTTGGGATTGTTCGGGTTCGGAATGCCGGACTGGAGCTGGAGCCCGAGATCGCCCAGACCGGTCCGATCGATCTCGAGGACGTAGACCTTGATGCTTATCTGACTGATGTGCGCGACGGAGAGACGGTCGATCACCTTGCCGTCTGCGGCGAGGTACGTGCCAGCGAGGACCCGAGCGCGGTTGATCACCTGCTCTTCCTCGACTTGATCGCGCACGTATCCGCTGACGATGATGTTTCCTTTACCGTCGGGTTCCATGCTGAGCTCGTGCGCGGTCGGCGAGGCCGCGAACTCCGACTGCAGCGTGTCCATGTTGTGCGTAACGCCGACGACGTCGACGATGTGGTACTTGTCTTCTCGCGCGATCGCCGTGAAGCTCGAGACGATGTTGTTCTGGTTTACCCACTGCGCCATGTCGGGAACGGTACCGCTGACGATGACGTTCGTGCCGTAGCTCCTGACGCGAATCCCAGGGTTGTTGATCGCGGACGACAGCATCTGTGCGAAGTTGTCGAACAGCTCGTCCGTCACGCTTACCGTATACGTACGGCGGCCTGACCCGGACCATACGAAGAGCGACGTCGTTCCCGGCGCTTTACCGTTGACGATCAGCTGGCTCGTTCCAATGGGAACGACGCCGGCGATGTGACCGTCTCCGATCGCGACGCGCGTGAGTCCCGGAGCGGAAATGATCGTGGAGTGACCGGCTTTGAGCGAGATCACATCGGGATGGGCTTGCGCCGGCGCGACCGGAATCGCAACCACGAGCGTCATCGCGAGTGCCGCGCAGAGCGCGCGCACATGTACTATTGTCATGTAGTTCCTTCCGTGAGCCACGGCATCGGAACTCATTATGCCACGACCCCCTACCCTAAGGGCATAAACGCAGCGTTTGCTTTCTGTAAAGCTTGTGCGCACAGCGTTTGCAGAAAGCCGAACCTCGATTATGATCGTCCCACGTTCACGGAAAGGAGAACGGCATGTTGCATCAAGCGTTCACGTCGTCTGCGATCGTTGCGTCGCTCATCATGGCCTCGGGAGGTTCGGCTTCGGCCGGCGTCCCCGGGTCGACGCTTTCGCAGGCACAGCACGACTGGGTAGGTGCGAACGCCGGCGCAGCTGTCGTTTCATCGGTCTATCCGAGCTATGGGTTCTCGGCTTCGGAGCGACCGTCGTTCGACGCGGGCGGCGCGGGGTCTACGACTCCCGCCGCCAGCTCGGCGCCGGTGGTTCTGAGCCAAGCGCCGCAAGCCGGAGCGATCGCACTCTCCGCTCGTCGTCACGATGGCGCGGAGGCGATCGACGTTACCGGGACCGCTCCGCCAGGGACGTCAGTCGAGATCACGGCTAGAGCCAAGATCTCGATCGACTTGCCGGTCGTCTTCCTCAATCGCTTGACGGCGGTTGCGGACTCGTCCGGCGCCTTCTCGGTAATACTTCCGATCGCCCCCGACTTCATCCAGGGCACCGAAATCATGATTCAAGCGGAAGCGCCGGGTACGAATCCGGCAACCGTGAGTCTCACGGTCGGCCCTCCATCGAGCGGGCCACCGATCACGTCTACTGACGTGGATAACGACCGCGGACCGTAGACGAATCTCGTACCCCAAACACCCTAAGTGAGGAGAAACCTTCAATATGTTTTCCGCAGTCAAGACCCTCGTGAAGGACGATAGCGGTGCGACGCTGGTCGAGTATGGCCTGTTGCTCGCACTCGTCGCCCTCGCGGCGATCACCGCCATGACCACGCTCGGCGGCAAGATCTCGAGCCTGTTCACCAACGCAGGCAACGACCTCTAAACCCAACGATCGAAGAGCGGGCTACGCGCGTCCGCGTGTAGCCCGCCTTTTTTCACTCATGATCATTGCATTTCGCAATCTCGTCCGAGACGATCACGGCGCAAGCCTGGTCGAATATGGACTGCTGATCACGCTCGTCGCCCTCGCCGCTATTGCAGCGATGACGGTGTTCGGCGCGGACATCAGCTCCATGTTCTCGAGCGACGCGAGCGCGATCTAAAAGAGAACCATTGATGATTTCAACACCGCACACCATTGCCTTTGCCGTCGCAGGCGCTGCATGCGCGATCGCGGCGTGTACGGACCTCGCCTCACGGCGCGTTCCGAACGCGCTCACGCTGCCGCTCATCGCCGCCGCGCCGGTGCTCGCAGCCTTCGACGGCGTGCAAGCCGCGCTCGCCGCGGCATCCATCGTCGCCGTCATGCTCGTCCTCGGGACGTTCGTGCACGCTGCCGGCGTGCTCGGAGGCGGCGACGTCAAGCTGCTCGCAGGCGTCACCGCGCTTGCGGGGTTTCCCGCGTGCGTCGACGTCGCGCTCTACTGCGCTCTCTGGGGCGGCGTGCTCGCCGTCAGCGTCGCAGCGGTGCGAGGCGAAGTCGGCGCGGTCGTCAGCCGGGTGCGCATCGGCATCACGACGACTCTCGCCGGCCGTAGTCTCGCTCTCGGTGCCGCAGCGATCGGGGCGCGCGGCACGCGCATTCCGTACGCGGTCGCGATCGGCGCAGGATTCGCCGTCGCGGTCGCAGGTCTCACCGTCTTCCCCTTCCTGAGGATCGTTCAATGAACAAACGCAATACGCTGCTCATCGTGGCGGCCGTGCTCGCCGCCGGCGCCGGACTCTTGACCTTCAACTATCTGTCGTCGTCGAATAGAAACGTCGCGTCGGCGCCGCCAAGACCGGTGCTCGTCGCGATCGCGGACATTCCCGCGCACACGCCGGTCACGAGCTCGATGGTGAACGTGGTCATGCGTCCGAGCAGCGACGTCGACTCCAACGCGCTCTCGTCCCCGAGCGACATCTCCGGCGACGTCGCGCTGGGCCCGATTCCGGCCGGCGCGGCCATTACGTCCTCGAATACGAGCAAAGACGAGGCGCCGGTACGCGGCCTGCACCTCATGCGCGGCTATCGAGCGATCTCGATTCCCGTCGACGAGGTGCGTGACGTTTCGGGTCTCGTAGAGCCGGGCGACAAGGTCGACGTGATCGCCGTGCCCCCGCGCGTCGGAGCCGCCCAGCCGACGGCCTCGATCATTCTGCACGACGTCACGGTCTTCGCCGTCGGCGGCGAGCTCGCGCCCTCGGCGCCCTCGACGCCCACCCCGGGATCGCAGCCCGTTCCCAACGTTCCGCGCTCGGTGACGCTCGAGGTCACGCCGAATCAGGCGGACTTGCTCGCGATGGCCGATCTCAACACGACGCTGCGATTGGCGCTGCGTCCGAAGGGCGATCCCAGCGGCTCGAGTCAGGACCTCGTGTTCGCATCGCAGACCTTTGCGGCTCCCCCGCCGCCGGTTACCTCGAGCGGACCCGCTCCCGGCCCGCGCCGCGCGCTGCCGTATTCATCGGTCGAGATCATCGAAGGCGATCAGATCGGCGCCCCGGACACCTCGGGCAGCTCGACGAGATAAAGGAGATGCCTGAGATTTTCTTCGTCATCGGCTCCAAAGGCGGAGTCGGTGCGACGACCTTCGCGACCCACGTGGCGACGACGTTCGCGAAGGACGGCGGACCGACGCTGCTCGTCGACGGCGATCTGTCCGGGCGGCGCGCCGGTGCCGTGCTGTTCAACGCGATCGCGAAGGTCGACGCGCGGCGCGCGCAAGACGATTTCGCGCTGGCGGAGGTCGGGCCGAATCTCACGCTCTTCGAGCTGGCAGGATCGATCCACGACGGGTTCACGATCAAACCGGACAAGGTCGAGCAGCTTCTGCGCTCGATCTCCGCTGCGACGAAGTTTGCCATCGTCGACGCGGCGCAGCCGTTCGCTGCAGCCGTGCGCCCGTTCGCGGTTCGCGCAGCGCAGTTCTTGCTCGTCGTCGAGCCGTCCATGCTCGGCGTTACCGGCGCGCGGGTGATGCAGCTCGAGTTGATGAAGTTCGGCGTGCCGGAGTCGCGCTTAAGCGCGGTCGTCGTCACGCGCGACCCGCACAATCGCGTTCCCACCGCGGAGATCGAGCGCGCGCTGAAGCTCAAGATAATGGGCGAGATTCCCCCGCTCGATGACAAGAAGTTCGAAAAGGCGGTCGCCGCCGTCGTGGATCGGCTCAAGAGCGGCCCGCAGCCCGCGGACCTGCTCGTCCTGCAACCATCGACGAGCACGCCGATCGGCGAGCGGCGCATGGTCGATCGCACGAAAGTCGATGTGTCGAACAACGGCGTCCAGAAGCGCGCCGCGGATACCGCATCGGACCAGCACAAGAACAAATGGTCGGCGCTGAAGGCGGAGATTCATCGCGAGCTCTCGCGCCGCATCGACTTCGCTGCGATCGGCTCCAACGCAGACCCGCTGCGCTTGGAGGAGCTTCGCGCCGAGGTCGAGAGCACCGTCACCGAGGCCGTAGCGCGTCATCCGGGGCTCGGATCGGCCGAGGAGATCGCCCGTCTGCGGCAAGACATCATCCACGAGAGTCTCGGCCTAGGCCCGCTCGAAGATCTCATGAGCGACCCCGAGGTCACTGAAATCATGGTCAACGGCCCGGATCGTATCTACGTAGAGCGTCGCGGCCGCATCGAGCTTTCGGGCATGCGCTTCAACGACCAACACCAGGTGCGCTTGGTCATCGAACGCATCATCTCGCCGATCGGGCGACACATCGACGAAGCGGTTCCGATGGTCGACGCACGCCTTCCCGACGGCTCGCGCGTCAACGCGACGGTCGAGCCCCTCTCGATCGATTATCCGACGATCACCATTCGGCGCTTCGCGAAGGACCGGCTCAAGGCCGACGACCTCGTCTCCAAAGGCTCGCTGACGCCGGAGATGGCCGACCTATTGCGAGCGGCCGTCGAGGCACGCTTGAACATCGTCATCAGCGGCGGCACCGGCTCCGGCAAGACGACGCTGCTGAACGTCCTCTCGGGGTTCATTCCCGTCAACGAGCGCATCATCACGATCGAAGACGCGGCGGAACTGCAGCTCCATCAGGATCACGTGGTTCGGATGGAGGCGCGTCCGGCCAACGTCGAAGGGCGGGGCGCGATCCCGATTCGCGAGCTCGTACGCAACTCGCTGCGCATGCGTCCGGACCGCATCGTCGTCGGCGAGTGCCGTGGCGGTGAAGCGCTGGACATGCTCCAGGCAATGAACACCGGTCACGACGGATCGCTGACTACCGTGCACGCGAACACGCCGCGTGACTGCCTGTCGCGCATCGAGACGATGGTGCTGATGGCGGGCTTCGACATCCCGGTGCGCGCGATTCGCGAGCAGGTCTCGGGAGCCGTCGACGTGATCGTGCAGACGTCGCGCTTGCGCGACGGAAGCCGCAAGGTCACGTCCGTCACCGAAGTCGTCGGCATGGAGGGCGACATCATTTCGACGCAAGAGATCCTGCGCTTCGACCAACACGGCCTCGACAAAGAAGGCAAGCTCGTCGGAAGCTTCGTCTACACGGGCGTCCAGCCGAACTTCCTGCGCCGCCTCGAAGAGTACGGCGTCAGCTTCCAGATCGAGCGGCTGAGCCAGATGCAGCTCGCCGTCGCCGCGTGGTAGCGGAGATCCCGGAATGACCTCGGTCGCACCGTTCATCGTCTTCTTCGGCGTCGCGGGCGCAGTCGCGATCGGCTGCGTCGCGTTCTGGGACCGGCTCGTCGCGTGGGTCGCGCTGCGGCTGGAGCCGTACCGCAGGTTGCTCGAGCGCGCGGCGATTCCGATCAAGGCCGAAGAGCTTGCGCTCATGGTGATCGCAGCGGCGATCATTCCGTGGGGCGTTCTGGCGTTTCTCCTCAAGCCGTCGCCAATCGTCGGTCTCCTCTTGCTCGCCGGCACGTCGTGGATCGCATACGTGGGCGTCAAGGGGTACGTCAATCTCAAGGTGCTACGGCGCCTCAATCATTTCAATAATCAGCTGGAGATCGTACTGCGTTTGATCACGGGCGCTCTGCGGGTTGGGCTCGGCTTGCGGCAAGCACTCGTCACCGTCGTGAGCGACATGCCGGATCCGTCGCGGATCGAGTTCTCGCGGGTGCTGAGCCAGACCCAAATCGGCGTCAGCATCTACGACGCCCTCGACCAGCTCGCCGACCGCATGCCTTCGAGCGAGCTTGCGATGATGACGCGCTCGATTCGGATCCAGAGTCAGACGGGCGGCAACCTCGGCAAAGTGCTGGAGAACTTGGCGGAGACGATCAAGCAGCGCCGCAAACTGAATCGTAAGATCGCCGCGCTGACCTCCGAGGCTCGCTTTACGAAGTACATCATCTCGGCGCTCCCCATCGGCGTCGGCATCTTTATCCTGACCTTCGAGCCTGACATGCGCGCGGGCTTGCTCTACACGCTGCTCGGCCGGCTCTGCTTGGGCGTCGTCGTAGGTTTGATCACCCTGGGATGGATCGTCTTCGGCAAGCTCTCGAGGCTCGACATCTGATGGTCGTGCTGTTGATTCTTCTCGTGGTCGGCGCCGTGGGCGTCATCGTGTACGCGATGACGAGCTCGAACAGCGATGTGAAGGCGCAGCTTGCCGCGATCAACGTCTCGGCAGGAATGGGAGGCGCCGACGAATCCGGAACGATCTTTCAGCGCCTGCTCAACGATCAGCGGCGCGATCGACTCGAGGTGCGCCTGCAAGAGGCGGGCTGGTACGACGTCACGCCGGCAAAGCTCTTCGCACGCGCCGGCGTCTATTGCGCGGTCGGCACCGGCATCGGGTTCCTAGCCATGCTCCTGCTGCACCAAACGTCGACGGCGATGCTGCTGCTCGTAGCGGCGCTTGCAGGATTCGGCTTCTATCGTCCCTTTGGCGAGCTCGCGGGCACGATCAACCGGCGGAAGACCGAAATCCGCCGCGCGCTGCCCGACTTTCTCGACCTGCTGTCGAGCACGGTCGAGGCGGGCGTCGCGCTGAACGCTGCCATCTCGGTTGCTGCGGAGGGCTTGCACGGAGCGCTAGGTGACGAGATGCGCACGGCGTTGCAGGACGTACGGCTGGGGCGCTCGCGCGCCGAGGCGCTGACCGCGATGGCATCGCGCGTGCGCGAGCCGGATCTGACGACCGTCATCACGGCACTCGTGCAATCCGAGCGCGTCGGAGCATCGATAACGCACGTCATCGAAGAACTTGCAGCCGACTCGCGCGACCGGCGCATCATGCGCGCGGAAGAGCTGGCGGCAGCGCTTTCGAATAAGTTGATCTTTCCCATGGCGCTCTTCATGCTGCCGTCGCTCTTCATCATGATCTTCGGCGGAGTTCTCGCGAGGTATATTTACCACTGATGGTCGGCATACTCGCCTGGGCGTTCATCTATGCGTGCGCGGCGACGTGCGGCATCATCGCGGCCGATTTCGTCTGTGCGCGCACTCAGCGCCACGACGATGGTCCGGCGCCCATGTGGCTGCATCCTGCCGTGCCGATCGTGCTCTTTGCGCTCCTCGGTATCGTCGTCGCCGCGCGCGGAGGAAACCTCGCGCAGCTCGGCACGATCGCTCTGCTCGGCGTTCCGCTCGTCGGCGCGTGGTATAGCGACGCGCGTACCGGCATCGTGCCGGACGCGTTCACGCTCGCTCCGCTCGGCATCATCGCGCTCGGCGTTCTGCTCCATCACACGTGGTGGATTGCGATCTCAGCGGTGGTCGTCTTCGCCGCCTTCGCGCTCGCAGCAACGTTCTCACGCGGCCGCGGGATGGGGTGGGGCGACGCGAAGCTCGCGATGCTGACCGGCGCAGCGCTCGGCTTGCAGACGTCGCTGCTGGCTCTTGCGGTGGCGTGCTTTGCCGCAACCGTGGTTTCGGTAATACGGAACAAGGGCACGCAGCCGATTGCGTTCGCTCCGTACATCGTGGTGGCGATGCTCCTCGCGTTCGGGTTCAGCGTCCATAGCTGACCATGCGTAACCACTCCGGCTAAGACGGAGTGAATCCCGGCATTGCTTGTTGATCCGAATGCTGTGGCGCCCCCGCGATCGCCCCGCAGGGGCTCGAAGCCGTTGGGCCGGATGCCTCGTGGAAGGTCTGAATCCGTCCGATTGGCAAAATCGAGAATGCAGTGGCAACCTCGCACAGTATCCGCGCTACGCCCGCGCGCTCGTTCGTACAGCGCACGTTGGGGCTGATCGGGCGCACGCAGGTAGGAGAGGACGAAGGCATGCTCTTCGACCGGTGCTCGTCGATTCACACGTTCTTCATGCGCGTACCGATCGACGTCGTCTTCCTCGATGCCGGCGACCGGGTGGTGCGTGCGGTCGCAAACGTCCGGCCGTGGCGCCCGTTCGTCGGCTGCGTCGGGGCGTCGCGCGTCGTGGAACTCGCTGCGGGCTCGATCGAGCGCCGCGGGATCCGGGCCGGCGACCTCGTGACGCCGACCGTTGCCTCCTGAGAGTTTCCCTTAGGCGACGACCGAGCGCAGAGGAACCACGTCGGCGCGCAGCCGGCGCAACGCGGTCACATGGCGCTGGATCTCGTTGAAGCTCTCGTCGACGTCGCGGGCGACCGCGGCATTAGCCTCCGTCGGCGGCTCGAGGATCAGCGGCCCGCGGTAGAGCGCGCGCGCGGCTTCATAATCTTCGGCGGCGCGATCGAGATGCTGAGCGGTCATCGCCTCGCGAGCCGCCGCCACGTGCGCGGTGAAAGCAGCGAGATCGGTGGCAGCGAGATCGGTGCGAAGGACGACGTCGCCGCCCTCGCAGCGGAAGTAGAGATCGACGCGCGACTCGGGCAAGCACCGGCGAAGCGCGGCGCGGATGTTGCTGCACGTCGTGCGCAGGTTCTGGCCGGCCTGTTGGCGGTCGTGCGTTGGCCAGAAGAGCTCGCAAAGCTCGCTGCGAGAGGCGCGACCGAGCGGCGCGAGGAGCAGATGCTTGAAGAGCGCCGCGTCCTTGCGCCGAATCCATTCGATACGGCGCCCGCCGATGCGCACCTCGAACTCGCCGAGGAGGCGAACAAACATGGGGCTTGCGTCGGGGAGCGCAGCGAGATCGAGCGTTTCGCCATGCGGATTGAAGGCGCTCGCAACCGCGCGAAGCAGCGCGTACCCGTACTCGGAGCGCACGACGTAGAGGCCGGCACGCTCGAGCGCGCCGAGGTCGTCGGCGGCGACGAGTCCTTCGCTCGAACAGAGGCGCACGAGCGCGGGGCCGAGATCGGAGGCCGCGGCATCCGCCAAGATCATTTCGCGCAGCGAGACGCCCCGCTCGGCATTCCACAGGCGCATCGCGTCGGCGAGCGTCCGGCCGGCGTCGGCTGCTGCGCGAATCGCGCCGGCGACGACGAGCGGCCAGCCTTCGCTCTCGCGCGCGAGCTGCGTCACCTGCGCGCTCTGCGCTTCCACGGCTGCGAGCGCGGCAAGCTCGCCGATTTCGCCGGCGGTGAATGCCAAGCTCGATGCGTCGAGGAGAGCGGTACCGCCGTCGAGCAGACGGCGGGGATCGGCGACGCTCTCGCGCGAGCGCCCGGCAAGGATGACGCGAACGTGCTCGGGCATCTGCGCGACGATCTGCGCGAGCGCTTCCCGATCGTCGCGGCGCAGCGCGTCGATCTCGTCGATCGCGATCTCGCACGGAGGAAGCGCCTCGAACGCCGCGACCGCCGATTCGACGGATAGGCCGCATTCGGGCGACATGCCCAGGCGCTCGCACAGCACCATTGCGGGCCGGTCGGTCAGCCGGCGCAACGGTCCGATCGCAATATAAAAACACGCAGGCCGTGCCGCAGCATACTCGGACAACAAGACGCTCTTACCGAAGCCCGCGGGAGCAACGATTGCCCGCAACGGCGTTTGCGCGTAGCGCTCGAGCCATGCCAGAAGGCGCTCGCGTCGAAGAACGTACGTCGGCTTCCTGGGCATTCGCGCTGGGATCGCGACCCCCGTCGGCATCCTGACCTCCACCGGTTGGCGCCCGCTTCGCAGGCGTCCGTGCTTACAGCATCGTCTGCCGCTTAGCCGAGCTTTAGCCGAGGAGCAATCCAAACGCGTGCTTTACGCAAACTTGACGCTCTCGGCTCGGCGGAGGAGCGCCGTGAGCGCACCGGCGACGACAAACCCGACGTAATAGGAAACGTCCCCGAGCTGCGGATACGCGTGCGCGACAGGTCCGACAAACCAGGCTTGGTTCCAAAAAGGCGTCGAGGCGAGCAATCCTGCGATCCACGCAACGATGCCCGTCCGCCAACGGGGCGCGCGCTCGGGGTCGGCCTGTGAGCGGCCGCGCAGCCAGAGATCGACGAGCACGACGGCGGCCCAGGGCGACGCCCAGTACGAGAGCAGCAACAAGAAGTTGGTATAGTACGTCGCCATATCGCTCCACACGGCGCCGCCGGTCGCGAGCAGCGCTCCGAGCACGCCGACAGCGAGCGCGGCTGCCGCGCGCTTCACGCGAATGTTGAACGCCACGAGCGCCGCGAGGGCTCCGGAGTAGAGGTTCATGCAGTTGGCCGTCAGCGTCCCCAGCACGACGGCAAAGAGCACGAGCTTGGCAACCCACCCCGAGCGCAAGAGCACGGAGACCGCCTGCGTCGGAAGCATGTTCGTAAGCGCGGAGCCGTGCGACACGGCGGTGACCGTGGCCGCGCCCATGATCTCGAGCACGACGCACGAGACGACGCAGCCGAGGAACGAGTACCACCACACCGCGCGCGCGCTCGTCGTGCTGGGCAGGTAGCGCGAGTAGTCCGAAGCACACGGTACCCATCCGAGCGCATACGAGAACGCGAGTGCGGTTGCGAAAACGAACCCTGCGAGCGGGCCTCCTCCGGCGGCCGGCGCGAGCGGATTGAACGGTGCGTTCCATTGTACGTGTGAGAACGTCACGACGCCGAGGATCAGGAAGCCGAACGCGAGCAGCACGACGCTCGCGCGCTCGAAGAGGTGAATGAAGTTGTAGCCGTACACCGCGATCAGGATTTGCAATGCGAGCATGACGCCGAGCGCCGCGGGGTACGGCCATCCCGCGATCGTTTGCAACGCGTACGCGCCGAAGACCGTGTTGATTGCGAACCATCCGACGCCGGCGAGGAAACTGAGCGTTGCGGGCGCGACGTTTCCGCTGCGCCCGAAGGCAAGCCGCCCCGCCACCATTTGCGGCACGCCGTAGCGCGGCCCCATCGTTGCGAGTGCGCCGAGGACGGCGAACCCGGCGAGATTCCCGATCAGAATTCCGGCTGCGGCGCTGCGCAAATCGGTGCCGTACGACGCGGCGATGATGAGGCCGACCATCCAGGTCGCGATCTCGGCGTTTGCGGAAAACCACACGCCGAAGAGATGGCGCGGACTGCCGTGGCGCTGATCGTCGCGTACATGCTCGATGCCGGTCGGCTCGACCTCGAGGACTTGATCCCTGTATACGCGTGCCTCGCTCATCGCGCTTGGTCACCCGCGACGACGTGATGCGAGTCCGTGAAACCGGCGCCGCACGCGCGCATCTCCGCGATTGCGCGCTCTTCATCGCCCGGGCGTGCGTTGATGGCGGCGATCGCGTCGCTGATGACGACGATGTCGAAGCCGGCCGCGCGCGCGTCCAGGGTCGTACACCGCACGCAGTAATCGGTGGCGATGCCTGCGATAAAGAGGCGCCGTATCCCGTGCGCGTGGAGACGATCGGTCAGCGCGGTTCCGGCGAAGGCGCTGTAGCCGTCGGTCTTCGGGTCGGTGCCCTTGCTGACGATTTCGTCGACCTCGTCTGCGTGCAGCAGCGGCGAGAACTGGGCGCCCGAGGTTCCGGCTAGGCAATGGAAGGGCCACGGGCCGCCGTACGCCTGGAAGAACGCGTGATCGCGCGGATGCCAGTCGCGCGACGCGACGACGTAGCTGAAGAGCGGCATCAGCCGGTTGATCGGCTCGAAGATGCGATTGCCGTCGGGTACGGCCAAACTGCCGCCCGGTAGGAAGTCGTTCTGTGGATCGACCACCAGCAATGCGTCGCTGTCCTGGATGCGATACATGCCGCTTACCACGAAACGTCCGGATCGAAAAGTTTCGCGGAGGGAGGCCTGCCAATGCAAGCGAACGGTCGGCGAATGGACAACACCTCTCAAGACTTTGGCGGCGCAACGGCTGCGATGATGGGGACCTTCTTCGTCGTTTGGGTCCTGTTCTTGTTGGCTATTACCGCGCTCTTCATCTGGTTCTACTGGCGCATCTTCACGAAGGCTGGGTTCAGCGGTGCCTTATCGCTGCTCAACCTCGTGCCGGCTGTAGGCCCGTTGATCTGCATCCTCATCCTGGCGTTCGGCGAATGGCCGGCGCTTCAGGGAGGTTCGACGCCCAAGGCGACGGGATACGCCCCACCGACGACGACGTAGAAGCTAGGATCGCAGCTGCCGCATCCATCCCTCGACGCCCGCAGCGGTCGACGGAAGGATTGCGGAGAGGTTCTCGGGCGCCTCGCTCGTGACGACGACGTCGTCCTCGATGCGAACCCCGATGCCGCGCAGCGCCTCGG
>Ga0307374_10002946_pt1 | contig 29587 bp, 32 predicted proteins | sample OX3MG_FD_202532 | JGI IMG/M metagenome (GOLD analysis project Ga0307374, IMG submission 202532) | Soil microbial communities from Risofladan, Vaasa, Finland - OX-3 | ecosystem: Environmental > Terrestrial > Soil > Coastal area > Acid sulfate soil | place: Finland: Risofladan, Vaasa | collected... | reverse complement strand
TCATGGGCCCACCCTCCATGTTCTGGAAGCGTCCCTCGTACCAGTCGAGCCAGTGATGCGGCTTCTGGGCCAGGATCTCGACGGCTTTGTCCCTCGACCCCGGATGTCCCGGGGGCAGGTCGAGGTCGTGCCAGTCGACGCGACGCCGGACTTCGTCGACGGGAGGATCCCAAGGATGATGGGGATCGGGGAAGCTCATCCAGCAGAACCAGTCGTCGGCGGGGTCGAGCGAATCCAGCCAGGCGATGGTTCGATCGGCGACCCAGTCCGTGTGGTACATCCCGCGGGGCATGGGATTGTGCTTGACCTCGGGGGCGTCGGTGTCCCCGCCACCCTCGTCGTTGAGGCCCATGCTGGCGAAGTTGATGAGCGGGTAGAAGGCATCGAGCCACTGTGGGCCGTTGGCCTCGAGCCATTTGTCGTAGTGCCAGCGCCGGAGATAGCCGTGCATGGCCAGCTCCACGTGGTCGAAGCCACGATACGGCCCCGTCGAGCCCTCCTTGGCCAGACAGTTCTCGGTCCATTTCCCCTCGGGGTCGAAGCCGGGTTGGAAATGAGCTTTGCCCACGAGGGCGGTGCGATAGCCCACCGTCTCGTGGAGGTGCTCGGCGACAGAAGGCGCGTCGACCGGTAGCGGGACACCGTTGGAGGTGACCCCGTGGGTACGGACGTACTGGCCCGTGATCATGGTGGAGCGCGCCGGGGTACAGACCGTGTTCTGGTTGTGGGCGCGGTGGTAGACGATGCCGTCCGCGGCGAGCGCGTCGACGACCGGGGTCCGGGCGATGGTGTTCCCCGTGCACCCGAGGGCGTCATAGCGCTGCTGGTCGGTGGTGACGAAGAGGATCTTGCGGCCCATGGTGATCCGATCGGTCGGTGGTCAGGGTTTTCGGGTTCGAGAGGTCTGGTCAGGGGGCGGTGTTGAGGTGGACGAAGTCGATGACGGCGGCGGCGAGATCCGCGCCCCTGTCTTCTTGGAGGAAATGGCCCCCGTCAGTGATGGTGGTGTGGTTCTGTCCCCGCGTGCCGGGCACCAGATCACAGAAGATCCGATCGGCGCCGTGGGTGATGGGATCCCGATCGCTGAACGCGCACAGGAAGGGCTTGTCGAACTCGCGGAGCACCTCCCAGGCCCGGCGGTTGGCGTCCGAGGCAGGATCGTCGGGGCGCGACGGCACGAGCATGGGGAATTGGCGGGCCCCTTCTTTGTAGGTCTCGTCGGGAAACGGTGCGTCGTAGGCCGCGATCACCTCGGGTGGAAGTTCCGACACCGTTCCGCCGTCGACGATGCGACCCACGGGCAAGGTGGGGACCTCCTGGGAGAATTTCTGCCATGCCAAGAAGGCCTCACCCATGTCCAGGTCCCCCGTGGGCAGGCCGGTGTTGGCGGCCACCACCCGGCGGAAGCGGTCAGGGTGCTCCGCCACGAGACGTAATCCGATCAGCCCACCCCAGTCCTGGCCGACGAAGGTCAGGTCGGACAATTCGAGCTCGTCGAAGAGCGCGGTGCGCATCCACTCCACGTGGCGGGCATAGGTGTAGTCGCCCCGGGTGCCGGGTTTGTCCGACCGACCGAAGCCCACCAGATCCGGTGCGATGACCCGGAAGCCCGCGTTCGTGAGGGGTCCGATCATCTTGCGGTAGAGGTAGCACCACGAGGGCTCGCCGTGCATGAGAAGGATCTTCTCCGCACCCGAGGCGGGGCCTTCGTCGAGATAATGGACGCGCAGGGACTGGTTCCGCTCGCCGGACGGGACATCTATGTAGTGAGGAGCGAAGTCGAACCCGGGAAGTGCGTCGAAGCGCTCGTCGGGAGTTCGAAGGATGTTCATGGTCTTCCTCCGGTTTGCGATTCGGTCAGGACGCCACGGGCCAGTGTCTCCATCGTCCGTCGGCAGTTCGACGTCGTTCGACCCAGCCGGTCGAGTTGCTCCCAGGACTCCCACGACGTCGCCACCTCCAGCGAGTCGAGGAGGAGCCGAGCATCGGCCGGACGTCGGGTCTCGAGCTCGGGGGCGAAGGTGGCCCGGAGCTGGCTCCGGAGCCACTCCCGGCTGCGCCCGAGCTCGGCCGCCACGGTGGGGGAGCTGTGGACGATGAGCTCGGCAGACCGGCGCACCGGTGCGGTGGCCTGGAACACCAGGGTGCGTTGGCGGACGATCCGGGCCACGCGCTCGTCGACAGAGAGCGTCGGCTCGACGGTCCTGATGTGGTGCCAGTGGCGTTGTTCCTGGATTCTCACCGCGTCGGAAAGGATGGCTTCGAGGTCGTCGAAGTGGTGGAAGACGAGCCGGAGTGACACACCGGCCCGTGCCGCGATGCGTCGGGCCGTGGGTTGGGCGTCGCCCTCTTCGAGGAGGCTGATCAATGCCTCGGCGAGAGCACGGCGGGTGCGTTCGCCCCGAGCGACTCGCCCGTCGCCGGTCTTGTGCTCAGCCATCGACACCACCACCCAATCCTAAGAAACTTGCACCTCTGATGCAAGAAGTTCCGACGTTCGAGCGGAGGTCGCCGTGGTGAAACAGGGGCCGGGACGCCGGTGCCGTAGTGTCCGGAACCGTGCGCGTCATGGTGTGCAGGGAATTGGGCCCGCTCGACAACGTCGTCGTCGAGGAGCGCGAGAGCCCGGTCCCCGGACCCGGACAGGTGATCGTGGACGTGCGCGCCGCGGGTGTGAATTACGTCGACGGGCTCATCTGCCAGGGTCGGTACCAGATGAAGCCCGCCGTCCCGTATGTGCCGGGCGGGGAGATCGCCGGCGTCGTGAGTGCGGTGGGCGATGGCGTCACCCGCGTCGAGGTCGGGGACCGGGTGATGGCCATGATCGGCTTCGGTGCGTTCGCCGAGCAGGTCGCTGTGGCCGCGTCGGCGCTCGACCCGGTGCCCGATGCGCTCGGATTCAGCCGAGCCGCCGCGTTCATCCAGAGCTACTGCACGGCTTGGTTCGCCTTGGCCCGGCGCATCACCGTGGCCGAGGGTGAGTGGGTGCTCGTCCTCGGGGCCGGGGGCGGCATCGGGTTGGCGGCGGTCGACGTGGCGCTCGAGCTCGGCGCGCGCGTGGTGGCGGCCGCCTCGAGTGCGGAGAAGCTCGACGCGGCGCGCCGCATCGGCGCGCATGCCACGGTCGAGTACGAGAGCGAGGACTTGAAGTCCCGGGTGCGCGAGCTCACCGAGGGGGGTGTCGACGTCGTCGTCGACCCTGTCGGGGGGCGCCACAGTGAGCCCTCGCTGCGCGCCACCAAGGCGTTCGGGCGGTTCTGTGTGATCGGGTTCGCATCGGGCCCGATCGCATCGATCCCTCTCAATCACGTCCTGCTCAACAACCGCACCGTGGTGGGGGTCGACTGGGGGGCCTGGGCCATGGGGGACCCCGCGGGACATCGAACCATGCTCAACGAGCTGATCGAGATGGTCCAGAGCGGACGACTGCATCCCGTCGAGCCCACCGAGCGGCCCTTCGAAAAGGCCGCCGAGGTGATGGGCGCCCTGCTCGACCGGACGGTCACGGGGAAGGTCGTCCTCGTTCCCTGAACGGGCCGATCAGAACGCGACGGCGGATCAGAATGTGGTGGTCTGGCCCCCGGCTCGGATCGACCGTACCGCTCCACTCGAGTAGCGGATGTGCTCTTCGTAGATCCGTTCGTACCCCGTGTGCGAGATCTTCCACGACCCCTCGACCTTCGTGTAGCGGTCCTCGTAGAGCGCCGTGCCGTGGATCTCGAAGTCATGGGCGGGGACGATGACGCGGTCCTCGAGGTACCACCTCCCGTTGGCGGTGTCGTCGTCGCCGAGCTCGATCTCGGGATGGTGGCCGTTGTGCATGGTGATGATGTCGGAGTCGCCGAGCGACTCCTGAAGAAACGCCACGACGGCGGCCCGGCCACTCTGGCGGAGCTCGCCCGACTGGTACGCAGTGGTGGCGTCCTCGGTGAGCAGCTCTCCGAGCTCGGTGAAGCGTTTCAGGTCGAGAAGCCGGAAGTAGGCGTACTTGAGCTGACAAATGGATTCGATATCGGAGGACTCCACGGGGCGACAGTGTACCGATGCCCCCACGAGCCCTGCCGCTGTGGCGCCGGCCGACATCAGTGCTGTGACAGGTGCTTGCTTGCCTCGGTGAGGACGGTGCGCAAGGTCGCCTCGATCTCGTCGAGCTCGTGGTCACCGCACGTCAGGACGGGCGACAACTGGACGACGGGGTCGACTCGGTCGTCAGCCCTGCACACGAGGCCCTCTTCGAGGAGCCTCGGCGCCACGAGGGTGCGAATCAAGCTCGATCGCTCCTCGGGACTGAAGCGGATGTCGGGGTGGTCGGGGTCCTTCACGAGCTCGACGGCCCAGAAGAAGCCCTCTCCCCGCACGTCTCCGACGATGGGCAGGTCGCGCAGGGAGTCGAGGCGCGCCCCGAGCTCGGGGCCCAGCTTGTCCACCTGGTCGATGATGCCCTCGTCCTCGAGGACCGCAAGATTGGTGAGCGCCACTGCGCACGACACGGGGTGCCCACCGAAGGTGATGCCGTGGGAGAAGCTGGCGTCGCCCGACAGGAACGGCTCGGCCAGGGAGTCACGGCACAACACCCCCGCCAGCGGTGCGTAGCCCGAGGTCACTCCCTTGGCGAAGGTCAGCATGTCGGGTTGGTAGCCGTAACGCTTCGCTCCGAACCACGCGCCGAGTCGGCCGAAGGCGCAGATCACCTCGTCCGACACGAGGAGGACTCCGTGACGATCGCAGATCTCGCGCACCCGGGCGAAGTAACCAGGCGGGGCGACGAAGCACCCTCCTGTGTTCTGTAGGGGCTCGAGGAACACCGCCGCAACGGTCTCGGGCCCCTCGGCCAGGATGGCGCTCTCGATGGCATCGGCACAGGCGTGGGCGAACCGCATGTCGTCGGCCACGACGTCGGCTCCAAAGGTGGCGCGGAAGCGGTTGGTGTTGGCCACATGCACGGCACCGGGCATGATCGGCTCGAATTGGTCGCGCAGGGCGGGGAGCCCGGTGATGGCCAGAGCACCCATGGTGGTGCCGTGGTAGGCCAGGTCGCGTGCGATCACCTTGGTGCGCTCGGGTTGTCCGATCGCCTTGAAGTAGGCACGGGCCAGCTTCCAAGCCGACTCGACGGCTTCGGAGCCTCCCGTGGTGAAAAAGACACGGTTGAGGTCGCCCGGCGCCAGCTCGGCCAGTCGTGTCGCCAGCTCGATGGCGGCGGGGTGCGCGGCCGACCAGATGGGGTAGTACGCCAGCTCTTGGGCCTGGGCCCGACCCGCCTCGGCGAGGTCGGCCCGACCATGTCCGGCCTGAACGACGAAGAGGCTGGCTAGTCCGTCGAGGAACGACCGGCCGTGGATGTCGTAGAGCCGCGCCCCCGAACCTCGGGTGAAGATGGGGATCTCGCTGTGCGCGTAGCTCCCGAGGCGAGAGAAGTGCATCCACAGATGACGACGGGCATCGGCTTGAAGGCGGTCGGGATCGCTCGTCACGGTGCCCCCCATGCGTAGGTCTCCTTGTGAATGCGGAGGTACATGAAGGTCTCGGTGTCCCGGACGCCGTCGATGGACCGGATCTTGTTGTTGAGCAATTCGAGAAGGTGCTCGTCGTCCTCGACCACGACCTCGACCAGAATGTCGAGCGACCCCGCCGTGAGGACCACGTAGACGACCTCGTCGAGCGCGGCGACGGCGTCGGCGATCTTGCGGGTGTCGCCCTCGACGGTCAGCCCGATCATGGCCTGGCGTCCGAAGCCGACCATCTTGGGGTCGGTGACCCCCACGATCTGCATCACCCCCGAGTCGATGAGCCGTTGCACGCGTTGGCGCACCGCCGCCTCGGACAACCCCACCGCCGGCCCGATCTGGGTATAGGGCCTTCTCCCATCCTGCTGGAGTTGCTCGATGATCCGCTTGTCGAGCTCGTCGAGCGCCACCTTTCCCTCGGGTCTCATCACCGGTGTCCGGTCTTGTCGGGATCGACCCCTGATGCGAACCTTGCGCCATGGCGGCTGTCACACCTCTGACCCCGGACTACGTGGCCCGGCCCTACTGGTGGGACGAGGTCGACCTTCCCCAAGCCGCCCCCGTGCGGTTGCCGGCGACTGTCGACGTGGCCGTGGTGGGAGGCGGGTACACCGGCCTCGCCGCGGCCTGGGAGATCTCCCGGGCAGGGCGCGCCGTCATCGTTCTCGATCGTGACGACATCGGGGCCGGTGCGAGCAGTCGCAACGGCGGGATGGTGCACCCGGGAGGGAAGCGAGATCTGTCGGAGTTTCTCGCCCAGCCCTCCGGACGACGGCTCTGGGACGAGACCGTGGCCGCGTTCGAGGGAATCGCCGCGCTCAGCACCGAGCTCGGCATCGGGTTCGACTGGCAGCGACGGGGGCATCTGGAGCTGGCCCACCATCCCCGCGTGGCGCGCCACCAGCGCGGGCTCGCCACCACCTACGCCTCGATCGGCGAGGCGGCCCGGTTCCTCGACGCCTCGGACGTGCAAGGTGAGATCGGGTCGGGTCGGTTCTTCGGGGGGCTGCTGGTCGAGCGCAGTGCCGGCGTGCACCCCGCCAAGCTGGCCGCGGGACTGGTCCGTGCCGCCGAGACGTCGGGTGCGGTACTGCAAGGCGCCACCACCGTGCTGAGTGTGCAGCGGCGGGCCCAGGGATACGACCTCGAGACGTCGCGCGGCGTCATGCGCTGCGGTGAGGTGGTGGTGGCCACCAACGGCACGACCGATCGTCGGCTCGTCTCGTGGCTGGGCCGGCGCGTCCTTCCCATCGGGAGCTACATGATCGCCACCGAACCGCTCGATCCGGATCTCGCCACCTCGGTCAACCCTCACGGGCGGATGTTCTTCGACACGAAGAACCTTCTCCACTACTGGCGCCTGTCGCCCGATGGCCGGCGCGTGCTCTTCGGGGGTCGGACATCGCTCTCGCCCTCCTCCGTCGAGAGGTCCCGGGACCTGTTGCACGCGGCCATGGTCAAGGTCCATCCGCAGCTCGAGGGGGCGCGCGTGGCACGGGCCTGGGGAGGCCAGGTGGCGCTCACGGCCGACCGCTTCCCCCACCTGGGACGTCACCGGGACTCGGGCGTCGTGTACGCCATGGGATATTGCGGCAGCGGTGTGGCCTTGTCGGTGCACTTCGGCCGGGTCGTCGGCCGGTGGCTGTGTGGGCTCGGCGACGAGTCCGTGTTCGCATCGCGATCGTGGCCGCCGGTGCCGTGGGCCGCCCACGTCCCGTGGCTCCTGGCCGGGGCGGGCGTGGGGTTCAAGGTGCGCGACGTGTTGGGACGCTGAGCGGACCTGGCGCCGGGCACCGCAAGGGGATCCTCATCCCGCAACCGCCGCGCAGAAGTCGCCGAAAACGTCGACGAACCGGTCGATGTGGGCCGCCTCGTGCTGGACCGACAGCGTCCACTGCTCCTCGTTGCCCGGAGTCATGAACACACCCCGGTTCACGAGCCATGCCCACGACGCGTCGAAGAGATCGGCATCGGTCTCGAGGAAGCTCCGGTAGTCCACGAGAGGCTCACGCCGGTACGAGACACAACCCTTGCAGCCCAGGTCGATGACGTGGGCGGGGATGTCATGGGCGGAGATGGCCTGGTTGCATCCCTCGGCCAGGCGATTGCCCATCTGCTTGAAGTGTTCGTAGGCATCGGGTGTGAGGACCTCGGTGAGTGACGCCAAACCGGCGGCTGCTGCCAGGGGATTCCCGTTGAACGTGCCCTGTTGGGCGATGCCGTGCCCGATCTCGTCCATGAGATCGGCCCGGCCACCGAAGGCGCCGGCCGCGGTCCCTCCCATGGTCGACTTGGCGAAGCACGCCAGGTCGGGCTGGACCCCGAACCGCTCGATGGCGCCGCCCGCCGCGATGGTGGCCCCGCACTTCACCTCGTCGAAGATGAGCACCACCCCGTGGCGGGTGCACAGCTCGCGCACGCCTTCGAGATAGCCCGGTTGGGGGAGGACGATGCCGATGTTCATCATCACGGGCTCGAGGATGAAACACGCGATGTCGTCCCCGCGCTCTGCGAACAGGCGCTCGAGGGCGCTGAGGTCGTTGTATCCGACGACCAGGGTCCATTTCTCCATCTCGACGGGGATCCCTTTGGATGCCGGCGGATGCAATCCTGTCTCGTCGGAGGCCTCGATGAGGTTCAAGCTGGGCGCCACCGAGAACATCACGGTGTCGTGATGGCCGTGGTACGCGCCCTCGATCTTGCAGATCACATCTCGTCCCGTCACACCCCGGGCCAGCCGGATGGCGTCCATGGTCGATTCGGTCCCGGAGTTGGTGAACCGGACTCGCTCGAGTCGGAACCGTCGGCACAATTCCTCGGCCAGCGCCACAGCGGGCTCGGTCGTCACCGCGAACTGGGTGCCGGATCGCGCCGCGCCTTCGATGGCGGCCACGATCCGGGGATGGGCGTGGCCGGCCGCGGTCGACCCGAAGCCGTTGTGGAAGTCGAAGTAGCCCCGGCCGTCGATGTCCCACACCTCGGCCCCGAGGCCTCGCGCCAGGTAGATGGGATAGGGATCGGCGGCCTGGAACGAGGAAGCGACTCCGAGGGGTAGTGACCTCCGGGCGCGCTCGAAGAGCCGGCGCGATTGGGGCGTCGCCTCGATCAGGGCCGCGTGCTCTTTGGCGAAGAGCTCTCGAGCCCGAGCACCCAGTCGTTCGTCGTCGGCTCCGGTGGTGTGCTCAGGATCGTTCAGATCAGTGGTGTCGTTCATCGCGCTCGGGTCCTCCCCACACCCGTGGGCACTCTCGCCGGTCCGGCCTTTCGAAGTAGCCAAACGAATCGGCGGGCGTATTCATCATTATGCAACGAGATTGCTTGTCAGCGGGCATTTCGTCTGCGAATATGCTCGCAGCGCGACGGGGGAGGGGTCAATTGACGACGACGATCGCAGACTCCGGGGAGCTGGGATCCTCACCCAACGGCGAGCCACAGGGAGGCAAGGGCCTCAAGCCCGGCGCCCTGGGCCTGGTGTCTACCCTGGTCATCGGCGTCGCTTCGACCGCCCCCGCCTACAGCTTGGCGGCGACGCTCGGCTTCGTCACTTTCTACGTCGGCCTGCAGTCGCCGGCGGTGATGTTGCTCTCTTTCGTCCCCATGTTGTTCATCGCGGCGGCGTACTACTACCTCAATCGGGCCGACCCCGATTGCGGCACGACCTTCACCTGGGTCACCCGGGCCATCGGCCCCAAGACGGGGTGGCTGGCCGGATGGGGAATCCTGGTCACCGACCTCGTGGTCATGCCCAACCTGGCTTCGGTGGCCGGTGTCTACTCGTTCTCGTTGTTCGGAGCCCACGGCATCGCCGCCAACTCATCGGGATTCTGGGTCACCTTCGCCGGCGTCGTGTGGATCGTCGTCATGACGGCCATCTGTTACATCGGCATCGAGTTGTCGGCGAGAACTCAGGTGGCCCTGCTCGGTGCCGAGCTCGTCATCCTCGTCGTGTTTGCCGTCGTGGCCCTATCGAAGGTGTATGGCGGCCACATAGCCCACAGCATCCACCCCGCGGCGGCTTGGCTCAACCCGTTCAAGATCCCGTCCATCGGGGCGCTTTCGGCCGGGATGCTCCTGGCGGTGTTCATCTACTGGGGCTGGGACACCGCCGTCACCGTGAACGAAGAGGCCAAGGACGCGCGGCGCACCCCGGGCCGCGCCGCCTTATTGTCCACGCTCGTCCTGTTGGCCGTCTACCTGATCGTGTCGGTTGCCGCCCAGTCGTTCCACGGAGCGGGATTCCTGACCAACAACAGCTCCGACGTGCTCGGTGCCCTGGCCAGGTCCGTGCTGGGATCACCCTGGGACAAGCTGCTCATCATCTGCGTGCTCACCTCGGCGTCGTCGTCGACGCAGACCACCATTCTGCCCGCGGCCCGTTCTTCGCTGTCCATGGCGGTGCACAAGGCGTTTCCCAAACGCTTCGGTGACATCCATCCCAAATACCTGTCGCCGGGATTCTCGACGCTGGTGTTCGGGGCGGTGGCGGTGGTCTGGTACGTCGCCCTCACCCTCATCAGCCCCAACGACGTGCTCGCCAACTCCATCCTCGCCCTGGGTTTCGGCATCGCCTTCTACTACGGCTTGACGGGGTTCGCCTGCGTGTTCTACTACCGCCACCACATCCTCAGGAGCTTCAAGAACTTCATCTTCATCGGGCTTGCGCCACTGCTCGGAGCTCTCATCCTCACGGTCCTCTTTATCGTCGCCATCTTCTATTACTCAGACCCCGCGAACTCCAACACCGGGAATCAAGCCTGGCTTCCCTTCATCCATTTCAACTTCACCTTCCTCCACCAACATTTCTACGTGAAGAAGGGTCTCGGGCCGCCGCTCGTGCTCGGGATCGGGCTGTTGGTCATCGGGATCCCGCTCATGCTGATCTTTAAGATCCGGAACAAGGAATTCTTCAATCGTGATCGCGAGGTGGCCGTGTCTGTCGACGCCCCCGCACCACCACTCACCCCCGGCGTGACCCCGGTGACCGACTGATGCCCGGCGACATCATCCTCGGCTACGACGGATCGGACGGGTCCAACGCGGCCCTCCGAGTGGCCGTGGGGGTGGCGAAGGCCTTCGGCGCGCCGCTCACCGTCGTGTTCGGGTACGAGCCGAACCCCATGGGCGGGGAGACCGCCGACTACAAGAACCAACTCGAGAAGATCGGAAAGGACCACCTCGCCGCCGCGGTGAACGGGGCCAAGGCCATCGACCCGTCGGTCGCGGTGGAGCCCATCGTGGCGGCACTGCGCCCGGTGGAATCGCTGCTCGAGGCCTCGATCGAGCGCGAGGCACGGGTCATCGTGGTGGGTGGGAGCGGTGAGCGGCCCATCGTGGGCGCGATCCTGGGCTCGGTGCCGCACAAGCTCCTGCACCGCTCGACGGTGCCTGTCTTGGTGGTGCCGCCCCCCGCGGCTTGACCCAGGCCCAGTTTTTGGATCCGCAGTACGCTGGGGATCGTGGGGGTAGGGGGGTGACCACGGCTCTGGCGTTCGCGCTGGCCGCAGAAGGACTGCTTCTTGGTTGTGCCGCGGCCGTAGGGATCTTGCACTGGACCCGGCGCCGCCGTCGTCTCGAGGAGCAGTTCGCCGTCGCGGAGGCCGACGCCCGCCGGCTGGCGCTCAATACCCGGATCCTCGATGCCAGCGCGGCGGAATTGTCCGAGCTCGTGCTCGAGCACGCCCTTCGAGACATTGATCTCGGCGACCCCCCACTGGGGTGGCTGCCACCCTGGCCTGACGAGCCCGCCCGGCCCTGACGGGACGGCTCAGCGTCGCCTGGGCGTGCGTTCGTCGACTGCCCAGGGTGCCCCGTGCTCACCGAGCAGCTCGAGGAACGGGTCGGCCGAGAAGGCTTCGGGGCCCAGCACCCCCGCACCCGACCACGCGCCGCTGTCCACGAGCTCGAGCGCCACGACGGGGTTGACCGCTGTCTGCCACACCACGGCCTGGGAGCCGTATTCCGCCATGGACCAGGCATTGTCGACGGCGTGGTGGAGGTAGACCTCGCGGGGTCGGCCGTCCAGGCCGGTCCCGGTCACCCAGGTGCCCGCGCAGGTGACCCCGTGCATGCGGTCACCGAGCTCGGCCGGGTCGGGCAGACAGGCCGCCACCACGTCGCGCGGTGACACCTCGGCGTTGCCGACCTTGACCGGCGTCGTGGAGTCCATGCCCAGTTTGTGCAGGATCTTGAGCACCCAGATGAATTCCTCACCCAGGCCGTACTTGAAAGTCACCCGTTGCGCGTCCACCCAGCGTGGGACGAGAAGGACCTCCTCGTGTTCGACGTTCACACACTCGACCGGGCCGATCCCGGCCGGGAACTCAAAGACCTCGAGCTCGCTGAACGGCTCGGTGGTGAACCACCCTTGGTCACGTTCCCAGATCACCGGGGGGTTGAGGCACTCCTCGATGGTCGTCCAGATCGAGAAGGTGGGGGCGAATTCGTAGCCCTCGACGACGAGGTCGGCCCCATCGCGCACCCCGACCTCGTCGATCTCCGAGAAGAGATTGTCCGCCGCGTACCGGGCGAAGACGTCGGACAGTCCCGGTTCGACACCCATGCCCACCAGGGCGAGCTGCCCCCGTGCCTCCCAGGTGGCGGCCAGGGAGAACTGCTCGTCACCGAGCTTGACCCCGGTCTCGACGTAAGGGCGTTCGGGATGGGGGTGCGATAGCGACATGGCCATGTCGAGATAGGCGGTGCCGGCGTGCAACGCCCCGTTGAACAAGGGCATGACGAAGCGGGGGTCCACGGCATTGACGAGGACGTCACAGCTCTTGGCACGCAGCAGTTCCTCGACGGCGGCCTCGTCCGACGCGTCCAGCGCCACGGCCTCGAACCGGTCGTCCGATGCGTGTGCGGCGCGCTGGGCGCGGTCGAGGGTGTAGTCGGCCACCACGATGTGCTCGAAGGCATCCCGGCGGGACGCGATCCGGGCAAATGCCGTCCCCACCCCGCCGGCTCCCACCAGTAGCACCCGCATCGTGGTCTCCTCCCGTTGGGTCCGACCCTACCGGCGCACAGCCACACCACGAGGCCGAGAGCCGTGCCGATGCCCGGTGTCGCGGCCTTGTCCGCGGCGGCCGCGAGTGCGATTGTGGGCCGTCGGGGACAATGCGGCCCGATGACGGGGAGAGTGAGCTTTCGATGACAGGCGACCGGCGCGTGCTGAGGAACTTCGTGGGCGGGGACTACGCCGATATCAAGGACGGGGCCACCACTGATGTCGTGAACCCCTCGACAGGCGAGGTCTTCGCCATCATGCCCGACTCGGGTCCGGCCGACGTCGACAACGCCTTCGCGGCGGCCGCAGAGGCCTTCGAAGGGTGGCGCGACGCCACGCCATCGGAGCGCAGCCTGGCCCTCCTCCGCATTGCCGATGCCATCGAGGCGCGCGCCGAGGAGCTCGTCGACGCCGAATGTGAGAACACCGGCAAACCCAAAGCCTTGACCATGTCAGAGGAGATCCCCCCCATGGTCGACCAGATCCGTTTCTACGCGGGAGCGGCCCGGATGTTGGAAGGCCGATCCGCCGGCGAGTACATGACCGGGTTCACCTCGTTCATCCGGCGCGAGCCCATCGGGGTGTGCGCGCAGGTCACACCGTGGAACTACCCGATGATGATGGCCGTGTGGAAATTCGCCCCCGCCATCGCGGCGGGGAACACCGTGGTGCTGAAGCCTGCTCCCACCACACCGGTCTCGACCTTGCTCCTGGCCGAGATCGCGGCCGGGCTCGTGCCTCCCGGCGTCTTCAACGTGGTGTGCGGCGGTGCGGAGACGGGTCGGGCGCTGGTCTCGCACCCCGTGCCCCAGATGGTGTCGATCACCGGGAGCGTGCGGGCCGGGCGCGAGGTGGCGGTCGCGGCGGCCCAGGACATCAAACGCGTGCACCTCGAGCTCGGGGGCAAGGCGCCGGTCGTGGTCTTCGACGACGCCGATGTCGAGAAGGCGGCCGAGGCCATCGCCATCGCCGGCTACTTCAACGCCGGTCAGGACTGCACGGCGGCGACCCGGGTGCTGGCCGGACCGGATATCCACGACGACCTCGCATCGGCGCTGGTCGAACAGGCCCAGGGACAGACCGTGGCCGGCCCCGACGTCGAGGGAGCCGACTTCGGCCCGCTCAACAACACCGACCAACTGGCCCGGGTCCGGGGCTTCATCGAAGCCCTTCCGACCCATGCTGCGCTGCGCACGGGTGGTCATCAGATCGGGGAGCGGGGGTATTTCTACGAGCCCACCGTCGTGAGCGACGTGCTCCAAACCGACGACATCGTCCAACAAGAGGTGTTCGGGCCCGTCATCACCGTCCAGCGATTCGGCGACGAGGACGAGGCCGTGGCGTGGGCCAACGGCGTGGAGTACGGATTGGCGTCCTCGGTATGGACGCGCGACCACGGCCGGGCCCTGCGCATGGCCAAGCGGCTCGATTTCGGGTGTGTGTGGATCAACACCCACATCCCCCTCGTGGCCGAGATGCCCCACGGGGGCTTCCGGCACTCGGGATACGGCAAGGACCTCTCGATGTACGGCTTCGAGGACTACACCCGCATCAAGCACGTGATGTCATCACTCGACAGTTGACCCGCCCTTGTTGACGCGGGCCTTTGTGACGGGCCCTTTGTGACGGGCCCTTTGTGACGCCCGCTCAGGTCGCCAATGCGGCCTCGAGGACGTCGAGGCCCTCGTCGAGCAGATCGTCGGGAATCACGAGCGGGGGCAAGAGGCGCAGCACATTGCCGTAGGTGCCCGCGCTGAGAACGAGTACTCCCTGGGCGTGACAGGCAGCGGCCACCCGGGCCGCGCCCGCCTTGTCGGGGGTGATGCCGTCGGGGCCCACGAGCTCGATGGCGACCATCGCGCCGCGCCCCCGGGCGTCGCCGACGGCAGGGTTCGACGCGGCGATGGCCTGGAGCCGGTCGAGCATCACCGCCCCGATCCGTCGGGCGCACTCCAAAAGCCCGTCGCGCTCCATGGTGTCGATGGCGGCCAGCGCCGCCGCGCAGGCCAGGGGGTTGCCGCCGAAGGTGCCACCGAGACCTCCGGGATGGACCGAGTCCATCAGGTCGGCGCGCCCGGTCACCGCCGAGATCGGGAGGCCGCCCCCGAGGCTCTTGGCCGTGGTCACGATGTCGGGCACGACCCCCTCGTGCTCGCACGCGAACCAGGCACCGGTCCGGCCGAATCCGGACTGGATCTCATCGGCCACGAACACCACGCCGTTGGCCGTACACCACTGCGCCAGTCCCCCCAGCCAGCCGGGCTCGGGAACCACGAAGCCGCCCTCGCCGGCGATGGGCTCGACCACCACGCAGGCGATCGACGAGGCACCCACCATGGTCTCGAGGACGTCGATGGTCTCGGCCAGCTTGCCCGTGCCCCGGAAGGGATCGGAGTACGGAGCCCGGTAGACCTCCGGCGCAAAGGGGCCGAAACCCTTCTTGTACGGCATCGCCTTGCCCGTCATGGTCATCCCCAGCAGGGTCCGCCCGTGAAACCCGTGGTCGAAGGCGACGACGCCATTGCGACCAGTGGCGTAGCGGGCCACCTTCACCGCGTTCTCGACGGCCTCGGCCCCGGAGTTCATGAGGAAGGTCCGTTTTTCGTGCGTCCCGGGTGCGAGCTCGTTCAGGCGCTCGCATACCTCGACGTAGCCGAGGTACGGCGTCACCTGGAAGCAGGTGTGGGTGAACCGTTCGACCTGGTCCTGGACGGCGGCGACGACGAGCGGCGCGCTGTTGCCCACGTTGGTCACCGAGATTCCCGATGCCAGGTCGATCAGTCGGTTGCCGTCGACGTCCTCGATGATCCCGCCCGCGGCCCGGGCCACGAAGACACCGAGGGTCGTGCCCACCCCGGCCGGGATGGCGGCACTACGACGGTCCATGAGCCGGCGTGACTCCGGACCGGGGATCTCCGTCCGCACCAACCGGCTCTGGGGGACTTGATCGGTCGTCGTCTCCATGCAGGCCCCTCGCACTCGGGTCGTCGCGACCGAGCTTACGAGGCGTGGACCTCGTAGGCGCACACGTGCGCGCCGTCCATCAGGTGGGCGACGCGTTCCACACGGGCGCCGGGAAGGGCGTCACGGATGAAGGCGATCTCACTGGAACAGGCCTGGCGAAAGCCCGTGGCCACCGACAAGATCGCGCAGTTGTGCTCGGTGATCCGCCAGCCCCCGTCATCGAGCTGCTCGACATCGGCCAGATAGCCGTCCTCGTCGAGGATGCGCGTCAGTTCGGCCACCTGCTCGTCGAGGGTCATGGTCTCCAGGCGGGTCTGGGCATCGGTGAGACGGCGCCGGCGCCGCTGCTCGAAGAGCTCGGTCACCTCATTGCTGTCGGGACCGCCCAGATAGCCGAGCAACTCGGTGGTGAGATCGCCGTAGCGCTTGGGGAACAGCATCTCGGCCACCGACGTGAGCTCGTAGGAATGCGACGGCCGCCCCCTTCCTTCGGGGTCGGGTCGATGTGTCACGAGCTCGTCCTCGCTCAATCGCACCAGTTGTTGGCGAACCGCCGCCACCGTGATCCCCAATTGCTCGGCGAGGTCCTGGGTCCGCATCGACCCGTTGCGCTTCAAGGCCATCAGGATGGCTCGCCGTGTGGTCGGCATAGCCGCCAGGGGCGGCTCGATCGGTGTCGCCGCCAGGGGCGGCTCGATCGGTGTCGCCGCCGGGGGCGGCTCGAGGGGAACGGTGGTGTCGCTCACGGCAGGATCAGATGGACGTCGCCGAATTCGTGCCACAGGTATCCCTCGGAAATGGCAGCGGCATAGGAGCGTTCGAGGACGGCACGGCCGGCGATCGCCTCCAGCATGGCGAGGTGTGATGCCTCGGGCTCGTGCCAACCGGTGAGCATCCCGTCGACAGACGTTACCGGGTGGTCCGGGGTGACGATCGTGTCTGTCCACCCGCTGCCGGCGTGCACCTGAGCCCTCGGGTCCACCACCGTCTGCAGGGCCCGCACGACGGTGGTGCCGATGGCGATCACCCGACCACCTTCGCGCCTCGTGTCGTTGACGCGATGTGCCGTGGCGCGCGTCACCTTGTAGAACTCCGGGTACGGCGGTTCGGACGCTTCGAGTGAAGCCACGCCGGTGTGGAGCACGATCGGCGCCACGCCCACACCGCGCGCCACCAACCGGGTGAGGACCTCGGGGGTGAAGGGCCGACCGGCACTGGGCATTTCGGCGGATCCGGGCTCGGCGGCATAGACGTTCTGGTACGTCGAAATGGGCCAGCTTCCGCGCACGTACCCGTACCGGATGGGATGGCCGTGCACGGCCAGGTAGGTGTGCAGCGCCTCGGGGGTGATCACCGAGGTGACCCACAGCCGGACCCCACGGGCGTGTGTCGCGTACGGCGTCAGCAGCTCGACGCGCCCACCCCCGTCGAGCTCGATCACGTCGCCGGGCTGGGCCCCGAACCACGGCTCGTCACCACGACGCAACTCGACGGTCCACAGATCGGCGGGGAGACACGTGGAGAAATGCACCTCGACGTCGCGCCCGGCTCGGTCGACCCCAGGTACCGCGGCGGCCAATGTCCCGGAGGTGTTGACGACGACGAGATCCCCCTCGTCGAGAAAGCGGGGGAGCTCGGAGAAGTGTGAGTGCACGATCGTGTCGTCACCTCGGTAGGCGACGAGCATCCTGACCGCGTCCCTCGTCATTCCCCGGGCTTCGGGGGGTGAGCTCGCTTCGAGCTCGGGCGGCAACACGAAGGCGGGAAGGTGGCCGGTGGTGGGCGCCAGGGTGCTCACGGGTTCGATGTTTCGAGCGCGAGCTCCGATGTCGACCGCAGGTCCGACAACCGGTACCGGCCACTGGGAACGCCAGCGTCGATGAGCCGCAGGAGATCGGTCACGACCTCCTCGGGTAACGGTCGGTCGGAGATGTCCTCGCCCGGGAAGGCGTCTTGGTGCATCTGGGTCCGCATGTCGCCGGGATCGACGGCCCAGACGAGTAGCGAGGGCTCTTCGACCGCGAGCACGGCGCTCAGGTGATCGAGTGCAGCCTTGGAGAGCCCATAGCCACCCCACCCTTCGTACGCCTCGACCGACGCGTCCGACGTGATGTTGAGGACGGCGGGTCGTGCCGAGCGGCGCAAGAGCGCCATGGATTCTTGGACGAGGGCGAGTGGTGCCACCACGTTGACCCCCAGGGCCCTCTCGAGCTCGTCGAGGGGGTAGGACAGGAGACTCGGCAGCGGCGTGGCGCCGAGCGTGCTGGCGTTGTTGACGACGAGATCGAGACCACCGAGCCCCTGGGCCGCGGCCACCAGGGCCCGTCGATGATCCGCATCGGCCACGTCGCCGGCAAGGGCGACGAGCGCCGCCTCCGGCGCCACGCGGGGGAGGATGGCCCTCTCGGTCTCTGCGAGTGCATCGCCGTCGCGAGCATCGACCACGAGCGTCCAGCCCCGCTCGGCCAGCTCGTGGGCGATGGCCCGGCCCAATCCCCTCGAGGCTCCGGTTACCAGTGCGATGCCCATGGGTCCGACCTCCTCCGAGCCGGCTCCCGGCCCAGCTATATAAAGATAGTTTTACCTATCTTTATTTCCGGGGCAAGGGGAGATCCGGCCTGACCCGAGCCTCGGCGAGGGCCGGGTCGTGTCTGCGACCAGCCCCACACCCCAAGAGTTGTTCAGGAGACAGAGATGCACCCGTGGACGATGCACCGACTGGCCGATGAGCGGCGCCTCGAGCTCACCCGAGCGGCGGCCCGGGGCCGGTGTGCGCATGAGGCCCGGTGCCTCGGGTCGGCGGGTTCGATGGTGCCGACGCGACGGACCACCCGGTTCCTCGGCGAGCTTCTCATCAGGACGGGGTGGCGGCTTGTCGGGCCCGATGCGCCGGCGAGCGGCATCCGCCCCCGCCTCGCACTCCCAGGCTCGGTCGGCGCGATCGTCGACCCCTCCTGAGGCGCCAGTCCCGTCCCGCCCCCGCCAGCAAATAGCATGACCACTGGGGGGTAGGGCACGGGAAGGTCAATGGCACAGGGATTGGGCTCATGGTGAAGGCGGTGATGCTCGCTCTCGCCGCGAGCTTTTGCACGGCCACCTCGTCGGTGTGCCAGCGCCTGGGTGCGGCCACTGCCCCCGGCGGTGACCGGCTGAGCCCGAAGCTTCTGCTCTACCTCGTCCGCCAGCCCATCTGGGTGGCCGGCATCGCCAGCATGATCCTGGGATTCGTCTTCCAGGTCGCCGCGCTCCATTACGGCGACCTCGCCCTCGTCCAACCCATCCTCGCCACCGAGCTGCTCTTCGTCTTCGCCTACATGGCCATCATCGGGACGCGCCGCGTCGCTCGTCACGACTGGTTGGCTGCCGCGGCCATGGCGGTGGGCCTGGGTGTCTTTCTCTTCACGGCCAGCCCGTCGGGCGGCCATCTCCATGCTCAGGCTGCGTCGTGGTGGTTCGCGGGGATCTCGGCAATCGGGCTCACCATCGTGGCCACGGTCATCGCCTTCACACCCATGCGGCGGGGCACCTCACCCTCGCCGGCTCGCAAGGCGGCGACGCTCGGGGTGGCCACCGGGATCTCCTGGGGGTTCGTGGCCGCGGTGATCAAGGAGCTCAGCTCGCATACCAACGCGGGCCTGGGCATCTTCCTCACGTGGTCGCCCTATGCCCTGGTGGGGGTGGGAGCGGCGTCGATGTTGCTGTCGGCCCACGCCTTCCAGGCCGGCCCCCTGGCCGCGTCCCAACCGGGCTTCACGATCGTCGACCCTCTCGTTGCCAGCCTCCTCGGGGTGTTCATCTTCGAAGAGCACCTTCAGCTCGCCCCCCTCGCCATTCTCGTCGAAGCGGCCGCGCTGGGCGCGTTGGTGGCCGGCGTCGTGGCCATCAGCCGTAGCCAACTCGTCCAGGGTCAGACCCACGAGGACGAGGCCGGGCTACGTCCCATGTCCGCTGCCCTCGACGTCCGAGACGCAGCGGGCTGACACCTCCCCCAGAAGACAATCGGTCTCCGCTCTCACCGACGCCATCCGCTCCACGCCATGCACGAGGGCGATTTCACCGAAGCCCTCGCCTCGTCGCAGCGTGGCTACATCTGCTCCGTCGCGATGCACGGTGAGGACACCGTCGCCGATGGCGTCGTACCGATCTCCCGTCGCACCCTCTCGGACCACGACGGTTCCGGCTCGGGCTGTGACGGGGACGAGTCGGCGGGCCACACCCTCGAGCGCCGGTGTGGGCAGGACCGCGAAGATCCGAATCGACCGCAGCAACTGGATCTGGACTTGGGGGACATCGGCGGCATCGTCGATGACTTGTAACGGTCGCCACAGCCCGGCCGCCACTGCCACCACAAGAACCGCCGGCGCCACCAGAGCCGTCCGGTACCCACCGGTACCCACCGGTGGCCACCCCGGCCTGCACCACGAGGATCCCCGAGCACGAGCCCGACGTCCATGAGCGACTCGCGCAACGAGAAGATGCCGGCCAAGGCGTCCGGCCACGGCGGGGAGCACCAGCCGACTCGCCTGTTCGAGCCACCCGGCCATCACATTCGACGCCGTGAGCTCCTCGGCAGTGCGCACGATCGACGGGACCAGCGCAGCTTGGGCGGGGCCTGTGACGCTGACGCCGATGTTCACCACGGGTGCGAGCACGAAGACGACCAGCCGGGGCGCGCCGGTGGCAATGGCCCGTGCCACCCCCGCCATCGCGGTGCACTGGACGACGTACCCCGCCACGAGGACACGCCCTGGCCGGTGCCGATCGACGAGCGCCCCGACCACAAGGGGTCCGAGCAACGCACAAGGGACGAGTTGGACGACTGCGATCAACGACGACGCGGATGTGCCTCCGTGTTCGTAGGCGAAGACCAACAGCGAGATCCACACGGCCCACTCTGCCCCGGTGAACAAGCCGTGGCTGAGCTCGACGCGCCGCAGAACGCGGTTGTGCAGGGCCGAGGCGAACACGTCCTTGACGGCCTGGGCCCGCTCTCCCATGTGCTGACTCCTACAACGAACGTCCTTCTCGAGTCAACAAAAGCGTGGCGATGGCTCAGCGCGCCCCGTAGCGATCGCGCAGGCGCGCCCCCAGATGGGCGAGGTGGCTCCGCACGGCATCGGGTGCGGTCACCTCGATGTGATCGGCGAACCCGGAGAGCTCCGCCGCCACGATCTGCGCCGAATGGCCCCGCACCTCAATGGTGACCCGACCGTCGTCCCCCGTCCCGCCGACGGTGAGGCGCGTACCGAGCACGCCGCGTAGGACGCCCACGATTCCCGGGTCGGCGAGTGCGTTGACCCGGCACGGGGCGCGCCGCTCATCGAGGGTCGACAGCACCGTCTGCCAGGTCTCGGCCAGGTCGAATCCGTCGGGTCGTCGCACCGGTTGATCGGTGAGCACAACACCCCCGACCCGGCTCACCTTGAAGGTCCGCAATCCCGCCTCGGTGTCCCCGATCAGGTACCACGTCTGGCGCTTGGCCACGAGGCCGAGGGGATGCACGGTGCGTTCATCGGGCTCGCGGTCGCGGCCCGCGTAGTGGAGTCGAACCTGCACGCGGTCGACGACCGCCTGTTGCAACACGCCGAGGTGCTCGGGCGGCTCGGTGGGGAGGCGGTCCCAATCCGACGCGTCGATGATGACGGCCCCGCCGGCGGACTCGGCGCTGGCCCGGAAGGTCTCGGGAAGGGCCCGCACCAGCTTTCGCAGGGCCGCCTTCACGTCGGGGGTCGCCGCGCCGGGACCGGCCAAGAGGAAGAGGGCCCGGGCCTCCGTCGCGGTCAACCCGCTGAGGTCGGTCCGGGCCCCTCCCACGAGCGACCAACCGCCGCCCCGCCCGGACTGCGAGTACACCGGGACCCCGGCGATGGCGAGGGCCTCGAGGTCGCGCCGAGCCGTCCGGGTCGAGATCTCGAGCTCCTCCGCGACCTCAGCCACCGTGGCCCGCCCGCGCGCCTGCAGGAAGAGGAGGGTGGCCACGAGGCGATCGGCCCGCACCGCCCCAGCATGGCACCGAACATGGCCATCTTCTGGCCATGTTGCGAGAAGATGCCTGAAGGGGCCTCCCGGTGCTACGCATGGCGGGCCCGCCGACCGAGAGGTGACCCGTGTCCGAAGAGCCCCGTGATGTCGTCACACGATTCTGTGCCGCATGGTCGAACCTCGACATCGACGAGATGATGGGGTACTTCCATCCCGACGCCGTCTACCACAACATTCCCGTCGACCCCCTGGTCGGGCACGACGCCATCCGCGAGCTCATCGTGAGCTTCACCGCCGGGTGGGACCGCGTCGACTTCGAGGTGCGCCACATCGTGGCCGACGGCGACGTCGTGCTCACCGAGAGGGTCGACCATTTCATCTCGCCCGAGCGCACGATCAGCCTTCCCGTCATGGGGACCTTCGAGCTCGAAGGCGGGCTCATCAAGGCCTGGCGCGACTACTTCGATCTCAACCAGTTCATGAACCAGATGACGAACTGAGCCCCGAAGGGCTGCGTCGCCGGCCTAGAAGTCGTGACCGAAGGCGGCCGCGGAGCTGGGGAACTGGGTGATGTCGGAGTTGACGACTCCGTCGTAGGAGAAGTAGGAGCTGTACCCGACGTCATTGCTCGGGTTGGTGATGAATCCGTACATGTCGTTGATGAAGGCGGGGTCGTCAGAGCCGTTGAGGCCCCACTCCGGGACACTGGCGAATTTCCCGTGTGCCTTGGCGAAGTTGACCGTGTAAGCCAGTCCGCCCACGGTGTTGAGCGTGGCGGTCCAGCTGTATCCGGGGTTGTCGTACTGGTCGGTCCCGATGTAGTCGACGAACTGGTCGCCCGGGTACGACGCCGCGTACGAGCCGTTGGTGGGGGTGGTGTCCGCGGCTGCACACCAGTCGAAGAAGAAGTGCTGTCCGGGCACGCTTCGCATGGTCGTCACGATGTCGTCGAAGGCGGTCACGTACTGAGCGGGGGTGGTGTTCTGCACCCCCCACGAGAAGTAGGTGGTGGACCACTCCCATCCGATCCGCACGATGGCGTAGGGCTGGCCGCCCTTGACGAGGCTCTGCGCCAGCTGCTGGTAGACGCTGAGGTTGGCGGGTGTCTGCGCCGGGCTCGAGTTGCTCGGCGACATGGCGACTCCGAGGTAGAGGCGCAGCCCCGTGGCGGGGGGCTCGTAGGAGCCGATGGCACTCCACGACGATTGACTGGTGTAGCTCGAGATGCCCTCGACTGGGACCCCGAGGTTGTTGGCGAGGGCGTCGACGCCACCGGGGCTCTGCGAGGACACGAAGAATCCCAGGGCGTTGGACGCGTTGACGGGCAGACTGCACCCCGTGACCGTCGACAGGGCGAGCGCCACCAGCGCCAACCCGATTGCCCCCCTCCGCATCCAGCATCTCCCCCGGGAGCCGCCACCTTCCCGGGGTGACGGCGCACCGCCAGCCTAACGCCTACCGCTTGTGTTCTCGGGGCCGCGGCAGGTGGTGACCCCGGGTCCTGGGATGATAGGGGTGTGGTGGAGGTGCGGCCGGCCCGACCCGATGACGCCCCGGCGGTGGCGGGCGTCCATGTCCGCTCCTGGCAGGTGGGGTACCGGGGGATCCTCGCCCCGGACTACCTCGATGGGCTCCGCCCTGAGGACAGGATGGGCTCCTACACCTTCGGGTCGACCGATCCCGATGCCCCCGCCACGATCGTGGCCGTCGAGAACGGTGCGCTGTGTGGGTTCGCCACCACCGGCCCGTCACGCGACACCGACATCCCTGACGGGGGAGAGGTGCTGGCCCTCTATGTCGACCCCGAGGCGTGGGGGCGGGGCGTGGGCCGCCGCCTGATGGGCGAGGCCCGGCAGCGACTGAGCCGCCGCGGCTACACCGACGCCGTGCTGTGGGTCCTGCTGGGCAACGAACGCGCCGATCGCTTCTACCGCGCTGACGGCTGGCAGCCCGAGGGACAGCGCCGGTCCGTGGAGATCTGGAAGGTCGCCGTCGACGAGGTCCGCTACATCCGTCACCTCGACCGATCACGACACTGACCTGGCCGTGCCGTTCTCGAGGGCGGGCGCGGTGGTGCACCGACTCCGGATGCGGCCCAGGGCGAAGAAGCCGACGCCGGCGAGGACCAAGGACCCCACGAGCTGTCCTCCGAAGGAAGCCCACTGCACCCACGGATAGGGCGACGCTTCGAGACCCAGGCCGACCATCGCCCCGACGATGATCATCGTCGTCACCACCAGCGAGACCCGAGCCCATGTCGACAGGGCTCGGCTTCGTCCGATGTGGCGCACGGCGTCGTCGGCCTCGCTCCCTTCATCGGAAACCGATCCGCCTCCGTTCCCGGGATCGGTGCCCTCCTCGTATTCTTCTCTGTCGTCGAGGGCGTCGGCCCATCCGTCCACCCGCCACCACACCAGGCCCAACGCGCACAGGATCAGGAAGGAGGCGACGACTCCGCCCGCTTCGTCGACTCCAGGAGCACCTGGGACACGGGCTCACCGTTGAGGAACCCGCTCCTGCGAGATGCTCCCGATGGACGCTGCCAGTCCCGACAGGGCGAGGACGGCGATGACGAGCAGCAGCGCGGCGGCGACGATCTCTTGGATCTCCCAAGATGCCCGAAGCGTCGATATGAGACGATTTGCCGCCATGGAAGGGCGGTCGTCGGGCCCCGGGTCCTCATCGGGAGCGCCGCTCGAGGACATGACTCGACACTACTCACAGAGGCTCTCACCGATAGGCCCTGTCGGTGGGGGCCGATGCGGTTGCTTCTCCTCAGGGACCCGGGGGCGGGGCCGAGGTCGGCGGAATGGGGAGGGCGTCGGTCGGGGGCATCACATGAGGAGCCTGGTTCGAACTCTGCCCGGCGAGCGCCACGAGGTGCAGCGCCTGTTCCTTGTCGAGTCTCGTCGCCACTCCACACAAGGTGCAGGTCGTGAAGTACTTGCTCCCCAGAGGAACGACAGGGATGAAGAAGAGCGAGAACCACGTACTCCGACGAGCAACGACCTGCGCGGCGGGCGAGCCACATTGACTGCACATGGCGAACAACGTGGCCAGTCGGCGCACGAGTCGCTTGATCCCGAAGATGATGAACATGGTGTACCTCTCTCTGGGGGTGCCTTCGTTGCGGCTACGGGCACGGCTTTCTGATGCCGGTGAGGCCCCGGTTGAACTTGGCTCCGTTGAATCCACGTGCGCCATCTTTGGGACAGAACGATGCTGGGACAGCACGGTATTCGGCATTGAAAACCGCCTTGTGCCCGATGTAGGCGGACAATGATCCACACGTCGAGAATTGGTTGCACTGCTCGGTCAGCACAGCATCGGCGAGTGGGTACATGTCCGTCGCGTAGCTGTCTCCGGTGTCGTCAGGATTCTTGATCCACCATCCCAGCCCGAGTCCGTGTATGTCGTCGGCCAGGGTCGTCATATACGACTCCTCGACGGCCTTCGTCAACGGGAACCCGCTGGCATCGGTGTACTCCTCGTCGATGTCGGTCTCGACGGCATCGAAACCCTTTGCCGAGCACTGTTGGGCGATCATCGACTCTATGATCGAGACCGTGGCCCGAGATTGGATGTTGAGGTAGTACTCGGCGTAGCCGGGGACCTTCCTTCCGAGCAGGCCGGCGGCGCGGAGTTGCTGGTAATACGACGTACCGATCCCCTCTTGGTGTGCCGAGTAGTAATCCCCGACGGCTCCCACCTCGACGTAACACACGACGCGCTTGCCCTGTTCGTGCAATGCCGTCACCGTCGACCTCGGGTTGATGATCCCGTCGATGTCGAAGATGGCGGGGCTGGGTGCACGACTGCCACCGGGAAGCTTGTCATTGGTCCCCATGTCCCGCGCATTGGTCAGTCTCAATGGGTGGCTCAGCTCCCATTGCCAGGGTTGACTGGAAAGTGGCGGACTCCACCACGATGATGCCGCCGCCCGAGGGACCGATTGGTAGCCCAGACATGCCGTGACGAGGACGAGGCCGATTACCAGTCTCGATGACCATCGTATTGTTCGCATCGTCACGCTCCCCGTCTGCGAAGGCACGACTGATCTCGATCTTCTCGATCTCGGCGGCAGCCGCCTGAGCATACCGTCGGTGGATTGGGGACCTCGGGCCCACCGAGGGTGAGTTCCGGGATCTCGACACCGGTGAACCGAGGGCGGGAACAGCGGCGAATCTCTCGACGAACCTCAGCTGTCGATCCGAAGGAGACGGCGATGGCCATTTCGGCCGTGTTCGAGCTCCCCCACGACTCAGTGGAGAAGTACGAGAGGTCATTTGCCCAGGGAGGGGCAATCATCGATCACCCCCAGCGCATCTCGCACGTCTGTGACCGGACCGGCGACGGCTTCACCGTCCTCGACGTGTGGGAGGACGAGGAGTCGTTCGCCGCTTTGGGCGTGGTGATCGGGCCGGCGATGCAAATGCGGACAGGATGGCAAACCCGCCATCACCCCGTCCAAGCCATCATCAGTCAGGACGGTCGTCTGGGTCGCTGAGCCGGCTCGACTTCGCCGCCGCCGCCGTCTCGGTCTCCGCATGAAGGCCACCATGGCGTTCATCCAGATCAACGAGTTTCGGACGAGTCGTACCGACGATTTCGATGCCCTTCTCAATCAGTGGCTCACGCAGTCCACGGATTGGCGGACCGCCACTGGGTCCTTTACGCACCAAGGACCGAGCCGGCCCAACACCTACGTCCAGATCGTGGAGTCCCGAGCTACGAGAAGGCTCAGAAGAATTCGAACCGACCCGAGACAGCGGCGGTTGCAGAAAGTCTCGGCAAGCTCTGTGACGTCCCCCATTACGCAACCTGGATGTGCCCCGGGATCTTGGCCAGCATGGCCGGCTGCTGCTTCAGCGCGGTCTTGAAATGCTCAGTCGTGACATGTTCCGCGCCTGCTTCGCCGTCACGGAATGCCTCGAGCAGCCCGAACTCATCAGGGATGTCTGCACTGCGCGACCATTCGAACCAGAGGTTCCCGGGCTCGGCGCGCGGGGCCCCGGTGAACGCGCTGACTCGATCGAGCCAGGTATCGCTGAAACCGGGGCGAACGGTGACCTTGACGACGATGAAGATCATGAGAACGTCCTGGGGTCTGGCGCACGATCACTGGATATGCCCGCCGCTGTCCCGTCGCCCTCACCGTAGCTGTCGATACCGAGTGATACCCCGTGGGGCCGGTGTCACGGCTCGGGCTCACGACGGCGGCTTCGCGGCCGGGTCCTCCTCGCGCTACCCTCGCGAACCATGTCGGAACAACTGAGTGTGACCCAGGAGATCAATGCCCCTGCGGACAAAGTGTGGGCCATGGTCTCCGACCTAACTCGCATGGGGGAGTGGTCACCCGAGAACGAAGGGGCGACGTGGCTGCGCGGCGCCACAGGCCCAACCGTGGGCGCCACCTTTAGGGGCATGAACCGCAATGGCAAGAAGAAGTGGACCACATCGGGGACGATCATCGAGCTTGAGCCTGGCCGTCTGCTTGCCTTCCGCACCACGGCCGCGGGATTCAAAGTCGCCGAATGGCGCTATGCATTCGAGACGACTTCGAGCGGGTGTCGAGTCACTGAAACATGGATCGACCAGCGCGGCGCCGTCGCCAAGGCTCTGGGCAAGCCGGTGAGCGGGGTCGTGGATCGCGCTGCTTCAACCGAGACAGCATGGAGAAGACGCTCGAGCGCCTCAAGTCAGCAGCGGAGTCGTCTTCGAGCTGACCTCGAGACGCTCCAAGCGCCGCACTTACACAGGGCACTTCGAGTCGTGGATGTGAGTCGTGCTTCGCTTCGGTAGGTCTACGCAGCGAGGCGCGTGGAAGTGAGATGTGGTTCAAGGCCACGGCGGCGAGCACCAAGGCCCACTTTCGCTGATGGAGAGGACCTTGCCACCGGGCGCGAGGATGCCTCTGTCCCACCGTCACGTCGGCGACGAAGAGGCCTACTTCGTCTTGGACGATTCCGTGGTGTTTCACGTCTCCGACGATGTGTTCCAGGGCGCCAGCGGAACGTTCGTGCTGGGTGCGGGCGGGCGAACTACACGCCACCGGGAACACCGCCGACGAGCCGGTCCGGTTGCTGATCATCCAGGCACCGGCCTTGGACGGTTATTTCGCGGACCTGGAGCAGCTGTGGGCTTCACCCGAGCCGCCGGACCGAGACTCAGTGCTCGCCCCGATGCAGCGACACCGGCATGGAGCCGGCCTGAAGCTCAGAGATGGACGAGCGGTTCGTAGTGCTCGACCGTCGGGAACGGGTCGTAGAAGTGGTGCAGGAGTTGACGCCACTGCTGGTACTCAGCCGATCCCCGAAAGCCCTCGGTGTGGTCCTCGAGGCGGTCCCACTCCACCAGCAGGAGATAGCGAGAAGGGGTCTCGAGGCAACGCTCCAGGCGCAACGACCCGAATCCCGCCATGGAGCAGATGATGCCCTGAGCCTGTGCGAACGCAGCTTCGAAGTGTTGTTCTTCGCCTGGGACGACATCGAGACACGCGTGTTCGAGGATCATGTTCGTAACCTACTGCACGGCATCCCGACGTGTTCCTGACACCTGGTTCCTACGCCGAAACGACTTCTCCGTACGCGTCACACTCAGCATTGTCGCAAACGAACGCCGTATCAATGACGTTGGCCGTCTCGGCCGGAAGTGCAGTGACGCCACAGTGGGGGCAGATCGGTGCCCGGCCCACCTCGGCATGGTCTTCGTCGTTCACAGGACAGCATCGTAAGCAGATTGCAGTCCCTTTGAATCTGAAGCGTCCATTTCGCGTTCGTCCACCGGGGTCCGAGCGAAGGACGAACGTGGCGGCGGCCGACTCGGCGTCGGGGCCTCAGCGGGCAACCCAGTTCCACATCTGCGCCGTGAACGCTGCGCTGAATTCGCTGCGGCTATAGGGGCCAACCCCGTCCATGTCGAAAATTCGCAGCCCAGCGTCGACGGCCAGTAGCTGGTACAGGTCATCCGACGTGGTCCCGTAATGCTCGGCGCCACCGCTCCCGTGCTCGAACACTATGACGGGGCGATGGGTGACGATGGTGTCCCTGGCTCCGCGCAGGACCTCGCCTTCGGCCCCTTCCACATCGATCTTGATCAATGTGGGCACGTACCCTGCGGGGAGAGCGCTATCCAGTGTCTCGACCTTGACTCGAATGCGCTCGGTCTCTTCGTGCCCCCGAGCGTAGGTCCGCTGGCGCAGCCCACTCTGACCCGGATTGGAGGTGACAAAGACGAACTCTTCCTCACCGCTGTGATCTGACAATGCCGCGCAGTGCACGTCGACCACCGGGAACTGTTCGTGGAGGGCTTGGGCCAGATGGGGAAGGGGCTCAAAAGCCATATGCCGGCCTTTCGGGGCCAAACGCACCATGTCGGACAGGACGGAGCCAACATGGGCACCCACGTCGATGCAGTTGGAGTCTGCATCGAGCGCCATGTCGAGAATAAGCGCAATGGCACGGTCGTCGCGGTCAATCCGCTCGTAGTAAGGATTGGGGAAGAAGCGACGTTTGAATCGCCTCGCAGTAGGCAAAAGCCCGACACGATCGAGTGCGCGCTCGGTCTGATCCTTGAGCGGCGTCATCGGTCCAAACTACCAACCCGGTGCACGGATGTCGACGACCGACGACGATCGCACAGTTCCCGGGATCTGATGGCCGCGTACCCCGCGAGTATGACCAAGGCTGTCGCGGAAACTCGAGACGGAGGCGGCATCGGGGCCGTCCAACCGGGGAGGGCGAGACCGTTGCTGGCCACCCCAGGGTCTAGCCAACCGGGGTCGCTCGCCACGCTGCGTATCCGGCTCGCAAGCGCGCTCGAATCGAGGGCCAGACGCTCTGATCGCGAGGGGGAATGGCCTACGAAGGCCCGGCTCGGAAAAAGGGCGTTAGGTCCCACCAACGTTTGACCGGTAGTCGGGGGTACTGGTGACCCTCATCGCTGCCTGGCCGTTCCGAACGTGGTGCCATGGAGCTGTCGGGCGAATGAGGGTGACGCGATAATAATCGCGAGGTCGCACGATCCCGGGTGGTGCGCCCCATCAGGCCATGGCGTGCGACCGTGCCCAGGAACTTGATCCCGGCATTTCAGCCCGGCATCGGCAAGAAGTGAATCCTCGCTCAAGGCTTCT
>Ga0307374_10002944_pt1 | contig 29601 bp, 26 predicted proteins | sample OX3MG_FD_202532 | JGI IMG/M metagenome (GOLD analysis project Ga0307374, IMG submission 202532) | Soil microbial communities from Risofladan, Vaasa, Finland - OX-3 | ecosystem: Environmental > Terrestrial > Soil > Coastal area > Acid sulfate soil | place: Finland: Risofladan, Vaasa | collected... | reverse complement strand
CCACGAGGTTGACGACGGTGAGATGTTGGCACTGCAGTCCGAGCTGATGCGCTGGATCCGATGAGCAGCGTCGCCAACAGCCTCGCCTCGGGCTCTCAGCCGGGAACGCGCTCGGGCTTCATCGCGCTGGCCGGCCGGCCGAACGTCGGCAAGTCCACGCTCACCAACGCTCTGGTCGGCAGCAAGGTCGCGATCGTCTCGGACAAGCCGCAGACGACCCGCCGCGCGATCCGCGCCGTGGCAGGGGGGGCCGACTGGCAGCTCGTGTTGGTCGATCTGCCGGGCGTGCAGCGTCCGCGCGACGCGCTGACCGAGCGCATGCAACGTCGTGTCGAGTCCGAGCTGGACGAGGCCGACGGCTGCCTGATGGTGGTCAACGCCGAGCAGGGCATCGGCCCGGGCGATCGCTTCATCGCGAGCCTGCTGAGGGGCGCGACGGCTCCGGTCGTCGTTGCCGTCAACAAGGTCGACCGCACCGACCGCGCGAAGACGGTGGAGGCGCTCCAGGCGGTCGCCGACCTCGAGATCTCGGAGGCGATCTTCCCGATCTCGGCCCGCAGGGGCACCGGTGTCGAGGAGTTGCTCGACCATCTCGTCTCGCTACTGCCCAGCAGCCCGTTCTACTTCGATCCAAGCCAGCTGTCGGACCAGACCGAGTCGGTTGTGCTCGCCGAGCTCGTGCGCGAGCAGATCCTGTCTCGCACGCGCGAGGAGGTGCCACACGCCGTCGAGGTCGAGATCGAGAACGTCGAGGAGCACGACGGCAGGTTCCGCGTTGACGCGGTGATCCTGGTGGAGACCGACTCGCAGAAGGGGATCCTGATCGGCTCTGGTGGTCGTATGATCAAGGCGATCGGTATGGGAGCGCGACGCGCCATAGAACGGGAGCTTGGCGGTCATGTGCACCTTGCATTGCAGGTGCGCGTCCGCCGTCACTGGCGTGCCGACGACCGACTCCTCGACCGGCTCGGGATCGAATAGCCCCATAGACTTCGAGGCAATGGATGCCTCTGAAGTGAAGTTCGACGAGCGCGGTCTCGTCCCGTGCATCGTCCAGGACTGGACGAGCGGCGAGGTGCTGACGCTCGCGTACATGAACGCGGACGCGCTGGCGCTCACTCAGGAGACGGGGGAGATGCACTTCTTCAGCCGCTCGCGTCAGGAGTTGTGGCATAAGGGCGAGACCTCCGGAAACGTGCAGCAGCTCAAGGCGCTTCGCTACGACTGCGATGCCGACGCGGTGCTGGCGTTGGTCGAGACGACGGGTCCGGCCTGCCACACCGGCGAGCGCACCTGCTTCTACCGCGGGGACTTCAACGAGCAGGCGCCCTATGAGGTGCTGCCCGCGCTCGAGCGGACGATCGCGGCGCGCGGGTCAGAACGGCCGGACGGCTCCTACACCGCCGCGCTGCTGGCCGACCCGGCCCTGATCGGCGAGAAGGTGCAGGAGGAGGCGGAGGAGGTTGCGCGCGCCGCGCGCGAGGAGTCCGACGAGCGCGTCGCCAACGAAGCGGCCGACGTGCTCTACCACCTCTCGGTGCTGCTCGCCAGCCGCTCGCTGACGCTCGCAGACGCGGGGAGAGTGCTTGATGAGCGCCGTCGCTGAATGCGTTCCGGTCACCGAGACATGGGTTGAAGACACCGAGACGCCGGTCTCCGCCTTCCTGAAGCTGCGCGCGGCGGCGGCCGGCGAGCCGGCGTTCCTGCTCGAATCGGCCGAACAGGGGCGCGTCGGTCGCTTCAGTTTCATCGGCTACCGCCCACGCAAGGTGCTGCGCTGGTCGCTGGGCGATCCCGGCGACCCGTACTCGCTGCTCCAGCGGGAGCTCGACGCCGTTGGTACGCAGCAGCCAGAGGGTGTGGAACTGCCATTCGGCGGCGGCGCCGTCGGCATGTTCGCCTACGACCTCGTGCGCACCGTCGAAGCGCTTGGTGAGCCCAACCCTGATGAGCTCGGGCTCCCCGATCTGGCGCTGATCCTGACCGACACGGTGGTCGCGTTCGATCACTTCAAGCATACGATCACGGTCGTCGCGCACCCGAGCGACGATGCCGACACTGCGCGCGTAAAGGTCGAGGCGATCAGGGAGATCCTCGCCGGTCCATTGCCACGTGCGGCGCTCACGGCGGAGATCGCTTACCGCACCGCTCCGGAGTTCGTCTCGAACATGACGCGCGAGCACTTCGAGGCCAACGTGGCCAGGATCATCGACTACATATATGCCGGCGACGCCTTTCAGGTGGTGCCGTCGCAGCGCTGGTCGGCGAAGACCCCGGTCAGCGGCTTCTCGATCTATCGCGGTCTGCGGGCCGTGAACCCGTCGCCGTACATGTACTACCTGGACTTCGGCGACTTCGAGGTCGCTGGCGCCAGCCCCGAGCCGCTCGTCACAGTCAGCGGACGCCGTGTCTCTACCACTCCGATCGCGGGCACCCGCCCGCGCGGCGCCACCGCCGAGCAGGATGCTGAGTACGCGCGTGATCTGCTGGCCGACGAGAAGGAGCGAGCTGAGCACGTGATGCTGGTCGACCTTGGTCGTAACGACCTCGGCCGCGTCTGCGAGTACGGCTCGGTCAGGGTCGACGACTTCATGGTCGTGGAGAACTACAGCCACGTGATGCACATCGTCTCCAACGTCAGCGGCACGCTTCGACAGGGCGTGGGAGCGCTCGACGCGCTGCGCGCGGTGCTGCCGGCGGGCACGCTCTCAGGCGCGCCGAAGGTTCGCGCGATGCAGATCATCGACGAGCTCGAGCCTGTCAAGCGCTGCGGCTACGGCGGCGCGATCGGCTACGCCAGCTACGGAGGCGACGTCGACACCTGCATCCACATCCGCACCGCGGTGATCAAGGAAGGCACCGTCTATGTGCAGGCGGGAGGCGGCACCGTCGCAGACGCGAAGCCCGCCTACGAGTACGAGGAATCGGTCAACAAGTCCAAGGCCGTGCTGCAGGCGATCGAGACTGCGATTTCGCAGCCCGACTGGGAGTAGAGGTGCGCAGATTCATCTTCATCGTGGCCTTGCTCGCGGCGCTGATGGCGCCCGCAACCGCTCTCGCCCACAAGATCGGCTCGGAGGCGGCCGGCATCTACGCCACGCTCAGCTATTCGGGCTCGGGCGTGACCACCAGTCAGGAGCGGCTGACGATCACCGAGTCGGGCGGCAAGACGCTATACGACGGTCCGGTGTCGTCGAAGGGGTGCTTCAAGGCCTGCGCCCCCACGGGCCCGCGCACCGTGCGGATCGTGTGGCTTTACCTGGGCAGCGGAGAGGACGTGGTCCTCAGCCTCTTCACCGGCGGGGCCGACTGCTGCTCAGTCGTTCAGGTATACGCGCCGTCGGCGGCACCGGGCGGTCACTACACGCTCGCGGCCCGGCGCAATTTCGGAGAGGACGGAGCGCAGCTTTCACAGATCGGCGTGGGTGGCGCGACCGACTTCGTCTCCGGGGACCCGGCCTTCTACTGCCGGTTCAGCGCGTGCTACGAATCAGGCCTGCCGCTCCAGATCTTCGCGTTCAAGCACGCCGCTTTCGTGAACGTGACAAAGAGATTCCCCAAGCTGATCGCCGCGGACGCTGCGAAATGGCTGAAGCTCTACTACAAGAATCCGGCCCAGGGGCGGGGTGCGATCGCCGCCTGGGCGGGCGATGAGGACAATCTCGGGGACGCCGCCACGGTTCGCACCGTCCTGCAGTTGCAGACCGCGGACGGCCACTTGACCTCGAGCTTCGTCGGCACGCTCGAGCGCTTCCTCGCCAAGCACCGCTACACCTAGATCACGTGCGCATCCTCGTCATCGACAACTACGACAGCTTCACCTACAACCTCGTCCAGTACCTGGGTGAGCTCGAGACGCCCGCGCACGACATAGAGGTGGTGCGCAACGACCACGCCACCGTCGAGGATCTGCTGGTCCGCGGCTATGACCGCGTGATCATCTCACCTGGCCCGTGCACGCCCAACGAGGCGGGCATCAGCCTCGAGGCGGTCAAACGCTTCCCCCTGGCCGGCATCCCGACGCTCGGCGTTTGCCTCGGCCACCAGGCCCTGGTCCAGGCCTGGGGCGGCAAGGTGATCCGCCACGAGCCGATCCACGGCAAGACATCGAGGATTCAGCACGACGGGCGCACGATCTTCGCCGGCCTTCCCCAGGACCTCGAGGTCGGCCGCTACCACTCGCTGATCGCATCGGACGAGCTACCCGACGTGCTCGAGGCGAGCGCCACTGGAGGCGGCGTGATGATGGCCGTCCGGCACCGCGAACTGCCCGCCGAGGGCGTCCAGTTCCACCCCGAGTCGGTCCTGACCGAGCACGGCAAGGAAATACTCAGGAACTTCACGGAGCGCACCCCGTGAGCGAGCTGCTGACCCGCGCGATCGATCGCCTCGCCGACCGGCGCGACCTCAGCGAGAGCGACGCTGCCGAGGCGCTCGCCGAAATCATGGCCGGCGAGGCAACCGACATCGAGATCGCGGGCTTCCTGATCGCTCTGCGCGTGAAGGGGGAGACGGTCGAGGAGCTCGCCGGACTGGCGCGGACGATGCGCGCGTTCGCCGCGTTCGTCCCCACGGCCGGCGAGGACCTGCTCGACACCGCCGGCACCGGCGGCGGCCGCACCACCTTCAACGTCTCGACGACGGCGGCTCTTATCGCCGCGGGCGCCGGCTGCATGGTCGCAAAGCACGGCAGCCGCTCCTCGACGGGGCTGTCGGGGTCCGCCGACCTCCTGGAGGCGCTGGGCGCGCGCATCGACCTCGACGCCGCCGGCGTCGGACGCTGCATCGAGGAGATCGGCTTCGGCTTCATGTTCGCTCCCTACCACCACCCGGCCACCGGCCGGGTCGTGAAAGTCCGCAAGGAGCTCAAGGTGCGCACCACCTTCAACTTCCTCGGTCCGCTCACCAATCCGGCGGGCGCCAACCGCCAGCTGCTGGGCGTCTCAGACATGGCGACGCTGCCGAAGATGGCCGGAGCGCTCGCGCTGCTCGGGACCCGTCACGCGCTGCTGGTCTGCAGTGAGGACAGCCTCGACGAGCTCAGCATCTCCGCGGCGACACGCGTGATCGAGGTGCAGGATGGCGAGATCCTCGAGTACACGGTGATCCCGGAGGACCTCGATCTGCCCCGCTACCCGGCCGATGCCGTGCCCGGTGGCGATCCGCAGGAGAACGCCCGGATCGCGCATGCGATCTTCGCCGGGGAGCCCGGCGCCGCGCGTGACCTCGCGGTCCTCAACGCCGGCGCCGCGATCTATGCCGGCGGCCGCGCGGAGACGCTCGAAGGCGGCGTGCTGCTGGCACAGGAGGCGATCGACACCGGCGCCGCCGCCGCCAAGGTCGAGCAGTTCGTGGCGCTCACCAACGAACTCTCTCCGCAGGAGTCCAAAGGGTGAACGTGCTGACCCAGATCGTGGAGGAGACGCGCACCCGGGTGGCGCGCCGGGCCACCGTCGTGCCGCTGCCGGAGCTGGTGAGAGCCGGCGAGCAGCGGCTCGCGGGCCTCGACGCAATCCGTGACTTCCGCGGGGCGCTGAGGGCGCCTGGGATCTCGGTGATCGCCGAGCACAAGCGCAGTTCGCCGTCGGCGGGCGTGATTCGGGCTGAACTCGAGCTGGCCGATGTCGTCTCCGCCTATGAGCGCGCCGGCGCAGCGGCACTCTCGGTGCTGACCGAGGAGAGCCGCTTCGGCGGGACGCTCGCCGATCTGGCGACAGCCCGCGCCGCCTCGAGCCTGCCGATCCTCCGCAAGGACTTCATCGTCGAGGAGTACCAGGTGCACGAGACGCTGGCCGGCGGCGCGGACGCGATCCTGCTGATCGTGGCGGCGCTCGACACGGGCACGCTGATCCGGCTGCACTCGCTGGCCACGCAACTCGGGCTGGCGACGCTCGTCGAGGTCCACGACGCGATCGAGCTCGATGCCGCACACGAGATCGGCGCCGAGATCGTGGGGATCAACAACCGCGACCTGACGACGCTCGAGGTCGACGTCGAGCGTACGTATCAGCTGCTCCCGGATGTCCCGCACGGGGCCGTCGTCGTCGCCGAGTCGGGCTTCCGTAGGCATGCCCAGCTCGCACAGCTCGCGGCAGCGGGCGTCGACGCGGCGCTCGTCGGCGAGGCGCTGATGCGCGCCCCCGACATCGAGGCGGCCACCCGCGTGCTTCTAGGATCACAAGCGTGAGGGCACCGAAGATCAAGTTCTGCGGGATCACCCGCGAACAGGACGCCGAGCTAGCCGTCTCGCTCGACGCCTGGGCGGTCGGGATGATCATGTGGCCGCACTCTCCGCGCGCGGTCCCGCTGGACCGCGCAGCGGGCCTCGCCGCGTCCCTGAAGCGCCGGACCGAGATCGTCGGCGTGTTCGTCAACCCGACTCTGGCCGAGCTCGCGCGCACGGCCGACGCTGTCGGCCTGACGATGCTGCAGCTACACGGCGATGAGGGGCCCGCGTTCTGCGCCGAAGCGGCGCGCCGCACGGGCTGCAGGGTGATCAAGGCCGTGCGTGTTGCCGGTGGTGCCGATATCCAGTCGCTTGGCAGATTCCACACCGACTTTCATCTCGTTGACAGCTACAGGCCGGGCGTCCCCGGCGGCACCGGCGAGGTCTTCGCCTGGGAGCTGGCGGCAGGGCATCGGCGTCTCGCGCCACCGAAGGGCAAGGGCCAGCGCGTGCCGCTGATCCTCAGCGGCGGGCTCACACCCGAGAACGTCGCTAACGCGATCGCGACCGTGCGGCCGTTCGCGGTCGACGTCGCCAGTGGGGTCGAGTCCGCGCCCGGCTACAAGGACGCTGCAAAGATGCGCGCCTTTGCAGAGGCCGTGGCCGCGACCGGCGCGACCGAGGACCCGGACGCCCCCTCCTCTCCGCAGCAAAATGATAATGAGAATCAGAATCATTCTCAGGTTGGTGAGAGTGGGCTGGGTGAAGGTGGTCTCGGTCACGACGGTGGCCTCGGTCACGAGGCGCACGCCGCGTGAGCGCCACGGTCGAGCATCGCTTCGGCCCCTACGGCGGCCAGTACGTCCCGGAGACGCTGATGCCGGCGCTGGCCGAGCTCGAGCAGGCGTGGATCGAGGCGCGTGCGGACGCCGGCTTCCAGGCGCGCCTGCATGCGCTGCTCTCCGACTATGTCGGACGTCCCTCGCCGCTCTACCTCGCTGAACGGATCAGCGCCGAGGTCGGTCACACGGTCTATCTGAAGCGCGAGGACCTCAACCACACCGGCGCGCACAAGATCAACAATGCACTCGGCCAGGCGCTGCTGGCCAAGCGCATGGGCAAGACGCGGATCATCGCGGAGACCGGTGCCGGCCAGCATGGCGTCGCGAGCGCCACCGCATGCGCCCTACTCGACCTCGAATGCATCGTCTACATGGGCACGGAGGACATCCGCCGCCAGCTGCCCAACGTCCAGCGGATGGAGCTGCTCGGGGCCACCGTCGTCGCGGTCGAAGCCGGAGCGCGGACGCTGAAGGAGGCCGTCTCCGCGGCAATCCGCGACTGGGTCACAAACGTCGGCGACACCCACTACATCATCGGCTCGTGCGTAGGCCCGGCGCCCTACCCGGCGCTCGTGCGCGATCTGCAGCGGGTCATCGGAGACGAGGCGCGCACACAGGTGATCGCCCAAGCCGGCCGCCTGCCCGATCGCGTGATCGCATGCGTCGGCGGTGGCTCGAACGCGATCGGCCTGTTCGCCGGTTTTCTCGAGGACCGCGGCGTCAAGCTGATCGGCGTCGAGGCCGCGGGGGAGGGGATCGAGACTGGTCGGCACGGCGCGCCGCTCACCGTCGGCGGTCCCGCCGGTGTCCTGCACGGGTCCTACTCGGCGATCATGCAGGATGAGGACGGTCAGATCCTCGAAGCCCACTCGATCTCGGCCGGTCTCGACTATCCGGGCAGCGGACCCGAGCACGCATGGCTCCGGGATCAGGGCCGCGCCAGCTACGTGGCGATCAACGACGATCAGGCGCTGCAGACGTTCGCGAAGGTCGCCCGACTCGAGGGCATAATTCCGGCGCTCGAGAGCGCGCATGCGCTCGCATGGACGCTGGCCAATCCGGACAGTGAACTCGACGTCGTCTGCCTGTCCGGCCGCGGCGACAAGGACCTCGTCGAAGCGCTCGACAAGCTCGGATTCAGTTCCGCCTACGGGACCACGGCAGCATCGGAGCAGGGCGCTTGATCGTGAGCGGCATCGAGCGGATCGCCGAGGCGTTCGAATCGGCGCGCGCGAACGGGCGTCGCGCGGCCCTGATGCCGTACCTGATGGCGGGGTTCCCGGACCTCGATCGCTCGCGGGAAATCGCCTGCGCCTACGTGGAAGGCGGCGCCGACCTGATCGAGCTCGGCGTGCCGTTCTCCGACCCGCTCGCCGACGGCCCGGTGATCCACGCCGCGGGGGTCGCAGCGCTCGCCGCCGGGGCGAATGCCGCGGACGCCCTGAGCGTCGCGCGCGAGGTCGCTGACGAGGTGCCGGTGATCGTGATGTGTTATGCCAACCTCGTGCTGGCGCGAGGGCTCGAGCGCTTCACCGAGATGCTCGTCGCGGTCGGCGCGAGCGGCCTGATCGTGCCCGATCTGCCGCTCGAAGAAGCTCCGGCGACGCTCGCCGCCCTGGACGCGCGCGGTCTTGCGCTGGTGCCGTTGGTCGCGCCGACGACGCCGGAGTCACGGCTCGCGCAGATCGGTGCGCGGGCGCGTGGGTTCCTCTACACGGTTTCGGTGACGGGCACCACCGGCGAGCGTGCGGGCACCGACCTCTCGCTTGCGGACGTGCTGGCGCGCGCCCGCGCTCACACCGACACACCAGTGGCCGTCGGCTTCGGCATCGGCACGCCGGATCAGGCCGCGGCCGCCGCGGATGCCGGCGCCGACGGCGTGATCGTCGGTAGTCGGCTCGTGCGCGCCGCAGGTGAATCGCATGAGTCAGTCGATGCGGTGCGCTCGTTGGTGGCCGATTTTGCGCTCGCATTGGCGGCGTGACGAGGGCTCCCGGCGTCGCGCCACTCGGATAGGATTGCGCCGATGGCACTTGTAATCACCGGAACCATTGGCCTGTGCATCTGGATCGTTCTCTGGGCGCTCAACGTGTCAGGCTTCGACGCCCTCCTGATCGCGATCGTCATGGTGCTGATCGTGACGGCCCTCCGTAACGTCGCTCCGCACCTGCCGGGCCGGAAAGACCAGTAGTGCCCGCCCGCCGGGCGCTCGCCAGCGCGAGCGTCGCATGTCTGGCCGCGCTCGCAGTCGCGGGCTGCGCGCAGAACAGTTCCTCCAGCAGCGCTGTCACGGTCTCCGGGAAAACGCTGACGATCTATGTCAGCGAGCCCTCGAATTTCGCCAGCAACGCGGTCGCCCAGGACGTCGTCGACGCTGAGAAGCTGGCGTTCTCGCAACATCACGGTGAGGTCACTGACTACAAACTCGAGATGTTGACGCGGAAGGAGTCGACCATCTCACAGAACGCGCGCGACGCGATCCAAGACCCGACTGCGATCGCCTACCTCGGTGAGATCGCGCCGGGCAGTTCGGACCAGACGGTCGGCATCACCAACACGCTCGACCTGCTCCAGGTCAGCCCGACCGACACGGCGCTCGAGCTGAGCCAGAGCACCACGGCGGTGACGGGTGCGCCCCAGACGTACTTCGAGTCCTGGAGCACCTACGGCCGGACCTTCGCGCGCGTCGTCCCCAGCGCCGCCGGCGAGGCCAAGGCACAGGTCGCGGAGATGAAGGCGTCGGGCGTGACCAGGCTCTACATCGCCAACGATGGCAGCGACTACGGCAAGGCGATCGCCGACGAGGTGAGCAGCGACGCGACGGCCGCGGGTCTGACGCTCGAGGCCTCCGTCGGTGAGGAGGTCAACGGTTACTTCTATGGCGCCGAGTCGCCATCCGCGGCCGCCAAGTTCTTCAACCACATCGCGAGCATGGCGCCGACTGCGAAGCTGTTCGGCCCATCGTCGCTGGACAGCACCGCCTTCACCTCGGCGCTCTCCTCCTCGGTTCACAGCCTCTACGTGTCGATCCCCGGCTTCATGCCGAAGGATGTGTCCGCCGAGGGCAAGGGCTTCGTGACCGCGTTCAAGGCGGCCTACCACCACGCCCCGAACACCGAGGCGATTTTCGGATACGAGGCGATGTCAGCGGTGCTGCGCGTCCTCCAGCACGCGGGCTCAGGCGCCAACAACCGCAACACCGTGATCAAGGATTTTCTGGGCCAGCGGAAGGTCCCGTCGGTGCTCGGCACCTACTCGATTGACAGCGGCGGGAACACGAGCCTGGACGCGTTCGTGTTCGCGCGGCTGCGCAACGGCAAACTTGTGCCCTTCGCGGCGGCACCCACTACCCAGGGGTGAACGCCGGCACGCTTCATTATTGGGAGACGGTGAGAGGCTGAATGCGAGCGAGTACTTGTCTCCTGCTCAAGGTCGGAGCCGCGGCGTTCTGCGCAGCGGCGCTCGCGGCGTGCGGGTCCAACCGCTCGATCACGCTCAACCCCCCACAGGGCGCAAAGCCAAAGCCCCCTAATCACAGTTCCCACACGGTCTACGTGTACTCGAGCCTTCCGCTCAAGGGCTCGCAGCGACAGGAGTCGAACTCGATCATCGACGGGATCAGGCTGGCGTTGGCGCCAGGACACGTCGGGGACTACACCATCAAATACAAGTCGCTCGACGACTCGGTTACCCACGCCGCCTCGATCCCGCCTGCCGTGAGCAACGCGCAGACGGCCGCGCGCAACTCGAGCACGGTCGCCTACATCGGAGACCTAGACTCCGGCGCGACCGAGCTGTCGCTGCCAATCCTCAACCAGGCCGGGATCGTGCAGATAACACCCGGGAGCGGCTACCCCGGCTTGACCAACAAGGTGCCGCACGTCACTGGCCTGGACGAGCCTTTGAAGTTCTACCCGACTGGGAGTTTCACACTGTTGCGGCTGATCCCGGACGACATGGTGCAGGCGGCGGCAGCCCTCGAGCTCCTCAGGTCCACCGGGTGCACGCACGTTGCTGCGGCTTCATTCGACGGCGGCATCGACGGGCCGGCGCTCGTCAAAGCCGTCCAACTCAGGGCCAAGGAATACGGCATGGCCTACGTCGCCGCCCCGGGACTGGGAACGAAGACCTCGGGCTACCCGGCGTACGCGCTCAAGCTCCGCCAGGCGAGCGTTGGCTGCTTCGTACTCGCCGGCCACGTCACGCCGGCGGCGGTGGCGCTCACCCAGCAGATCCACATTGCGTTGCCCACAGGGGCGATCATCGGCTCAAGCGGCTTCTGCAGCCGCGCCTGGACCGACCCGGCCAGGCACGGCGTATCCGCTGCGGTGGACCCCTACCTCTACTGCACATCGCCGCTGCCGCCGCCGAGCAAGTACCAGGCGTTCATCACCGAATTCAGGCGGGTGCATCACCGGACCCCGGGGGCCTACGCGCTCATCGGCTATCGGGCGGCGCGGATGGTCATCGACGGCCTTAACAACTTGGGCAGCGGGCGCGACAACCGCAAAGAGGTGCTGCGGGCGCTGATCGGCGGCGTCAGCCACCCCTCGCTCGTGGCCGGGAATTACGGGTTCGATGCCCGCGGCAACCTGACAACACACGCATACGCCATCTACAACGTCGTCGACGGTCGCCCGAGCTACGACAAGACGCTTACCCCGCCCAGGGTCTTGTAGGCTTTGTCGCCTTCGAGAGGGGGGGATCCTTGTGTGAGTGTCGCGTTAAGTGGCCGGTGTTCGGTGGAACCTTATACACAGGGCCCGAGCGGGCGGATATTCTGACCCGTTACTACGCCGCACCAAACGGTAAAATCTACAAACTGTAGTCGTTTACTAGAGAAGGGGAGTTTATGCGTCGCATTCGTAACGGCGCAACCGTCAGGATGGCGGTTGCGATCGCAGTAGTAATCGCTGCCTCAGTGGGCAGCGTCGCAAGTTCGTCGGCCAAGAGCGCCAAGGCCGCGTCCGGAAGCACGGTGGACTTCTATTCGAGCCTGCCGCTTTCGGGCTCGACCATCGCTCAGACCGGGCCGACCGTCAAGGGCATCCAGCTGGCCCTCAAGCAGGCCCACTACAAGGCCGGCAGCTACAGCATCAAGTACACGTCGCTGAACGACGCCACCGCGGCGGCCGGACAGTGGACGGCGGAGGCGACGAGCGCCGACGCGCGCAAGGCCGCGGCCGATTCGAAGGCCGTCTATTACATGGGCGAGTTCAACTCGGGTGCCTCTGAGGTCTCGATGCCGATCCTCAACCATGCCGGCATTGCGCAGGACAGCCCTGCGAACACCTACGTCGGCCTGACGGCCTCACTCCATGGCGTAACCGCTCCGGGTGAGCCGGGCAAGTATTTCCCGACCGGCAAGCGCACCTACACGCGCATCGTGCCGCTCGACACGATTCAGGGCGCCGCTGACCTCGACGCCCTCCAGGCGAAGGGCTGCAAGAAGCTGGCCATCTTCGACGACACCCAGGCGTATGGCGCCGGCCTCGCGGCCGTGCTGAGCGCCACGGCCCATATGTACAACATCAAGGTCGTGAAGACCAGCAGTGACGCGACTGTGGAGTCGGACTACACCTCGGTCGCGCAGGCGTTCAAATCGGCCGGCGCACAGTGCGTCGAGCTGAGCGCCACGACTGCGAGCGTCGGCGGCTCGGCCTTCGTGTCGGCCGTACATGCGGCGCTGCCGCACGCCACGATCCTCGGACCTGACGGCATGTGCGCGTCGGCCTGGGTCACGACCGTCCCGGTGCTCTGCACCGTGGCGACCTTGGACATGAAGGCCTACCCGGGTGGCAAGTCCTTCCTCAAGGCCTACAAGAAGGCCTACGGGACCGCGAACCCGGATCCGTACTCGATCTACGGCTACGCGTCCGCGGAGCTCGGCCTGCATGCGCTGTCACAGGTGAAGGCCGGCCTGAGCGGACCGGCACTGAAGGCCGCGATGGTGAAGGCGCTGTTCAAGACCAAGAACCTCGGCTCGGTTCTCGGGAAGTACAGCATCAACGCCGAGGGTGACACCACGCTCACGTCGTACGGGCTCTACAAGCTCACACCGACCAAGGGTGGCAAGTCGGACAACCAGACGTTCTTCAAGACGCTGCATCCGGCCAAGTACCTCAAGGCGTCCTAGCCTGAGGCATCGGTAAGCCGGCGGGGCGGGCGCCTTATGCGTCCGCCCCGTCTGTTCCTATAACACCGCCTTGTCAGCAATCTCAACAGTTCAGACGGTCCGGAACCGCGCCGCCGGGCCCCTGAAGTTCCTCCGGGACCGTGTGGGCTCGTGGGGCCTGATCCTGGCGCTTCTGGCGCTGCCGATCTACTACACGCTGCACGACCTGATCTCGGGCTACCAGGTCGGCCTTGCCGCCAACGGGCACCCAATCGTCCATCACGACCTGTCGCTGATCGGCTTCAACCTCGTCGAGGGCCTCTCCAACGGCTCGATCTGGGCGCTGATCGCGATCGGCTACACGCTCGTGTACGGGATCATCGAGTTGATCAACTTCGCCCACGGCGATGTCTTCATGATCGGGTCGTTCACGGGCACAACCCTGTGGGCGGCCCTCGGGCTGACGCTCGCGACGGGTCCGCTGGGGGTCGTGTTGGGTCTGATCCTGACGCTGATCGTCACGATGCTCGTCACCGGGTCGCTCAACGTGCTGATTGAGCGCGTCGCCTACAAACCGTTGCGCCACGCGCCAAAGCTCGCCCCGCTGATCACGGCGATCGGCTTCTCCTTCGTGCTCGAGAACGTCGGCTTGCTCTGGCAGGGGGGCAATCCGGTTTCCGTCGCCGACCTCATACATTCCGGCGACACGCTCTTCAGCATCTCAGGCGTTGCCGTGCACCGCCGCGACGTACTCGCGATCGGCATGATGATCCCACTTGTGATGGCGCTGAGCTGGTTCGTGGGGCGCACCAGGGCCGGCCGCGCAATGCGAGCCACCGCGCAGGACCCTGAGGCCGCCCGCCTGATGGGGATCAACGTCAACAACACCATCTCGCTGACGTTCATGCTCGGTGGGATGCTTGCCGGCGCCGCCGGCATCATCTACGCGCTCTACGACGCGAACATCTGGTACTTCCAGGGGTTCCGCGCAGGCCTCATCGCCTTCACAGCCGCCGTTATGGGGGGCATCGGCAACATCCGCGGCGCGGTGCTCGGAGGACTCATCATCGGCATCGTTCAGCAGATGTCTGACTACCGGCTCGGCACACAATGGACCGAGGCCGTGATCTTCGTCTACCTGATCCTCGTGATGGTGCTGCGGCCCCGGGGCCTGCTTGGCGAGGAGACGCGGGAGGCGGGATGAGCGAGCTGAAGGCACAGCTTCAGGAGTGGCGCGAGGCGCTGCTTGGTCGCATGCCCACCGCGCCGCGCTGGGTCGGTGGCCGCTGGTCGCGACCGGGGTTGCTTTTGGGCATCGCGTTCCTGATCGTCTTCCCGTTGATGTTCTCGCAGTCCAGTGGCTTCCTGCAGGCGACGATCATCGCCCTCGCCTATGTCGTGATGGCACTGGGTCTGAACGTCGTGATCGGCTTTGCCGGACTGCTCGACCTCGGCTATGTCGCGTTCTACGCGTTCGGCGCCTACGCGGTCGGCTGGTTCGCCTCGGACTTCTTTTTCGCGGAGCACATCAGCGTGCTGACCTCCGCCACGCCCGGCGAAATCGGCATCCACCTCAATTTCATCCTGGTTCTGATCTGCGCTGTGATCGTCACCTCGACGGCCGGGGTAATCATCGGCCTGCCGACGTTGCGCCTGCGCGGCGACTACATCGCGATCGTGACGCTCGGATTCGGCGAGATCATCGGCACGTTGGTGGTCAACGGCTCGTCGATCCACATCTTCAGTGGCCAGACGCTGACTGCCGGCAACCTCGGGATCTCCGCGCCGGACCTGCCGTACTTTCCTGGGATCGGGACGTTCGGCCTGCTCAGCCTCAGACCGTGGTACTGGTTGATATTGGCGATCGCATTGTTCGTCCTGTTCGTCGTTTACCGCCTGCGTGATTCGCGGCTCGGGCGCGCATGGATCGCTCTGCGAGAGGACGAGGTTGCGGCCGTGTCGATGGGCATCCCGCTCGTCAAGACCAAGCTGATGGCTTATGCGATCGGCGGGGCGTTCGGTGGGATGTCCGGCGTCTTTCTCGCCGACTTCGACCAGACCGTCAACGCATCGCAGTTCCAGTTCTCATTCTCGATCTTCGTGGTGTCGATGGTGATCCTCGGAGGCATTGGCTCGATTCCCGGGGCGGTGCTCGGAGCGCTGGTGATCTCCTACATCAACTACTACCTGATCCCGGACGTGCTGAACACGCTCCCGCACACCTTCGGCCTCAACTTCGATCTCACCGACCTGAGCATCGGGATCTACGGCTTCCTGCTGGTGATCGTGATGGTCCTGCGGCCGCAGGGTCTGTGGCCGGAGAAGCGCCGCAAACGCGAGCTGGCAGGCGAGGTGGCGCCCGAGCTGACGGAGATGGCCGAGCCCACCGCGTGGTCCGGCGAGATCGGTCATGGCCAACGGTGAGGGCCGGATGAGCGCCACCGACGCACGCGCGCCGCGGCCCGCCGCGACTCCCGATGCTCCCGCGATCATGAGCGCCCAGGACGTTTTCAAGGTGTTCGGCGGCCTGACCGCTGTCGGCGGCGTCTCGCTGGACATCCCCGAGCGCTCGATCGTCTCCGTGATCGGGCCGAACGGAGCCGGCAAGACCACGCTGTTCAACATGCTCACCGGTCTCTACAAGCCGACGTCGGGCCGGATCATTCTCGATGGCCGCGATGTCACCCGCTCGCGGCCCGACAAGATCACGAGTCTCGGGGTCGCCCGGACCTTCCAGAACATCCGGCTGTTCGGCGCGATGAGCGCCGTCGAGAACGTGATGATCGGTAGGCACGCCCGCATGGCCGCCGGGCTGCTGGGGACGATCGTGCGTCCGCCCCGCGTGCGCCGCGAGGAGCGCGCGACCGAGGCGCGCGCGCGTGAGTTGCTCAACTACGTCGGGCTCTCCAAAGCGGTGGCTGACCGCTATGCGGTCGAGCTCTCCTATGGCGATCAACGCCGCGTCGAGATCGCACGAGCGCTCGCATCAGACCCAAAGCTGCTGCTGCTCGACGAGCCGACCGCGGGCATGAACCCGCAGGAGTCCGAGGCGCTCAAGGGCTTCATGCAGAAGCTCCGCACCGACCTGGGTCTGACGATCCTGCTGATCGAGCATGACATGAAGGTCGTCATGGGCGTCTCGGAGCGGATCACCGTCATGGACCACGGCGTGAAGATCGCCGAGGGAGAGCCCGCCGAGGTACGGGCCAACCCGCTGGTGATCGAGGCCTACCTCGGAAAGCAGGGCTGAGGTTCAGTATGGCACTGCTGGAGGTCAGCGATATCCACGCCCATTACGGGGGGATTGAGGCTCTGAAGGGCGTCTCCCTGACGGTCGATGAGGGTGAGGTCGTGACCCTGATCGGCTCCAATGGCGCCGGCAAGTCGACGACCCTGCGTGCGATCACCGGGCTGACGCCGGCCAGCAGCGGCAGCGTCGTGATCGCCGGCGAGGACATCACGCGCGTGCCCGCACATGAGATCGTCGAGCGCGGCATCGCGCTGGCGCCGGAGGGACGCCACTGCTTCTCGCGCATGACCGTGCGGGAGAACCTCGATCTCGGCGCGCACAGACGGCCCCGTGATCCGAACGTGGGTGGAGACCTGGAGCGCGTATTCGAGCTGTTCCCGCGCCTGAAGGAGCGCGAGAAGCAGAAGGCGGGCACAATGTCCGGCGGCGAGCAGCAGATGCTCGCCATCGGCCGTGCGCTGATGGCAAGCCCGAAGGTGCTGCTGCTCGACGAGCCGTCGATGGGCATCGCGCCGATTCTCGTGCAGCGGATCTACGAGACGATCACGCAGATCAACCGTGCCGGCACGACGATCCTGCTGGTCGAGCAGAACGCCAACTACGCGCTGGACATCTCGCAGCGCGGCTACGTGCTCGAGACCGGCAGGGTGGTTCTCGAGGGCGCGTCCGCTGACCTGCGGACCAATCCGGACGTTCAACGCGCATACCTGGGAGCATGACGAGTGGCGATCTTCGCGCTGATCGGAATCAAGGGCCTCTATCTGCTGTTCGCCTGGTTGCTGTCGGCCGCGATCGGCGGCTGGGTGGCGGAGCGCAAGGGCTACGGTGAGCGCGTCGGCCTTGCCTTCGGCTTGTTGCTCACGGTCGTTGGGCTCCTGATCGTGCTGATCCTCCCGGGTCGCCCGGGCTCGGCCTGGAAGATCGACGGGCCGCTGCCGAAACGCTCCCGTCGCTAGCCTCGGCGGCGATGTCCGCGAGTGCTTCAGACGAGCTGCTGCTGATCGACGGCAACAGCCTCGCTTACCGGGCATTCTTCGCGCTCCCGGAGTCGATCGCGACCTCTACCGGCGTCCCCACCAACGCGATCTTCGGGCTGGCCTCGATGCTCGTGAAGGTCCTGACCGAGTACGGCCAGCGTCCGACGGTGGTGGTCTGGGACGGCGGCTACACCGGCCGCAAGGAGCTCTACCCCGAGTACAAGGCCCAGCGCTCATCGCGCCCCGATCTGCTGAAGGAGCAGTGGCCCCACTTCGAGCCGCTGATCGAGGCCTTCGGTTACCGCAACCTGCGCGTCGACGGCTTCGAGGCCGACGACGTGATCGCCTCGATCGCGACGCTCGCCAAACGGGCCGGCGTTGACGGCGGTCCGCTGCCGGTGATGGTGCTGACCGGCGACCGCGACGCCTTCCAGCTGGTCGACGACAGCACCCGGATCATGGCACCGGGCCGCGGCATCACCGACACCAGGACCTACGACAGGCAGGGCGTCATCGACCGGTACGGGATCCCGCCCGAGCTCGTCCCCGACTTCATCGGCCTGAAGGGCGACACCAGCGACAACATCCCCGGCGTCCCCGGGATCGGCGACAAGACCGCTGCTGAGTTGCTGCAGCGCTTCGGCTCTCTGGAGAACGTGCTCGCCTCGATCGACGAGATTTCGGGCGCCAAGCGCAAACAGAACCTGACCGAGCACGCCGACGACGCCCGCCTCTCAAAGCAGCTCGCCACCGCCAAACGCGACATCCCGCTCGAGCTCGACCTGCGCGAGCTGGCCGCCCAGGAACCGGATCGTTCGAAGCTGCGCGACACCTTCCGGCTGTTCGAACTGCGCGACCCGCTGCGCCGGCTCGAGGAGGCACTCGGTTCGGCGGAGGCAGCCGCCCCGGCGCCCGAGTCCACGGCTGCCGCTGCCGCTGCCGCTGCGGCCGTGCCACAACGCTCGGTCACAGCCGCTGATCTCGCGCTCCTGCCCCAGAACGTGGAGTTGGCGCTGGCGGTACGGCCGCCGGACGCGCCCGAGGGCGCGTTGTTCGGCGACGACCCAGAGTGGCGGTTTGGCGTCGCCGTGGCCGTGGGCGTGGCCGTGGGGGGGCCAGCGGGCCCACCCACGGAGGTAATGCTCGGACCCTGTGACGGGCCCGCCGAGGTCGTCGCCGCGCTCGGCGCGCGCCCGGTGATTGCCCACGACGCCAAGGCGCTCGGGACCGTGCCGCAGACGCTCGTCCACGACACCGAGGTTGGCGCCTACCTGCTCGAGCCGGCGCGCCGCGCCTACCCGTTCCGCGAGCTGACCGAGGAGCGCGGCTTCGGCGCCGCGATCGCAGACCCCACGGCGGCCGACGCGGTGCTGCTACGGCAGCTCGCCGACTGGCAGCGCGAGGAGCTGCGCGGACGCGGACTGATGGAGCTGATGACGGAGATCGAGCTGCCGCTGGTCAGGATTCTGCGCGACATGGAGATGGCCGGACTGAAGGTCGACACCGAGCGGCTGGCGACGATCTCGGCGAGAGTCAAGCTCGAGGCCGACGCGCTCGAGCAGGAGATCTTCACGCTGGCGGGGGAGGAGTTCATGCTCGGTTCACCGCGCCAGCTCGAGGAGATCCTGTTCGTCAGGCTCGGGCTGTCGCGCAAGCGGCGCGGCAAGACGGGCTACAGCACCGACGCGCGCGTGCTCCAGGCGATCCGCGACGAGCACCCGATCATTCCGAAGATCGAGCGCTGGCGTGAGCTGACCAAGCTCGCCCAGACCTACCTCGACGCGTTGCCTGCGCTGATCGCGGCCGACGGGCGCATCCACACGACCTTCAACCAGACCGCCGCCGCGACCGGCCGCCTCTCGTCCAACAGCCCGAATCTGCAGAACATCCCGATCCGTACGGCGCTCGGGCGCGAGATCCGCGCCTGCTTCATCGCCGAGCCCGGCGAATTGCTGACGAGCGCCGACTACTCCCAGGTCGAGCTTCGGCTGCTGGCGCAGATCGCCGACGAGGACGTGCTCAAAGAGATCTTCAGGCGTGGCGAGGACGTCCACACGGCCACGGCGATGCGGGTGTTCGACGTGACGGCGGACCAGATCGACCCCGCCATGCGCTCGAAGTCGAAGATGATCAACTACGGGATCGTCTACGGCCTCTCCGCCTACGGCATGGCCGATCGCCTGCAGATTCCACAGGCCGAGGCCGACGAATTCATCCAGCGTTACCTCTCCGGCTTCCCCGCGGTGAAGCGTTTCATCGACGAGACGATCGAGCAGGGGACGGAGCACGGCTACGTCTCGACCCTGTTCGGGCGCCGGCGCCAGGTGCCGGAGCTGCGGTCGCGCCGCTGGGAGATGCGCAAGCAGGGTGAGCGCTTCGCCGTGAACATGGTGATCCAGGGCACCGCCGCCGATGTCATGAAGGTCGCGATGGTGCGCGCGCACAACGCGCTCGCGGCCGAGGGGCTTCGCACCCGGCTGGTGCTCCAGATTCACGACGAGCTGCTGTTCGAGGGTCCGGCCGAGGAGGCCGAGCAGGTGCGCGCGCTGGCCGTTCGTGAGATGGAGGGTGCCTACGCGATGGATCCCCCGCTGGCTGTCGAGGCCGGTGTCGGCACGGACTGGCTGGCGGCCAAGTGATCCGCGGTGTGCTGAAGACACCGGCCGGATTCTGGTGTGAGGCCCTCAGCGGTTCGCGAACGAAGGGTGCGCGATCGCCAGGTAATGGTTGAACGACCAGGCCACGAAGCGGCGGTCACTGAGTGCCTGGAGCGCGGGGGCGACCAGCCGGGGCGGGATTCGGGGGACCAGCCGCTGGGCGCGCAGCAACCACTCGAACCTCCGGCGGTGGGCGGCGCTGAAGGCGCCGTAGCGGGCCAGCGCCGCCGCCTTGGACTGGCGGCCGGAGAGGACGTCGGCCAGCTCGCGCCCGCAGGCGATACCGAAGTACAGCGCGGTGCGGATGCCCTCGGCGGTCAGCGGCAGGCAGTGGCCGGCGGAGTCCCCGGTGAAGAAGACGCCGCCCTCGGTCGCCTCGCGGATGCGGTGCGGAATCCAGTTCCCCTGGTAGCCGACCGCGTCGCGGTCGAGGTCTCTGGCCAGCTGGACGGTCGGGTCCTTGACGTGGAAGCGGGGATCGAAGGAGCCGACACCCACACGGATCTCACTCTCGGCCGGGAAGCTCCAGCCGTAACCGGCGGGCACGTACCGGCGGTCGATCCAGATCTCGAGCTCGTCACCTGAACCGCGTGGATGGACCTCGAGCCCGCGTGAGAGCAGGGCGTCCGGCGGCTGGATCGGCTCGCCCGAGCCGAGCACGCGACGCCAGCCGAGTGCATCGACGATCAGTGGCGCGCGGATGTCGCCGCGGTCGGTGTGAACTGTGTCGGCACTGCAGCTGTTGACCTTCGCGGTCTCGAACTCGAAGTGGGTGGGCGGGAGCCGATCCGCCAGCAGACCGCAGAGTATGCGGTAGTCGAATGTGGAGAAGGTCCAGGGCAGCTGGTAGCGGATGGACCGTTGCGGCGTATGGATAACGAGCCCGCCGAAGGCCTGCTGGTGCGCGCCCATAAGGTCGAGTGCCGCCAGCCAGCCGGTGGGGATACCGCACGCAGAAGTCTGCCGCTCGCCGATCTCGTAACGGTCGATCACCATCACCTTCGCGCCGCTGTCCGCCAGCTGACGCGCAGTCGCGAGGCCGGCGAAACTGGCGCCGCAGATCAGCACGTCGCAGTCACGATCAAACGGAGTGCGCTCGCCGCCGCGCTTTGTCGCTCGGGTGGGCATCGGAATCAAAGCATAGGAGCGTCAGCGGGTCGCTCGCAGCCACCTTTAACAGCCAGCCCGTGGCCGCCGTCATCGGCGCCCCGCAGCCACCCGCCGACGCACGTGGTCTCTGGCTACACTCATGGGTCCACATGTCAACAATCACAGCCCCTAACCCAACCGAACTGACGGACGCGAAGGTCGTCGAAGGCTCTGATGGCCTGCTGCTCGAGATCAACGGCAAGATCGTCCCCAATTACGACGCCACGATTCACCCCTTCTCTGAGGGTGACGTCGTCACAGGCCATGTCGTACGCATCGACAACGACGAGGTGCTCGTCGACATCGGCTACAAGTCTGAAGGCGTCATCCCGGCGAACGAGCTTTCGATCCGCAAGTCGGTCGATCCCGGTGACGAGGTCTCTCTTGGTGAAGAGGTCGACGCGCTGGTCCTCACCAAAGAGGACCAGGACGGCAGACTGATCCTCTCCAAGAAGCGTGCGCGCTTCGAGAAGGCCTGGCGTCGCATCGAGGCCGCCGCCCAATCCGGCGAGCCGGTCGAGGGTTCGGTCATTGAGGTGGTCAAGGGTGGCCTGATCATCGACCTCGGCGTGCGCGGCTTCCTGCCCGCCTCGCTGGTCGACATCCGCCGAGTCCCGAATCTCGACGAGTACATGGGCACGACGATCGAATGCAAGGTCATTGAACTCAACCGTTCTCGCAACAACGTCGTGCTGTCGCGTCGCGCGGTGCTCGAGGAGCAGCGCAAGGAGGACCGCGAGCGGATCCTCGATCGCCTGCAGCCCGGCCAGGTCGTGGAGGGCGTGATCTCCAACATCGTCGACTTCGGCGCCTTCGTCGACCTCGACGGGATCGACGGTCTGATCCACATCTCCGAGCTGTCGTGGTCGCATGTCAACCACCCCTCGGAGATCCTCAACATCGGCGACACCGTCTCGGTGAAGGTGCTCGACATCGACCGCAACCGCCAGCGCATCTCACTGGGTCTCAAGCAGACCCAGGAGGATCCGTGGCAGCGCGTCGTCGACACCTACAACATCGGCGACGAGCTCGAGGGCACCGTCACCAAGGTCGTCACCTTCGGCGCGTTCGTCGAGATCCTCGACGGCGTCGAGGGCCTCGTGCACATCTCTGAACTGGCTCAGCACCACGTCGAGAACCCGCGCGAGATCATCCAGCCGGGTGACCCCGTCCGCGTCAAGATCCTCGAGATCGACTCCGAGCGCCGGCGTCTGTCGCTGTCGATCAAGCGGGTCGAGGGGCAGGTGCTGCCGGTGCGTCCGATCGTCGCCCCGACAGAGGGTGAGATCGAGGATGTGCCCGAGCTGGGCCTGTCCGAGGATGTCTTCGCCGACGATGCCGCATCGTCGGCTGAATTGACGGGTGCTGCCGACGATGAAGTCGCAGCCGAGGATGAAACGGCACGAGTCACTTCATCCGAAGATGCGCCACCGTCGGAGCCTGAGGCCGAACCCGCTGCTGAGGCAGAGGAAGCACCCGAGGCTGAGGTGGCTCCCGAGGCTGAGCCAGAGCCCGAGGTCGAGGCGGAGCCCGAGGCTGAAGCAGCGCCCCAGGGCTAGGACGCTCGGCGCCAAGCTTTAGCGAAGGGCGGTACGGTTTCGGTCGTGCCGCCCTTCGTCGCTTTAACCGGGGGGATCGGGGCGGGCAAGTCGACCGCGCTGGCCGCGTTCGAGCGGCTCGGAGCGGCGGTGATCTCGACCGATGCGATTGTGCATGAGCTGTATGGGACGGACGCTGTGCGCGATGCGGTGGTGGCGCGATTCGGCGTCGACGTTGCGCCCGGCGGAATCGTCGATCGCGGTGCGCTCGCGGCACAGGCGTTCGCCACTGACGTGGGCCGGGCGTGGCTCGAGCAGTTGCTGTGGCCGCTGGTGCGTGTCCGCGTCAGCGCTTGGCACGAGCAGATGCTTCGCACCGAACTGCCTCCGCCTGTGTTGGTAGCAGAGGTGCCCCTGCTGTTCGAGGCTGGGAGCGAGGACATGTACGACGCCACGATCGCTGTTATTGCCGACGAGCAGGTCCGTGACTCGCGGGCGCACGAGCGCGGGCATCGTGCCCTGGCGGAGCGCGACGCCCGGCAGCTCAGCCAGGAGGAAAAGGCCGCACGCTCCAGCTTCGTGGTGGTCAACGACGGCAGCCTGCAGGAGCTCGAGCAGAAGCTGTCGGCGATCCTTGCCATCCTGGCTGGGTGAGTGTGGCAGGGGATTGAGATGGGAGCGACGCAGAGGCGGGTGAGCTATTCGGAGGAGGGCTACTCCTCACAGCGCCAGGGGCGTCACGGCGGGTCCGTGCGCCGCCTCATCGTGACGGTGCTCACGCTCGCAGTCCTGGCTGCTGGTGGGGTTGCGCTTGTGCCACTCGTGAGGCGCGCAATCCAGCACTTCGAGCTGCCACTGCAGTACGCGTCGATCATCCGCCAGCAGGCGGCCCAAAAGCATCTCGATCCGGCATTGATTGCAGCCGTGATCTACGCCGAAACCCGCTTCCAGCCACGCACCTCGTCGACGGGTGCCGAGGGGCTGATGCAGATCGAGCCGGCGACCGCGCGCTTCCTCGCGCATCGCTCCGGCGCCACCGCCTTCACGCTTGCCGACCTCGGCACACCACAGGTGAACATCGCTTACGGCAGCTACTACCTGCGCTACCTCATGAATGAATACGGGGGCAGCAAGGTGCTGGCGCTCGCCGCCTACAACGGCGGCGACACCAACGTCAACATCTGGCTGGGGAGGGCCCGGGCCCGACACGAGCGCTTCACGATCGCGGACATCCCGCTCGCCACCGGGGTCCGCGCCTACGTGAGCGAGGTCCTGAGCAAGCAGCACGCTTACCGCTCGAAGTACGCGCGTCAGCTCGGATACACCTGAGCGACGCCGCGGCGAGCTCAGGTCACGGCGACCGCCCCTCGAGCTCCGACGCACGCACAGCCCGAGCCTCCGCGCACAGACCGCGCCGAGCCCCCAATGCTTCGCGCGACCTGGAGCAAAGGGAAAAACACCGCCACTCCACAACCGTAAATCCCCAAACTGGGAGGGCACGTGGACCGTTGGGGGCTAATCGGGGTCGGCGGAGAGTGCGGCCGGAGCTCGGCCGAGAGTGCGGCCGGAGCTCGGCCGAGAGTGCGGCCGGAGCTCGGCCGAGAGTGCGGCCGGGGCCGGCCTCCACCGCCGCTACGATCCGATGCAAGTGCCCGGATTCGAGCTCGACGCCACCTTTACCCCCACCGCCGATCAGCCGGCGGCGATCGCCGGCCTGGCCGAGGGCATCCGCAACGGCGAGCGGGCAATGACGCTGCTCGGCGCGACCGGCACCGGCAAGACGATGACCATGGCGGCGACGATCGCCGAGGTCAACAAGCCGGCCCTGGTGATCGCCCACAACAAGACGCTGGCGGCGCAGCTCTGCAACGAGTTCCGCACCTTCTTCCCCCGCAATGCGGTCGAGTACTTCGTCTCCTACTACGACTACTACCAGCCCGAGGCATACGTTCCCAGCAAGGACCTCTACATCGAAAAGGACTCGGCGATCAACCAGGAGATCGATCGTCTACGGCACGCGGCCACGGCGGCGCTCTTCGCCAGACGGGACGTGCTGATCGTCGCCTCGGTCTCCAGCATCTACGGACTGGGCTCGCCGGAGGTCTACGACGAGAACCTGCAGACCCTGACCAGGGGCGCGATGATCGACCGCGACCGCCTGCTCCGCAAACTCGTCAGCATCCAGTACAACCGCAACGACACCGCGCTCGCCCGCGGTACCTTCCGGGTGCGCGGCGAGACCCTCGAGATCTGGCCCGCATACGCAGAGACCGCCTACCGGATCAGCATGTTCGGCGACGAGGTCGAGCATCTGCAGCACTTCGACCCGGTGACCGGCGAGCTGATCGAGGACGACCTCGAGCACGTCGCGATCTGGCCGGCCTCTCACTACAACGTGCGAGAGGGCCAGATCGATGACGCCGTCGCACAGATTGGCAAGGAGCTCGAGGAGCGCTCCGCCGAGCTCGAGGCAGAGGGCAAGCTGCTCGAGTCCCACCGCCTGCGCCAGCGCACGCAGTACGACATGGAGATGCTGCGCGAGATGGGCTTCTGCAGCGGGATCGAGAATTACAGCCGGATCCTCGACGGCCGCAAGCCGGGTGAGCGCCCCTACTGCCTGCTCGACTACTTCCCCGATGACTTCGTCTGCTTCATCGACGAGTCGCACCAGACAGTGCCGCAGATCGGCGGGATGGCCGAGGGCGATCGCAGCCGTAAGCAGACGCTCGTCGATTACGGATTCCGGCTGCCGAGCGCGCTCGACAACCGCCCGCAGACGTTCCAGGAGTTCCTCTCGATCACGCCGCAGATGGTGTTCGTGTCAGCCACGCCCGGTGAGTACGAACGAACACACTCGCCGCGGATCGTCGAACAGATCGTGCGTCCGACGGGAATCATCGACCCGGAGATCGAGGTCCGCGAGACCAGGAACCAGATCGATGACCTGATGAACGAGATCAAGGGGCGCGTCGAGCGCAACGAGCGCACGCTGGTCACAACTCTGACCAAGAAGATGTCGGAGGACCTGACGGACTACCTGCTGGAGATGGGCTTCAAGGTCCGCTACCTGCACTCCGAGATCGACACGCTCGAGCGCATCCAAATCATCCGTGGGCTGCGGCTCGGCGAGTTCGACGTGCTCGTCGGCGTCAACCTGCTCCGTGAGGGCCTCGACCTGCCCGAGGTCTCGCTGATTGCGATCCTCGACGCCGACAAGGAGGGCTTCCTGCGCGGTGCCACCTCGCTGATCCAGACGATCGGCCGTGCCGCCCGCAACGTCGAGGGCAAGGTGGTGATGTACGCCGACAAGAAGAGCGCAGCCATGCGGTCAGCGATCGGGGAGACTGACCGCCGTCGTGAGATCCAGCGCGCCTACAACCAGGATCACGGGATCACCCCCGAAACGATCACCAAGGGCATCTCCGACATCGCAGAGTTCCTGCAGTCCGATTCGAAGGTCCCGAAGTCCCGGCGCCGGCGCCAGCGCGATCCCGCCGGCACAATCCCGCCGGCGGAGCTCGAGCGCAAGCTCATCGAGCTCGAGGAGGAGATGCTGGCCGCCGCCGAGGACCTCCGCTTCGAGTACGCCGCCCGCCTGCGCGACGAGATCCGCGACCTCAAGCGAGAGCTGGATGTCGCGCTCGCCGAGGGCCGGGTTGGGTAGAACACCCTTCCGCTAGGCTTCGCCGCCATGGCGCTGGACAGGCAGAGCATCGAGAAGCGAGACTTCCCGATTGGGCGGCGCGGGTACGACCCCGAGGCGGTCGATGCGCACCTCGCCGACGTCGCCAACGACGTCGACGAGCTGAAGCTATCCGCCCGCCGTCACACGGAATCGCTGGCCTCGTCGGCCAGCGAGCAGGTGCGCGCGATCATCGAGGCGGCAGAGGCCAGCGCCACCGAGATCCTGCGCCAGTCCGAGAACGATGCGCGCGAGATCCGCGCGGAAGCCGCCCAGGAGGCGCAGGCGGCTCGGGCCGACGCGACCACGCAGGCACGCGACCATGTCGGCCGCGTCTCCGAGGCGACTGCCGCGATGCTCCAGCGCCTTAGCGCGATGGACTCCGAGCTCTCATCGCTGATCGACGGCCTGCGCACGGGCGCAAACCGCCTCAACGCAGACCTGCAGCTGCTCGAGGGCAACTTCGACGGCGTCCGCGACTCGCTCGGCCCGCGCGCGCAGTTCGAGAATGAGCCTTCGCCCTCCGTCGCCGGTCCGCTGACCGGCGACGGCGCCGGAGCGCCCACAGCCGAGGCGGAGGCCGAGACCGGTCCGGAGCCCGAGGTCGCCGCGGACATTGAGGGCGCCCGCCTGGTTGCGCTCAACATGGCACTGAACGGCACGCCCCGCGACGAAACCGACCGCTACCTGTCCGAGAACTTTCAGCTCGACGACCGCATGACGCTGCTGGACGACGTCTACTCGTCCGTGCAGGGCTGAGGACACAACCGCCGCCCTCGCGGGGGAGCCACACCGGGCGGCTCTCACGGGCCCAGGAGGACAGGCCACGCGACAGGCCTGGGATGGGAACGTCTGTTCGGTTCTCTAGACTCCGGAGAGTGGATCAGCTGATCGTCACGGGCGCGCGGGAGCACAACCTCAAGGACATCACCGTCTCCATCCCGCGGGATTCACTGACGGTCATCACCGGCCTTTCCGGCTCGGGTAAATCGTCGCTTGCGTTCGACACGATCTACGCAGAGGGGCGGCGCCGGTACGTGGAATCGCTGTCCGCGTACGCGCGGCAGTTCCTCGGGCAGATGGACAAGCCCGACGTCGACTCGATCGAGGGGCTGTCGCCGGCGATCTCGATCGACCAGAAGACGACCTCGCGCAACCCGCGCTCGACGGTCGGGACGGTCACCGAGATCTATGACTACCTGCGTCTGCTGTGGGCACGGGTCGGCAAGCCCTATTGCCACATCTGCGGCCGGCCGATCACGGGCCAGTCGGCCGAGCAGATCATCGATCAGGTGATGGAGTTGCCCGACGCGGAGCGCTTCATGGTGATGGCGCCAATCGTGCGTGGCCGCAAGGGCGAGTACGGCAAGCAGCTCGAGGAGCTCCGCGGCGAGGGTTTCACCCGCGCGAAGATCGACGGCGAGCTGCGCCGACTCGACGAGGAGATCCTGCTTGAGAAGAAGTTCAAGCACGACATCTCGATCGTCGTCGACCGGCTGGTGATGAAGGACGATCTGCGCAAGCGGCTTGCCGACTCGATCGAGACGGCGGTGTCGCTCGCCGGCGGTCTCGTCGAGATCGAGCTGGTCGACAGCGGCGAGCTTCGGCTGTACAGCGAGAAGTTCGCCTGTCCGGTTCACGGCCCCAGCCTCGTCGAGCTTGAGCCGCGGATCTTCAGCTTCAACTCGCCGCACGGCGCCTGCCCGCGTTGCACCGGGCTCGGCTCGCAGATGGAGATCGATCCGGATCTGGTGGTGCCGGACCCGACACGGTCGATCGGCGAGGGGGCGATCGCTCCGTGGGCGGCCAGCGCCTCGGACTACTACGGCCAGCTCACTCAGGCGATCTCCGAGCGCTACGGCGTGGACACGGATCTCCCCTGGGCTGATCTGCCCGAGGAGCAGCGCGATTTCTTCCTGTACGGCACCAACGGTGATCGCTTTCAGGTGGCGTACCGCAACCGCTTCGGCCGCCGTCGCAACTACACGACGGCGTTCGAGGGGATCGTCAAGGGGCTCGGGCGCCGCTACCGCGAGACCGAATCGGAGCTCGTCAAAGAGAAGATCGAGGAGTACATGACGCTGCGCCCATGCCCGGATTGCAAGGGCGCGCGGTTGCGACCGGAGTCGCGGTCGGTGCTGGTCTCCGGCCTGCCGATCCACGAATTCACCGCACTCTCGGCGCACAGGGCGCTCACCTGGATCCGAGAGCTCGAGCTGTCAGAACATGACCGCCGCATCGCCCACCTGATCCTGCGCGAGATCGAGGAGCGGCTCAGCTTCCTGGAGAACGTCGGCGTCGGCTACCTCAGCATGGAGCGCGCAGCGGCGACACTGTCGGGCGGCGAGGCACAGCGGATCCGTCTGGCGACGCAGATCGGGTCCTCGCTGGTGGGCGTCCTCTATATCCTCGACGAACCCTCGATCGGGCTGCACCAGCGTGATAACCACAAGCTGATCGTGACGCTCGAGCGTCTGCGCGACCTCGGCAACACGGTGCTGGTCGTCGAACACGACGAGGACACGATGCGCGCCGCCGATCATGTGCTGGACATCGGACCGCTCGCCGGTGAGTACGGCGGCCATGTGGTCGCGCAGGGGACGGCCGATGACATCGCCCAGGTTCCCGAGTCGCTCACCGGGCAGTTCCTGGCGGGCACCCGCCGGATCGAGGTCCCGAAGAAGCGACGGAAGCCGGCTGGGTACATCGAGATCAAGGGTGCTGCCGCGCACAACCTCAAGAGCATCGATGTGAAGGTGCCGCTCGGTGTGACCTGCAGCGTCACCGGCGTCTCCGGCTCGGGTAAATCGTCGCTCGTCAACGAGGTCCTGTTCAAGGCCGTCGCGAACCGTCTCGGCAGCATGCGCGTTCGCGCAGGTGCGCACCGCTCGATCAGCGGCCTCGAACAGCTCGACAAGATCATCTCCGTGGACCAGTCACCGATCGGACGCACGCCGCGGTCCAATCCGGCGACCTACATCGGTCTGTTCGACCAGATCCGCGACCTGTTCGCGAAGACGCCCGAGGCGCGCGCCCGCGGCTACAAGCCGGGCCGCTTCTCGTTCAACGTCAAGGGCGGCCGTTGCGAGGTCTGCAAGGGCGACGGCCAGATCAAGATCGAGATGCACTTCCTGCCCGATGTGTATGTGCCGTGCGAGCAGTGTCACGGCAAGCGCTACAACCGCGAGACGCTCGAGGTTCGTTTCAAGGGCAAGAACATCGCCG